>Ga0190271_10000664_pt1 | contig 17890 bp, 12 predicted proteins | sample Popmic356T_FD_133747 | JGI IMG/M metagenome (GOLD analysis project Ga0190271, IMG submission 133747) | Populus adjacent soil microbial communities from riparian zone of Weber River, Utah, USA - 356 T | ecosystem: Environmental > Terrestrial > Soil > Riparian zone | place: USA: Utah | collected...
CGCGGCGGAACCGCATCGGACACCGTAACGATCGAGGTGATCGCGCTGCGCGTGCTGGCTGATGTCCAGTTCGCTCTCGACAGTGCCGTCCTTCGACCCGACGCGCTCCGCACGCTCACAGTGGCACTCAAGACGCTGAACGACTCGCCATCGATCAATCTGCATATCGAGGGATACGCGAGTCCGGAAGGCAGCCCTGAGTACAACAAAGCGTTGGGAGAGAGGCGCGCGCGGGCCGTTCGCGACTACCTGGTCGGCCGTGGGATTGCCGCGTCGCGATTGACGATCACGAGCTATGGGGAGGAGCGCCTCAAGTACGACAGTTCACAGGAGGCGCAGCTGGCGCTCAATCGCCGTGCGGCACTGATCATCGATTAACACGAAGATCACGAAGCGCACGAAGGGCACGAAGAAGAAAGGGGCGGGCGGCATTGCTGTCCGCCTCTTTTTCTTGTACGAGTGCATAATGTCGCGCAGCCGCACCGCGGCTCTGCCCATGCGCCCGCATCGAAGGTTCATTCTCCTGTTCGCGCTTGCGACCGCAGGTCTCGCTCTGGTCTCGAGCCTCGATGCGCAAACGGACTCATCGTCGCGACCGCACACCGCATGGATCGCGGCGGGAAGTCGTCAGGCATTACCTGCCGAGATGGTGTTCGAGAACGCGCTGGGGCGGTTGGGCGTGCTGAACGTATCCGGCCCGATTGACACTGCCGGACATCCATTCTTCGAGGCGATCGGATCGAACGCGCGCGCCTGCGTGACGTGCCATCAGCCTGCGAATGCCATGAGCGTGTCGGTCGAGTCGATTCGCGAGCGCTGGCGTGCGACGCAGGGACACGATCCGATCTTTGCTGCGATCGACGGATCGAACAACCCGAGCCTGCCCCAGGACGCGGCCAGCTCTCATTCGCTGCTGCTGAATCGCGGTCTGTTTCGTGTTGGCATGCCATGGCCGCCTCGCGGCATCACGCCGGAGTTCACGATCGAGCTGGTGCGTGACCCGACGGGCGTCAATCGCGATCCGGTCTACGGGCTCACAAGTGCGACACCAACGGTCTCGGTGTTCCGGCGCCCGCGCGTGGTGGCCAATCTGAAATACGTGACGAGCCCGGATGGCCTGTTCAATGTGAAGCTCGGCGTCCTAATGGACAAGGATCCGGACACGGGTCTGCCGTCCAGCATGAACATCATGGCCGACGCACGGGCGGCCTCGCTTTCGGTGCAGGCACAAAGCGCGTATCACGATCATCAGGGCGGTCAGGGTCCGTTGCCGCGTGCCCGGCTCGAACGCATCCTTGCGTTCGAGAACCAGGTCTACGTTGCGCAGGTCTGGGATGCTCGCGGCGGAAGCCTGATCGAACCGAACGGCCCGGCGGCTCTTGGCCCGGCGAACGTCGCGCGCCACGAGGTTCACGTGTTGAATGGCGCGAAGACGCCGGGATTTCATTTCTTCGACATGTGGCTGCAATCGAGCAGACCCACGGATCCGCAAGCCGAGTTCCGCGCGTCGGTCGCGCGTGGCAACGATATCTTTCTGAACCGACGGTTCTGGGTGAAGGACGTCGCGCACATCAACTCGATCGGCCTGGCGAATCCGGCCAAGCGGACGTGCGCGGTGTGTCACAACGCTCAGACGTCCGGAATGGATCTGGCGCCGGGCTGGGTCGACCTGGGGACGACCAACTTTCCGACGTGGACGGAGTCGCCAGTCTGGAGCGAGTCTTCGGATCTGCCGGTGTTCAGGCTCACGTGCCGATCCGACGCACCGCCGCATCCGTTTCTGGGCCGCCGGATCTACACCTCCGATCCTGGGCGTGCGCTCGTCACCGGCCACTGCGCCGACATCGGTGCCATCACGATGGGGCAGTTCCGCGGACTCGCGGCACGTGCGCCCTACTTCGCCAATGGCTCCGCGAAAGATCTACGCGAGCTCGTGGACTACTACGACCGGCGTTTCGACATGCGGCTGAGTGGCCAGGAGAAACAGGATCTGATCAACTTCCTCGGAGTGCTCTGACGTGCGCCTTGTCACCTGCGGCGTTGTGGCTCTTGCGCTTGTGCCCGCCGATACGATCGCGACGTTCGCGCAAGAATCAGCATCGTCCACGCGTAGGAGCTTCGTTGCGTGTCCGATCGTGCGTGATACGAAGACGCAGCCCTGCTGGTTGGCCGAGTATGAAGGCGAGTTGTATTACCTGGGTCAGCAAAGCGGCGTCGCGAACGATTTCTATCCGCCGCAGCTCGGTCACGAGGCACTCGTGGAAGGCACGGTCGGCCAGGGTCGCGTCTGCGGTGGCATCCCACTTCAACCGGTCAAGGTCAGCGTGATGCGAGAGCTGACGCCGGCGTGTTCCACGATGTTGCCTGCAGAAGATGGCATCGACGCGCCTCCGCCGATTCCATCGCCGCGCGGACCGGCGCCATCATGGGTGAAGGTGGTCGCCCCAGGCGACGTGGCGCTCTACTTCGACTTCGACAACGACTTTTTCAGTCTGCACGTCACGGTCGCTCTCACCAATCTTGCGAAGCATGTCGTAGAGACGAAGGCGTCGCGGGTGGAGGTGACGGGATTCAGGGCGGCCTCGCGTCTGTCGAATGGCAAGGTGCTGTCAGAACGTGACGCGATCGGCTCCATTCGTGCGCGGAAGGTGGCGGATACGCTGGCCGGGCTCGGAGTGTCCGCTGGACTGATCACGGTCAATGCGACGTCACAGGCCCAGCCGGCCGACGGCGTCAACGATCCGTGGAATCGCCGGGTCGAGGTTCGCGTGCAGTAGTAAGGTAAAAGATCATGCGCCGACACATCTCGCCAACGTCTCTCGCGTTCGCCATCCTGTTGACGGCCATGGCGCAGTCTGGCGTCGCAGGGCAGTCTGCCCGCAGTGATCAGACTGCATCGACGCCGTGGTCGCCGCCGCGCGCGGCTGATGGTCGCCCCAGCCTTGAAGGCGTGTGGGAGAACAACAGCGCAACGCCGCTCGAGCGGCCCGCGCAACTCGCCAACAAGCCGCGGCTCACCGACGATGAACTGGCGTCGATGAAGCGCCGCGCACAGGAGCTCTTCACGCCGGAATCGGATGCTGTCTTTGGCGACGGGTTGTACTTTGCGCTTCTCGCGCAGAAGCCTGCGCCAGGACTCGGCGCCACCGGCACCTACAGTCAGAACTGGCTTCCGGATCGCTACTTCGAACATCGCACCTCGCTCATCGTCGATCCGGCTGACGGCAAGCTGCCGCCGGTAACGGCGGCCGGCCAACGAGTACGCCAGGCTGCCGCAGGCCGATTCGGCCGAGTCGGTGCGTCGGCGCAGGAGATGTCGATCCAGGATCGCTGCATTCATTACGGATTCCCCGATCTGTTTGCGGCCTACATGAGCGTCTATCGCATCGTCCAGGCACCGGATTACGTCGCGATCCAGATGGAGAAGATTCACGACACCCGGATTATCCCGCTCGACGGCCGGCCTCATATCCCGTCCACGCTGCACCAGTATCTCGGTGATGCGCGCGGGCACTGGGAGGGCGACACGCTGGTGGTCGAGACGACCAACTTCCATCCGAACGGCAACCCGATGGGCGGTTACTCCACGCTGTCTGATCCGAACCTTCGACTCGTCGAGCGCTTCAAGCGGGTGGCTGCCGACACACTCGAATACACGTTCACCGTGGACAACCCGACGATGTGGACGCGACCGTGGACGGCCGTGATCAACTGGAAGCAGTCAAAGGGTGAGTTGCTCGAGTACGCGTGTCACGAAGGGAACTACAGCCTGCGTGGCATGCTGAGCGCAGCCCGGGCCGACGAAGCCGCCGCGCGATAAGCGCGTTCTCTGGATCTTTGTAGCCTCGGCTACCAGGCGACTCGACGTACGCCGACCAGCGACGGCGGCATGGCTGGGCCTTCGCTCCGGTTCGACGCCGCGGAAAAACGGCTCGTCCGCGCGCGTGCTGACGATACCGGCGGCGGCTGAAGTGATCCGCGCAACTGTGAACAATCGGGTCGATAACGAGCTGCGGGGTACGTCTGTGGCGAGTCACTGCCGCCGCCGAGGGGACGCTTCCGAGCCGTTTTTCCCTCTCTCGCCTCTCGCGGCGCGAACAGTCGCTCGGCCCCGTCGCTGGCGGCGGAGGTGGCGGCTCACCGGGCGGGCTGAGGGACGGCGACCTGTTCGCGGCGTGCTGGCGAAGGGGTAAATCGGGTTTGGAGGCGCTCCGAGCGCCGTCGCCCCCGATTCGCCACTGCCGTACGGGCCAGCTGGTTACGGACACGATTCTTGGCTGTCGGCCGAGGTGATTCCAGGCGACGGCGTCATCGTCAGCACACTCGCCGGAAGCCCGATTTTCCACGCCGACGAACCGGGAGCCGACCCCAGGCTTGCCCGGTGAACCGCTATGACAGAGACGTAGAAAACGCACTAAGTGACGGGTTCTCCTCGACTAGCCCACGCAATCGCATCGTCCAGCCGGTCGTAGCCGAAGTGCCTGACTTCGGCCTGCACGAAGGGATCGCTCAGCGACGGGGCCATTTCGGCAAATGCACCATCTGCCGCAAGCGCGATGCGTGCGACCTTGCGGTGATGGTCGCCAACGAATCGCATGTGCCGCAGAAAACTTCCCAGGTTCTCCCATCCCGGAAACCCACGCGTGTGAACGACAATCCCGCGAAGCGTTCCTTTCGCTTCGATCCAGGGATCGACCGTCAACGAGAGTGCATCGAAATCTTCCGCGCGAAGGGGGCGGGTGGGCTCAACGATGACGACGCCCCCATCCGCGAGCAGCCGATGCTTGACGGTGTCCTCGGAGGGAGCGGCGAGCCACCGCACGGCCTCCTGTTCTTCGACGTTTCGGTAGACGCGCACCGGACACGTCATCATCGCCCCGAATAGTTGCGAAGCCTCGCGAATCCACGTCACGTCACTCACGATCGCGCAGCGCTCGAACATGCGGAGATATTTCATTCCCAGTCGCATGTCCTCCCAACCAGCTCCCATCGTGAACGCCTTGAAGTCCGGAGCGAACACGTACAGCAAACGAACGCGTCGACCCTCGGCATGCGCGCTCTTCAGCAACGGCCAGACGACGCGATCGTAGTCATCTTTCGTGACCGTGCCGCTCGCGCGCACTCCGACGATTCCTGGCGGCAGATTGTGAAGTGTCTCGAGCATGTGCCTGTTCTCCCTTGCTGTATCAGTGTGCGTCAGAAGCTATCGACGTCCACCGACCTCGTCCAGGTGCTCGAGCAAATCGGCGGGGTCCTCGTAAACGCGATACGCACCGGAGCGCTCGAGTTCTTCGAGGCCATACCCGCCGGAGAGCAGCCCGATACCGAGCGCTCTGGCGCGCGTGGCGGCGAGCATGTCCCACACGCTGTCGCCGACAACTGACGCCGTCTCGATACGGACGCCGAGTCGCTCCGCGGCGGCGATGAAGAGATCGGGCTCAGGCTTGGCAAACTTCACCTGGTCGCGCGTGATGACCGGGACTCGACTGAGATCGACGCCGAGTTTCTCGATCACAGGGCCTGCTGTTTCGATCCGTCCGCTGGTCGCGATGGCCCAGGGGATCTGCGCGTTGGTCAATGTCGTGAGCAGGGCAGTGGCACCGGGGAGCGGCCGGACGTGCGCGAGGTTCCGTTTGTATGCCTCCGCGTGGAGACGCTGCAGCCGTTCGACGCGTATCGGATCGATCTCGACACCCGTTTCTCTGAGCAGCACGTTTGTCATCAGCCCGCCGCTCATGCCGATCTTGCGGTGCACGCGCCAGACCGACAGGTCGATGCCCTCGGTCTCCAGAGCTTCGCGCCACGCGAGCACGTGCTGATAGACGCTGTCGACGAGCGTCCCGTCGAGGTCGAACAGGAAAGCGGTCTGCATGGGTCCTCCTGACCGATTGTCCTCCCGCGCCGTGACGAAGGGAGCCGCGAGCGGTGCGGGACTCAGGAGGGGTACGGCGGGTCCGCATGAGACCCGCCGTCGGAGAGGGTTACTTCTTTGGAGGATCGACTGAGATCAGCATTGCCTCGGTCCAGGTCATGTCCAGCTGGTCCCCGACCTTCACCTGACCGAACACTTTTTTGTCTTCCACCCTGCGGCTGTAGGTGTAGCCATTTGGTCCCTTGACCGTGATCGATGATGCCTTGGGATCCAATGCCGTGATGGTCACCGTGATGGTCCGCTGCGTGGCAGCAGTGCCGGCGGGCCGTGCCCCCTGGCCTTTGGTGAGAGCCGCCGTGTCCACATCGACAGCGGCCTCGCCTGGCTTCTTCAAGCGAACGACCACGTTGTCGTAGTAGCGCACGGTGATCTTGTCGCCCACCTTGAGCTCTTTGAACCGGGTCACGTCGGGCCCAGCCTGGATCGTTTCGTAGATGCCCTTGTCGTTCTTGACCGTCAGCGTTCTGGTGCTCTGCTCGATGGCTTCGACCGTGACGGTCGACGTAATCATCTCTCCGGGGATCGTCTTGGTTTGGCCATTCACGATACTGCCGGCCAGCAGCACCACCGAACATGCCAGAATTCCCGTCACAGCTATCGTGCGGACCGTCGTCATGTGCAAACTCCTTGTGACCTGATTGCCGCGTCCAGCTACCCGTGACGTCACGCAACGCCGATCGTGGGTGCCGGAGCGGTCGTATCCTGTGTGCGCGCGTCTCTCGGCGGCCTAAAGTGCAAGATCCGAACCTGCTGGAAATGGTCAGGCACTGCGGAATCTGGAAGGATCTTCGCGATTCACGGGGCTGTTCGTTCGGCCACACCGTGTGGTGATAGCAGGGCCACGATTATCCGTGGCGCGTGGGGAGTGGCGCGATAAAACGCGCTGTCATCGAGCGCCTGCTCCTGAGAACCTCCCCACGCGCAAGAGCCTCGCCGCCACGAGTGCGAGCGGCGCTCCCGCGAGGCTCAGAAGCACACCCATGCGCATTTCTGAGCGGAGCTGACCGGGCGGCAACAACGCGTCACTGAAGAACAGCCCGACGCTGAATCCCATCGCGGCGATGAGGCCACCGACAAGCAGTTCTCGCCAGCCGACTCGATGCGGAAGCTGCAGACCACCGAGACGGGCGAGGCCGACCCCGATACAAACACCGAGGGGTTTGCCAATAACGACCGCAATCGGCAGTCCAACGGTACCCAGTTCGATCGCGCCCATAGGCACGCCGGCATTGACGAGTCCAAAGAAGAACAGCGCGACCTGGCCGGGGTACTTCCACCACAGCTCGAACTGACTCAACGTATCCCTCGCGTCGGGGCGTGCATCAACGAAGAACCCCGGGTCGCGTGCGGCGTGAGGGAGAAACGGCATGATCGGAACCATCGCAAGCGCAGGGTGAAGGCCGATCCAGAAGAATCCGATCCACGAAACGCTGCCTGCCGCGATCAGATATGGCCAGAAGCTGCGGACGCGCGACCACCGCAGTCCGGCAGCGATGCCGATCGCTCCGGCCAGGATGAGCGCACCGCTCGCGAAGTGAACCTCTCTCGTCTGATTGAACACCGCGAGGGCCAGGAACCCCAGGGCGTCGGAAGCGATTCCGAGAAGAAGCAGGAACGGAATCACGGGATGCGTCCGGAAGATGAGTCGCGCGACGAAGTAGGCGATGGCGAGATCCATCGCCAGGGAAACAGGCCAGCCGATAGACAGCCGTGGTTCGTCGAACACGTCGACGAGGCGAACATAGATGAGTGCAGGCACGGCTGCTGCGCCGATCGATGCAAACACCGGCAGCATGGCCCGCCGCCACGGATGGAGCACACCGCCAGGCGCCGTGGCTTCGACGATCTCCTTGGTCATCAGCGCAAAGAAGAGCACCATCGCAACGTTGTTGACCGCAAACGAGATCGCACTGGTGAAGGCGTAGTAGCTCTCGGGCGTCGTGTTCACCCACACCAGGGCGATCAGCGCGCCCAGCGGCAACAACGCCAGGTGCTCGGCGGCGAACCGCGACAGACGTGGAACGGTTGTTCGCACGTGATGCCGGAGCCCGTGCCGTCGGGAGGTCGACCCGGCATCTTTCTCGTGACGCGGCTCCATCGGCGGACCCTCCTATGGTCACTCCACTGCTACGGTGAACCCTGGCGATGCGCCAGTCGGGCCGCCACAGGCGTGACCCCCGGGTCGGCACCGAGTACGATCGTGACTTCGTGTCCGCCGCCATCGTCCTCCAGCGGAATCGCACGCGCATCAACCGCGACGCCATCGAGTTCAGCTGACCGGATTCCCTGAGATCGGTGCTCGGGATTCGACACGGTGAAGCGATACCGCATGCGACCGACGATCCAGTCCAGCGAGTATTGCGGCCATACCATTGGAATGCAGGGGTTGACGCTCATCGTCGCGCCGTGCCGTCGGAGCCCGAGGAGCGACTGGATGGCGGCTTGGTACATCCATCCCGCCGAGCCCGTGTACCACGTCCAGCCGCCACGGCCGACGTGCATCGGGTGAGCGTAGACGTCGGCGGCAATGACGTAGGGTTCTGCGCGGTATCGCTCCGTATCCTCCACCGTTCGCATGTGATTGATCGGATTGATCATGTGGAACAGTTCCATCGCTTCGTCGCCCATGCCGAGACGCGCCAGTGCGATCACCGTCCAGATCGCCGCGTGCGTATACTGGCCGCCGTTCTCCCGAACGCCGGGCACATACCCTTTGATGTAGCCCGGATCATGCGCCATTCGATCGAACGGCGGCGTGAGTAGCAGCACAATCTGTGCGTCGCGCCGCACCAGATGCGCGCGGACGGCGTTCATGGCGCGCTCGGCGCGGCGGGGCTGCGCCGTCCCCGAGATCACGGCCCAGGACTGCGTCAGCGAATCGAGTTTGCACTCCTCGTTCTGCACGGAGCCGAGCGGTGTCCCATCGTCGAAGTACGCGCGGCGATACCAGTCGCCGTCCCAGGCGAGTTCCAGCATGCCAACCAGCCATCGCGCCTCGTCCCGATAGAGGTGAGCAAGGTCGCTTCGCCCGCGGCGCTCGCAGATCGGGACGAACTCGTTCAACACGCTCACGAGGAACCAGCCGAGCCAGACGCTTTCGCCACGGCCGGCGTGGCCGACGCGATTCATCCCATCGTTCCAGTCTCCGGAGCCGATGAGTGGAAGTCCGTGAGCGCCGTGTTTCATCGCGTGGGCGATAGCGCGTACGGAGTGCTCGAAGAGCGACGCGGTCTCCGAGGACACGCGCGACAGCCCGTACGTCTCCGAATGATCGAGTTCGAGCGGCGGAGCCTCGAGGAAGGCGACCTTTTCATCCAGCACCGACTCATCGCCGCTCTGCGACACATAGCTGGCAACGGCGTAAGGGAGCCAGAGCAAATCGTCGGAACAGCGCGTTCGGGTTCCGCGTCCGCTCGGCGGGTGCCACCAGTGCTGCACGTCTCCCTCGACGAACTGCCGCGACGCGGCGAGCAAGAGGTGCGCACGACAGAGGTCCGGGCGCACATACATCAGCGCGAGCACGTCCTGGAGCTGATCGCGGAAACCGAAAGCGCCCCCGGGCTGGTAGGGGCCGCTGCGCGCCCAGATGCGACAGCTCAATGTCTGGTAGAGCAGCCACCGATTCACGATGAGATCGAACGAATCGTCTGGGGTGCTGATCTGGACGGCCCCCAACGTGTCGTTCCACATACGCTCGGTCGCGGCGAGGGTCGCCTCCGCCTGCGCCACAGACGAATAGCGTGTCGCCAGTTCGATCGCGTGGCCACGGTCGCGCCCCTGGCCGAGGACAAACGCCACGCTGCGGGAGCTGCCGGGCTCGATCTCCAGGACGAGATGCAGCGCGCCGCACGGGTCGAGTCCGGCGCCGGTGCGTCCGGAGAGCTGGTCGCGGAAGAGCGCCGCCGGCGCTCGAAGCGTCCGATTGCGTCCGACGAATTCCGCGCGATCGCCGGTGTGCGATCGCAGTGCGTCCGACGCGCACCAGAACGCGACGCTGTCGGCGAACTCCGCGTTGTAGGCGTTGCGCGAGAGCAAGATGCCGGTCTCTTCATCCATCTCGGTGACGACGAAGCGGCGCTCACCCTCCCGCGGCGGCCCCAGGCACCACTCGACGTAACCGAACACGCTGAGATGCCGCGTCTCGTCGGCGGTGTTGGTCACGGTCAGCACCGTCAGCTTCACAGGATCCTCTGGCGATGCGAAGACCGCCACGTCCTGCTCGATGCCGGCCACGGCATGCTGAAAGCGTGTAACCCCGGCGGCGTGACGGATGACCCATCGACCGCCATCTGCACGCCGAGGCAGTGGTCCGGGCGTGGCGCCCCACACCGCACCGGAGTCGTCATCCCGCAGGTAGATGGCTTCTCCTGTCGGATCGGTCAACGGATCGTTGGCGAATGGTGTCAGTCTGTTCTCGCGGCTGTTGCCTGCCCACGTGAACGCGGACCCCGAATTGCTCACGATCGTGCCAAACGCGGGATTGGCGATCACGTTCGACCACGGCAGCGGCGTTTCCCGTTCGCCATCGAGCACGACGACGTACTCGCGGCCGTCGCGCGTGAAGCCACCAAGCCCGTTCTCCATGATGAGCGGCGGGACCGTGATCGGTGCGGAGGCGGGCTCCGGCGCGCGCACGTCGGTTGTTCCAGGAACGTCATCCGCGGCGTGCAGCCAGGGTGCGTGGCGCTCCAGTTGCGTGACGAGATCACCGAGGTCGCCGAGCAGGACGACGCGGGCGACCGCGGACAGCAGGTAGCGATCCGCCTCGGGCATCCCGTCGGCACGCAGGAGCATCATGCCCCCTGGCTTCCCGAGCCAGCCGGCCCAGGATGGCTCCTGCACGAGCCCGGAGAGCAGGTTCTGCATCTCGTCGAGATAGTCGGCCGGATGCTCGTTCAGGATGATGACGTCGGCCCGCAGGCCTTTGATGCGCCAGTACTCCTGTGCGTGGAGCAGCTGGCGCGCGAGCGGCAGAGACTCCACGTCCGTGACGCGAAGGAGCACGATCGGCAGGTCTCCGGAGATGCTGTAGCCCCACAGGTTCTGCTGACCGAACCGATTGCTCGCGAGATCGGTCGGGCTGATGCACGACGCGTCGGATCCGAAGACGCGCGACGCGAGACGATCGAAGAGCATCGCATGCTCATCGCTCAGTCCGAGTTGCTGCAACGCGATGTGCACGTGAGTGAAGGCCATCGAGAAGGCGCGTGCGGCGGCGCTTCCGTCACGGTACTTCCGTGCCAATGCCAGCGCCGCGACCCGGTCAGGCGCGACACCGGTGGCAAAGGCCACGCGGACGACCGCACCCGGTGCGAGTCGTATGCGCTCTCGCAACGCACCGATCGGGTCGAGCACTGCGCCCGTTGTGCCCGACAGCGCGCGGCCGTCGAGGACGATCGGGTTCGCGAGCGAGCGTCCGCGGCCGATGAACCTCGCGCGGTCCGTCTCCCACTCGACGGCACCACCCAGGCGCGGCCCGTCCACACCGAGCACGTGGAAGCCGACAATCGTCGATTCATCGGACCCGCGCGGCCGGCGGCTGAACAGGAGGCCGGCGCTCTGAGCATCGAATTCCGTCTCGACGAACAGCTTGCCGAACGCTGGGTGAGCGAGGTCGTCTTCGGGACGAGCCAGAACGACCTCTGTGTAGCTGGTGACATCGATCTCACGCGTCTGCCCGCCGCGGTTGGTGATCGTCAGCCGCCGCACCTCCACGTCGTCCTCTGACGAGACGGTGATTTCCAGCTGCGTCTCGATGTCGGCGTCGCGGCGACGGAAGGTGATCTTGTCGAGATCGAAGGTCGCGTCGAACTGGTCTGGTTCCTGACAGACGGGCTGGTACGTGGCGGACCAGGTCCGGTTCGACCAGGGATCGCGCAGGTAGATGTGGTGCGCGCCGGCATCGGACGTCGGGTCGTCGCGGCGCCGGGTGATCGCGATGTTGCGCCACATGCTGAAGCCGCCGCCTGCATTCGTGACCGCCGTCGTGTAGCGTCCGTTCGAGAGAAAGTGCGTATGCGGGCTCGTCGTGTGTGGCGATTTGAAGCGTCTCGACGCAAACACAGGGAGCGTCGGCGGCGCCGTCGTACTTTCGGCCGGACGCGGCTCCGACAGAATGGCCTCACGGGGCACGCGCTCCTGGAGCAGCAGTTCCGTCGCCTGGATACGGGGATCGGCGTGGAAACGCGTGACGAATATGTCCTGCGAGACGACGTTGGCGAGCGCGACGAGCGACATGCCCTGGTGGTGCGCGAAGTACGCGCGAACCACGGCAGGGCGCGTCATCTCCGGCCGTGGGTCGATGTCGCGGCTGCGAGGGTTGTAGTCGAGTGCCTCGTAGAAGCCGAACCGACCTTCGAGGCCCAGGCCCGCGAGTCGCTCGAGGTTCTCGGCCGCGGCCGGTGGTGTGACGAGGCTCGCCAGTGCCGTGGCATACGGAGCAATGACCAGATCAGTGGCCAGTCCACGCTTGAGGCCAAGTCCGGGTACGCCGAACGCCCGGTACTGATAGTTGCCATCGCGATCCGTGAAGGCGTAGGCCGATTCCGAGATGCCCCACGGCACGTCGCGCTGCCCACCGTAATCGATCTGGCGTTGGACACTTGCGCGGCAGCTCTGGTCGAGCAGCGTGCCGGGGAAGCTCCGCATCAGCAGCTGCGGCATCATGTACTCGAACATGGTGCCGCCCCAGGACATCAGCGTCGCGCGGCCTTTCACGCTGGTGACGAGGCGTCCGAGGTGAAACCAGTGGTGCTGTGGGACGTCGCCTTTGGCAATCGCGACGAAGCTCGCGAGCCGCGCTTCCGACGCGAGGAGATCGTAGAAGGCGGCGTCGAGTTGTCCCGGACCGTCGCCGTCGGCCAGGCGATAGCCGATGGAGAAGATGCGCCGGCGGCGGTCGTATAGGAAGTCGAATCGCATGGCGTCGGCGAGCGCGGACAATCGACTGACTAGCCTCCGCAATGCCGTCGGTGACACGGACGGCTCGGCCGTCAAGCTCCCAACCCCCTCGAGCACAGCGTGGCACCAGTACGCGAGGTCGTTCTGCGCATCGGGCAGATCCGAGTGACCGAGCTCGTTGGCGACGCTGGCGAGCCGGCCCGCGAACGTCTGGATTGCCACGACTGCGTCCGCAGGCGCCGCGCTGCCAGCCTCCGCGGCGATGTCGCGAGCGAGACGGTTGATCTCGGTGAGTGTCTGCCGATCGCTTGTTCGAGCGTCGCTTGACGCGGATGCCGACGCGAGCAGATTGGCTGTGTCGACGAGTCCGGTAAGCCGCTGCGTGAGCGTCTGGGGGTTCTCCTCGAGGTCGCGCAGCCCTTGGGCAAGAGCGATAAGGGCGCCCGCGAGGTTGCCGCTGTCAACAGTCGACACGTATCGCGGGTGCAGCGGCGCGAGCGTCGCCGTGTCATACCAGTTCAGGAAATGTCCGTGATGTCGCTCGAGACCCTCCAGCGTCGTGAGCGTCGCGTTGATGCGGCGGAGAAGGACGTCCGTCGACAGATATCCGAGGTCATGCGCAGCCAACGTCGAGAGCAGGCTCATGCCGATGTTGGTCGGCGACGTGCGGCGCGCCAGCTTTGGGGCGCCATCACCGTCATCCTGGTAGTTGTCGGGGGGCAACCAGGCATCCGCTTCAGTCACGAAGGTCTCGAAGTAGCGCCAGGTGCGGCGCGCGGTTTTCCTCAGCACGGTTCGCTCGTGATCGCTGAGGGGCCGAACGCGGGCGCCCACCGGCACACTGAACCAGTAGGCCACGGCGGGCGCGATCGTCCAGAGGACGAGAAACGGCGCCGCGACAGCAAGCGCGTCCGGTTCACGTACCAGAATGACGAAGGCGACGAGGGCCGCGATGATCGGGCTGGAGGCCATCCCGGCGACGAAACCGCGTAGCCCCTGACCCACCAGTCCCGCTGCCCGCGCGGCCGTCGTTGCCGCGGTTTCCCACTCGAGCATCCGGCGCTTCGTGACCACGAGGCGTACGAGGGTGACGCCGATGGCGTGCGCGGTATCGAATGCGTGGAAGGCGAGAAAGGTCAGGCTCAGGAAGATCTGCGCGAGCGCGGTCGCCGCATCGTGGCGCAGGTTGCGGACGAAGACCGGGAGCGACTGCGCGCGGGCGGGCCCGACCAGGAGGCGCCCGAGCACCGGCAGCAGCTGCGACGCGGCGACCCCCATCACTGCCATCGTCCAGAACCAGCGGGGGCCCGGCAGCATCGTCCACCCGGCGACGAGGAGCGCCAGCAGTGTCGGAGACACGAGGCTGCGACGCAGGTTGTCCAGGATCTTCCAACGCCCGATGACTGGGAGGGTGTTCCGTGTGATGCCGTGCTGTGACGGCACGAACGGGAAGATCCAGAACAGGATCTGCCAGTCGCCGCGGATCCAGCGGTGCTGTCGCCGTGCGTGAGACAGCACGCTCGACGGGTACTCGTCGACCAACTCGACGTCTGAGACCAGCGCGACTCGTGCGTGGAGTCCCTCGAAGAGGTCATGCGACAGCAGCGTGTTCTCCGGGACCGAGCCCTCCAGCGCCGCGGTGAACGCATCCACGTCGTAGAGCCCTTTGCCCGTGAAGATTCCTTCGTTGAAGAGGTCCTGATACGTGTCCGACACCGCCGTCGAGTAGGGGTCGACGCCCGTGTGCCCCGAATAGAGCCGCGCGAACAGAGAGCCGGCAGCGCTCATGAACGTCACGCTGATGCGCGGCTGGAGAATGCCGTATCCGTCGGTGACGCGGCCGACGCTCGGGTTGAACGTGGGGCGATTGAGCGGGTGAATCATCACGCCGATCAACTCACGAGCCACGCCTCTTGGAAGCCGGGTATCGCTGTCGAGCGTGATGCAGTACTTGACCTGCGGCAGGATGCTCAAGTCGCCGACCGACACGGCAAAGCTCGTATCGGTGGCGCCGCGCAGCAGCCGGTTGAACTCCTCGATCTTCCCGCGCTTGCGCTCCCATCCCATCCAGAGCCCTTCACGCTCGTTCCACTGTCGCAGACGGTGGAACAGGAAGAACCGGTCGGTGCCGCCGTCGGCGTGCCTGGCGTTGAGCGCGGCGATCGCGGTACGCGCCGCCTGCAGGATCTCTTCGTCGTGCGGCAGCGTTTCTGTATGTGCGTCCGTGAAGTCGCTCAGGATGGCGAAGTGGATATGCGGGTCGATGTTGCCGAGCGCCTGCACTTCGAGGTGCGCCATCAGATCGTCGACGCGCTCCACGCTGTCGAAGAGCGTCGGCACGATCACCATCGTCTTTGCCGACGGAGGCACGGTCGCGAGCTCGAGCCGTGGCAGCCGGCGCGGTGGAATCAGGTAGCCAATGAGCCGCTGTAGAACCTGGATCGCCAGTTCGCTTGCGGGGACCAGCGTCAGGAGCGAGACGAAGACCAGCGCCGCGCCGCGCCACCCATGCGTCCACGCGTAGAAGACGGCCACGGCGACCAGGAGAGCCGTGCCCGCGGCGATGGCTCCGAGGTACCCCGGCGTCGCGAACGCGAAGAACATCCGCCGCACGCGCTGCGTGAGATCGGGTCGCCACGCGACGCTGCGCTCGAACTGCCGGCGCCCGGCACCAATCAGGTGGTAGCCCACATGCGACGCGCGTGCGTCGGGCGTTCGCACGTGAGACTGCCGTGCGCGCTCGACGCTCTTCAGCGCGAGCAGGAGCTGCCCCTCACCAGTCGGGACCGCCAGTTCCTCAACGGCGTGGCGATATCGGTCGCGGCTCCGGAAATCCATCTTGCCGTAGACACCCGCCGGATCGCGGTGGAGCACCTGTTCGACGAGGCTCACGCTTTCGAAGAATTCACTCCAGTCGAACGTCGAAATCAGGCGGAGGCTACCAATCAGGTTCGCCATGCCCGCCTGTTCGGCCGCCTGATGCTGGCCTTCTGCTCGGATCGCATCCTCGAGCGTCTGCCCTCGCCCTGCCAGCGCCACTTCGAGCTGGCGGTGCAACCCCGACGCGATCGCCCCGAGAGCGCGTGAGCGCTGAAGCAGGCGCGTGACGAACGCGTGATGGACGTGTGTCGGCCACTCATCGGGTCCGACCGGCTCGGCTTCAACGGACGCGGCCAGACGATCGGCAGCGAGTCGATGTGTGCGTGTGGCAGCGAGCACATCTCCTCTCGTGCGCAGATGGTCGAGCAGCGCGAGCTTGAGGACGCTCGGCCATGCCCAGAGCTCGCCGATCGTGAGCGGCGTGATCGATTGGAAGGCGCTGATGAACCGCTGCAGGCGTTGGGCGTCGAGTCGGCCGGCGCTCGATCCGATCAGTTCGAGCGCGAGCGCGTAGATGCGGGGAAGCCCGGCGAAATCGTCGGCCGCAATGCGGGGAAGCCGCCTGAAGAAGCTGGGTGGAAGATCATGATGGATGTCGCGTGCGGCGGCGGAGATGATGTGGAAGTTGTCGAGCAGCCATTCGGCAGCCGGCGCCATGCCTTCCTGGCGGTCGTCCTCGGCGAGCGCTGTGTAGACGTCTCGCAGCACACGCATGTGTGCCGTGAGCTGCCGGAGATGGGCGTGGCCGCCGCCGCGGCGCGTGGGGCCGATCGAGAACAGCGCCGCCAGACGCCGGGCGTGCTCTTCCAGCAGTTCTATGCTGAGCAGCTCCTCGCCATCGCCCAACGTGCGAGGGCCCGTGAATGCACGGCGCATGAGCTAATCCCCTCGCGATGGTGGTTTGGCCGGAGTGGCTCCGTTATCTGAGGCGGGAGAACGTGGACAGCAGATCACGGACATTGGGAAACTGAGAATCGTCCCGATACTCTTCATGCTTCTGCAAAATCGACTCCGAGACACTCCAGGCACGCTCGGGGTCTGAGGCCTTCTGAAGCCGACTCATGTCCTCACGCAGCCACTCACGGGTTTCCGCTGCTGCGCTGGCGCGCGCGTTCGCGCAGTGCGTCTCCACTGCGGCATCGAATGCGCGTCTCTGGGCATCAGGATCGATCATCGCGGTGTCTGCAGGATGACCTCGAGCGCAGACCTCTTGGCAGAGTCTAGTGGTGGCCCGCCGTGGGAGATGTCCCTTTGTGCACACACGCCGCGGGAGCGGTTGCCAACCTGTTTTACGGGCGCTTGCGCATGCCGGGAACCAGCAACATAAGGCCTCAAATGCTCGACTTGGCACTCGCCGAATCCTGGCGGAGGATCGGGTAAATGGATTCACGAGGTGACGTCATGAAGACGATCGGACTGATTGGTGCAGGACACATCGGAAGCCAAGTGGCGCGCCTGGCCGTGCGCAGCGGCTACGACGTGGTGGTCAGCAACTCGCGAGGGCCGGAGACGCTTTCTGACCTCGTCGCCGAGCTGGGACGGAAAGCTCGCGCGGCAACGCCGGTCGAGGCCGCGAAAGCCGGTGACATCGTCGTCGTCACCATCCCGCTGAAGGACTATCGCTCGGTTCCCGTCGAGCCGCTGGTGGGCAAGATCGTCATCGACACGAACAACTACTACCCTCAGCGTGACGGGCACATCCCGGAGCTCGATGCCGAGACGACGACCACGTCGGAGCTGCTGCAGGCTCATCTGCCTTCGTCGAAGGTAGTGAAGGCGTTCAATCACATCTATGCGTCGCAGCTCACGACGGACGGAACGGCTGCCGGCACAAAGAATCGCCGCGCGCTGGTGATTGCGGGCAACGATCGCGAGGCCAAGGCCGCCGTCACGCGGCTGCTCGATCAGTTCGGCTTCGATACCGTGGACGCCGGTCCGCTCAGCGAGAGCTGGCGCATCCAGCGCGACACGCCAGGCTACGGGCCGCGTCGCACGGCGGAGGAGTTGCGGAAGGATCTTGCTGCTGCAAAGCGCTACGCCGACCGGCGTTGATCGTTCGTCGACGTCGTTGCGATCGTGGGTCAGGGCGGAGGCACGCAGGGTAGAGTAAGCAATGAGATGTACGCGCGTGGATGCCGACGACGGTTGTACCAACACTGCGGACTGATCGTGCCACTC
>Ga0190271_10000665_pt1 | contig 17890 bp, 16 predicted proteins | sample Popmic356T_FD_133747 | JGI IMG/M metagenome (GOLD analysis project Ga0190271, IMG submission 133747) | Populus adjacent soil microbial communities from riparian zone of Weber River, Utah, USA - 356 T | ecosystem: Environmental > Terrestrial > Soil > Riparian zone | place: USA: Utah | collected...
ACGCAGCTCGACGCGGCTTCGGACCGTCTCTCGGATACGTACCAAGCGAACGAGCTGCGGATCAATAACTTGAATACGGAGCTACGCGATAAAGCCGCTGCGCTCGGCTTGGCCGAGCTGTTTGGTCTGGCGAAGCAATCCGCGAACGACAACTCCTCCATCCTGCAGCAGTCGCTGATCACGACGCAGTTCGCGACCCCGGCCGGAGAGCTTCCCCGTGACGAATGGTTGCGGCAGTTCTCGACCGCGCGCGCGACGCCGACGGCCGCAGATCTCCAGCGCTTGTGGGTCGAGATTCAACGCGAGATGACTGCGAGCGGCCAAGTCGCGAAGTACCGCGCCACGGTCGTGCAGCCCGGCGGCGAGCCCGTCGACTCGGAGGTCATTCGCATCGGGCCGTTCACGGCGCTCGCCGACGGCCAGTTCCTGGCGTACCTGCCGAACCTTCGTACGTTCAACGTGCTGCCGCGACAGCTGCCGAGCGAGTTCATGGCCGTCGCCGGGGAGTTCACCGAAGCGACGTCCGGCTACGCCGATGCCGTCGTCGACGCGTATAGGGGTGTTACGCTCGGGCTCTATGTCGAGCGGCCGACGAACCTCGAGCGCGTCGAGGCGGGCGAGACGATTGGTCTCATCATCATCATCGTCGGCGCGGCGGGCTTCCTCGCGTTCGTCTTCCAGCTCATCAGCCTGATATTCGTGCGCCTCGCCGTCAGCGGTCAGTTGAAGCACCTCGACCGCCCGACCGCGAACAACCCGCTCGGGCGCGTGTTGCTCGCGTTCAAGGGCGACAAGGCCAAGATCGAGGAAGAGGCCGATGTCGCCGAGCTGCGCATCACCGAGGCCGTGTTACGCGAGGTTCCGAAGCTCGAGCGGTTCCAGGCATTCCTGCGTCTGTGCGTCGCTGCGGGCCCGTTGCTCGGCCTGATCGGCACGGTCGTCGGCATGATCCTGACGTTCCAGAGCATCACCGAGTCGGGCTCGAGCGATCCGAAGCTCATGGCCAACGGCATCGGCGTGGCCATGATCGCGACGGTGCTCGGCCTGTTCGTGGCCATCGCACTGCTGTTCGCGAACGCGCTGTTGAACTCCCTGTCGCGCGGCGTCGTCCAAATCCTCGACGAGCAGAGCGCCGGCATGTTGGCAGAGAGCATCGAGAAACAACGCCGTGCTTGAGCAAATACCCATCATTCAGGGAGTGGCCACGCTGTCTAATGACGGCGGGCCATGGGTTCCGTGGATCTTCGCCTCGGGCGTACTGATGTGGGCGTTGATCATCGAGCGGTTCTGGTACTTCACGATGCTCCTGCCGAAGCAGGCGGCCGACTTGCAGGCTCAGTGGCTTGCCCGCAAGGACCGTACGTCCTGGTGCGCTCGGCAGATCCGGACCGCGATGATCTCGCGCTTGAACGGCTCGATGACGACGGGCTTCCCCGTCATGCAGGTTCTAGTGCCGATGGCGCCGTTGCTCGGTCTCATCGGAACGGTCGCCGGCATGCTCGAGGTGTTCGACTCGATGGCCCTGCGCGGCAACGCCGACGCGCGCAGCATGGCGAGCGGCGTCTCCGCAGCCATGATCTGCACGATGACCGGTCTGGCCGTCAGCATCACGGGACTCTGGCCAGTCAGTTATTTCCGCTCGCGAGCGATTCGTGAGACCGAGCTGCTCGCCGACAAGTTGAGCCTCTAACCATGCGCAAACGACGAGCCTCAGGAGCAGATCAGGAACACACCGGCATCGACCTTGCGCCGATGCTGGATTTCGTCACGAATCTGCTGATCTTCTTCATCATCACCGCCGTGTTCGTCAAGGAGGCAGGCCTCGAGGTCAATCGCCCGACCTCATTCGAGCAGCCGCAAGACGAAGACTCGAAGAGCATCCAGATCCAGATTCTCGAGAACGGCGAGATTTGGGTCGACAACCGGGCGGTCGACGTGCGTGCCGTGCGCGCGAACGTCGAGCGCATGAGCGCCGTGAACCCTGATAGCGGCGTGTTGATCCTCGCGCAGGAGCGGGCGCCGACGGGGACGCTGGTCGAAGTCGTCGACCAAGTGCACCTCGGTGGCATCAACAACATCACGTTCAGCACGACGCAGTAAGGACCCAGAGGTAGAGAATGCAGTCGCGACGACACACGCCAGAGACGGAAGATACCGGCATCGACCTCGCGCCGATGCTCGACTTCACGACGAATCTGTTGATCTTCTTCATCATCACGACGTCGTTCATCAAGGAAGCGGGGATTACCGTCTTCAAGCCGACCGCCCAAACGGCGTTCGGCCGGGATTCCGGCAACCTGCTTATCGCCATCCGTGAGAACGGCGACATTTGGATGGACCGCCGCCGCGTCGACATACGAGACGTTCGGCCGCAGATGGAGCGACTCCATATCGAGCGGCCCGACGACACGGTGGTGATCATTGCGGACAAGGAGTCCGACGCCGGCGTCGTAGCCGAGGTCATGGACGAAGTGCGTTTGGCCGGTATCCAGATCATGTCGATCGCGGCCGATCCGGCCGGCTGATCGAGAGCGCAGGAGGCTATCAACATGCACGCATTGAGGATCCCCATCGCAGCGCTTGCCGGTGCGGCTTTCACGTCGGCAATGTTCTGGCTGCTCTGGAGCCTGGTCACGACGTCGTTCGACGTCAGTGATCGAGCCGAGGCCTCGCGCATCGAGTTCTCCCGCATGCGCCGCGACACCGAGGTCGCGACGAAGCGCGACGAGAAGGTCGAGCGCGAGCGCCCGCCGCCGACGCCGCAGACGCCGCGCATGGCGTTCGCGGCCAGCGGCATCGACAACAACGTCGCTTCGCTCGCGCCAATCGTCGACGCGCGTGGCGCCATGTCGCGCATGTCGATGTCGGCCGGCTCCGACCGCGACGTCATCCCGCTCGTGCGCATCAACCCCGACTATCCGCCGCGAGCGCTGAGCCGCGGTCTCGAAGGTTGGGTGCAGGTGCAGTTCACGATCACGGCGACCGGCACGGTCAAAGACGCGATAGTGGTCAACGCGCAGCCGAAGAACATCTTCGACGACGCCGCCCTGAAGGCTATCGCGCGGTGGCGCTATAACCCCAAGGTCGACGCCGGTGTTGCCGTCGAGCGCGTCGGCGTTCAGACGATCATTCGTTTCCAACTCGAGCAGTAGGTTCGACGGATTCATCCGATAGACGCTGGAGAGAAGGCCATGGAACAGCAAGCTAACGGGTCGTTGCGTTTGGTTCTGACCGGAATCGCGCTCTCGGTGAGCGTGTCGCTCGGTGGGGCGGCCTTCGGCCAGCAGCCGGGCCAGGGGCAGAACGTGTCACAGCAGGGCACCAGCCGAGCCGGCAGCCGCGATGAAGCGGCGGCGGCGGAAGCGGCAGCGGCGGCGACCAACATCGACGCGCAGACCGGCAAGATTCTCAACGAAGCCATCGAGCTTCTGAACATGGAGAACTACGCGGGTGCCGGTCAGAAGATCGGCACGCTGACACTCGAAAAATTGAGCCCGTACGAGCGCGGGAAGGTCGAGCAGATCCTGTTCAACATTGCCTACTCGCAAGATCAGTATGAAAAGGCTCGTGGGCACCTCAAGAGCGCCATCGACTCGGGCGGTTTGAATGCCCAAGAGATCGACCAGGCGCGCTATCAGAGTGCCCAGCTCTTCATGCAGGAAGAGAAGTGGCGCGAGGGCGCGGCTGCGCTCGAAGAATGGTTCCAGACCGCGGCGACCCCGAATTCGGCTGCGTACTACCTGCTCGCGGTCGCGTACTACCAGCAAGAAGACTTCACCAAAGCTCTGGCGCCGGCGAAAAAAGCCGTCGAGCTCATGGACAAAGCCAAGCCGAACGAGAGCTGGCTCAGCATGCTCTCGGCGCTCTATCTGCAACGCGAGGAATACAAAGAGGCTGTTCCCGTGTTGCAGCAGCTCGTCACGGCCGCTCCGGACAAGAAGACGTATTGGATGCAGCTCTCGTCGGTCTACGGCCAGATGGAGGACTACTCCAACGCGCTTGCGATCATGCAGCTCGCGAACAACGTCGGGCTCGTGACCGAGGACTCCGAGGTGCGTCGGCTCGCCGACCTGCTGCTGTTCAACGACGTTCCGTACCGCGGCGCGCAAGTGCTCGAAGCCGCGATCGAGAAGAAGATCGTGAACGTCGACGACAAGCTCTACGAGAAACTCGCGAACTGCTGGATCGCCGCGCACGAGTACGACAAGTCCGTGCCCCCTCTGCAGCGAGCGGCAGAGCTCGCGGCGACGGGAGACACGTTCGTCCGCTTGGGCGAGGTGCAAGTGCAGCGCGAGGACTGGCCGGCGGCGATCACGGCTATTCAGCGCGGTGTCGACAAGGGGCAGCTCAAAGATCCCGGCAGCGCCCAGTTGATGCTGGGAATCGCGCACTACAGCCAGAAGAACTACGAAGCCGCCGTTCCGTTTTTCCAGCGTGCACGCCAGTCGGACAAGCATCGGCAGATCGCGGACAGTTACCTCCAGGCCATCCGGGCCCAGGGTTGATCGATTTTTCTAGGAACCTTGCATGACCCGCATTTCGAACAATAAATTCGCCACTGTCGCCGGCGCCTTGCTGTCGATCGCAGCGGCCGGCACCGGTATCGCTCAGGACACCGGCGGCGATCGCTACGCACGAGCGTTGGCCGACACGCAGACCACCGCGCGTTACAACGTGCAGATCGAGCAGCAGCTTCGGTCTCAGACGGAGGAGATCGCGACGCTCGAGCAGCAAATCGCCGGGCTCGACGCGACGGCGGTCGACGTGCAGGTGATGCTGCAACGTATGTTCGATGAGCTCGTGGAGTTCGTTGCGAACGATGTGCCGTTCTTCAAGGACGAGCGCGACCAGCGAATTCAACGGATCACCGAGCTCATGGCGAGCGTCGATGCGTCGCCGTCGGAGAAGTTCCGCCGCCTCGTCGAGGCATATCAGATCGAGATGGAGTACGGCCGCACGATGAGCTCGTACCGCCAAACGCTGGCCGACGGCCGCGAGGCGGAGATGGTCAGGCTCGGGCGCGTCGCTCTGATGTATCGCGTGATCGAGGGCGGCGAGACGGGCTACTGGGACAAAGACAGCAAGCAGTTCATCGCGGACCCCGGCTCGGCGTCGAAGATCCAGGAAGCACTGAGCATCGCCAAAGAGGAGAAAGCGGCCGACCTCATCATCGTGCCGGTGCCAGCTCCGCAAGGAGGCCGGTCGTGAGCGTCGTGTTTTCGAAGTGCCGGCTCGTCGGAGTTTTGGCGATCGCGTCGTTTCTGACGGCGGTACCCGTTGTCGCCCAACAGCCTGCGCCACCGGCACCGCCTGCGCAGCCGACACCGCCTGCGGCGGAAACGCAGGCACAGGTCCAGCTCGGCGCGCTTCGCCAGTCGGTGACACGGCTTCGCGATCAGGAGCGCCAGCTCTCGCAGGAGCGCGAAACGCGTTTCCGCGGCGAGATGCAACGCATGGAGCGCGCAGCGACAGAGGCCACACAACGGCGCAACGCGGCGGAAGCGCGCAGCAACGCGCTCGATCGGCAATGGAATGAAAACGAGCAGCGAATCGCCGAGACGCAATCGCTCCTGACGGAGCGGCAGGGCAACCTCGGCGAGCTGTTCGGCGTCACGCGCCAGGTTGCCGGCGACGCGGCCACGGTGCTGTCGCAGTCGTTGCTGACGACTCAGTACGGCGTGCCGACGGAAGGCGAGGAGCGCGCCGAGTTCTTGCGCCGGATAGCGGGTGCGACGGCACTGCCGTCGATCGCCGAGCTCGAGCGGTTGTGGTACGAGATCCTTCGCGAGATGAGCGATAGCGCCAAGGTCGTCAAGTTCCGCACGATGGTGGCGCGCATCGACGACGAAGAGACGCCCGACCAGGACGAAAGCCAGACCGGCGAAGAGAAGGAGGTCGTGCGCGTCGGTCCGTTCACGGCTAGCGCCGACGGCGATTACCTCGGCTATCTGCCGAGCCGGAAGTCGCTCACCGAGCTGCACGGTCAGGTCGTCAGCGAATTGCGAGATATCGGCCGTAGTCTCCAGTCCGCACCTCCCAATGCCGGTTATCAGCGTGCGTTGGTCGATCCTGCGAGCGGTGCGTTGCTGAGTCTCTACGTCGACCGTCCCGACTGGGTGCGCCGCATAGAAGCGGGCGAGGAAGTCGGTTACACCATCATCATCGTCGGCGCTCTCGGCGTGCTGCTGGCCTTGTACCAAGGCGTCTATCTGCTTCTGACGCGGGTTGCCGTGAATGCGCAACTGCGGAACATCGACAATCCGTCTCCGAGCAATCCACTCGGTCGCGTGCTGCTGGCATTCCGCGGCGACGGCAAGCGAGTCACGAGCGCGGAGCTCGCGGAGCTGCGCATCTCGGAAGCGGTGCTTCGCGAGGTGCCGCGCCTCGAGCGCTTCCAGTCGTTCTTGCGGTTGGCGGTCGCGGCCGGTCCGTTGCTGGGCCTCATCGGCACGGTCATCGGCATGATCATCACGTTCCGTGCGATCGTGGCCTCGGGCACGAGCGATCCGCGCCTGATGGCGGATGGCATCGGCCGGGCGATGATCGCGACGGTGCTCGGTCTCGGCATCGCGATTCCGCTGTTGTTCATCAATGCGGGCCTCGCGAGCCTCTCGCGCACCGTCACGCAGGTCCTCGACGAGCAGAGCCAGGCGATGCTCGCGCGCAACGCGCGCCAGGGCGCTTAGTCTTCGTCCGGCGGGATCGCATCTGCGATCCCGCCGGCTCGAGTCCCTCCTTTCGTTCCGTCTCACGGCGCGTGCTAGAGTCCGGCGCACCCAGGCGCGGCAGGTTCTCCGATGATCGTTGGCTTTGCTCCCGAAGGCGGCCGGCTCCGCTCCGTTGGCGAACCCCTCGGCGATCTCGAAGGGCTCGTTTGGATCGACTTGTTGAACCCCACGGCCGACGAGGAGACGACGCTCGAGGCACAGCTCGGCGTCGACATCCCGACGCGCGAGGAAATGCAGCGCCTCGAAGTCTCGGGGCGGCTCTATAAAGAGGACGAAGCCATCGTCCTGACGGCGACCTTGCCGGCCCGCACCGACAGCGACGACCTTTTGATGGCGCCCGTCGCGTTCGTCATTGTCGGCGGCAAGCTCGTGACCGTGCGATATCACGAGCCGCGCGTGTTCAAGACCTTTCCGCAGCGCGCAACCCAGACGAATCTCGGCTGCATCACCGGTGAGACGGTTCTCGTCGCGTTGCTCGAGGCCACGGTCGACCGTATGACCGACATACTCGAGCGTGCGGAGGAGGAGGTCGACGCGATCTCGCGTGCCATCTTCCGCAGCGACCAGCCGAAGTCGGCGAGCCGCGATCTGATGAACACGCTGCAGCTGATCGGCCGCAAGGGCGACTTGTGCTCGAACATCCAGGTCGCCCTCCTTTCGCTGCAGCGCCTCAGCGGCTTCTTTAGCCAGGTGCTCGCCGATGCGGCCGATGGCAAGGAGCTGCGCGGTCGCGTGCGGACGCTGGAGCGTTATCTCGCGTCGCTGAGCGATCACTCGTCGTTCGTGTCACAGAAGGTGACGTTCTTGCTCGATGCGACACTCGGGATGATCAACATCGAGCAGAGCAACATCATCAAGATTTTCTCGATCGCCGCCGGAGTGTTCCTGCCCCCGACGCTGATCGCGTCGATCTACGGCATGAACTTCGTATTCATGCCGGAGCTGAAGTGGCAATACGGCTATCTATTCGCCGGCGTGCTGATGCTGGCCTCTGCAGTCCTGCCGTTCTGGTACTTCAAGCGCCGAGGCTGGCTCTAGCGGGCCCGAGGCTCGTCGAGCAGCTCCTGCCAGTCCGACGAAAACGCCGGGCTGGCCTTCAGGACCGGCTCACCTTCGCCGACCCAGAGCAAGGCGGCGAGGTTCTCGCGGTCGGCCGTGAGCGCGGCAGCCTGCGGGCCCAAGCACAGCAGCGCCGTGCCCCAGGCGGCCGCGGTCGCGGCATCGGGGCCGACGACGGTGACGGACAACAGCGCGTGCTCGACGGGCCAGCCGCTGCGCGGATCGATGATGTGGCCGAACCGCCGACCGTCGGCTTCGAAGTACTGGCGGTACGAGCCGCTCGTGATGACGGCAGTGCGCGTGCCCGGCGGCATTCGTAGCGCCGGCCCGGCTTGCGCGCCGCCGGGGTTCTCGATGCCGATGCGCCATGCAGAGCCGTCCGGCTTCACTCCCCGCGCCACGACCTCGCCGCCGATCTCGGCAAGGTACGCCGCGCTCCCATGCTCCTCGAGCACGTCCGCGAGCCGGCCGGCCGTGTAGCCTTGGCCGATGCTCGCCATGTCGACCTCCAGCGTGGCTACGGCTTTTCGCACATGCGTGGCGTCGAGTAGCACGAGCTTGTCGAGGCCGACGCTGGCACGTGCCGCGTCGATCGCCGCCGGCGTCGGGACCGCGGGCGCGTCGCCGTCGAAACCCCAGGCGCGCACGAGCGGCCGAACCGTCGGATCGAAGCAGCCGTCGCTCCCCTCGTGGACGCGCTGCGCAAGACCGAGCAGCGTCACGAGCTCGCTCGGCAGCTCGAGCGGCTCCGTGCTATCGGCGGCGTTGAACCGCTCGAGCGTGGAGTCGGGTCGATAGTTCGACAGCAGCGCGTCGATGCGCGCGAGCTCCTGCTCGGCGGCCAACGCGATCTCGGGCTCCGTCGCGCCGGCCGTCCATTGCAGCGAGTAGGTGGTGCCCTGAGCGATGCCCGACACGGTGCGAACCGACGGAGCGGGCGACGTGCAGGCGGCGGCGACGGCGCAGGCACATGCCGCCGTCCACGATCGCATCCGTTCAAGGCGCGCCGTCATGGCGCGTTAATACGGCGGACGAAAAAACGTGATCATGCGGCCGCACAGCGTGACGCCGACGAGGAAGACGAGCGAAGCGGCGGCCACGATCTTCGCGCTGCGCTGCGCGTCGTCGTGCGGGCCGAGGGTGCGGATGCCGGCGAACTCGCGCCGGTAGAAGAGGGCGGCGTTAGCGCCCATCAGCACTAGCAGCACGACCTTGAGCTTGAACGCGTTATTGTAGAAGTACTGATCCGGCGCGCCCGAAATGAACATCACGCCGGTGATGATCGACGCCGCAAAGCCGACCAAGCCCCATCGCAGCGTCGCATGCAACGTGGCGGGGGAGATGCCTTTAGCTAGACCCAGCACGCGAAGGTCGAACAGGCCGACGGTGCCGACGAGCATCGTCATGCCGCAGAAGTGCACCGACTCGGCGATTGGCCACACCCAGCGGTACTCAGTGACGAACCACGACAGCCGCGTGCTGACGATCCAGTCGATGAAGGCGTCCATCAGAACCCTTCGCTCGCGAGCAAGATGTGGTGCGTGTAGGCGAGCAGCCGTCCGGCGAAGATCGTGCCGGCCCAAAGGACGAGGGACAGGAGCGCGAGCCGGCGGGCGCGCAGGGTGACTTCGCGCGCGCCCGAGCCGTCCGCGACCGCGATCTCGTCCTTCGTGCGCTGAAGCGCCCAGAGCGCCGCCGCGACCATCGCCAGCTTCACGAAGAACACCCAGTTGGTCAGCGCTTTCGCCGGGTACGCGGCGAGCAGCGTGAGCCCAGAGACGGCGTTGATGCCGAAGCCCAACCACATGACGCGATAGACACCGGCCAGATCGAAAGACGGCACGGTTCGCCGGGCGAGCAGCCAAACGGCGAGGCCGACGTTTGTGCCTGCGAGCATCACGAGCCCCAGCGTGTGCAACCAGAGGATGAACGGGAACGCCAGCAGCGACGGCGATTCGCGTACCCAAACGCTGAGGGGGTTCTGCTCGATGCTCGAGAACAACGCCATCATTGCGACGACCCGACGATTTCGCTGGGGCGCTTGCGCATGTGGATCAGCGGCCACGCCGATTGCTCGATGCCGGGTGCGAGCTCTACCTCGATCAGCGCTGGCCGATCTGCCGCAAGCTCGGCTTCGAGGGCGGCCTCGAGCTCGTGCGGCTGCTTCACTCGCCGGGCTGCGACGCCGAAGCTCTCGGCGAGCCGGACGAAATCGGGATTGTGTAGGTGCGAGCCGATCGTGCGACCCGCGAAGTGGGTCTGCTGATCGCGCAGCACGTTGGCGAACGAGTGGTTGTTGAAGACGATCGTCACGAGCGCGATGCCGTGCTGCGCAGCCGTCGCGAGCTCCTGAACCCCGAACATGAAACCGCCATCCCCGGTCACCGAAACGACGGGCTTACCGCGATTCCCGACCTTGGCGCCGAGCGCGGTCGGGAAGCCGAAGCCGAGTGTGCCCTGGAACCCCTCCGAGATATAGGTTCGCGGAGCGAGGACAGGGAAGGCGCCCGTGTACGTCGCAAAGCCGACCTGCGACAGCTCCGGCACGAGGATGCCGTCGCGCGGCAGGACCGTGCGGATCGCACGCAGGAACGCTGCTTGCGGCTGGATGCTGTCGATCGCCGCGTCCGCAGTCCGTTTCGCCGCGGCGATCTCGGCAACGCGCGAACGACTCGGGGCAACACGCGTGCGCAGACGTTCGGCGAGCAACCGGCATGCCGTCGCCGAATCGGCGACGATGGCGACGTCGGGCTCGAGGCGCTGCATCTCGGCAGGGTCGATGTCGACGCGGATCAGCTTCGGTCCAGCCGAAGGTTTGCGCTCGTAGCGCATCGAATCGCCCCAGCGCATGTACGGCATCTCGAGGCGGCTGCCGACGCCGACGAGCACGTCGACGTCGTCCCATAGCTCGCGCGCCGCGACACTTGCGACTCCGAGCGCGTGATCCTCGGGCACGATCCCGCGGCCGCTGCGAAAAGCCGTGACGGGTGCCTGGAGCGTCTCCGCGAGGAGCTCGACCTCGCTCGCTGCGTGCTGCGCGCCGGCGCCGCACATGATCATGGGCTTCTTGGCAGCCGCGAGCAGTCGCACGGCGGCGTCGATGGCCTGCGCATCGACGGTCGGCTCGGGCTGCGGGCCTTCCGCGGGAGCGATGACGGCCTCCGATTGCGCCGCCATCGTGTCCCAGCACATCTCGACGGCGATCGGGCCGGGTCGACCGCCGGCTGCATCGCGAAAGGCGCGATTCACGAGCCGCGACGCGTCGCCGGCCGAATCGATTCGCCAAGCGTCCTTGATCAGCGTGCGCAAGGTGCCGAGCTGGTCGGCCAGCTCGTGCAGATGGCCGCGTCTGCGACCCAGAAAGGACGTCGGGACCTGCCCGGTCAGGCACACCACGGGCGCGCAGTTACCCATGGCCGTGCACAGGGCCGCCGCGGCGTTCAAGACGCCGGGCCCCGGAACGACCGTGAAAACCCCGGTGCGGCCCGTCGATTTCGCATAGCCCATCGCCATGTAGGCGGCCGCCTGCTCGTGACGAGGCACGATGAGCTCGACGTTCGTGCCATGCAGCGCATCGAACAGCGGGTATGTTTGCACGCCCGGCACGCCGAAGAGCGTCGTCATGCCGTTGGCGCGCGCAGCCTCTACGATGGCGGCCCCGCCCGTGAGCTTTCGCTCTCCAAGCTGCATCAATAAAGCCCTGTAGATACTTGTTTTATAAAAATATAGAGACCGCCAACGCGGCCATGTCGCAAGGTCATGCGAGTAGCCCTGCTCGATGACAGTCGAGCGAGGCCGGTGCTAGCATCCGGCGCAGCCGCAACCTCGCGGCTGCCGACTACGGGGTTACGGGATGGCGGTCGCGATCGCACGATTCGCAGTGTATCGGAGAGCGCTAGGGCAGGGCGCAGCGGCGCTCGCCTTGTTGCTCGCCTGCGGCGTCGCGCAGGCGCACGGCATCGCCGGAGACGACCTGGAGTTCTTGCGGAACGCTGTGGGTCCGCACATCGGGCCGTATGTATACCTCGGTGCCAAGCACATGGTGACGGGTTACGACCATCTGCTGTTTCTCGCGGGCGTGATCTTTTTCTTGTACCGGCTCAAGGACGTCGCCCTGTACGTCACGCTGTTTGCCGTCGGGCACAGCACGACACTGTTGCTCGGTGTGCTGGCAGGGTGGAACGTCGACGCGTATCTCGTCGACGCCATCATCGGCTTGTCCGTCGTCTACAAGGCGTTCGAGAATCTCGGTGGATTCCGCCATCTGGGCTTTCAACCCAACACGAAAGCTGCTGTGTTGTTCTTCGGGTTCTTCCACGGGCTTGGGCTCGCGACGAAGCTGCAAGGTGTGGCGCCGGAGGACGGGCTTGTCACGAACATGGTCTCGTTCAACATCGGCGTCGAGATCGGCCAGCTACTTGCGCTCGGCTTGATGCTGATCGCGTTCAATCTGTGGCGACGTAGCGGCGCGTTCGTTCGGTATGCGTTCACGGGTAACGTTGCGTTGATGGCTGCGGGATTCGTGCTGGTGGGATTTCAGTTGACGGGATTCTTGACCGCCTAGACCTCGCGCGTGTCGGCGAAAGGCGACGCGTGCGCGGCTGGAAAACCCAATCCGGTTCGCGCACCATGCGACTGCCCGTCAGAGGGCGCTGTCGTTTCCAAAGGAAGGTAACCTCCATGCACATTCGGCAATCGTTGTTGCTTGCTGCGTTCTTGAGTCTCGGCGTCGGGCCGGCGCTCGCGCAGGACGACGCGAAAGTTCAGGAGCGCCGCCAGGAGATCGACAGGAATGCGCAGGCTACGCTCGACGAGCTGTTGAAGACGCAAACCGGCGTGCGCGATCTGTACGACCGCGCGACGGGCTACGCGGTGTTCACCGTCACGAAGGGCGGATTCATCGTTTCGGGCGGCGGCGGGAACGGTGTCGCGGTCAACAAAAAATCCGGGCAGCACACGTACATGCGAATGGGCTTAGGCGGCATCGGCCTCGGCATCGGCGGTGAGCGGTACAGCCTCGTGGTCCTGTTCGAGACCGAGGACCGGCTCAACAAGTTCTTGGCCGGTGGCTGGGACTCGAGTGCCACGGCCGAAGCCGTCGCGGGCCAAGAAGGCGTCGCGTTCCGGTCGAGCTTCATCGACGGGATCGCGTTCTACCAGATCTCGGAGAAGGGCCTCATGGCCCATGCGGATGTCACGGGCACGAAGTTCTGGGTCAACGACGAGCTGCGCTAACTTCGCTGACTACCGAGGTCTGGCGGCGGCTCGCCGTTTCCCATGGGCTCACCGGATCCGCTCGATTTCTACGACGTCGGAGCGCTGCTCGACGATGACGAGCGGCTGATCCGCGAGACTGTCGGCCGGTTCGTCGACCGAGAGGTCGCGCCGATCATCGCGGACTGCTTCGCGGCGGAGCGTTTCCCGATCGAGCTCGTGCCGCGCCTGGCAGAGCTCGGATTGTTCGGCGCCACTTTGCATGGTTACGGCTGCCCCGGGCTTGGGTCTGTCGCGTACGGCATCGTTTGCGAGGAGCTCGAGCGCGGAGACAGCAGCGTGCGCAGCTGCGTTTCGGTGCAGAGCAGTCTCGTCATGGGTGCGATCCATGCGTTCGGCTCGGAAGAGCAGCGCTTGCAGTGGCTGCCGGCGCTCGCTCGCGGCGAGAAGCTCGGTTGCTTTGCATTGACCGAAGCGCATGGCGGGTCCGATCCCGGCCGCATGCGCACGCGTGCCCACCGACGCGGCGCCGATTGGGCGCTCGACGGAGCGAAGCACTGGATCACGAACGGTGCGCTGGCCGACGTCGCTGTCGTCTGGGCCGCGGCCGACGATGGAGTCCACGCGTTCCTCGTCGAGAAAGGCGCCGGCGGATTCGAGGCGCGCGTCATCAAGAACAAGCTGTCCTTGCGTGCCTCGAGCACCGCAGAGCTCGTGCTGACCGACGTCAGAGTTTCCGAAAGCGCCCGCTTGCCCGAAGCGAACGGGCTGAAAGCGGCACTCCAATGTCTCGATGACGCACGGTTCGGAATCGCGTGGGGCGCGTGCGGTGCCGCGCGCGCCTGCATCGATACCGTGCTGAAGTACACGCAGTCGCGCGAGCTCTTCGGCCGCCCGTTGAGCCACACTCAGCTCATCCAGACGCGGCTCGCGGATGCCGTTCGAAAGCTCGCCGGCGCACAGCTGATCGCGTGGCGTCTCGCGAAGCTCAAGGAGCTCGGCGTCGCCAAGAGCGCGCAGATCTCGTTGGCGAAGTGGAACAACGTCCGCGCTGCACTCGATATCGCACGCGATTGTCGCGACATGCTCGGCGCGGCCGGCATCACGCTCGACCACGCCCCGATGCGGCATATGCTGAACCTCGAGACGGTGATCACCTACGAGGGGACGGAGAGCATCCACGAGCTCGTCGTCGGCCGCGCGTTGACGGGGCACAGCGCGTTCTGAAGGGGCCAGTTGGCCGCGCCTATGCTAAATTGCGCGCGTTTCCGGCTAGGTGGCAGAGTGGTGATGCAGCGGCCTGCAAAGCCGTGTACAGCGGTTCGATTCCGCTCCTAGCCTCCAATAACCACTCCGACTGCCAATCGCGCTATCCTTTGCCGCCAGGTCTCGGGGTCATCTTTTGGGGGTTGATGTCATGAGCAAGAAGAGTCGCTCGGTCCTTCTTGTAGCGCTCGTTCCTGCATTCCTGCTCGGCGGCGTGTTCTCTGCACAGGCTCAGAATGCTGGATCGCCGGCGGCCCAGCCGACGAATTGGTCTAATCCTGACACCTGGCCAAACCGCAAGGTCCCAATCGCAGGCGACAAGGTCACCATTGGCAGAGACAAGGAAGTGATCCTCGACATCAGTCCGCCCGCGCTCGGCGGTCTGTCCATCGATGGCAAACTCACCTTTTCGAACAATGCCGACCTGGAGCTGACCACCGAGTGGATCATGCTGCACGGGGAGCTGGCCATTGGCAGCGAAGCCAGCCCCCACACGCGCAACGCGACCATCACGCTCACCGACAAAGTCACTGGTGAAGACGTCATGGCTGGCATGGGCGACCGCGGGATCATGATCTCGGGCGGCACCCTGAACCTGCACGGTGATCGCACCAATACGTGGACCAAGCTGGCCAGCACGGCGAACGCAGGCAGCACTTCGATCGAGGTCCTGGACGCAGCGGGCTGGCGAGTGGGCGACGAGATCGTTCTCGCCTCTACGGACTTCGGTCCCCGGCAGGCGGAGCGGCGCACCATTGCCGCCATCCGCGGCAACAAGATCACGCTCGACCAGAAGCTCGACTACATGCACTTCGGCAAGATCACCTTCGACGTGGATGAGCGCGGCGAAGTCGGTTTGCTGACGCGCAATATCCGTATCCAGTCTTCGGCTGACTCGGAAACCACGTACTTTGGCGGGCATATCATGGCGATGCCCTCGAGCAAGATGTATGTCTCTGGCGTCGAGCTGAATCGGATGGGCCAACATCTGACCAAGGCCCGCTATCCGATCCACTGGCATCTGGTCGGCGAGGGGCAGGGGCAGTACATCAGGAACTCCGCGATCCACGACACCTTCAACCGCTGTGTGACCGTGCATGGCACGAACAACCTGCGCGTTGAAAACAACGTGACCTACAACACCGTCGGCCACTGCTTCTTCGTTGAAGACGGCATCGAGAACGGCAACCAGTTCGTCCGCAACTTAGGTATCCAGACCAAGTGTCATCCGACCCTGCCGTGTGTCCCGACCGTCCTCGCCGCGGCTGGAGAGAGCGCAGACTACGAGAATCGACAGGCCGTCAGAGCGAATGGCCAGCAATCCAAGGATGTTCTGCTGCCTTCGGACAACACGGTGTCGACGTTCTGGATCACGAACCCGGACAACGTCTACCGGGACAACGTGGCCGCGGGCTCCGACGTGACAGGCTTCTGGATGTCATTGCCGGAGCACCCGAACGGTCAGTTCGAGGGTACGGAGATCAGCAAGGCAACCTGGCCGCGCCGAACGCCGTTCCGCGAGTTCAAGGGCAACGTCGCCCACTCCAACTACGATGGGTTCATGTTCGACCGGAACATCAACGTCAATAACACTTTCGGTGTTACCGGCAACGCGCACATGCCCAAGGAAGATCCCGCTGACCCGAACAGCAAAACGCTGGAAACGGTCTTCGAGGATTTGACCGCGTACAAGAATCGCAATGGCGGCATCTGGGGCCGCGGTGAGATGCACGTGTTCAGAAACGTGAAGCTGGCCGACAACGCCATGGGCTACACGCATGCGTCTGGCTCGCTCGGTCGTGACCCGTTCACGTCAAAGGTCGTCGACTCGCTGTTCGTGGGCGAAACGGAAAACATCGGCAACCCCAGGACTGACGGCGAAAAGGCTTACGGCCGCAGCTTGCCGAAGCCGCAAATGCCGGATTTCCCGATCCGCGGCTATGAGTACTACGACTACAGTCAAGACGTGGTGAACGTCACTTTCCGGAACTACGAGGACAACGCCACCCGCAAGACGGGAGCGATCTCCTACCTGATGTATACGAGCGCCGGGGTCAGCACCGAAAACGCCATCGAGCGCGCGAAATTCATCAACGCCAAGCCGGTGTATTTCCCGCCGATGGAGCGCAAGTGGGGCAACGATAATTTGAACGGTGTGGCCTGGAAGGCTGCGGTGTTCCACGACAAGGACGGCTCGGTCGGCGGTGTTCCCGATTCGTACATCCTCCTCAACGACGGCGTCTACGACAGCATCGCGACCGACACAACAGCCTGTGAGATCAAGCCCGACTGGAACGCTGCGGTGTGCACGGGCGACATCGGACGCTTGAGTTTTGGCGGCCCCGGCGGCGCTCCAGTCGGCGGCGGTCGGGGCGCAGGTCCCGCAGGAGCCGGCGGTGCCGGTCCGGGCGCGGCTGGTCCTGGTGCGGCAGCCGGTCCTGGCGGAGCTGCTGTTCGGGTCGGCGGCGCTGCTGCAGCGCCCGGTCCCGGCGGAGCCGTTCCTGGCGGAGCGGCCGGTCCTGGCGCACCGGGCGCTGGCGGCGCTGGTCGTCCTCCTCCTCAGCCGCCAGTCGTTCTCAGCCGCCATGGCAGGGAGTACAGCTTCAACTCGGGGAACATACGAGCCGGTACCGAGATCAAGCTGACCACCGAAAGGCCATCCGTGAACCTCACCCTGTCGGAACTGGACGCCGGCTCATGGGTGATCTTCGAGCTATCGGGATTCACCACCGCAGCCGCGGGCACGGAGCAAAGCAGCCTCGATGCGCTGCGCAACGCCGGCGACACCTCGTACTTCAAGAGCAACGATGCGCTCTGGGTCAAGTTGGTCTCCAACGGCAACGGTGCTGAGGGCCCCCGTGGCGGTGGGCCCGGTCAGGGAACAAGCCTGCTGGTCAGCCGGTAAGCTGAAGCCTGCCGTAAAGCCAAGAGAGCCCCCGGCCTGAGGCCGGGGGCTTTTTTATGTTCGAAGGCGCCGGATCGCGCGCTGCCCGACATTCGCTGGGCGTTCGGCAATCGCGCTATCCTCTGCCACCAAGTCTCGGAATCATCTACGGGGGGTAGATGTCATGAGCCGAAAGGGTCGTTCGCTCCTTCTTGTATCGCTCGTTCCTACATTCCTGCTCAGCGGCGTGTTCGGTGTCGCTCAAACTCAGACTGCTGGATCGCCGGCGGCCCAGCCGACGAACTGGTCTAATCCTGACACCTGGCCCAACCGCAAGGTGCCAGTCGCAGGCGACAAGGTCACGATTGGCAGAGACAAGAATGTGGTGCTCGACGTCAGCCCGCCGGCGCTCGGCGGACTCTCCATCGACGGCAAGCTCACGTTCTCGAACGCCGCCGACCTCGAGCTGACGACCGAGTGGATCATGCTGCACGGCGAGCTCGCCATCGGCACCGAAGCCAATCCTCACACGCGCAACGCCACCATCACGTTCACCAACAGCGTCCCGAACGAAGACGTCATGGCCGGCATGGGCGACCGCGGCATCATGATCTCCGGCGGCACGCTGAACCTGCACGGCGATCGCACCAACACCTGGACCAAGCTCGCGAGCACGGCGAATGCCGGCAGCACGTCGATCGAGGTGTTGAACGCCGCGGGCTGGCGCGTCGGCGACGAG
>Ga0190271_10000666_pt1 | contig 17876 bp, 16 predicted proteins | sample Popmic356T_FD_133747 | JGI IMG/M metagenome (GOLD analysis project Ga0190271, IMG submission 133747) | Populus adjacent soil microbial communities from riparian zone of Weber River, Utah, USA - 356 T | ecosystem: Environmental > Terrestrial > Soil > Riparian zone | place: USA: Utah | collected...
CACCTTCCCGGGTGAGGTCCAGGTTAGGTTCGATACCGCGGTGCTGGCATATCAGCCCACCTGGCACGCAGCCCGCATCGGCTTCATCGGCCAAATCGCGCTCACCGAGCGCCGGGCCAAGGTCCGCAAAGCTCTGCCGCAGCAGGTGGCTGTCCTTGTTCTGAACCGACGCATACGGAATGCCGGCGATCTCCGCGCTGAACGACAGGCGCTCGGTGAGCGCGATTTGGCCGATGAAGCCGATGCGGGCTGCGTGCCAGGTGGGCTGATATGCCAGCACCGCGGTATCGAACCCAACCTGGACCTCACCCGGGAAGGTGCAGCCCAGGATCGACGCCTGGTTGCACACCAGACCGTAGGCCGTGACCTTTTCGTACCAATAGTGATAGCCGGCAAAGAATCCGAGCTTGACGCCGCCGGTCGGAGAGTAGCTCCAGCCGACGTCAAACATTGCGAACTTCAAGCTGCCATCCTTCACGTTGCTCGTGGTGTCGGAGAACGTGAACTGCCCAAGAAAGAAATCGCGGTCGATGATCTCCCCGTCGATGACGGCGCCAAGGCCAACCATGCCCTTGATAAAAAGCCGGTCGGCTTGTGATCGATCCGGGCGAGCAACTCCCCGCTGTGCGCGTCGAGGCCCATCCAGTCGAGCGTTGAGGTCCGCACGCCGAAAAACGGATTGCCGTTGGCAAAGCCGAATTTCATCTGGCCGCTGGAGTACCAGTAGCGGGTGCCGACTTCGAACGCGAATGGCGAGGCGGGTTTGTCGGGTAGCAGGTTCGGCCAGCGTGCGGCGACGCTGGCGTTGGCATCGTAGCCTTTGTCGGACGCAGCAGGGACCGGCAGCGTCTGCTCCACAGCAACCGGTCTTGCTGGAACGCGCGCCTGGCGTCCCATGATGCGGGCCTCGACCTGTTCCGGATCGATGAAGCCCGGACTTGGATTCAAGCTCTTAGATTCGACATCGTCGAGACGAATGTTGGGCCAGCGGGCCAAAGCTCCTGCTCGCGGTTGATCCGATGAGATGTTCGGCCACTGCGGGCCATCGTATCGGTCGGCCCCGGCCGGCTGCGCAGCGGCAGCCGCGGCAGACAGCGCAAGACCGAACATCGCTGCAGTACATTTCAAATGCGTCACGACACACCCCGTCCTCGGATGCGTAAAATTTGACGCGGATTGTTTTCAATTCATTGAGCCAGAGAGGGCGCGCGGCAGCGGTCAGCGCATCACCATTAATGCGAGCCAAACGCGGCGCCCGGCGTCTTCGCAATTCGTTAGGCGTGTCACAATGGCAGGCCGCAAACACGGGCCTTTGGCGAAAAGCCGTGATGGAACTTCGTCTGCGCGACGGCTACGTTGGATTAACGCTAAACCAACACGGCAAGCCGCCTAGATCAGCCGGAGCCACTCGGCGAGCGCGACCAGCCACACCAGACCGGCCAGCAGCAGCGACAAACCCACCGCCGCCGAGCCCATGTCCTTGACCCATCCAATCCCCGGATGATGGTCGCGTGTGATGACGTCGGCCAGCTTCTCGAGCCCCGTGTTGAGCAGCTCGACGATCAGCAGCAGCACCAGCACCGCAATTAATACGACGCACCGCCAGGCATCGGCAGCAATGACGAAGGCAAGCGGAATGCCGATCGCCAGTGCGACCAGCTCCTGCTGAAACGCCTTTTCGCTTTTGGTGATCGCCACCAAACCGCGCCAGCTGTTGCGGGTGGCATGGAAAAAATGATCGAGGTGGCTCATCTGCTATCCGGCGGCCTTTGTTGCGCACCCTAACATCAAAATTCCAGCGAGGCTTTGTACCCGAGATTCTTGCCAGTTGTTTCAAGCGGCATAACAAAATAACTTCCCTTCAAGGGGAAATCGCAGGCTCCCCTTCAAACGGGCGCACCGTTCAAGCTCTGCGCAACACTCGAAATTTCGAGGAGATTGCGCATGGATGGAGCCACTCCCGTCACCCCAATGAGCACCAACGTCCTCCTGCTCTACGCGGCGCGAGGCATTCGCGGCTTCGGCGACGGCTTCGCGATCATCATCCTGCCGGCCTACCTGTCGGCGATTGGCATGACTCCGGTTCAGATCGGGATCGTGGCCACGGCCGCGTTGCTGGGCACGTCGCTGATGACGCTGGCGATCGGCTTCGTCGCGCCTCGTCATGACATGCGTAACCTGCTGCTCGCAGGCGCGGCGCTGATGGCGGCCACCGGCGCCGCGTTTCCGCAGGCCGAGCACATCGCGTTCATCCTGCTGGTGGCGTTCCTCGGCACCATCAACCCGTCAGCCGGGGATTCCGGCGTGCTGGTGCCCCTGGAACACGCCATGCTGGCGCAGAACGTCCCCGACGAGGAGCGGACGCGCACCTTCGCCCGCTATAGCCTGATCGGCGCGCTATCCGCGGCGGTGGGCTCGCTGGCGGCCGCGGTGCCGGACTTGCTGGCGCCGCTCGGCGTCGAGCGGATCGGCGCCTTCCGCCTAATGTTCTACGCCTATGCCGCGCTCGGCGTGATCAGCGCCGCGTTTTATGCCCGCCTGCCGCACATGAAGCCGGAAAAGGAGCGGCCGGCCGCGCCGCTCGGGCCATCGCGCGGCACGGTCTACAAGCTCGCTGCGCTGTTCAGCCTTGATTCCTTTGCCGGCGGCTTCGTCGTGCAGTCGCTGCTGGCGCTTTGGCTGTTCGAGCGGTTCGACTTGTCGCTGTCGGCGGCGAGCCTGTTCTTCTTCTGGACCGGGGTGCTCAGCGCGTTCTCCTATCCGGTCGCGGCCTGGCTCTCCAAACGCATCGGCCTGATCAACACGATGGTCTATACGCACGTTCCGTCGAGCGTGTTTCTGATCATCGCGGCGTTCTCGACGAACCTCTATCTGACGCTGGCGCTACTGCTGCTGCGCTCCGCGCTGTCGCAGATGGACGTGCCGACCCGGACCTCCTACGTGATGGCGGTGGTGACGCCGGCCGAGCGCACCGCGGCCGCAAGCGTTACGGCGGTACCGCGCAGCCTCGCCTCCTCGATCAGCCCGGCGATGGCCGGCGTGCTGCTGACGACGACATTTTCAGGCCTGCCGCTGGTGGTGTGTGGCATCCTCAAGATCGTCTACGACGTGGCGCTGCTGTACTCGTTCCGCCATATCAAGCCGCCGGAGGAGCGGCGCCAGGGTTAGAGCCCGGCCACGGCCGACAGCGGCCTGGCCTTGGCGGCGCGCTCCTGCTTGAGCAGGTCGGCCATCAGGAAGGCGAGCTCGATCGCCTGTTCGGCATTGAGCCGCGGATCGCACAGCGTGTGGTAGCGCGCGTTCAGGCCTTCGTCGGTGATGGCGTGCGCGCCGCCCGTGCATTCGGTGACGTGCTGTCCGGTCATCTCCAGATGCACGCCGCCAGCGTGAGTGCCCTCCGCCGTGTGTACGGAGAAGAACGACTTCACTTCCTTCAGGATCAGGTCGAACGGGCGGGTCTTGTAGCCGCTCTTCGCCGTGATCGTATTGCCGTGCATCGGATCGCACGACCACACCACCGACTTGCCCTCGCGCTGCACCGCGCGGATCATCGCGGGGAGCATGTCGCCAACCTTGTCAGCGCCAAGCCGCACGATCAGCGTCAGCCGGCCCGGCTCGTTCTCGGGATTGAGGATGTCGGTCAGGCGCAGCAGCTCGTCAACCTTGCTCGACGGTCCGCACTTGAGGCCGAGCGGGTTCATGATGCCGCGGCAGAAATCGACGTGCGCGTGATCCGGCTGACGGGTGCGGTCGCCGATCCAGACCATGTGCGCCGAGGTGGCGCACCAGGTGCCGGGATGCGTCGAGTCCTCGCGCGTCAGCGCCTGTTCGAAGCCGAGCAGCAGCGCTTCGTGGCTGGTATAGAAATCCGTGGTCTTGAGCTCGGGGTGCCTTTCCAGATCGAGACCGCACGCCTGCATGAAGGCGAGCGCCTCGGAGATGCGGTCGGCGAGTTCGAGGTAGCGCTGCGCGCTGCGCGGATCGACTTCGAGCATCCACTGGTGGACGCGGCCGAGACTGGCGTAGCCTCCGTGGGTCAGCGCGCGAACGAGGTTCAGCGTCGAAGCGGAATGGCGGTATGCCTCGATCAGCCGCGCCGGGTCCGGCGTGCGGGCCGCGGCGGAAAACTCCGGTCCATTGATGATGTCGCCGCGATAGCTCGGCAGCTCCTGGCCGTTCTTTTTTTCGGTCGGCGAGGAGCGCGGCTTGGCGAACTGGCCGGCGATGCGGCCGACCTTCACAACCGGCACCGAGGCGGCATAGGTGAGCACCACGGCCATCTGCAGGAAGACACGCAGAAAGTCGCGGATGTTGTTGGCGCTGATGTTGTTGGCGCTGGGGTCGGTGAAACTCTCGGCGCAATCCCCGCCCTGCAGCAGGAAACCTTCGCCCTGGGCCACCTTGCCCAGCGCGGCCTTGAGGTTGCGCGCTTCTCCGGCGAAAACGAGCGGAGGATAGGCCGACAACTGGCCTTCGACCGCCGACAAAGCCGCTTGGTCCGGGTATTCCGGCACCTGGACGATCGGCTTGCTGCGCCAATTGTCGCGGGTCCAACGCTCGGCCACCGCACACACTCCTTCACTGGAATGGCAGGCTTATACACGCCAAGCCGCTGAAAAACAAACCCTATTCGGCCGCGGCGGGGCGCCGGACGTGGCTCGCCGCCTTCTCCCGCATGGTCACCAGCTCCTCGGCCGCGGTCGGATGAACGGCCATGGTGGCGTCGAAATCGGCCTTGGTGGCCTTCATTTTTATGGCAACGCCGACGAGTTGGATCATCTCCCCCGCCTCCGGCCCGGCGATGTGGCAGCCGACCACGCGGTCAGTCACGCCGTCGACCACGAGCTTCATGAACATGCGCGTGTCGCGCCCGGCGAGCGTCGCCTTCATCGGCCGAAACGACGTCTTGTAAATGTCGACCTTGTCGAACCGCTCGCAAGCCTCCGCCTCGGTCAAGCCGATCACGCCCACCTCGGGCTCGGAAAACACCGCGGTCGCAACATCTCGGTGGTCGACCCGCGTCGGCTTGCCGCCAAACACGGTGTCGGCAAAAGCGTGCCCCTCGCGGATCGCAACCGGCGTCAGGGCAATACGATCCGTGCCGTCACCGATGGCATAGACGTGCGGCACCGAGGTCTGCGAGAACTCGTTGACCGCGATCGCGCCTTTCTCGTCAAGCTTCACGCCGGCGGCTTCCAATCCGAGACCTTCAACGTTCGGACGGCGGCCGGTTGCAAACATCACCTTGTCAACGACGACGTCCTCGTGATCGGACAGCATGACGCAAAGGCCGTAATCGACTTTTTCGATTCCCTCTACAATCGCCTTAGTGACAATTTTGATGCCGCGTTTTTCCATTTCACCGCGAAGGTGATTGCGCACATCGTCATCGAAGCCGCGCAGAATGTTGTCGCGCCGATAGACCAGCGTCACGTCAGAGCCGAGACCGTTGAAGATGCTGGCAAACTCAACGGCGATATAGCCACCGCCTTGAATCAAAATCCGCTTCGGCAATTCCGGCAGATGAAACGCTTCATTCGACGAGATGATGTGCTCATTCCCCTCGATCTCTTTGCCGAGTGACGGCGCTCCTCCCGTCGCGATCAGAATTTGCTTGGCGCGGATGGCTTCGCCGGTCGCGGTGAGCTTTACGGTGTGCGGATCAGCCAGCACAGCGCGGCTTTTGACAATCGCAACCTTGGCCCGCTCCAAATTGGCCGTGTAGGCCGCCTCAAGCCGCGCTATCTCGCGATCCTTGTTGGCAATCAGCACCGGCCAACTGAAGGAAGGCTGCAGCACGGTCCAACCGTAGCCTGCAGCGTCTTCGAACTCATCGGCAAACCTCGATGCCAGCACAAGAAGCTTCTTCGGGACGCAGCCGCGGATCACGCAGGTGCCGCCGATACGGTACTCCTCTGCGATCATCACCTTTGCGCCGTGATTGGACGCGATACGCGCGGCGCGCACGCCACCGGAGCCCGCTCCGATGACGAAAAGATCAACCTCTTGCGGCATGCTCATCCCTTGCGTGGTAACAGGATGGCCGTAATTAAAGGTTGTGGCCCTTTTTCTTCATCTCGGCACGGACCCTGACCAGAACCTCTTCGGAGAATTTGTTGGCCCACTCATCGACACGCTTGGTAGCTTCATCCACTCCCTTGGGCTCTTCAACGATTAGCTTCTTGCCGAGCGGCGATTTATAGAACGTCAGAATTTCCTTGAGCTCCTGCTCGGTAAACCGGCTCGCATAGGCGCGTGCGATTTCCGTGTGCACATTGGCTCGCCGAGGCGCGAACTCAGAGCTGAGCCTGGTTGCAACTTCGTTCAGGTCTTTCTGCAAGTTCGGATTGGATTGGAGCAGAACGCTCTTGTGGTACTCGATCACCCCGATAACCACGGAATCGAACATGTTGAGCGCGCCCTTTGCTTCGACGACCTCGCGAGCCAACGCCACCGCGGCCGCCGACGGCTGGGCCGCCGCCGTTTGCGCGTGCGCGTCTTGGGCGAATGCCAAACATGCAATCGCTGCGGCACACAGCATACGCGTGAGATGGGAGGCGATCATGAGAAACTCCATTGAAATTTAAGACCGTTCGACAACGCGGATGCCTGTGTTCCCAGCCAGTATGACCGCATGCGCCAGCCCGATAAAGAGACCGTGTTCGACCACTCCCGGAATGGCTGAAAGCCCGGTGGCAAGCGCCCGAGGATCGGGAATCCGGCCTAGCGCAGCATCGACTATCCAGTGGCCCCCGTCCGTGACGAAAACGTGGCCGTTCTTGTCCCTGCGAAGCCTTGACGGCCCCGGCGCTCCCGCGGTGGTCGCGGCCGCATCGATCGCCCGCTGCGTGGACGCAAGCCCAAACGGCACCACCTCCACTGGCAGCGCAAACCGGCCGAGCACCGAAACCCATTTGCTGTCATCAGCAATCACGACCATCGATGCGGATGCCGCGGCGACGATCTTCTCACGCAGCAACGCGCCGCCGCCCCCCTTGATAAGGGTGAGGTCCGGACCGATCTCGTCGGCGCCGTCAACCGTTAGATCAAGGGCGGGCGTCTCATCCAGAGTCGAGAGCGGGATGTTCAGCCCGGCCGCCTGGGCGCGGGTCGCTTCGGAAGTCGGCACGGTAATGACGTCAAGGCCGGCACGCACACGTTCGCCAAGCAATTCCACAAAATGCTTGGCGGTCGAACCTGTCCCCAATCCCAGGCGCATTCCCGGCCGCACCCAATCGAGCGCGCGAGCGGCGGCTTGACGTTTCTGCGCTTCGATGTCCATGAGTCCGGCAGGCGTGGTTACCAACGATGCGCCTTGTCTAAGCGCCTTTCCGTAACGAGCATAGCCGAAAAACATGCCTCCCCTGACAGTCGTTTTCGACCTCGACGGCACTCTAATCGATACCGCGCCCGACCTGGCCGACACATTGAACGTCATTCTCGTTCGTAAAGGATTGGCTCCCATTCCCTATGCTAAAGCCCGGACCATGATTGGCGGTGGCGCGCGCCGCATGATCGAGGCGGCACTGACGTTCGACAAGCAAGAATTCACCGCCACCGACATCGACCCGCTGTTCAAGGATTTCGTCACGTACTACGCCGCCCATATCGCCGACCGGTCGCGGCCGTTTCCGGGATTGGTCGAAGCCTTGGACCATTTGAGCGCGCAGGGCTGCATTCTTGCCGTCTGTACCAACAAGCTCGAGTGCCTGTCGCGGCTGCTCCTCGACGCGTTCAGCCTTAGCTCTCGTTTCTCCGCAATCTGTGGCCAGGACACATTCGGCGTGCAGAAGCCAAACCCGGTCATCCTGCAGCGGACAATCGAGCAAGCCGGAGGCAGCGTGACGCGGGCGATCATGGTGGGGGATTCAGCCACCGATATCGATACCGCGCGGGCCGCCAAAGTGCCTGTCGTGGTCGTCGATTTCGGCTACGCTGAAATACCGGTCACCCAACTCGGTCCGGATCGGGTTATCAGCCACTACGCCGATCTGCCGACGGCGGTGTCCGCCTTGGCAGCTCGGAGGCGCTGAACCGGCCGAATTCGGGCGATATCTCCTTATTGCCGCCAAGGTAGAGCGATTAACTAACCCTTTACCCTAGTCAGGGCACATTTGAGCAGAATTTTATCCGCGATCCATGCGCCTTGGCGCGCGATGGGCACCGCTCGGGGCCGCAGCAAATAGACGGATGCGACTATGAACCGAACCGTCGCCATCGCAGTCTGCGGCCTGAGCCTGGCTGGATGCTCCGGCCTCAGCATGCCAAGCTTTTCGGTCCCGGGCTTCGGGCCGTCGACCACCACGGTGCAATTTGAGTCTGAACCCGCGGGCGCCGAAGCACGCACCTCCACCGGACAGACCTGCCGAACGCCATGCTCGCTGGCCGTCACAAGCACCGAATTCACCGTGACGTTCGGGTTGAATGGCTACCAAACCCAAACGATTCCGGTTCGGATCTCCGCATCCACGGAAGCTGTTGACCCGAACACGGGTACCGCCCCGGCGCCACGCATGGTGCCCAACCCCGTTTTTGTGGAACTCCAGGCCAATCCCGCGCCGCCGCCGGCGGCCCGGCGGCGCACGGCACCGCCAAAGCCGCGGCAGCAGCCGGTGGCGCAACAGCGCCCTGCCCCGCAACAGCAGCAGCCTGCCCCGGCAGCGCCGGCCCCCGCGCCAGCAGCAGCGTGGCCGCCGCCGCCCAGCCGGTAATTGCCGCCTTTTCTTGACTTGTCCGGACCCCGCAACGTAAATCCGGCTCAACGGTCGGGCGCTTAGCTCAGCGGGAGAGCGTTCCCTTCACACGGGAGAGGTCGTAGGTTCAATCCCTACAGCGCCCACCATTGCCGCGCTTCAACAGGAACCCTGAGATGCTTGTTCGTTTCGTTGCCGCCTCGGCCTTGGCCGCCACGGTGTTCGCCGCCGAGGTTCGGCCATCCATCGCCCAGGGCTACGAAATGGACGAGCAGCGGCAAATGCTGATGGGCGGCGCGCCTCACAGCCGGAGTTACGGTTTTTTCGGCGGTTGGAACGACGCGGTCTCGAAGACGACCGTGAGCTATTCTGGCACGGAAAGGCCGGGAACAATCATCATCAACACAGCCGAGCGTAGGCTCTACTACGTCCTCAATGATGGCAGAGCGATGCGCTACGGTATCGGGGTCGGCCGGGTGGGCTTCACCTGGAAGGGCGTAAAGACGGTAACCCAGAAAAAAGAATGGCCTTCGTGGACGCCGCCGGCGCAGATGCTACGGCGCCGACCCGACCTACCGCGGCACATGGTTGGCGGCGTCGACAATCCGCTTGGCGCGCGCGCCCTGTATCTCGGGTCGACACTTTATCGCATTCACGGATCGAATGAGCCGGAAACGATCGGCCAGGCGGTATCGTCCGGCTGCTTCCGCATGAGCAACGACGACGTTGTCGATTTATATAACCGGGTCCGAGTCGGCACCAAGGTGATCGTGCGGTAGCAGCACGCTGCCGCTCACGAGTTCAAGGCAGTTTCTTGGGATCCCGCGAGAGCTGCTTGCCGGCAAGTTCGTCGAGATAGTCCTGCCACTTGCGCTCGCGATTGCGGCCGAGTTCGGACAAGTAGTCCCAACTGAAGATGCCGGTTGAGTGCAGATCGTCGAACACGAGACGCACCGCATAATTGCCGACCGGCTGCACTTCAAGGATTGCGACATTGCGCTTCCCCGGCACGGTCTTTCGCTGGTCGGGCGAATGACCCTGAACTTCGGCGCTGGGGCTGTGCACCCGCAAATATTCCGCGTCGAGCGAGAAGCGATCCCCGTTGTCGAAGCTCACCTGGAGCGCCGTGCGGTCCTTGGTGAGCCGAAGCTCGGTCGGCCAGGGCCGCTCATCAGGGGTAGCCATGCTTCTTCTCTCCCGGAAACCAGATTCCGGCCTATATATAGCACGCTGGACGCTCGGCCCCCGATCCGTCACAATCGGCCAATCTTGGGAAAAAGCATGAGTTTTTCAACGTCCACGATCCAGCTTGATGGTCCGGCGGACCGGCCGCTGCCGCCGCTGGTGGACCCGTTTGCGCGCGCCATCACGTACCTGCGCGTTTCGGTGACGGACCGCTGCGACTTCCGCTGCGTTTACTGCATGTCGGAACACATGAGCTTCCTGCCCAAGGCCGATCTGCTCACTCTCGAAGAGCTTGATCGGCTTTGTTCGGCCTTTGTCGCCAAAGGTGTCCGCAAAGTTCGGCTCACCGGCGGCGAGCCTCTGGTGCGGCGCGGCATCATGACCCTGGTGTCCTCGCTGTCGCGCCACCTCAAGACCGGCGCTCTCGACGAACTGACCCTGACGACGAACGGTTCTCAGCTTGTGAAATACGCCACCGAACTCAAATCGCATGGCGTTGAGCGCATCAACGTGTCGTTCGACACGCTCGATCCCGACAAGTTTCGCGCCATCACCCGCTGGGGCGAGCTCGACAAAGTCGTCGCCGGCATCGACGCCGCGCAGGCGGCAGGGCTCAAGGTCAAGATCAACGCCGTCGCGCTCAAGGGCGTCAACGAGGATGAGCTCGCGGACCTCGTGGCCTGGGCGCATGGCCGCGGTATGGACATCACCTTGATTGAAGTGATGCCGCTCGGCGACGTCGGCGACGACCGCCTTGCCCAGTACCTTCCGCTTTCGATGGTACGCGCGCGGCTCGCTGAGCGCTTCACCATGGACGAAATCGACCACATGACCGGTGGACCGGCGCGCTTTGTGCGCGTCAAGGAAACCGGCGGCCGGCTCGGCTTCATCACGCCGATGACGCACAACTTCTGCGAATCGTGCAACCGCGTGCGGATCACCTGCACCGGCACGCTGTTCATGTGCCTTGGCCAGGAGGACGCCGCGGATCTGCGCGCGCCACTGCGCGCCTCCGAGGGCAACGACCTGCTGTACGCCGCGCTCGACGAGGCGATCCTGCGCAAGCCGAAAGGCCACGACTTCGTCATCGACCGCCGCCACAAGCGCCGGGCGCTGTCGCGCCACATGAGCGTGACCGGCGGCTAACGCCGCCCGTCGCCCAGCCGCGTGACTCTTTCCGCCAATCAACGCGGCATTCTCGCGCTGATCTGCGGCATGGGCGCCTACACCATCAACGATGCGATGGTGAAGTCGATCGCCCACAAATATCCCGTCGGCGAGGTCATCTTCGTCCGTGGCGTGATGACTGCGGCCTTGATCGGGGCGGCGGTGCTGGCACTGGGCCATGCCCAGGAACTCCGGCACGTCACCAATAAGCCGCTGCTAGTCCGCTCGGTGTTCGACGGGTTGTCGACAGCCTGCTTTATTGCCGCGCTGGTGCACATGAAGCTCGCCGACCTCGCGGCGATGCTCCAGGTATCGCCGTTGATTCTCACCGCACTTTCCGTGCTGTTCTACCGGGAAATAGTCGGTTGGCGGCGATGGACGGCAATCGCTGTGGGCTTCGCGGGAGCGATGTTCGTGATGAAGCCGACACCCTCAGCATTCGATGTTTGGGCCGTGGTGGCGATTGCCGCCGCGACGTCGTCGGCGCTGCGCGAAATGCTGACTCGGCGCATCGACCGGAGCGTGCCGACCGTGGTGATCGCCTTCATGGGTTCCATCGGAATCCTGGTCGCGGGCGCGCTGTTCGCCGCAACCGGCGAGTGGCGCCCGATCCCGGCCCGCGACCTGAGCATGCTGGCGGGCGCCGCCATTTTCGTCGGCATCGCCACCTATTCGATCGCGCTCGCGTTCCGTGGCGTCGACCTCTCGGTGGTGGCGCCGTTCCGCTACAGTTATCTCATCACCTCGGCGATCGCGGGGTATCTCGTCTTCAACGAACTGCCCGACCGCTGGTCGGCGGCCGGGGCCGTCCTGATCGTGGCCAGCGGCCTCTACGCCCTTCACCGCGAAGCGGTCCGCCGCCGCGAAATCAGCGCCAAGGCGACGCCCGCGGCGTAGGAACACGAGCTCCGGCCAATTGACCGTTGCGGGCCATCTTGCGCTAAGCTGACATGCTCAAGCACCGGCATGTGGGGGATTTCTGCCGGACGCGTTCGCGGCGGGACAGCCTGCGAAGGGCCAGGGGAGAGACGCTTGGGCCGGCTTTTGGCTATCAGCCGCACGATCGACGCCATCAATGCCAAGTTCGGCGTCATCGCAATTTATCTGGTGTTGTTCGCCGCGCTGCTGAGCGCGGCCAATGCCGGCATTCGTTACGGCATCAACTGGCTCATCAACCTCAGCCGCGAGTATCATTTTCTCTCTGGCATCCAAGCGTTCGTCAATTGGTACAGCAATAACTCCAACGCATTTCTCGAAATGCAGTGGTACATGTTCGCCGGCATGGTGCTGTTCGGGGGGGCCTACACTCTCAAGGTCAATGAGCATGTCCGCGTCGACCTGATTTACGGAACAGTGAGCGACCGCGCGCGAATCTGGATTGATCTGCTCGGCGGCATCCTGTTCCTCATGCCGATGTGCCTGCTGCTGATCTGGTTCACTTGGCCGTGGTTCATCGACGCCTGGCTGTCGGGGGAAACGTCCACCAATGCAGGTGGCCTGGTGCGCTGGCCGGTAAAGATCATCTTGCCGGTGGGTTTCGGTCTGGTGGCACTGCAAGGCATCTCGGAAATCATCAAGTGCGTGGCGGCACTGACGACCGACTACAGGCGTGAACACGGCTACGAGAAGCCGCTCCAATGATTCAGTTCGTTACACACAATATGGCGCCGCTGATGTTCGCCGGCCTGATCGTCTTCATGGTGATCGGCTATCCGGCAGCGTTTTCGCTGGCGGCGGTCGGGCTCTTCTTTGGCTACATCGGCATCGAGCTCGGCCTGATCCAACCTGACTTCCTGGGCAACCTGACGTACCAATTGTTTGCCGTGGTCTCGAACGATCTGCTGCTGGCAATCCCGTTCTTCACCCTGATGGGCGCGATCCTGGAACGGAGCGGACTCGCGGAAGACTTGATCGAGGGGTTCGGTCAGTTATTCGGCCCGATGCGCGGCGGGCTGTCTTACGCCGTCATTCTGGTCGGCGCGGTCCTGGGCGCGATTACCGGCACGGTCGCGGCGTCGGTGATCGCGATGGGCATCATCGCAATGCCGGTCATGATGCGTTACGGCTATTCCGCCCGCCACACGACCGGCGTGATCGCTGCATCAGGGACCATCACGCAGCTCATTCCGCCATCACTCGTGCTGGTGGTTCTGGCGGACCAGCTCGGAAAATCCGTCGGCGATATGTACCTCGGCGCCATCGGCCCGAGCTGCATCCAGGTCGCGCTGTTTGCAGCTTATGTCGCGCTCCTGAGCATCATCCGCCCGCAAGAGGTTCCCGCGCTTCCACCCGAAGCGCGCGTGCTGCGCGGCTGGGCGCTGATCGCCCGCTGTATCCGCGGCATGGTGCCTTCGATCGTCCTGATTTTTCTGGTGTTGGGCACGATCTTCATGGGCCTTGCCACCCCGACGGAAGCCGGCGCCATGGGTGTGGTCGGTGCGTTCGGGCTGGCATGGATCAACGGCCGGCTGACCTGGGAGATGACATACCAGGGCATGAGCTCGACCATGCGAATCACCGCTATGGTCGTTTTCATTCTGATCGGCGCCCGCGTCTTCAGCCTGGTGTTTCAGGGCGTCGGCGGCAAGGAATGGATCGAGGGCCTGCTGATCTCGCTGCCCGGCGGCGTCGTCGGCTTCCTGATCTTCGTCAACATCTTCGTCTTCGTGATCGCGTTCTTTCTCGACTTCTTCGAGATCGCATTCATCATCATTCCGCTACTGGCGCCGGCGGCGGAGCGCCTTGGCATCGACCTGATCTGGTTCGGCGTTCTGATCGGCGCCAACATCCAGACCAGCTTCATGCATCCACCCTTCGGCTTCGCGCTGTTCTACGTGCGAGGGATCGCGCCGGCCTCAATCAAGAGTTCTGACATCTACATGGGCGCGATACCGTGGGTATTCCTGCAGGTCATCCTGGTCGCAATCCTGATCGCCTTCCCGAAAACGGTGACGTTCATGTTGGCGCCGGCCGTCAAGGTGGATCCGGCGAACATCGAGCAGCAGCTACGCAACTTGCCCGGCCTGGACCTGGCACCGCCGCCACTCGATCTGGGACCGCCCAGAATCCAGTGAGGCCGGACTACGTAGCTCAATTAAAAACCCCGGGGGCCAAGCCCCGGGGTTGCTTAAAGTCCACTATTTCTAAAGTCTGATTCAGCTACGCTGAATCAGACTCGTCGCTTACTTGTTTAAGCATGATCTTTCCGAAAACCGGTTCCCGCTTTTCGGAGTCACGCCCTAGCCGCGGGCGCGGGCGCGGATCATGAAGGTGTCGTAGGTGTACTCCGCAACCTGCCACCACAGATACTCGTCGTTGCGAAACGCCACCATGTTGTCATAGACTTTTTTGAAGTCTGCATTGGTGGCGGTGATTTCCGCATACATTTCGTTGGCGGCTTTGTAGCAGGCCTCCATAACCGGCACGGGGAACGGCTTCAATTGCGCCCCGCCGCCGATCAGGCGCTTGATCGCCTGCGGATTGCGCGCGTCGTAGCGTGCGGTTTCTTCGATATTGGCCGCCCCGGCGGCTGCCGTCATCACCGACTGGTAGCTTTTAGGCAGTTCGGCCCACTTCGCGGCGTTAATGAGGAAGTGCTGCGGCGTACCACCTTCCCACCAGCCCGGATAATAGTAGAAGCGCGCGACCTTTTGGAAACCAAGCTTCTCGTCATCGTAAGGGCCAACCCATTCGGCCGCATCGATGGTGCCCTTCTCGAGCGCCGGATAGATTTCGCCGCCCGCGATTTGCTGCGGCACGACCCCGAGCTTCTGCAGCGTGCGTCCGGCAAGACCTGCGATGCGGAATTTCAAGCCATTGAGATCGCCGACGCTGTTGATCTCCTTACGGAACCAACCGCCCATCTGCGCGCCCGTGTTGCCTCCGACCAGCGCATAGACGTTCGACTTCTTGCCGAACTCGTTCATCAGCTTCATGCCCTCGCCGTCGTAGAACCAAGCATTCTGCTGGCGTGTGTTTGGCCCGAACGGCACGGAACAGAACAGCGCCCACGTCGGGTCCTTGCCGACGAAGTAATAGGTCGCGGTGTGGCACATCTCGACGGTCCCGGCCGAAACGGCGTCGAGCGCCTGCAACGCCGGGACAATTTCGCCAGCAGCAAAGGTTTGAACCTGTAACTTGCCGTCCGTCGCTTCCGAGCAATATTTAGCGAATGTTTCGGATGCGCCCCACAGCGTGTCCAGCGACTTTGGGAAGCTCGACGTCAGCCGCCATTTGACCTCCGGCATCGACTGAGCGATGGCTGGCGTGGCAACAGCCGAGGCGGCGACCCCGACGCCTGTAGCCTTCAAGAATTCACGACGCTTCATGGCGCTTCCTCCGATCGCTAAGACGTGACGCCCGCCTCATCGTGAGTCCCGAGCGGGCGATTGACAGGCACTCTACGGGCATTCCGCCTCCCCGAAAAGGGAAACCCCGGAGACTGGCGTCTCTCCAGGGTCCCGTCTGCCCACTCGAAAGATAAGCCGCGTCAGGGCGGTCAGGACTCGACCACGATCTTGGGCGCCGGTCTGGCGACACCCGCGGTGTCCAACTGGTCGCGAACCTTTTGAGCGATAGCGCGATAGGCCTTCGCATGAGGGCCGTCGGGCTGCGTCGCCACGATCGGCAGGCCAGCGTCGGACGTCTCCCGGATCGCCATGTCCAGCGGCACTTCGCCGAGGAATGGAACGCCGAGGCGCTCGGCCTCGCGCCGCGCCCCACCGTGGCCGAAGATGTCGGACCGCTCCCCGCACTTCGGGCAGATGAACATGCTCATGTTCTCGACGATGCCGAGCACCGGCACGTTGACGCGCCTGAACATCGCGATGCCGCGTCGCGCATCGATCAAGGCAAGATCCTGCGGCGTCGAGACGATCACCGAGCCCTTGAGCGGCACCTGCTGCGCCATGGTGAGCTGCGCGTCGCCGGTGCCCGGCGGCATATCGACGACCATGATGTCGAGCGTGCCCCACTCCACCTCGCGCAGCATTTGCGTCAGCGCCGACATCACCATCGGACCGCGCCAGATCATCGGCGTCTCTTCTTCGATCAGGAATCCGATCGACATCACCGTGAGGCCATGCCGCTCGATCGGCTTCAGACGCGTGCCGCCGACCGTCTGCGGCTTCTCCCTGATGGCGAGAAGCTTGGGCAATGACGGACCGTAAATATCGGCGTCGAGAATGCCGACCTTCATGCCGAGGTCGCGCAGCCCGAGCGCCAGGTTGACCGCGGTGGTGGACTTGCCGACGCCGCCCTTGCCGGAGGCAACCGCGATGATCGACGTCACGCCCGGCACGCCCTGCGGGCCTTGCTCGCCGCGCGGCGCCGCCCCGGCGCGGCCCGGAGCAGCCTGCGGACGGGCGCCCGGTGCGCCGCCCTTCTTCTCGGCGGTCAGCGCCACCATCGCCGACTGCACGCCGGGAATGGCCCGCACCGCCGCCTCGGCGCGCTTGCGGACCGGATCCCACGCCTGCGCCAGGGCGGCGTCAACATTGATCGAGAAGAACACCTTCTCGCCGGCCACGATATCCGACAGCGTTCCGGTCTTGGGCAGCGGCGTGCCATCAGGCGCGGCGACCTTGCCGAGCGCGTCCAGCACCTGTTCCTTGGTGACCGCCATCCTGCGTTTCCTGCGTGCTTGTGGGCGCACCATAGAGCCGCCCGCACCCTGGTCAACGCCACGGGCGCAAGATATTGATGCGCCAATCGCGCACAAGGAGGAGACGATGGCGAAGGTGGCGTTTCTCGGTCTTGGTGTCATGGGTTACCCCATGGCCGGGCATCTCAAGAGCAAGGGCGGCCACGATGTCACCGTCTACAACCGCACCCACGCCAAGGCCGAGAAGTGGGCCAGCCAGTTCGGCGGCAAGGCGGCCAAGGCTCCGAAGGAAGCCGCCGAAGGCCGAGACTTCGTGATGATGTGCGTCGGCAACGACAATGACGTGCGCGAGGTCGCGCTCGGCGCCAACGGCGCATTTGGCGGCATGACGAAAGGGACGGTGTTCGTCGACCACACCACCGCGTCGGCAGAAGTGGCGCGCGAGCTCTACGCGGACGCAAAAAAGCGCGGCTTCGATTTCGTCGACGCGCCAGTGTCCGGCGGCCAGGCCGGCGCCGAGAACGGCGTCCTCACCGTGATGTGCGGCGGCGATGCCGAGCCATTCGCCCGTGCCGAGAAGGTGATCGCCGCCTATGCCCGCGCCTGCAACCTGATGGGTACCCCGGGCTCCGGCCAGCTCGCCAAGATGGTCAACCAGATTTGCATCGCCGGCCTGGTGCAGGGTCTCGCCGAAGGCATCCACTTCGCTAAGAAAGCGGGCCTCGACATCGAGAAGCTGATCGCGACCATCTCCAAGGGTGCGGCGCAGTCGTGGCAGATGGAGAACCGCTACAAGACTATGGCGGCCGGCAAATACGACTTCGGTTTCGCGGTCGACTGGATGCGCAAGGATCTCGCGATCTGCATGGGCGAGGCGAGAAAGAACGGCGCCAACCTGCCGGTCGCGGCGCTGGTCGATCAGTTCTACGCCGAGGTGCAGAAGATGGGCGGCAGCCGCTGGGACACATCGAGCTTGCTTGCGCGGCTGGATCGCTGAGCCCTAAACTTGCCCAAACGAGACACAGGAGCCAGCGATGTCCGAACCTATCTGGAACAAGTTCCTAACCGAGCGCGACAAGGCGGTGTTCGGGAACTCCGGCTATGGCGCACGCCAGGGCTTCGGCAAGCGTCCCGCGCTCTTGATCATCGACGTCAACTACGCGTTTTGCGACGAGCGGCCGATGCCGATCCTGGAATCGATCAAGCGCTGGCGCAACTCATGCGGCGAG
>Ga0190271_10000667_pt1 | contig 17861 bp, 12 predicted proteins | sample Popmic356T_FD_133747 | JGI IMG/M metagenome (GOLD analysis project Ga0190271, IMG submission 133747) | Populus adjacent soil microbial communities from riparian zone of Weber River, Utah, USA - 356 T | ecosystem: Environmental > Terrestrial > Soil > Riparian zone | place: USA: Utah | collected...
ATCTGCGCTGGGTGACGATGCAGACGGGGCCGCAGCCGTATCCGTTCTGACGTCATGGAACTGGAACTGACTGACAAGATCGCCTGCGTCACCGGTGGCAGCCGCGGCATCGGCCGCGAAATCGTGCGCGCACTCGCGGCAGAAGGCTGCCGCGTTGCCTTCTGCGCGCGCAACGCCGTCGACGTCGAAACCCTGGAAGGCAGCCTGCGTGCCGAGGGTCACGAAGCCCTGGGTGTGACTGCCGATGTCGCCGTCGAAGGAGGAGCGGCGGGCTTTTTGCAATCCGCGGGTGAGCGATGGGGCGGACTGGACCTGCTGGTTCTGAACGCCGGCGCTTCCTTTGGCGGAGGTCTGCTCGAAACGCCGGTGGACGACTGGAGGCGCACTTTCGATCTGAACGTGTTCCAGCTCGCCGACGCGATTCGCGCTTCCGTGCCCCTGATGAAACGGCGCGGCGCAGGAAGCATCGTGATCGTGTCGTCCATATCGGGCCGCAAGCCCGTGCGACGTCGCGCACAGTACGCAGCGGCAAAGGCGGCGGCCATCCAGCTCGCAAGCTCGCTGGCACTCGAGCTTGCGCCGGAAAACATCCGCGTGAATTCGGTCAGCCCCGGATCGATCCTGGTGCCGAACGGCGGGTGGGACCGGTATCGCGCGGAGCATCCGCAGGAATTTGCGGACTTCCTGCGGCGCGAGTTGCCCGGCGGACGTCTCGGAAGCCCGCAAGAGGTGGCCCGCGTCGTGGTGTTTCTCCTGTCGCCCCAGGCTTCCTGGATCAACGGCGCCGACATTCCCATCGACGGCGGGCAAGGATTGCCCGCGGCCTTCTGACGGAAGAGCGTAACCTCCCACCTTCGGTAGATTGGCGCACGCCCGCGCCCGCGCGAGGATAGGTTCATGTCGCACAGCGAAATCAATCGCCGCATAGTCCTGGCTTCCCGCCCGAAGGGCACGCCTGTGCCTCAGGATTTCCGGCTCGAGGAGGCGGCGCGCCCTGCCCCGGACGGCCAGGTGCTGCTGCGAACCCTGTATCTCTCCCTCGATCCTTACATGCGCGCGATGATGAACGAAGTGCCGCCCGTGTATTCCCGGTCGATCGCCATCGGCGAGGTGATGGCCGGCGCCACCGTGAATCGCGTCGTCGCATCGGACAACCCCCGCTTCAAGCCGGGCGATCTCGTGCTCGGCGGCGCGGGTTGGCAGGAACTGGCCGTGTCGGATGGCAAAGACTTGTTAGCGCTCGGCGCGCTGGAACAGCCCTCGCGCGCACTCGGAGTGCTCGGCATGCCGTCGTTCACGGCCTATGTCGGCCTGCTCGACATCGGGCAGCCGAAGGCCGGCGAGACCGTGGTGGTGGCCGCGGCCACCGGCGCCGTCGGCGCCGTCGTCGGCCAGATTGCCAAGCTCAAAGGTGCGCGCGTCGTCGGCATCGCCGGTGGGCCGGAGAAGTGCCGCTACGCCATCGAGCAACTGGGGTTCGATGTGTGCCTCGATCATCGCGAGCCGGAGCTCGGCAAGCGCCTCGCCAGCGCCTGCCCGCAGGGCATCGATGTATATTTCGAGAACGTGGGCGGAGCCGTATTCGACGCCGTGCTGCCGCACCTGAATGTTGCCGCGCGTATTCCGCTGTGCGGATTCATCGCCAGCTACAACGACGAGAAGCTGCCCTCGGGCCCGAACCGCTTGCCGCTGCTGCAATCGGTGTTGCTGCAGAAGCGAATTCGCATGCAAGGCTTCATCATCCTCGACCACTACGCCACGCGATTCGAAGCATTCCGCCGCGAGATGAGCGAATGGGTGGCGGCCGGCAAGGTGAAGATGCGCGAGGATATCGTCGACGGACTGGAGAATGCCCCGGCGGCGTTCATCGGACTGCTCGCCGGGAAGAACTTCGGGAAACTCGTGATACGAGTGGCCGGTGACGTGGCTGCCCCCGTGGTCTAACTGCCCGTCCGGGCCCGATTCAACAGCGCATCGACTGCCGAGCCATCCTTGCGCTCGAGCGCCGCCTCGATCTCGAGACTCTGCCGGTCGCGTCCGACGGTGAGTACCGCGGCGACTTTTCCGGCGACCCGGTATGCCACCGTCGCATCGCGCTTCTCGAGACTGCCGATCACCTCGATGTCCGCTTCGCCGCTGGCATGACCGACATAGGAAAGCGTGACGTCGTAATGCTGGCTCCAGAAAAATGGCACGTCGTTGAAGGGTCCGCCGAGGCCTAACATGTCGGCGGCGACGCTCTGTCCCTGGCGCTGGGCCGCTGCCCAGTGTTCAACACGAATCTTCGTTCCGAGCCGCGCCTCCGGATAACGCGCGACATCCCCCGCGGCCCAGACATCGGGCGCGCTGGTGCGCAATCGTGCATCGACGACGATGCCGTTATCCACTTCGAGGCCCGCCCGCGTCGCGAGATCGACGCGGGGTTTGACCCCCACGCCGAGCACCACGACATCGGCGGCGAGCCGTTGACCATCCTCGAGCTCGACCGACAGACGGTGGATCGCGCGTAGCTTGGCGCCGAGGTGAAAGCGAACCCCCTTCTCTTCGTGGAGCTGCTGCACGAACCGGCCCACCTGCGTTCCCATGACGCGCTCGAGCGGAACGCGGTCGAGGCTCACGACATCGACTTCGAGATTGCGGGCGCGCAACGATGCGGCGACTTCGAGACCGATGAAGCTCGAGCCGATGACCACGGCGCGTTGTCCCTTCGCCGCCGCGTCGATGATGGATTGCGCATCGGCCAGCGAGCGCAGCGTCTTTACGTGGGGCAGCGAAGCGCCTTCGATGGGCAGCCGCATCGGCTCGGAGCCGGGCGCGAGCAGCAACTTGTCGTACGAGACCCTCCGCCCGCTCTTCAGCACGATGACCTTGGCCTTCGGGTCCAGCTCGCTGGCTTCTTCCTTGATGAACTCGATCTTCAGCTTGTCGTAGAACTCATCGTCGCGCAGCCGGACCCACTCCATCGGCGCCGTGCCCGCGAGAAAATCCTTGCTCAGGTTCGGCCGGTCGACGGGCCCGGGCGCTTCGTTGCCGATCAGCGTAATCGCGCCGGTGTAACCCAGGCGTCGCAGTCTTTCGGCCGAGGCCGCGCCGGCGGCGCCCGCGCCGGCAATCACGATCCCCGCCGGAGATTTCGGTGGCGTGGGCAACGGCGATCCGGATTTCCTGGCGCCCACTGCTACCCGGTTGCCGCTGCGAATCACCTCGTAACAGGGGATCGCTTCCAGCGCCGGCGCACCCAGCGCCTCGCCATTGCGAAGATCGAAACAGGCGTGGTGCCAGGGGCAGCGCACCGTCTCGCCGACGACCAGGCCTTCTGCGAGAGGCCCCGAGTAGTGAGAGCACGTTGCCCCAATCGCGTGCATGGTCGTGCCCGTGCGAACCAGCAGGACAGCATTCCCCTGTGCATGACCGAGGAGCGGCACATTTTCCGCGAGATCTGCTGCCGCAATTCCCGCCGCCAGGTCGGGGCCGCTGAGCTCCTGGGTGTGCGCCATTGTTGTTCTCCTTGTTCACTGGGTAATGAACAGGATGCCATGCGCGTTCCCGCGCCGCGACAATCGCGTATTCAAAATTGCGCGCGTACTCCCACCGTATAGCGCGGGCCGGTCTCCTCGAGCAGCAGTATCTGATTTGCGTAGCGCCCGACGCGGCGCTGCAGCTCGTTCGACAGGTTCACGCCCTCGGCAAAGATCGAGAACCGGTCGTTCAGCGCAAAGCTTGCACGCGCATCGAACTGTTCGAAGTCCTCGACGAACGTGGGTTCGCCGCCGAATCCCACCGAGGTCTGCAGAAAGCGGTCGCGAAGATTCCAGGCGACCCGGGCTTCGAACGGCCCGCGCTCATAGAACACGATCGCGTTGTATGAGTCACCGAGGCCCTCGAGAGCGAAAGTCTGGGTGACATCGTCGACGTCGAGCTCGGCGTCGCTGTCGACGAGCGTGGCATTGGCCGTGATGCCGAAGCCGCTCCAGAATCCCGGCAGCCAGGTGAAATTGTGCTGCACTCCGAATTCGATGCCTTTGACGCGCGCATCCTCCAGGTTGTCGAGCAGGCTCACTTCGAAGATCGGATCGCCCGCGAACAGGTTGTCGGAGTCGGCGATCGGAAAGGCGCGCTGCTCCACGGTGTTGACGAGGAAATTTTTCACGTCCTTGTGGAACAGGCCGAGTGTCACGTAGCCGTTCTCCTGGTAATACCACTCGAACGACAGGTCGAAGTTTTCCGACAGGAAGGGCTTGAGGTCCGGATTGCCGCTCGAGGCCTGCAGATTTCCCGGCCTCGTGGTGCCGATCACCAGGCGCGGTGACAGCGCGCCGAGCGGCGGTCGCGTCAACGTGCGCGACGCCGCGAAGCGCGCGACGAACTCGTCAGTGACATTGAACCGAAAGCTCAATGAAGGCAGGACGTCGTCATACTCATGAGTCTCGCTGACCGTGACTGCATCGCCGAGCACGGTCAGATACAGCGTGGGATCACCGCTGTTGACCAGGTCGAGCAAGGGCTGCGAGATTCCGAAAGCGGTGGTCTCGGTACGCGCATAACGAACGCCGGCGGTCAGGTTCCAAGCATGGCCCGCGAGTTCGCCACCGAAATTCGCATCGACGTGGAATGCGGCGATGTCCTCGTCGACGCGCGAAGAGTTCGGGCGCTCGTGAATCTCGAAGCCATTGTGCGCATCCAGGATCGCCGAGGTGGTGCCGGGCGCAAGTCCGAGCAGCGCGTCACGCTCGAGCGCCGCTGCCGGCGTCTCGAGATAGGCGAGCACCTCGTCTATGTCATAGGTCTGCCAGGCGTCCGGCACCTGCACTGCACCGTCCAGATATCCCGAGCCGGGATCGAAAGTGCGCATGAGGTTGTCGGGAATGCCGACGAAGTAGCCGCAATAGAGGCAGAGGATCTCGTTGTCGGAGAGTCGCGTGGTAGTGGACTGCTCCTCGCTCGAGAAGAATGCGCCGAACGAAAAACGCTCGACGGAGTTCCATTCCGGTTTCCAGTCGGCCGACACCTTGTACTCGAATAGTTCGTCGCCGAAATCGGCGCCGCCACCGAGCGGACCTCCACCGGTGCCGCGCAGGTTGAAGTGCGCCACCGGCAGCGTGGGGTCGACGAAGGCTTCGGGCGGCACGCCGGAGACGGAGGGGATGCCGTTCGGCGCGTAGCTCAGGGTCCAGATGTCGCGCCGATATCCGACCACCGCAACGTCCGTGCCCTCGGCACCGCCCGACTCGGTGCGCGACCACGATGCATCGAGATCGACTTCCCAGGCCTCGCCCGGGTTCCAGGCGAGATTGAGCCCGGCGGCATCCGACTGCGTCGGCCGCGCACGCACCGAGCGCGTGAAATCGACCGCCGCATCGACGGTCTGCGTGAGCCGGGTCGCGACACGATTCTCGTCGAACTGCGCATCGGTGATGATCGAAGGCGTGACGAAGAACGTCAGCGTGTTCGCCTCGGTCTGCACATCGAATTTCGCGTACATGCCGTCGAGCGTGAGCAGCAGATCGTCGGTCAGGCGATATTGGAACGTTGCATTGAGATTCGTGCGCTCACGGTCTTCGTCGATAGGGCTCACGTTGAGATTCTGTGGAATGAAGAACTGATCGTCGGCGGCGAAACCCTGCGCGGCAAGGTCCGCGGCGATGAACGTCATGCTGTCGCGCGGCGCCGTCAGCACGCCGTCCATGAGGATTCTTTCGGTGCGGTTCTCGCGCTTCTGAAACGACGCCGACAGCAACCAGCCGCCCCGGGCGTCGGCGAACGTGTCGCTGACCATGGCAAACGCTTCGGGCGTCACGTTTTCGGACAGACCTTCGTAGAGCGCTTTCGCCGAAAAGATGGCCTTGAATTCACCGACGTCGAGAGGCCGTGGCGTGTGCAGGACGATCGTCGAGCCGATGCCGCCCTCCTCCAGCGTCGAAGGCGCGCTCTTGTACACGTCGACACGCGTGATCAGCTCGGCCGGCAGCACGTCGAAGTTGAACGAACGCGCGCCGGTGTCGGAGACGATGCGGCGCTCGTTCAGCAGCACGGTATTGAACTGCGGCCCGAAGCCGCGAACCGTGACCGCCTGGCCCTCGCCGCCGCTGCGATCGATCGACACGCCGGTAATTCGCTGCAGCGACTCGGCGATGTTGCTGTCGGGAAACTTGCCGAGACTCTCCGAGGCGATCGAGTCGACGATCTGCTCGGAATTGCGCTTGATCTCGATGGCCTGCCTGAGGCTTTCGCGAATGCCGGTGACGACCACTTCGTCGAGAGCCTGTTCCTGCTGCTGCGCTTGCGCTCCGACGCTCAGGGAAACCAGCACCAGGATGAGCGCAGTTGCCTGCCGGCGATTTTCCAGATTGCTCTGCATGTGCCCTCCTTGGCGCAAGCACGCAGCGTAAGGAGACACGGGCCGTCGAACCAATGAAAAAAGTCCGCTCCGCAATACGAACTTGGGGATCGGTGGATGATGACGCGGCAAATGGCGAGTAGTTTGTCTGTGGCCAGGGTGTGAACACTCCGGTCTAAGTAGTTCCCCTAACTAATACGCTTGCTGCAGCGCGCAGTGCTGTCGGTGTATTGGCATCCTTCGATCGTCAAACCGGTATTTGTCCGGGCACCGGGGCGAGCACAAGCTGCGCATGGCACGGATGCCTCCTGTCAACGGTGCAGCTCATGAAACTCCTTCTCAAGGCAGTGGCCCTGGCGGCTACGCTCTCCGCCTTGCCGGTCCACGCGGCGGACGAAACAGTCACGATCAACTTCGCCCTGAACGGTGGCGCGCCGACGTACCGCGCATCGGGCTTCATCTACGGCATTTCCCAGAATGCCGCGACGCCCGCGACCAGCAACCTGACCGGCATCAAGACCAGGTTCATGCGTGGCGGCGGCTCGCAGATCGGTCTTCCCAACGGCGGCTGGGTCAACGGTCAGTTCGCTCCCCGCTGGGAATTCGTCAGGGCCTACTATGCGAAGGCCCGCTCGATTGGAGCCACCTACAGCATGATCCTCGCTCCGCTATGGGGCTCGGACGGTCCTAACAACGTGCCGCGCTGGCCTGGCGACAATGGCAACTGGACCGAATTCAACACCTTCCTCGACCAGGTCATCAACAACGCAAGGGCCAATGGAATGACCGGCCGGGATGTCCGCTGGGATATCTGGAATGAGCCGGAAATATTCTTCTGGGGCCGTTCGCAAGCCCAGTATTTCGAAATGTGGAGGCGCGCGGTCCTGCGCATCCGCGCTGCCCTGCCGAACGCAGTGATCGAAGGGCCCAGCTTCGCCTTCTCTCCCGGCTCCGCCTGGTGGAACGCCTATCTCGACTTCATCCGCAACAACAACGTGGTGCCCAACATCATGAGCTGGCACGCGCTACCCGGCGACCCGGTGGCGGATGTGAACTGGCTCAACGGCGCGCTGGCAGCACGCGGCATCACCACGGTCTCCGGCTTCTCCATCAATGAATATGGAGCGTTCGGCAATGAACAGCAGCCTGGACCGTCCGCCTGGTACATCGCGCGGCTGGAGCGGGCCAACGGTGGAGTGGATGGGGCGCGCGCCAATTGGGGCAGCGTGGGCCAGACACCGTCGCTGTATGCCACGCTGGGCTGGCTCCTGACGCCTAACAACCAGACGATGGGTCAATGGTGGGTGTACAAGCGCTACGCGGACCAGACCGGTGTGCGCACGAACATAGTGCCGTCGGCTTCGATCGACGGGATCGTGTTCCAGGATGCTGCCGCCGCGAGATCCATTTCCGTGCTGGGCAAGCGACTGAACGGCGGGACCGGCATCGTCACGGTGCGGTTCGACAACGTGCCGGCGTTCCTGCGCTCGAGCGCCAACCGGACGCGCGTGTTGCTGGAACGGATGCCTTCGACCAACGCCTTCGTGAGCGCACCGACGCAGGTGTCCAACACCCAGGTCACCGTGGCCGGCAATTCACTGGTGGTGAGCATCAACTGGAGCAACGCCCTCGATGCGTACTCGGTCACGCTGACACCGTGAGCCTGCATTCGAAAAACAGTACGAGTCACTGTTTTCAGTGGGACTCGATCTCGCACTCGGCGAGGACACCCGGCTGTTCGGGTTCTACACGACGGGCGATATCGGCGGAACCGATGAAAGCAACCACTTCATCGCCAGCGGCTTCGAACACAAATTCTGAGCGGCCCGCATCCAGGGCCACGGGGTGGCGAGCCGACCCGGCACTCGCGGATCGGTCGCGCACTAATCCTTGTCTTTCCAGATAGTTAGAGTATTCCAACGTTGAAATTCCGGAATCGCCCGCGTCCATTGCCAGCGAGGCAGTGACCCGGTTGCCGCCGGTTCGGATCCGCAGCGAACCGTTCTATCATCCGCGCTCAGGCTTGATTTTCCTGAAGAGTCGTCGATGCCGCCTGGCTCGATGACCCTAACCACCAATTCGTCGGAGCAGCGTCAATTGCCAGCCAGATGCGAATTTCCGCAAGGCTTCCTTTGGGGAGCGGCCACCTCGGCCTATCAAATCGAAGGTTCCACCGCGGCCGATGGCCGCACCGAATCCATCTGGGATCGCTTTTGCAGTGTTCCAGGCAACGTGCAGGATGGCAGCTCGGGTGAGCGTGCCTGCGATCACTATCAGAGGTTTCGGGAAGATGTCGCGTTGATGCGAGACCTGGGCCTCGGCGCCTATCGATTCTCCATTTCATGGAATCGTGTATTGCCGCAAGGACGCGGGGCCGTGAACGAAAAGGGACTGGAGTTCTACGATCGCCTCGTCGATGCACTGCTCGAGGCAGGAATTCAGCCCTTCGCGACATTGTTTCACTGGGACCTGCCGCAAACACTGCAGGAACAGGGTGGATGGGTGGCGCGCGGCTCGGTGGACGCGTTCGCGGAGTACGCCCGCGCGGTGGGCCTTCGGCTCGGTGATCGCGTCAGGAATTGGATCACGCACAATGAGCCCTGGTGCGTCACTGTCCTGGGCAATCAACAGGGTAAACATGCGCCCGGCGTGCGCGACTGGCATGCCGCACTCGCAACTTCTCACCACCTGCTGCTATCGCACGGCGCGGCGGTGCGCGCGCTGCGCTCGATCGACCACTCGTTTCAGGTCGGAATTGCGCTAAATCTCGTACCGGCCATCCCGGCATCGCCGAGCGAAGCCGACCGGGATGCCACCCGGCACTTCGATGGGTCTTTCAATCGCTGGTTTCTGGATCCGATTCACGGCCGCGGATACCCCGAAGACATTTTGCGGGACTACGAGACAGACGGAAGCCTGCCTCCGAATTGGCATTCGCTGGTCCGCGAGGGTGACCTGGCCACCATCGCCGAGACCACGGACTTCCTGGGAATCAACTATTACCGCCGTGACGTCGTGCGCAGCAAGACGATGAGCCCGGACCTCAACGCACCGCGCACCGTACATCTGCCACCCGACGATCAATTGACCACCATGGGATGGGAAATTTATCCCGAGGGGATGTATGACATCCTTCATCGGGTGCACGTGGACTACGCGCCGCGATGTATCTATGTCACTGAGAACGGTGCAAGTTTCAACGACCTGCCGACCACGGAAGGCACGGTTTCGGATGTCAATCGCATCAATTTCTTACGCGAGCATCTGTGGGCTGCTCAGCGGGCCATCGTGGCCGGCGTTCCGTTGCGCGGATACTTCCTCTGGTCGTTGATGGACAACTTCGAGTGGGAGCGCGGTTACGATCCGCGATTCGGCATGGTGCGAGTCGACTACAGCACCCAGGAACGAACTCTCAAGCAGAGCGCACTCTGGTACCGCGAAGTGATTCGCGCGAACTCGGTCGAGCGCTGAGCATCATCAGCGCATTGGTCTTGCATTGGTGAAGACCGGGACCTGCTGCAGTGCAGGCCGTCTCGAATTCGCTCCGCCACCGGGAATGACTTCTCCGGCTTGCAATAGATTGGCGTCCGGGCGAGTGCAGGAATTCGAGCTGCATTGATCGGGATTGACCGGCATTGACTGGCAGCGCTTCAGTGGAACACCTCGGCGCGAACTGCGCTTGACCTCGAGGCGGCGGATCGTTATTACTGCACTCCATCACTGCCGTCGTCACGACTCTGGTTTGCGAACAGTTCTAGCTAACTAATTAGAACCGCGACCCTCGAGCACCGCGACCGGCGGCAATGCGCGGGCTACCTGTCGAGACTCAGCACAAGGAACGTGCATGCTTGGGCGAACTTTGGACGCTCAGACCGCAGCGTCGTCGATGCAATGCGCGAATGCCATTTGCGTCACGGTATACAACGAAAGCGGAGAGCTTTTCCGAAATACCCTCGACACGTTGGTGCATTCGATTGCCCGCTTTCATGGCCAGGCTGCCCACCGCGATTCGTATTCCACCATCTGCGTCATCGTCGATGGCCGGGACCGGATGCAGCAATCACTGTACAAGGTGTTGCTCGACGGCGGTTTGCTCGGCGCGGAGCCGGCGCGCGACGAGCGCGGCGATGAATTTCACATCACGGAATGCAGGATCGCGGCCGCGGCTGCGCTGTTCGGTGACGGCAATGAACTCATCGACGCTTTCGGATCGATTCGATTCATCATCTGCATGAAGGCCGAGAATCGCGGGAAGCTCGAATCTCATCACATCTTCTTCAACACGTTGTGCGTGAACCTGTGTCCGCGTTATTGCTATCAGGTCGATACCGGAACGACGCTTCACCCCGACGTGATGCTGAATCTGCATCACGCCTTCGAGCGTGATCCAAAGCTTGCGGGTCTTGCACCTTCGGTCCTGTTGCCGACTCCACGCATCGACGCGAGCATTCTCGAGAGCTGGCAATACTGTGACTTCGCCTACCGCAACTCTGTGGGCTGGCCTTTCGAAGTTCTTGGCGGCTACCTGAGCGTATTGCCGGGTCAAGCCAGCGCCGTGCGCTGGTGCGCAATGCTCCCCGACAAGACGAAAGCGGCACACGCGACGACACCGCTCTCCACCTACCTGCGCGGCCTGAGCGTCGATGAACCATTCGAGCGATTGATGTTTCTCGCCGAAGACCGCGTGATCGGTGGCGAGCTCGTATTCTCCAGCAGCGAGTGCAGCCGGCTCGACTATGCAGACGCCGCCAAGGCGACGACGGATCCGTGTATCTCGTACTCGGAGCTGTTCCGGCAGCGACGGCGTTGGGCGAACAGCACCTTCGCCTGCCGCATCTGGCTCATGAGACGCTGGCCCGAGTGGATGCGGCGGACCGATCGTTCCATCGCGGAAAAATTGCATTTTTCCGTTGCGCTCGTCGTCCAATCGGGATTCTCGCTCGCGGAGTATCTGGCGCCTGCGCTGTGGCTGGCGCTGATTGCGATGCTCGCCTCTGCATCTCCGGACGCGGCCTTCGTGCTGCCTGCGATGTTGACCTGCACGGCCATCGAGCTCGCGTTGGTGGGCGTCATCAACAGTCGCCAGCGCATATGGTCGCGCATCGGTGGAGTCGTTGCGGCGGTGACCGCCACCATTTCGTCCGGGCTCTATCTATATTTCCTTTACCGTTTGCCCGCAGGAGTTGCCGCGTTCCTGCTCATCCCCGCATTTGCCCTCCTGCCGATGCTCAGGGTCATACCTCGAAAGGGCTGGGCGAGAATGGTGGCGGCCCGGTTTTCACCAATCACGTATGTCTTCTTCATCAGCATGCTTAGCGCATACGCAGTCTTCCGTCTGGATGACGTGAGCTGGGGAACTCGCGGCCTGACGAAGCCGGATTCGGCTGCGGTACATGCCAGGCAACTGCGCAAGATCCGCAACTATTCACTGGCCATCTGGGGCTCTATCAACGCAGCAGCGGCCACGCTTGCGTTCACGCAGCCTGGCTTTCTCGCAAGCTCGCTGAACCCGGTCGTCGAAATTTCCTGCGTGCTCGAGTTTGTCGTCGCCATGGGTGCAGCGCTCTTCTTCGTGATGCGAAGAAGTGCCCAGCGTGTTTCCCCGAAACCTGCGATACAGGCGCGGCACGAGCGCGCGAGCTCACCATCATGACGAACGATCCGTCATCCTTGATCTCTTTGGTCGACGAGGCGACACGCCGCGGAATCACTCTGTGGGCGGCGCCCGACGGCAAACTCGGCTTTCGCGCACCGAGCGGCGCCCTGACCAACGAATTGCGCGCCAACCTGACCGCACATCGAGATGCGCTCGTCGATATGTTTTCCGGACCGAAGTTCCGCGCGCGCGGCCCCCTCAAACGGGTCCCCTTCATCGACTACTATGCAACCGGCTTCTGGCAGGCCATTCGCAGCGGCAAGGTCGGCGTGTCGTTTACCAATGGGCCCAAGTGGATCATGCAGGTAGATGGCCCCTTCAGCACGGACGCGTTCGCTGCGAGCATCGCATTCTCGGCTTCCCGACACGATATCCTCAACATGACGGTCCGCGAGTACGACGATGTGCCCTACTTCTGCTGGGAGCGCGCCCCCACGGTGCAATTTGCAGAACTCGAAGCGGGAGCCGACGCTGACAGTGCGCCGGCACTGATGCAGATCTTGACGGGTATCGTCTGGCGCCCTTTCGAACCGGATGTCGACATCCTGCTCCGGCCATTCGTCGTGCGCGTGTCGGAGTCGCGCCACGTGATCGGCTTCGTGCTGAACCACCTGATCGGCGATGGCTTTTCTGTCGGAGTGCTTCAGGAAGAAATTCTGTACGCGTATGAACGCGCTCTGAACCACAACCTGCACGACTCTTTCCGACCGGAAATACAGTACTCGGACTATATCCTCGCGACAAATGCCTGGCTGAAGAGCCCGGCGCGGGACTATCGACTGGCCTACTGGAGTCGCCAGCTCGCCGGCATCGCACCCTGCAAACCTCTGGTGGACCACGTTCTCGAGCCCGGGCAGCCGAGCGAAACCCGCGAATGCGAATGCGAATACGACTTCACCTTCAATTCCGAGCAAACCGAAGTCGTGCACCGTGTGGCGCGCGAGCTATCTACCACCGCGTACTTCGTCCTCGTCGCGGCGTATGCGCGCGCCCTCAGCATCGCGGCGCGCCAGCCCGAAGTGGCGATCGTGTCGATGTCCCATGGCAGGGACGACACCGCGATCATCGCGATCGTCGGATCGATGCAGAGTCAGCTTCTGCTGCGAATTGCGCAAGCGCAGGGCCAGCCTTTCAAAACGCTGGTGCGAGAATGCCAGCGCGTTCACGGAGAAGCGCACGACTTCTACTTCCCGTTCGGCCCCATATGCCATCAAATCCCGGGCGCTCCACCTCAAACAGCCTACCCGGAGTTCAACTACTCCACCTCCATTGTGCCTGCAGCACGGAATTCGCCGCCCGCCATGGCGCACAGCGCGCACGGCGGATTCCGCGACCGAATGAAGCCTATCAAGGTGCCAGATCCCAACGGCTCCGCCACGCGCGCCAGCGAGTTCCCCGGGATCAAGCTGAATTTGCATGCCGGTGATTCGACGATCCGGGGACGCATCGTCTACCTCGCGTCCGAATATGAACCCTCGACAATCGCCCGGTTCGCGGAACTCATCGCGTCCATCGAACCGGCCGAACAGCGATTCGCGGCCGGATAATTCGCCCTTCACCGCCGCATCGACGTCGATTCCGCACGCCGCACATCATCGACATCCCGCCGCTGCGCCCGCTCACTAACTACAGCAGCTTGTCCTGGGTCCTGGTGAGGAAGTCGCCCGCGTCGTGCCGCTCGTGAAGCTGGTTCGCGGGATCGCCGGAAGTCCGGTTGACCTTGCGCCCTCGCTGCACGGCCGGACGTGCGCCAATGTTCTCGGCCCAACGGCGCAGGTGCGTATATTCCTCTACTTGCAGGAATTCGGCCGCGCCGTCGTAGACCGTCCCCAGCGACAGCGCGCCGTACCAGGGCCAGATGGCGATGTCGGCAATGGTGTATTCGTCGCCGGCTACGAACGGGTGCTCGGCCAGGCGCCTGTCGAGCACGTCGAGCTGGCGCTTCGCCTCCATCGCGTAGCGGTCGATGGCGTATTCGATCTTGACCGGCGCATAGGTAAAGAAGTGGCCGAAACCGCCGCCCAGGAACGGCGCGGATCCCATCTGCCAGAACAGCCACGACAGAGTTTCAGCCCGCCCGGACGGCTCGCGCGGCAGGAAAGCACCGAACTTCTCGGCGAGGTGCAGGAGAATGGCGCCGGATTCGAACACGCGGATCGGCCTGGGGCCGCTGCGGTCCAACAACGCCGGAATTTTCGAATTGGGATTCACGCCGACGAAGCCGCTGCCAAACTGGTCGCCGTCATTGATGCGGATCAGCCAGGCGTCGTATTCCGCACCCGTAATCCCAAGCGCCAGCAGTTCCTCGAGCAGGACCGTGACCTTCACGCCGTTGGGCGTCGCCAGCGAGTAGAGCTGCAGCGGGTGCTTCCCCACCGGCAATTCCTTTTCTTGCCGGGCGCCGGCAGTCGGGCGATTGATGTTCGCGAAAGCGCCGCCGTTCGGCTTGGTCCATTGCCAGACCCTGGGCGGAACATACGGGGAATCAGTGGGCTCGGGCACGGGTGGTCTCCTTTGTGGAGTGGAAGTTTGCACGAAGCCGGGATGCCGGATCACGTGCAAACGTCATTCACTCATGCAGGGAGATTAGCCGAGACCCACGCTTCCCGGGCATCAAGGATCGATTGCCGCCGGGTTCCAGCCGTCTGACCGCGCCAGCACCGACTGCGCATTGATCGCCGCGGCCTGGGAACTCGACAGCACATGCGCCCAGCTCACCCGCGCCGACGTGCCCGAGCCGGGGCCGGTATTCCCGAACTCCGAGTACCGCGCCGTCGCCTCATTCGCCGTGTTGCCCCAGTTGTTCCAGCCCGCGGGGCGGACGTGCGTGTCCATCCAGCTGTACAGGTAGGTGACCGAGCTGTACGGCCGCCACGGCCGGCCGAGGTCCGTCGTATCGTCGATCGATCCCGAGCGCGTCAAACTACTGTTGATGAACACGTAGCCCCACGGATTGGCCTGATCCGTCGAGGCCGCGGTGATGGCGACGCCCGACGCGAGGCTGCGAATCTCGCAGCTCTCGAACACCGCAGTGCCCGAGCCGAAGATGAAATCGACGTGGCCCTCGATGTAGCTGTCACGGTAGTACTGCCGCCCGGCGCCGTTGGCGTACAGCGAGTCCTGCCAGCCGAGCACGCGCACGTTGTAGAACGCGTCGCGATCGCCGCTCACATACAGCGCCACCGCCTGCCCGGCCGTCTGCCCGGCGTTGTTGCGGAATGTGATGTTCTTCGCCGTGAACCCGTTGCCACGCACGAAGGTGCACGAACTGTTCGTCGTGCCGCCCGCGCTGGCGGCAGTGTCATTGCAGCTCAGGATCGTGCCGGTGGCGCTCTGGCCGATCAGCGTGATGTTCTGCTTGTCCGCCGGGAAGTTGAGCCGCTCGTTGTAGGTGCCGTTCTTCACGTAGATGACGCGCGGGGTGGTGTTGTTGGCCGGAATGGCCGCGATGGCCGCACCGACCGTCATGTAGTTGCCCGTGCCGTTGAAGTCGACCACCGCCGCGCCCGCCGGAATCGCGGTGGACACCGACTTGATCACCACGTCATCGAGGTAGTGAGAGCCGGCGCTGCCGTTCGGCGTGAAGGAATCGAAGCCGTCGATCGACGACACTGCGGTGAAGAACGCGCCGCCAGTCACCTTGCGCACTCCGTTGATATAGACATCCGCGGTGTCATTCGCGGGGTTCGCGACCACGCGCAGCGAGTACCACCGGTTGGCCTGATAGGCGCTGAGTATGTTGAGGTAGGCGCTGCCAGGCGTGCGGAACTGCAGGTTGCCACCGATGGTTTCGATCGAAACGCCAGGTGTCGTGCCGCTGAGCAGCCGGAACACTTTCGTGTTGTTCACGAGCGTGGGCTGCATGAACTTGAACTCGGCGTCGACCACGCCGCTTTGCGCCGTGAAAGTCTTCTTTGCCGACACCAGCGTGGCCGTGCTCGTGTCGTTGAGAAATACGCTGCGGTTGGATGCGCTCGGCGTGCCCGCGATGCGCACGGTGCCGCCTGCCTCGGAGACTGTGTACGTCGAAGGCGTATTGCCCACCGACGTGCTGTTGAAGTTGGTGTCGGTGAGCACGGCCGCCGCTGCGGTGCCCGCGCCCAGTGCGAAGACCGCACACACGAGTTTACTTGCCAGCATGAATTGACCCCCTCCATTGGAGCGCTGCGGAATCCTTTCCGATTCGTTCCCGCAAGCGGGACACGAATCGCGCCAGTTACCGCCAGCGACGCATTCAAGTCAAGGCTGAACTAATAACCAATCCGATATGGCAGGCATGCAGGGGCCGCACCTACCTCCTTTGAGCGAGGTGCGACATGCCCGAGCGGGCGTTGTGGCAGCCCAGGCGAAATCCGAAGATAGCTACAACGAACATCCGGTTGAGACTGCAATGAAACATCCCGAATCCCTACCCGCTTCCATTCCACAACACGACTACGGGGTGGCGCTGAAGAGTGCGGTGTCCTGGCTGGGCGACCGGTATCTGCTTGCGGAACCGCTGCCGAGGCGCCGTGAGGAGCGCAAGGAATTCTTCGTTGAGGCGCGGCGTTGGCACGATGTCCGCAATGCGAAGAGAGCATTCGTGAACAAGGCAGGTTGAGCGATTGGGGGCCACGGGCCGGCCGCGTCGATTTCCGCACTTTCATCTTAACGCCGACCGCGGCGAATGGAACTGCCCCATTCGGTGGAGGACACTGTCGCAACCGGCGAGTAGGGTGCGCGCCCATGAATACACCCACCTCCCCCGCATCCACGCCATTTTCCGGCTATCAGAAAGTGGTCGTCGCCATCCTGGCGTTCCTGCAGTTCGCCGTCATTCTCGACTTCATGCTGATGTCGCCGCTGGGCGCGGTCATCATGCCGTCGCTGTCGGTCTCTCCGGCCCAGTTCGGCACGGTCGTGTCGGCTTACGCATTCGCCGCCGGCATCTCGGGCCTGCTCACCGCGGGATTCGCCGACCGCTTTGACCGGAAGAAACTACTACTCTTCTTCTATACCGGCTTCATCGCAGGCACCGCCTGGTGCGGCGTTGCGCAAAGCTTCGAATCGCTGCTGCTGGCGCGAATCGTCACGGGACTGTTCGGTGGCGTCATCGGTTCGGTGGTGCTCGCCATCGCGACCGACCTGTTTCCTCCGCAGATGCGCGGCCGCGTGATGGGCTTCATCCAGACGGCATTTGCCGCCAGCCAGATCCTCGGTCTTCCCATCGGTATCTATCTATCAGCGCGCTGGAACTGGCACGTGCCGTTCCTCGTATTGGTGGCGCTCGGCGTGGTCGGCGGATTGATCATCGCCGTGTACATGAAACCCGTCGCGGATCACCTGAAGGTGCCGCACGAACACAGCGCCTTCAATCACCTGCGTCACACCGTGACCGAGCCGCGTTACCTGCTGTCGTTCGTATCGGTGCTGTTCCTGGCGACCGGCGGCTTCATGCTGATGCCATTCAGCAGCGCCTTCACGGTGAACAATCTCGGCATCTCGCTGCACGACCTTCCCATCATCTATCTGGTCACCGGCATCGCGACGATCTTCATCGGACCACTGGTTGGAAAGGCCGCGGATTCATTTGGCCAGTTGCGCGTGTTCTTCTTCGGGACCGCGCTGATGATCGTCATGGTGCTGATCTACACGCACCTGGGAATTTCGACGCTGTTCATCGTCACGGTCATCAACGTGGTGCTGTTCCTCGGCATCTTCTCGCGCTTGATTCCTTTCCAGGTGCTGATGTCGCAGGTGCCGGCGCAAACCCAGCGCGGCTCGTTCAATGCCATCAACGCGTCCATTTCACAGCTCGCGGGTGGACTCGCCGCCCTGGTCGCCGGACACATCGTCCAGGAAGGCGCGGACGGCAGGATTCATCACTAC
>Ga0190271_10000668_pt1 | contig 17851 bp, 14 predicted proteins | sample Popmic356T_FD_133747 | JGI IMG/M metagenome (GOLD analysis project Ga0190271, IMG submission 133747) | Populus adjacent soil microbial communities from riparian zone of Weber River, Utah, USA - 356 T | ecosystem: Environmental > Terrestrial > Soil > Riparian zone | place: USA: Utah | collected...
CATTCGAGCAAAGCACGGACGAGGATTGGTATCGGCTCATCGACTTGAACGTCATGAGCGGCGTGCGGATGTCGCGGCTGTATCTGCCGCGCATGCGCGAGGAAAACTGGGGCCGCATCATCTTCATCTCGAGCGAGAGCGCGTATCACATCCCGCCCGACAGCATTCACTACGGCATGACGAAGGCCGCACAGATCGCCGTGTCCCGCGGGCTAGCCGAGGCGACGGCGACGACGGGCATCACCGTCAACAGCGTCCTGCCCGGCCCGACGCGGACGCAGTTCGCCGACAACTTCCTGCGCCAACAAGCCGCGCAGGGCCGCGATCCCGCCGTCGCGGAACGTCAGTTCTTCGATCAGTTCCGCCCGACGTCGCTGATCAAGCGCTTCGCCGATCCCGACGAGGTCGGCAACTTCGTGGCGTACATCGCGAGCCCGCTCGCGTCGGCGACGACGGGTGCGGCGCTGCGCGTCGACGGCGGGACGGTCAAGAGCGCGTACTAGCGCTCGGCGACAGTTCCGGCCAAGTAGGCGCGCCGCGTGCGCTCGGGGAGCTTCTCGATCGCGTAGCGCAGCATCGTGCGCGGCATGCGGCGACAGTGGCGCCGCAAGAAGCGCTCCGCCACGGCGCGGTCGCGGTTGCCGACCTCGCGCAGCATCCAACCCGTGGCCTTGTGGATGAGATCCTCGCGGTCGTCGAGCAACAGCTCCGCGATCGCGAGCGTGTCGTCGAACGAGCCGCGCTTGATGAACCAAAACGTCGCGATGATCGCGACCCGCCTCGACCACAGGTGCGGCGAGCGCGCGAGCTCATAGAGAACACCGCGGTCACCGCCCTCGAGTTGCGCGCCGACGATGTAGTGCGCCGAGGAATCGACGAGGTCCCAGTTGTTGACGTGCTTCGGCACGTGCTCGAGATACTGCTCGTGGATTTGCCGTTGTTCCGCGGCAGTGCCGCGCGCGTAACGATCGACGAGCATGAGCAACGCGACGAGCCGCTCCTCGTGGAATGGCGAGCGCAGCAGCGCAAACGCCGCGGCGAACGGCGCGGCCCGGAGCTCGCGCGCGACCTTGCGCAGCACCGGCACGCGGATGCCGAGAAAGCGATCGCCGTGCCCGTAGTCACCGGGGCCCGTCTTGAAAAACCGCTGCGAGTGGCTGGCGATGCGTGGATCCGCGAGCGAGCGCAGGCGGGCACGGATCGTGGCCGCCGTCACGCACCTGCGGTGCCCGGGGGCCGCGGCTATCGGCGTTTTTCTCGTCATCGGCGGCGCAGAGGCTACTCGCCTACCCTCGCCGGCGCACGCGGTCGCCGGGAGGGATGATTCCGGGAAAGCGCGCGCCGTGTCATGCTGCGCCGCTAGCCAAGCCCCGCAAAGAAGAGGTTTCGACGCATGCCACGCATCCAATTCGTTACGGCCGCCCTGCTCGCGGTCGCGGTGCTGCCGGCGTACGGCCAGGCGCACAAGCGCTTCACGGGAGGTCCCGTCACGATCGAGGACCAGGGCAGCTTCTTCGTCGGCGGCGTGACCAAGGTCAGCGAGTACGCCGCAGTACCCGGCGCCCCGCCCGGCCAACCGACGCCGCCGCGCACGCAGCAGCAGATCACCATCGGGCAGATGTACGTGCAGTTCCAGATCCCGGCACGCATCGCCGCGCCGGGTTGGCCCGTCATCATGGTCCACGGTTCGACGCACACGGGCGCCGCGCTCGAGTCGACGCCGGACGAGCGCGAGGGCTGGTATCCGTACTTCGTGCGCAAAGGCGTCGCAACCTACGTCGTCGATCAATCAGGCCGCGGCCGTTCGGGGTTCGATCAGTCAGTGCTCAACGAGGCCGAAGCGCTGCTCAACGCCGGCAACCGCGACGCCGCCGTCGCGCTCCTACCGACGCTGCAACGCATCACCGACACCGGCGCGTATCTGGCCTGGTTCGGTCACTTGCTGCCCGCCGGCTCGACGATCGCGACGGGCACGCTCGTCCCGCACGGCTCTCCCGAGGATCCGCAAGGCAAGGGCACAGCCGACGAGCCGCACGTCGCACCGTTGTTTCCGATGGCGGCTGTAGACGAGTATTACAAGCAGCTCGTGCCGAATGCCGAGGCGACGCTGCCGGGCTCGACCTGTGAGACTTGCATGCCGCAAGCGCTCCCGCCCGCCAACACCTGGACACCGCAGAACCTGGCCTTGCTCGTCGAGCGGTTGGGTGGCGCAATCGTCGCGACGCACTCGCAATCGGGCATCATGGGACATCACATGATTCGCATTTTGAAGGAACGCGGCCGAGCCGACCTCGTGAAGGGTCTGATCACCATCGAAGGCGGGTGCTCGTTCGCGCAAAGCGGCCTCACGGCCGTCGACTTCGACGCAATCCCGTACCTCGCCATCAAAGGCGACTACACGGCGACGAGCGCGCAGTGCCAGGAATCGGTCGATGGCATCAACGCGCGTCGCGCGCAAGGCCAGGGAACCGCGAAGGCCGAGTACATGAAGCTCGACGAAATGGGCATGCTCGGCGTCACGCATATGATGATGCTCGACTCGAACAACCTCGAGATCGCCGACCTGATGCTCGAATGGGCAGGCAAGAACGTACCGCGCGCGCCGCGCCGCTGATAAGGGACTTCCGCGACCATGCAACATCCGCCGATCACGCTGCGCTATTTCGACGCTCGCGGCCGCGCGCAATTCCTGCGCTACTACTTCAAGGTCCGCAAGGTCTCGTTCACGGACGAACGCGTGCCCGTAGGCGACGAGTTCGTCGCATGGCGCGCGCTGCGCGACGATCGCGCGCGCACGGGCCCGTTCCAGAAGCTGCCCGTCCTGCATTGGGGCGACCGGCTCATGCCTGAGACCTTGATGATCGCCGCGTTCATCCACGAGGCCAGCGGCGACGCGAGCTCCTTGTCCGACGAGGAAAACCTGCGCCACGGCATGCTGACGTCGAGTCTCTGCCTCGACATGATGAATCCGCTCGGCATCCTGCTCTGGGCAGAAATCATGTATCCCGGCGCCGACATCGCGGCCGCCGCGAAGCGCACGCTCGAGCGTCTGAAGGCGCACTGCCAGGCGATCGAGCAGTCGTTCGTCGATTGGCGCTGGCTCGACCGCGCCCGCAACCGCCGCATCATGATCGTCGACTGCCTGCTCTGGGAGGAGCTCGACGTGGCGCGCACCGTGTTCGGCCCGCATTGGTCGCTGTCCGCGATGCCTACGCTCGCGAGGTTCTACGACGACTTCCCGGCCCGACCGACGTGCGAAGCCCTCCTCGCGGAGCGCCCGTGCCCGATCACGGCGCGACCCGGCGAGGCCGAGGGCATCGCGAAAATCCAGCAGCTGCTCGGCTAGGAACGTCGCGCTAGCGGCGGACCAACCGCACGACGTCCGTCGCGGCGAGGGTCACGGTGACTAGCGCGAGCACGACCAGCGTTACGCGCATGCTGGCCTGCGCAATGCCGAGGATGTGCTCCGGATTCTCCGCGCGGATGTTCTGCGCGATCTCGACGAGCCCTTCGGTTCGATACGCGAGCACAAATAGCGCGAGCCACGCAAGGTTCAGCACGAGGCGCAGCGCGACGCGCGGGACCGTGCGGTACGGGTGCGCGAGATCGACGCCGAGGCGCACGAGCTCGACGATGCAGAGCGCGAGCACGGGGTAGAAGAGCGGCTCCACGGCGTCCGAGAGCCGCAACACCACGCCGAGCCACTCGCTCGGGAACGCCAGCCACTCGACCCACCACAGGAGCAAGATCCCCGTTGTCGCGATCTCGAACACGGTATCGGCGCGCGAGATCGCCGACAGCGGCGCGCCGCGCACGCCCAAGATGCCGGCGCTGACGTTGCGCGCGTCGAACTTGTCGAGAAACGAGAAGCGCGCCTTGCCGTAGTCGAGCGCCGCAAACGCGAGCGTCACGAGGGCCGCGGCGTGAAGCGCCATCCACCAGGATTCGATCGCGACTTGGACAGCGGCCTGCATGGCGTTCGGCGCGGTCAACAGCGCGATGCCCATCAGGAGCCCGCCGACGACGGTCATGACGATCAGCACGGCCTGTAACACGTACCAGTACAGCGCAAACACGTCGGGGCCGATCAGGTGCTGCATCGGCAAGTAGCGCCCCGCGACGACAATCGGATGCCCGAAGCCGCGCAGCATCTCGTTGAGCTCGGCGTCCGTCAGCGCGCGCCCCTGCTCGCGCTCGCGCTCCTCGACGGCGGAGCGAATGCTGTCGCGCAGCTCGGCCGCGATGTCTTCGCGCTGCTTGGCCGGCAGCAAGCTCTTCAAGTGCAGCAAATAGTGATCGACCAGCGTGTTCATGGCGTTGCTCCTGGAAAACCGTCGTGCTTACACGATGTTGTCGAGCGCGCCGTTCAACGCGCGCCATTCGTCCAACAATTGCTTCAAGATCGTTCGGCCCTCGGCCGAGAGGCGATAAAAACGTTTTTCGCGCTTGTCTTCCTCGCGCCATTCGCTCGTCAGGAGGCCCTGCGACTCGAGCCGGCGCAGTAGCGGGTACAAAGTGCCCTCGTCGATGTCGAGGCCGAGCTTCGCGAGCGCCTTGCGCAGCGTGTAGCCGTAATGCTCCGAGCGCAGCTGCGCGAGGACGGCGACCGTCAGCGTTCCGCGGCGCAGCTCGAGACGCAGCTTGTCGATGAGATCCGAAGGCATACTGGGTCCATACCCTGTGTGGCACACACTGTATACCACACAGTATAGGCAGACAAGGAGCCCACTACCCCGCGCTTACGCGGCAAGGAATCCGACGTGCTGCTTCTGCACGAGCCGTGCGCGCGGCGCGACTGCGAAAGCCGTCACACGACCCGCGGGCGGCGGCCGGCAAGGCCGAGCCATGCAATGCCGGCCAGCGCCAGCAGCAAAGCCGGCGCCATCGCGTACTGCACGGCACTCCAGCCGAACGCGTCGAGCAAAGCGCCCGAGCCGAACGAGCCCACGGCGACCAAGCCCAGCACGAGGAAGTCGTTCAACCCCTGCACCTTCGCTTGCTCCGCAGCCGTGTGCGTCGTGCCGAGCAGGCTCGTCGCGCCGATGTACGAGAAGTTCCAGCCGAGGCCGAGCGCGAACAGCGCGAGATAGAAGTGATGCAGCTCGACGCCTGCGACCGCGATCGCTCCGCAGACACCGAGCAGCAGCAAGCCGACGGCAATGACGGGCAGGCGGCCGAAACGCACGATGACCGAGCCCGTGAAAAAGCTCGGTGCGAACATCGCGACGATGTGCCAGCGCACGACGTCCGTCGCATGATCGTGCGTCAAGCCGTGCCCGACCATCGCGAGCGGCGTCGACGTCATGACGAGGCTCATCGCGGCAAAGCCGACCATGGCGGAGAGCACCGCGACGAGGAAGACGGGCTGGCGCGCGATGACGGTGAGCGGCCGCCCCGTATTCGCCGCTTTCTCTGCGCGCGGCGGCGTCGGAATGTCGAGAAACGAGAGGCCGACGGCGCCGACGATGTTCAGCACGATCATCGCGAGATAGGCACCGGCGTACGGCACGTTCGAAATCGTCTCCGACGTCGAGCTCGCGATTTCGGGGCCGAGCAACGCACTCAACAAGCCGCCGGCCAGCACCCATGAGATCGCCTTCGGCTTGAAGGCTTCGGAGGCCGTGTCGGTCGCCGCAAACCGAAAAAATCCTTGGGCCGCCTGGTACACGCCGAGCAGCACGGAGCCCGCCAGAAACAAGCCGAAGCTACCGACGAACAAAGCCCGCGCGCATAGCGCCGAGGCCACCGCACCTGCGAGCGCTGCGAACCAGAACCCGGCGCGCCGGCCATGTCGGCCCATGAACAACGACATCGCGGGCGCCGTCAGCAGCGAGCCAAGGACGACGATCGAGATCGGCAACGTGGCGAGGCTTGGGTCTGGAGCCAGCACCGCTCCCGCCCAGCCGGCGACAATGATGTTGATCGCAAGCTGCGACCCCAGCACGGCATGCGCGAAGACCAGAACTGCGACGTTACGCTTGGCGCGACGGTCAACCTGCGGGACGCCGGCACCGGCGATTGGGGTACTCATGGCAATGGGCCACCCTGGCGGCGGGCCAGGTTAACATAGGGCTGTGAGGCACAAACGCGCGGAGTTACTCGCATGAACAAGACTGCATGGGTCGCTGCGCTCGTCGCGGCAATATTCGTCGGCGGCGTCGCGGCACAGAGCGGCACGGCGCCGAAGCTCACGGCGCAGGACCTGCTCGACATCCGCCAGCTCATCGACGGCTACTCGCACGTGCTCGACAACTGCACGAGCAACGGCAACGACTACGCGGATCTGTACACCCCCGATGCGACGTTCGGCGTCTCGTCCGAATGGGGCAAGGCCAAGATCTGGTTCCGCGGCCGCGAGCAGCTGCGGCGCGCCGGCGGCGGCACCGACACGGCGTGCCGGCCGCGGGAGTCACAAGGCTACGCGTATCACTTGACGATCAACCCCGTCATCACGGCGACGCCGACGGGCGCGCGCGCGATCTCGACGCTGCTGACGATCACGAACGACACGAACAGCCGCGGCGACATCGTGCACTGGGAAGGCGGCTACGAGGACACGTTCGAGAAGACGCCCGCCGGCTGGAAGTTCAAATCGCGCGTCCACGTCTGGCCCGAGGTTCAGTGGACGGATCGCGTCGAGGACATGCCGGCGCGCAAGCTCGAGGACGAGTAAGCCCGCTGTTGGGCCTCAGTCGCTGGCGCGCTCGACGGCGCCGGCGGCGAGCTCGGTCGTCGGCCCGAGCAGCCGGCCGGTCCCCTCGTACCGAACATCCGAGAACCGAACACGCGCGCTGCCATTTGGGCGCTGCTCGACCTCGGCGGTCGGATACCGCGACCACACGAGAAAGCGCCGCGCCTCCGGCGTTTGCGACGCCAATTGATACTCGGCACCCCGCGGGCGCGGGATGCGCTCACCGTCGAGACGCAAGCGCGGCTCCATGAGCCAGTTGAACGCCCCCGTGTAGTACTCGTCACGAGTGACGACGACGACTTCGCCGCTGAACGGATCGGCCGGCGCCGGCGCGACCATGACCTCCTCCGGCGCGATACCTAGTTCCGTCACGGCGGCACGCACCTCGGCGCGTGCTGCTGCGCTCGCTCCGATCATGACGACGACGTAGACGGCTGCGACGGCGATACCCGCCTGCGCCGCGCGTTCGAGCGCGACAGGCGGCGCGCCGCGCAGCCACCAGCGTGCAATCACGAGCGTTCCAACCCCGGCGAGCCACAAGATTGCCGACAGCCGCGGCACGATCTCGCCGCTCGCGAAGATCAAAACCGTCGCCAGCGCAAAGAACACCGTCCAGCGCACACGCGCGAGCTTGGATCTAGAGAACGTCAGGAACGCGGCGCCGCCAACGACGAGCCAGAACCACGGATCGATGACGAACAGAGCGTCGCCATAGAACCAGCGGCTGTCGAACGGCATGAGCCACCGCAACCCGTAGTTGTTGAGCCAATCCAGTGTCGGGTGCGACACGACGGCGAGCGCCGTCAGCGCGAGGAGCGGCCCCGCGCGCGCGGGCGCGGCGTCCGGCTTGCGCCGCAAGCGCACGTAACGGTCCCACGCGAGCAAGACGCCCGTCAGCACGAATGGCCAGAGCGCGAGCGCGAGCACGCCGTGGGTCCAGCCGCGCCGGAACGCGAGCTGCTCGAACTGGGGACCGAATGCCGTAACGACGTCCACATCGGGCGCGTTCACGCCCATGAGAAGCGCCGTGGCTGCGAGCGGCGTCGCGCGGCGCAAGCCGGCGGCCGCGAGCGCCATGCCCGTGAACGTGTGGGCGACGGGATCCATCGACCGCCGCTGAAGCGGCTAGCGCTTGTTGCCGGCGAACGCGAACACCGAAGAGAGCCCGACGCAGGCCGCGACGGCAAAGCTCCAGCTCAGGACGGTCTGGATACCGAGCGCGGCGCCGTCCGGCACGCTGAAGGAAAGCTCCGGCAACGAGTCCCGATACGCGAACAGTGCTGCCGCCCCCGCGAGCAGCAGCAACGCGACGAGGCCTCGTTCGAGCCAGATCTCGACAGTCTCGTTCGCGACGCGCTGCTGCCGCAGCGCTTGTGCGGCGGTTCGCGCCGCGAAATCGCTCGGCAACGCATCGAGCGGAGGCATGCGAAGCGCGCGCGCGATCAGGCGATATTCCGCGACACCGGCGTCGCCGCTGCGGCCACCCGTGCGCTCCGCCCGCAGCGCGTTTTCCTGGGCGTCCCACTCGCGCTGTGCGCGCTCGTCGTCGAAATCGCGTCCGTTGCTCATGCCTTTGCTCCCCAGCGCGCCTGCAACCGTCCGCGCAAGCGCGCGCGGCAGCGGAACAGGTGGCTCTTGATCGTGCCGGCCGAAAGACCCGTCATGCGGGCGATCTCCGCGATCGGCACCTCATCCAAGTGATACAACGTCAGCACGGTCCGCTGCAAGGGCGGCAGTGCCTCGATCTCGACATGCAGCACAGCGCCGAGCTCGGCATCCGCGCTCGCAGCCTCGAGATCGAAATCGTCGGCAACGCGCTCGAGGAGGTCCGGTGCGTCCTCGCCGCCGCCGGCCTCGACGATCGGGATCCGCTTGCGCTCGAGATGGCGCCGCGCGACCGAATACGCGACCTGCCCGATCCAGGTCTTCAAAGCGCTCTCGAAGCGGTACTGATGCAGGTAGCGGTGAACGCGCAGGAACGTGTCCTGGCAGAGCTCGCGCGTATCGTCGGGATGCCGGACCATGCGATTGATAATGTGCCAAACGAGCCGCTGATGGTCGCGGACCAGCGTCTCGAACGCGCCGCGTGCGCCGGCCAAGACGGCGGCGACAAGAACGCGATCGGCGTCGACGACTTCCGGCTCGCCCGCACCCACGCCGTCGGCTTCGATGGCCATTGGCTCCCCTGAACCCATCCTGTGATCGATACTCCCAAAGGAGCTTCGGTTGCAAGTCTTTGCGCGGACGCACGCTTGCAACCGGCCGCCAGCCGTCCGTATCTACTATCACGACCACGGGCCATTCCGGCCGGGACAACGAGGCTAGAACACGATGGATGCCGATATTCTGATTCCGATCACCCTGTTTCTCTGTGTCACCTATGCAATCAAGGCCCTGCTCGACGCGCGCACGCGCGCCAAGCTGATCGCGGCGAACGGCACGGAGGACATGATCCGCTCGCTCGTGCAGAACGAGGAACAACAGCGCCGCCACACCTCACTGCGCTGGGGCATCGTGCTGACCTCGTTGGCGGTCGGCTTCGGGCTCATCGAGTTCTTCGGCTGGGACGACGTGACGCCCGGCGCGATCGCCCTGCTGCTCGGCGCAACGGGCATCGGCAACCTCGCGTTCTACTCGATCGCGCGTAACCTGCCGCAGCGCTAGCCATGAACTACGTGATCCTGATCGGGCTCGCGCTGTTCTTCGTCGCAACCGCGTTGCGCAATGGCGCGATGGGGTGGGACTTCGGCGGCGACTCGATGAACTTCCGCATCGACGACGACAACTATTCGCTGCGGGTCAAGGCCGACGGCGAGGTCGACCTCGAGCCCGACGGCAGCGGCGTCACCTCACTCGACAGGGGCGGCTCGTTCGACGTCAGCCTGCGGCGCAACGGCCTCGACCACCGAGCGCTGTTCACGAGCCCGGACGGCACGATCGAGCGGCAGTTCTTCGTCGAAGGCGAGGAGCAGGCCTGGGGCCCCGAGGCCGACCGCTTCGTCGCCGAAGCGATGCCGATCGTGCTGCGCGAGACGGCCATCAACGCAGGCGAGCGAGTCGCCTGGCTCATCGCAAGCCGTGGAGAGACCGGGCTGCTCGACGAGATCGACTTGATCCATTCGGACTTCGCGCAGCGCGTCTACAGCGTCCAATACGCGCAGACTGCCGAGATCGCCGCTGCCAACTTCGAGCGTCTCATGAGGATGACGGCGGACCACATGTCGTCGGACTTCGACGTGCGCACGACGCTGATCGAGGTCTTCGACGCGCAGATGCCGACGGGAGACGGTTTCGCCGCCCTCCTCGAGGCCGGCGAGACGATCTCGTCCGATTTCGATGCGCGCACGGTGCTCGAGCACGTCGGACCGAGCATGCCGCGCTCACCGGAAGCCGCGGCCTCCTATCTCGACTTGGCGGCGACGATCTCGTCGGATTTCGACATGCGCCTCGCGTTGCAGCCCCTCCTGACGCGCGCGGATGTCGACGACGAGATCGTCGCACGCGCCATTGGTGTCGCCAGCAACGAGATTTCCTCGGACTTCGACCTCCGCACGTTGCTCACCGAAGCGGCCAATCGCGTCGGTCAATCGGACACGTTGGCGCGCGCGTACACGACGGCCGCGCGCTCGATCAGCAGCGACTTCGACCAGCGCGTCACGCTGACCGCGTTGGCCGACAACGCCGAGCTGACGCCGGCAGGCTGGGAGATGGTGCTCGAAACGGCGCGCGACATCGGCTCGGATTTCGACGCCGCGACACTCCTGACGGAACTCGTACCGCATCTGCCACGCGACGAAGCCGTCATCGAGGCGTACCGCGAAACGCTCGACACGATCAACAGCGACTTCGACCGCGGCCGCGCCGCGGCGGCACTCGAAGAGGTGCGCCGCTAGGGCCGGAGGCGCTCACGGCCCTCCGGCCCGAACGTCGCACGTCGGCTCAGAAAGAGCGCTTCAAAGCCAAGCCCCACTCGCTCGGCCGCGCGACGTTGCCCTGCTCGCGCCCGAGCACCGTCACGAGGCTCAGCATGCCGTGGAAGTAGACTTCGTCCGTGAGGTTCGTGCCGAATAGCGACATCGACCAACCCCTATCCGCGGACTCCCACGTCAGACGCGCGTCGACGAGCGTGTGCGCGTCCTGGAAACCGTTGACCGGATCGGTGCCGAAGAACATCTTCGACTGGTACGTCGCGTCGCCGCGCAGGCTGAGCGTGCTGCCGTTGCCCAAGTTCCAGTCGTAGGTCGCACCGACCGCGGCGGTCCACTCCGGTGTTCGCGGCGCCGTGCAGAGGTCGCCGTTCGGCAGCGTCCGGCACAGCCCCGAGACGCCGGGATCGACGCGCTCGTAATGGATGTAGCCGACAGCGGCTTCGAGCTGAAGCTGCACGACGGGGTTCGAAAGCACCTCGACCTCGAGGCCGTAGTACTCGGACTTGCCCGTGTTCACCGTCCTGAACCAGATCGCTCCCGACGAATCGAACTCCTGCGTGCCTTGCTGCTGGTTGGTTGCTTCGCTGAAGAACAGCGCGCTGTTCACTCGCAAACGGCCGTCGCGCAGATCCGTCTTCACGCCGCCTTCGAGCGTCTCGACTTCCTCGACGTCGAACGCGGCGACCTGGAGCGGATTCGCGGGTCGGGGGCCGAAGCCGCCGCCGCGAAACCCGGTGGCCCACTGCACGTACGTCATCAAGTCTTCCCGCAGTTGCCAGTTGAGCCCGACCTTCGGCGACGTCTCCTGTGCGTCGACGCTGACCGCGGTGTTCGGAATGATCACCGCGCCCGTGCGGAAATCCTGGCGGTACACGTTGACGTCCTTTTGGTCGTCCGTGTACCGCACTCCGGCCGTGAAGCTCAGCACGTCGTTGATGTCGTATGTGCCGTGCACGAACACAGCCCAGCTCTCGGTCTCCTGCGCGTCCTTGTGGTTGTTGGTCGACAGGATGAACGGATACAGGAAATTCCAGCCCTGGTTCGAGTCATCGGCGCTGTAGTAGAAGAGCCCGGTCGCCCAATCAAACCTCTCGTCGAAGGCAAGGCCGGTGAGTTGGAACTCCTGGGTGAGCTGCTCATGGATGCTCGTATCCCAGGTGTGATCGACGGGAAGCGGCGTGCCGTCGGAGTCGCGGCCGAACGTGTTCTCGAACTCGCGATACGACGTGATCGACTTGAAGAGCACGTTGCTCGACGCCTGCCATTCGACGGTGTTCGCGACACCCCAGTGCTCCATCTCGTTGACGTTCTCGACGTCGCGGTTGAACAGCGGGTCGCTGCCGAAGCGGTGGTAGCTCGTGTACGGGCTATCCGTGATGAACCGCGTGTCGTAGGGCAGGTTGAAGACCGGCACAGCGACACCGTTGCTCCAATTCAAATTGAAGTTGTGGTTCGGGTTCAGGAACGTGTATTTGTCCGCCGGCCCCTGTTGATCCATCTTCGTCAGATCGGCCGAGATGTTCACCTCGACCGCATCGCCTACGAGCCACCGGAACGCGGCGCGGCCGGTCGCCACGTTCTCGTTGCCGAGCTGATCGACGACACAACCATCTTCCGTGCGGATGTCTTGCGGCCCGAGCTGACTCTGGAGATCGATGGGATCAGTCGGCGGCAGCGGCAAAGGGATGCCGAACGTGCTGTGAGTTGCGCCCGGCAAGATGCCGGTGCCGCCTCCGCCCAAGCTACCGGGGCCGTTCACGCATTCGTAGTCGAGAATGTCGAAGTAGCCGTCGCGCTGCTTCGACGAGCCCGAGAACCGTGCGAACAGCTTGTCGGGCACGAGCGCGATGTCGTACGAGCCGCGCAAGTCGAGCCGATCGTCGGAGCCGGTGACGAGCTCCGCGAAACCCGTGTCGTCGCCCTCGGGTTTGCGCGATACGAGACGTATCGTCCCGCCCACAGCGTTCTTGCCGAACAACGTGCCTTGTGGGCCGCGCAGCACCTCGACGCGCTCGAGGTCGAGCAGATCGAGAATCGCCCCCTGCGGCCGGCCGTGATAGACGTCGTCGATGTAGATCGGCACGCCGGGCTCGAACGACAACGAGTTGTCGCCGAGACCGATCCCGCGTATGAACGCCGCCGCCGTCGATCCCCAGCCCGCGCCGAGCGGTTGAATGATGGTGTTCGGCGAGAACGTGTCGAGCATCGTGACGTCGGTGAGGTTGCGTGCTTCGAGGTTCTCGCCCGTGAACGCCGTGATCGCGAGCGGCGTCTGCTGGAGGTTCTCCTCGCGAAACCGCGCGGAAACAACGATCTCTTCGAGGCCTTCTTGCTGTGCAAGCGCCGGCGCATTCGCGCCGAGCGTGCCCGCAGCGCTCAAGCCCGCGCAAAGCCGTAGCATTCGCCGCTCGAGGTCTTTGGTCGACATGGAAATCCCCCTTCCAAGGTTGATGGCCGCGTGCATTGCCGGCCGCGAGTGTTGCAAACGCGCAACATCCCAGGCGTCGCGCGACGCCAGAGGTTACTCGCCTGGGGGGTAGTTCGGCTACCTGAATCTTGGCTCAGTCGAGGAAATCGCCGCGCAGCGCGCTCGAGTCGAGCAGCGTCCGCGCCAGAGCGAGCGCCCCCTCACCATGCTCGGCGTGCCCGTCCTCGATGCTCCAGATCGCCGCCAGCACGGCCTGTGCGAAGCACCAGCCGCGTGCTCGGCTCGTATCGATCCCGAGCCCGAGTCCAAAGTGGTCGAGGCGGCGCTCGACGACGTCGAGCTTCGCGAACAAGTCCGGCCGATCGACGGGATTGCGCAACGCGGCGCCAAGCTCGTACTCGAGCTCGCCGACGACGCCCTTCGCGTCGATCGCGCACCAGCCACGCGCGCGGTCCGACAGCACGTTGGAGTGATGAAGGTCGCCGTGCAACAGCGCGGGAACCCGTTGCGTCAGACAGAGATCGCGGAAAATCCGGTGCGCGGGCTCGAGCAGCGCGTGCGGAATGCGCTCGTCGCCGCTCCCGAGATAGCGCATGAAGCCCTCGCCCCATTGCTCGACCGTCGGGCAACCCTCGGGCGGATCGCCGGGCGCCATGCGTCCCAGCATCGTCGCGAGAACGTCCGTCGCTTCGTCGTCGCGGCCCGCAAGCGTCAGCGCCGCGAGCGGCTCGCCGGGATCGAGCTTCTCGAACAGAGCGGCGCCGGCCATGTGCTCGTAGACTTGCACTACGCCGCGGCCGCCGAACTTCGCGGCGATCTCGCCGCACCGCCATTCGTCGCCCTCTTCCTTTACGACCTTCAGCACGACGGGCGCGCCGGCTCGTTTCCCATGCACGATCAGCGATGTCTCGGTCGCGACCGTGCGCTCGATCGCGACGCCCCATGCGCGCACGCAGAACAGCACTCGGTCGTTGAGATCCTTGCTCAAAGGATGCAGGGCCCGTAGGTCTTACGAGGATCGCGCGCGCGACAGTATCCACGCTTCGCCAGCCTGCGGCCATTGCCGTGTGCTGCGACAGTCCGTCGGCCCTTTATTACATAGTGCCGGCGTCGAGGTTATCGGCCGAGCAGGAATAAGTGGACACCGCGAAAGCCGCTGGCTATCGTGCGCGAGACGACAATAAAGAGCCCGGCGTAACGGGCCGTCGAGGGGCGAAAACGCCATGGCCACCCGCGCAGCGCTACTGTGCCTAGCCTGCGTCCTCTTGTCCGCGTGCGGCGGCGGAGGCGGCGGCGACTCCGGCGGAGGCAGCGCAAACAATACTCCGCCTCCCCCCGTATTCGCGTTCACTGACGCGAACGCGGTTCAGGCGGCGAGCTACGTCCTGAAGCCCCTCGAGCAATTGATTCCGGCCGAATCGGTTGTCATCAATGCGGCCGCGTTCATGCGAGTCTACGGCTCTCCGCAGTGGACGATCTCGTGCTCCACAACGCCGCCGGTTACCGTGACGATCACCTATACCGACCAGGACGCGAGCGGCAATGTCTCGGTCGGCGACGTCATCAACGTGCCGGCCGAAGATTGCGCGGGCCTTCGCCGCAAGCTCACTTTCACGCTCACGCAGATCGCCTCGACGATCGATCAAGTTGCCGGCCGTCTCGAGGTCGACATCGAGGTCGATGGCATGAAGATCGTCGGAGCGTTCGACGCTTCGTTGAGCTTTACACCGGCAACGAGCACGGTGACCTGGCGTATCGCGAACGCGATGGTGACGGTCACGCAGGGGGGCACGACGGAGACCGTCCGGCTGGCGTCCGGCCAGTTCGTCTTCACGCAGACGGGCTACACCTTCAGCGTGACGGGCGGCAGCGTCGACAGCGAGCGTCTCGGCGGCAACTACACGTTCTCCACGGTAACACCGCTTGCGGGCACGCCGCGGCGCCTGCCGAGCTCGGGCGAGCTCCTGCTCAGTACCTCGGGCGGCTCCCGAGTGCGAGTCACGCCGCCGGCAACAGCCGGCAACGTCGAGGAAGCAGTCGAGTACGCCGTCGCGACCACGAGCTCGGGCACCTTCGGGCCGACACAGCAAACCGTCTGGACCGCCATCGTGCGCGGCTTGCTGTTCAATTGGCGGCCGAATGAGGCCCCGACGCTGACGAGCCTCACGATCCAACCGTCGAACCCGCCCCCCGGCGCGAGTCTCTGGGTGTCGTACAACGCTCAAGACATCAACGGCGACGCGCTTACTACGACGATCGAATGGCGTCGTAACGGCACGGTCGTCGGCGACCAGCAGGTGCTCTACATATCGCCGCTGCGCAACGACCAGATCAGCGTGACCGTCACAGTGTCCGACGGGCGCCTGTCGGCGACGGCCACGACGAGTATCACGATCGGCAACCCGCCCCCGACGTTGACGCTGACGGTAACGCCATCGCTGCCTGACACGACAGCGGATCTAACGGCAGTAACGAACATCGTTGAGCCTGACGGCGATCCTGTCACGGTGACGTACGAATGGAAGCGAGGCAGCACCGTGCTCGGTACTGGCGCCACGCTGCCGGCAAGCGCCACGACGCTCGGTGACACGATTTCGCTGCGAGTGACGGCCAGCGACGGCGTTTCGACCGTCGAGGCAACGGCGTCCGTGACCATCGTCGATTCGCCGCCTCGGGTCACCGTGGTAGCGCCGCCGACGACGGTCGCGCACGGAACACCCGTGACGTTCACGGCAACCGTGACCGATGCGGACGGCGACCCAGTCCCCGGTCAACTCGCTTTTCTGCTCGCGTACGGCCCAGCAGGCATGACCGTCGATCCCGACACCGGCGTCGTAAATTGGACACCGACCGGTCCGATGTTCGATCGCGAGATGAACGTCAACTGGGGCATCATGGTCGACGGCGCCGCCGAGCTCGGGAGGGGCACGTTGCGAGTGACGGACCCCACTCGAGACTATCCGCTCATGCGCTTTGGCACACAGATCCCGGTGTCACCCTCGGGGCTCAGCCTTGCCGATCTCGACGACGACGGCGATCGCGAGATGCTGATCATGGGTAATCGCTGGCTCTTCGAGATGGAGAGCGATGGCGCCGCCGGCTATCGTCAAAGTTGGGCATACCCGTACGCCCTCAACGTCGATACGCAGAACTACTATCAGAACCGGAACGCCCTGGCCACAGGCGACATCGACGGCGACCGCAAGCACGAGATCTTCGCTGCAGCCGGACGCACGATCACTAAGCTCGACGGCGACGAACGCCGCGCCGTGGCCACATACCAGCTCGCTCAGTTCGAAGCGTGCATCGATCTCGCCCTCGCTGACCTCGCTAACGACGGCGATGAGGAGCTCGTCTGCTTGACGGCCAGCGATAGTTACGGAACGCAACCACGAATCCTGGTGTTACGCGCGAGCGACCTGTCGCTGCGCCACGAGTATCCGCAAGCGGACTATGGCCGCGCGCTGACCGTCGGCAATGTCGACGGCGACGCAGCGCTCGAGATCGTCGCGGCCGGCGGCTATGTGTTCGACGGCGCATCGCTCGCGAACCAATGGTTCTTCAGCAAGGGGTTCGGCATCGACGTCGACACGGGCAACGTCGACGGCAGCGTCGACGGCGTCGAGGAGATCGTGGCGGCCCACGACTGGGAAGCGGTGCGCATCTATAGGTCCGGCCAGCTGACGCAGACGCCCCTCGCAGAGGTAGCGCGCTCGGACATGGATTCCCTGCTCGTGGCCGATGTCGCCGGCAACTCGCGCCCCGAGATCATCGTCGGCGACGGCCAGGGGGGTTACGTCACGATCTACGGCTACAACACGGTCACATCAGGGTTGGACCTCATCGACCAGATCGGCGCGCAGAGCGCCGGCGTCGCGTCGACCAGCGTCGGTAATCTCGACGCCGACGCAGCGCTCGAGATCGTTTGGGGCACGGGTGGCGGGACCACTGGGCCCGACGTGCTCGTCGTGGCCGAGCGCGATCCGACGCTCGCAGTCGAGTGGCAGAGCAACGTTCAACTCGACGGGCCGTTCAGAGGGGGCCGGCTTGCGGGCAACGTTCTCGAGCCTCGCGCACCGCTATTCCTGTCCACCGCCACGAACAGCGGCTACGCGGGGCCAATGCTCGTCCGGATGCCGAGCGACGGCGGCGATCTCGAACTCAGCGCAACCATCGGCTCGGGCTATTCGGCCATCGGCAGCTCACCCGACGTCGTCGACTACGACAACGACGGCGACGACGAGGTCTTCCTCGCGATGGGCAACTCGTACTACGACCCGCTGTTCCGCGTCTACGACTTTTTCGGCGACACCGACCTGTGGACGTCCGGCACCACGCAGAGCCAGGGATCGGCGATCGACGTCGCGCACGCGGATGTCTCGGGCGACGGCAAGACCGAGCTCATCGGCCTCACGTCGACGGGCACAGTGTACGTGCACAATGTTTTCCAGCAGTCCCTTTGGTGGCAGAGTGGCGGTCACACCGATGGACGCCGCGTCCTCGTCGGCGACGTCAACGGAGACCCGGACGGTCAGCCCGAGATCGTCGTCGCAACTTCGCGCAACGTCTACCTCTACCGACACGCGCCGCAGCCCACGGCGTACGTGCAGGCTGCCGCGTATCAGACGAATCGCGAAATCCTCGACGCGGCCGTCGGCGACACCGACGGCGACGGCGAAGTCGAGGTACTCCTGCTGCTCGGGGACCCTTACGCCGCCACGGGCGCCGATGTTGCCCGACTCGACAACGAGCTAAGACCGCTCGGATCGTTCACGCTGCCGTGGTCTGCGATATCGCTCGCGA
>Ga0190271_10000669_pt1 | contig 17777 bp, 11 predicted proteins | sample Popmic356T_FD_133747 | JGI IMG/M metagenome (GOLD analysis project Ga0190271, IMG submission 133747) | Populus adjacent soil microbial communities from riparian zone of Weber River, Utah, USA - 356 T | ecosystem: Environmental > Terrestrial > Soil > Riparian zone | place: USA: Utah | collected...
GAAGAAGGCACGGCTGCCGTCGGCTGAGGCGCCGGCGTAGGCAGTGCAGGGGTGGTTGAAGACAGTCGAGCTTTTGTCGGGTATGAACGTCGGCGACTGAATCGTCAGCGCCCTTAGCGCACCCGTTTTGTTGTCGCGCAGGTACAGGTTCGTGAAGCCCTCCTGGGCGTCCGCGGTCAGCGGCGGTTCGTCGACCACGAAACCGGCGGTGCCCAGGTCAGGAGAGAAGCCACGGTAGGGGGGGTCGAGGGCGTTGAAGAGAAAGCCGAAAGGCGAGACGTTCGTGGTTTCCCAGCCATTCGAGCCGCGCTTGGAGAGGTACTGACTGGACGAGGGGGCTCCCGCGGGATCGCCGAAAGAGGTCCACGAGGTATAGGTGATGGCATCGCCCGAACCTGCGGCGGCCTGGGTTCTGATTATGTTTTCTTCGCGGTACAGGCCTCCCCCCGGGCCCGGCACCGCCACCTCGGCGCTGCCCTTCTGGCTTGGCGAGACCAGCTCATAGGCCCGGCCGTCGGGAAGCCCGCCTTCGCCTGAACGGAAAGTTCGCAGGGTCTCGGTTTCGCCCAGAACAACTTTGGGATCTATCAACGAGTCGGTGGCGACGATCCGATAGCGGTAAGTGGTTCCTGGTGCCAAGCCGGTGATCGCGGCGGCTCCTATCTGGAACGACTCCTCGTCGCCAAAGTCGATCGGGTCCTGGCCTTTCCCTTGGTCGGGCGTTTTGACGGCGTGATCGAAACCGTGGCCAGGGCCAAGTTCGGCGATGTCTTTCTGGTAAGTGGCGTCGTCGACGTACTCGAAGTAGCCGGTGGCGGGAATTCCGAGTGGATTGACTTCCGTGTAGAGAGTGGCCGCTTCGGTGCCGACCCCCGAATGCCAGGTCGGACCGATCTCCAGCGGGTCCAGGCTTTCGAATTGACCTTCCTCGCCGAGCGTCTCGCCATCGATGTTCTCGGCGACTACTCGGCAGCGATATTTGGTTTCCGGCACCACGCTCGCCTCAAAGCTCGCTTTATGAAGCTCGAAGTCAGCCGGAAGCGAAGGGTCTTCAGACGCGAGCCCGGGAACGCGAGTGGCGTTGTCGAAGCCGTCCTCCCCGAAACTCTCCTCGGTGACCAGCTCGAAGTGGTATTTGGTCGTTTTTCCCTCAGGATTGACTTCGGCGTTGAGCGTGGCTTTGCTGTTGCCGAGAGGGCTGGCGCTACACGGCTCGGGGAAGACGACCGGGCCCGGATCGGGGAAGTCGATGTCGAGCACCCGGCCTTCGACCAGGCTGGAGGTGGCGCCGTCGCTGGCATAGACCCCCCCCGTGCCAGCGAGCACGGCCAGGCTCAGGGGAGCCCCAGCAAACGACCCGTAGCCAAATCGGCGCAACGGGTTGCCGGCCGAATCGACCTCGGTCACCCTCGCGCCCCTACCGGCGTCCTCGCCGACGAAGACTTTGCCGGCGGCATCTAGGGTGACCGAGTAGCGGGCACCGCCGGCCTTTTCGACCAGGGGGGGCAAGGTCGCGTTTTCGTCGTACCGGCGAAGCCCGCCGAGACCGACCGTCCAGAAATCCCCAGTCGCCGAATTGACCGCCAGTCCCTGTGCCTCACCCGATCCTTTGGCCAGGATATGTTGCGGTGCAATCACAGCCCCCGAGGGCTGGAACTTCTGCAGCCGCACCTCTTTCTCGGGTCCAGACGGAACAGTGTCCAGCACATAGACGATGCCACCGGGACCAATCCCAACGTAGAAGCCAAGATTAGGCGGCGCAGAAAATTCGGCTTCGCCGGCGCCGTCGGAGCCAGCCCCGCAGACGTGCCCCGAAGCGGCGGTGCAGACGTCTCCCGGGACGGTCTTGTCGACGCCGCCGCCGAACATCAACAGGAACCTTTCGGGGAGCGCCGCGGCCGGGTCGAACTTCTGCACGCGACGGTTGCCCGCCTCGCTGACGTAAAGGGCGCCGCTGACGGGATCGACCGCTACCCCCCAGGGAATGCTGAACTGGCCGCTCGCCGAGCCACCGATGCCGGCGCGGCAGCTGGTGGTGCAGACCTGAAGCTCTTCGCTGCCGTTTTTCACCCCCCAGCCGAAGGCCTCCAAGAAAGCGCCGTTCAAAGCATTGAAAACATTGATGCGGTGATTGGCGCTGTCCGCCACGTAGAGGCGTCCCGCGACGGAATCGACCGCAATGTTCTTCGGCCTCACGCACTGACCGGCTGCCGTACCGGTGTCGCAGATGATCGCGCTGGCTGAAGTCGCCGGAGCGATGAGAAGCAGCGCGAAGGCTACGATCGCCGCGCCCAACGCGACGGCATTCCTGCCTCTTCCCCTCATACGGCTCCCCTCGGGTTGTCCCAGCGCTTGACGCCCTGCAGTCCCCTGCCCGTCGAGCGCATCTGACTTTACGGAACGCCGCAATATCTGTCAAGAAATTGACGTAAGTAGAGCGGGCGCGGGGCACTGCGTGCCCCGCGCCCGGGTTCCACTTTGGCCTTAACCTTCCGGGCCGATTCCCTGGACTACGGGACTGTCGGGCTGTGCGAGATGTTCACCGGGGAGGCGCTGCCGTCGTCTTTCTCGCCGGCGACGATCACGTTGCCTGTTGTGTATTCGCCGTTGTTGTAGGTACCCGCGACAACCGGGCAACCCGCGCCTGTGACGGTGTATTCGATGTTTTTAACCACTGGCGACAGTGTGACGTCGCCGTTGGCGATGTTGGTGTAACTGACCGTGCCCAGCCCAGCCTGTCCTGGGACATCCACGTCGCATCCCGTCGCCGGGACGTTGAATGTAATGAATTTCCCTTCAGGGCAGACGATGTCGACCTGTCCGCTGGCATGGAAGCGGTAGTTGCATTCGTTCATGTTGACTACCGCCGTCTGACCGCCGAACACGCAGGGGCCGGTGTAGGTCACGGACGTGGTGAGGATCGACGTCACCGTGGTTTCGGTGCCGGCGACTGTCGCCGGCGCTTCGACGCCGGCACATGTGATGTTTCCTCCGGCCGCGTCGAACACATGGTGTTTTTCTTTCCCGGTGGTCCCATCCGCCAGGGTTGTGAGCTGAACCGCTTCAGCGGGCTTGTTGAAGACCGCTGGGGTATGAGCCTGGGCCGCGCTGGCCCCGATCGCGCCGAGCATCAGCGCCGCCGTCGCGGCGACCATCAGCGCCTTGAGAGTGCGAATCATTGATCTGCTCCCTTTGTCGTGTCGCCCAGCTCCCTTTGGCCGGGCGTAAGGAGCAGCTAAAGGCGGGGAAGCTTAATGGTCAAGAGATGCTGGTCGAATGTCGTCATTCAGGTTCCCGGACCTCCTACAACCCCTGCAAATCCGCTTGTCAACTTTTCGCGCGCGCCAACTTGCGCCTGGCGCCGGCTGGCGCGAAGGCACTCGAAAAGCAAGACGACCGGGGCGATGAGCTCGCCCCGGTCGTCGCTGGGTCACCGATCGCGAATCGCTCTATTCGTGAGCGGTGACCGCCCAGGTCCCCTGGCCTTCGCAGCCAGCCGAGCAGTTCACCTTGAGGGTGGTGCCGGTGGGACCGGCACCGGATTTGACTCCGCTGCCATTCGCATTAGGAGTCTGCCCGCCCCCGAGGAAAACCTGCGGCACGGGTTCGAATCTCGGTTTCGTCGGCGCGACGCCGGTGCCCGAGGGCTGCATACTCGCCCCGAGGCTCATATAGACACAGAGTTTGCCGGGATCGGCAAGTGGACGGGAGTCTTCGAAGCCGGGGCAGCCTTTCGCGTCGGCTTCTTCAAGCACACCCGTCAATTCCGCCGCTTCGAATTCTTCTTCGAATTGATTCGTCAGCCTGACGACGACGAGTTCGGGTGAGCTTTCGAGTGGCAGCGTGAAGGAGATCGGCACGGGCACTCCGGGAACCCCCGTCGGATAGCGTGCTGCCCAGCTGCCCGTCTCGGTTTTCCCCGGAGGAAGGAAGCCACCGAGAGTCCACGGCGAACCTTCCTTTCCGTTGCAGGCATAGGTGTTCCCGCTGGCGGAAACGAATTTGGACCCCCCCAGGCCGGAGGTCGTGCCGTTGCAGTGGCCTTCGATCGCACCAGCGGATTCGGTGCTGGTCACGCCGGCCCCGTCTTTGCCGTTGGTCCCGTTGGTCCCGTCTTTGCCGTTGGTCCCGTTGGTCCCGTCTTTGCCGTTGGTCCCGTTGGTCCCTGCGGGGCCGGCGGTTCCCGCGGGGCCCGCGGGGCCCGCCGAGCCGGCTTTGCCTTGCAGCGATTTCAGCACGCTTGGCTTGATCTGGCCGGTCGACGTGATCACGTATTTCTTCGCGGCCCAGGCGCCGCCGACCATCGCGAAGACCAACGCGAAGACGGCGATCACCCCGGGAATCCCGAAGTTCTTCCTCAGCGATTGAAACATCGGTTCGCTACTCCTTCTGTCACGCCGGCCGAGCGCCGCCCGGCTGGCCTGGTCGGCGACGGCGCGGTGCTCGCTGCTCTCGGCAGTCGCCGAGGACCGGGGGCCGGTACGGCCAGCGTCATCGTGCACGTCTCTCTCTCATCCCTAGCCCACCTTTGAGGAGCGCTTCCCGGCGCTCCAACATCAGGGCACCCGAAGAGTTCCTTAAAAGGCTCTTCGACGTCCCTACACGAGAATATGGCATATCCGGGCAGCTCCGGCAAGCGCTCTGACTAATGGAGCTCCCCAGCATTGAATCTGAGCTCGGGGCCTAGAAGGCACTCTTAGCCATGCCGACCCTTAAAGCTCAATTTTCTTGCATCAATTCTAGGCCAGTGGCATACTCGAAGAGAATAAATGCACACTCTCCCCAAGAGAAGGCAGGGACTTCGCTGACACGCGCCGGTGCCTTCACCCTCTCGTTGCTTTCAGCGCCGATCAACGCCGTTGTGCTCGATCGTCTCGAGGAAGGCCCGAGGTCCCTCACCGAGCTTCGCGGCGCTACCGCGGCCTCGGCGGCGACGATGCGCCGGCATCTGCGGAAGCTATCCGAGCTGGGGGTGCTCGAGGGACGTCACGAGAACGACTATCCGGGTTCCGTCCACTACGAGCTGGCGACGCCGGGGCATGAGCTGGCGGGCGTCGCGGCAGTGGTCCGAGGATGGCTGGCCATCGCGCCGGGGGGCGCGATCGACCTCGGCAGCGCCGCCGCCCGAAACGCGATCAAGGCCCTGGTCGGCGGCTGGGAGACCGGCATGCTGCGCGCTCTGGCCGCCCGTCCACTATCGCTGACCGAGCTGGACCGACTGATCCCGGATGTGAGCTATCCGTCGCTCGAGCGCCGCCTCGCCGCTCTGCGGCTGACCAGGCAGATCAAGCGGGCGCCCAGCGAAGGAGGGGGCACGCCCCATGCCGTGACCGACTGGCTGCGGCGGGCGGTGGTGCCGATCACCGCGGCGGTGCGCTGGGAGGCCGTTCGCGCCAGGGGCACCACGGCGCACGTCACCAATCGCGATATCGAGACCGGCTTCCTGCTCAGCCTTCCCTTGCTCAGACTGCCGGGCGAGCTCTCGGGCTCCTGCCGTTTGGCGGTTGAGTTCGCGCATAACAACGGCCAGCGCCATGCCGGCATCCTGATCCACCTCGAGCAAGGCCGGGTCGTCTCTTGCGTCTCTCGCCTCGAGGGGAGCCCCGACTCCTGGGCCCTGGGCTCCGCCGGCAGCTGGATGTCGGCCGTGCTCGAGCATGACTTCAGCCAGCTCGAAATGGGCGGCGATTCCGCGCTCGCGTCGACCCTGCTCGACCGCCTGCATGGGGCGCTGTACCTACGACCGCCCGCGGTCGCGCCATGACGGCGATGCCGTCCGTCTCCCGCCGCGAGCTGGTGACACTCGCCGGCGCTTCGGCAGCTGCCCTCCTCGTCGCCTGTGGCGACGGCAACAGCGACAGCAGCGAAACCGCGAGGTTTGGCGAAGGCGATGCCGGCATCCTCAACTACCTCCTCGCGATCGAGTATCTGGCAGCCGATCTCTACGCGGAGATTGGGCGCAGCGGGCTGGTAAAGGGACCGGCCTTGAAGCTGGTCCATGAAAACGGCGAACAGGAGACTGAGCATGCCTCCACGCTTACCGAGACCTTGGAGCGAGTGGCCGGGAGGCCCGCTCGTAAGTCGGTGAGCAAGTTCTCACTGCCGGATGCCCGCTCCGCGCTGGAGCTTGCAGCCGGCGTCGAGGCCGCCATGGCCACCGCCTATCTCGGCCAGCTGCCGAACGTCGAAAGCGCGTCGGTGCTCAGGACCTTGCTCTCGATCCAGAGCGTCGAGGGCAGGCACTCAGCTGCCATCGATGTCCTGCTGGGGAAGCCGTTCGCTTCTGGTCCTTTTGCGAAGCCGGGCGCCGTGAAGACCGTGCTCGAGTCTGTCGAATTCCTCAGGACTGGCTAGCCGTGGCGTTCGCGGATGGAACGGGGTGGGTGGGCGGCGGGGAAGGTCTGTCTCGCGGCGCGGTTCTCAAGGGGGCGCTGGCAGCGAGTGCCGTCGCCGGCTTGGGCGTCGCGGGTCCCCTCGTGCGAGGCTCGCTGGCGGCTGGCGGCGCCAGCGAGATCGACACTCTCAATTTCCTGCTCAAATTCGAGTACCTGGAGTTCGAGCTTTACGACGGAGCAATGTCGCGGCTGAAAGCAGGCGACGAGACGATGAGACTGGTCGAGACGATCGCCGCCCAGGAGCGCCAGCACGTCGAGGCCCTGGTCGAGCACATCGGGAAGCTTCACGGCGAGCCGATCCCGCGGCCCGGCTACGCCTCTTTCTCTTATCGCCCCAACTCCGTAGATACGTTCCTGCTGATTGCGCGGGAACTGGAGACGGCCGTAATCGGCGCTTACAACGGTGCCATCCCCTCGCTCATATCCAAGGAGGCCCTGCGTCTGGCCACTTCGATCGTCCAAGTCGAGGGTCGCCATGCGGCAGCGGTCGCATTGCAGAGAGGGGAACCGCCCGCCCCTCGAGCGTTCGACCAGGGGCAAACCGAGTATCAGTCCTTGAACTCGGTGGTGAAGTACACCGGGCCTGCCATTTTTCGCGAAGCCGGCTGAGCAGCTCGAGCTCCGAGTAGGCGCCGGCGCCGCAACCATCGGCCGGCAGCCGAGTTGGAGCAGTGAGCTATGCCCAATCTCCGGCCCATGCCGGGGAGCGGGGGAACCACGTTTTCGGGGCGAGCCCACCTTCGAGTGGGGGCGCAGGCTCCTTCAGCGCCAGCCCGTCAGCTAACCCCGCCGGCCGACGAAGGAGGCAAGATGACGACTGCCCATAGGGCGGCCCGGTTCACGGCCGTCTGCACTTTTCTCGCGCTGCTCGCCCTGGCAACGGTCTGTGCGACCGGCAAGGCCTGGGCGCAGCCCCGCGGCGGGATCTCCGCCGTCGGCGCCCAGCCCAGTCCCGCACCCCCAGGCCCGATCCGGGTCGCCGGGCTCGTCGGCGGTCGCGCGATCGCGCCGCTCGACGCCCCCGCCAGGGTGAGACAGGTGATCGCGGCCGCGAACCGCATCCGCACCAAGCCCTACCTCTGGGGCGGTGGCCACGGACGCTGGTGGGACCGCGGCTACGATTGCTCCGGCGCCGTCAGCTACGCCCTGCGCGGCGGCGACTTCATCGACAGCCCGCTCCCCTCCGGCCCGATGGAACGCTGGGGCGCCCCCGGGCCCGGTCGCTGGATCACGGTCTACACCAACCCCGGCCACGCCTACGCCGTGATCGCCGGCCTGCGCTGGGACACCTCCGGCAACAGCCGCGGCACCGGCCCCCGCTGGCACGCCGAGATGGCAACCAACAGCGGCTTCGTCGCGCGGCACCCACCTGGGTACTGACCGGGGTGGCGCCAGCGGGGAATGGGGGGGATCTAAGAAGCTAAGCCGAATCGGCGCAGGCCTTAAGGCCATACGTGCGCGCCAGTTTGTCTGCCTCGGTGAACGGACTGTCGCCTTCCCTCGTCATGCTGAGCGGGTCCGCCTCAACCTTGGCGACGGCGGCTTCGATGCCGTCCACGATCGCCCGGACTTCATCCTCGTCGCCGTCCGGAACCTCGAGCTTCCCAATCTTTTCTGCCTGTTCTTGGATCGGAGGCATCCCAACAACCGTAATTACGTTTTCCTGCACAGCTTGGCTCGAAAAGTCCTTTGAGCTTTTGCTCGCGTAGGACTGCAGGTCTTTTTCCTGCTTCGCGTCAGCCTGTTCGCAGAGCGCATCCGCCTGCCTTATGAACTCCGCTTTCGTGGGAGTAGAAGCGTCACTGTCGCTGTCCCCGCCGCAACCCGCGGCAAGGCCCACGACCAGGGCGAAGACAAGGACAAGGGCGCTGAGTTTTGCGATTGAGTGGTTCATGACTAAATAATCAGCATAAGCTTACCAGATATGACATAAAAACATGGAACGCCGATCCGTGTCGAGCAGAGGTGAGGCCAACCGCGGTCCAGAATGCGCGATTCCCTAACGTCCGCGGCCGGGACGTTGGCCTTTTGCGCAATCAGTCCTGACCACAGGATTGAACTTATGACGCCTGCCGTTCTGCCCAGTGAAAGCTGCCGTCGCCCTGGACTCCCTGCGGCAGAGATTACGGCTGTTTACGACCAGGCCTTTTTTGCCACCCATCATGTTCAGAACGAATTTCGTCACCGGAGTATCGGGGGTGGCGTCGAAGTTGGTGCGAAGGCTGGCGTCAATCGAGTCGACCCTTCCAACGAGGTCGATGTCGACCGTTCCGCGCAGGGCGACAATCAGGTCAGGCAAAGGATTGGATGAGGACCGCAGGTAGACCGGCCCTTCCAGCGGCTCGTCCAAAAGCGGGGTAAACGCCCTAGCCCTGCCATAGATCGAGCCCTTGGGGCATTTGTTGGCTGCGAACTGCACGCGGGTACAGATCGTCCTGATGTGTTCCTGGGCGAGGAAGGCCGAATGGGGCAGGGTGACAACGGCCTTGCCGATGTTGGCATCGCCAGAACGGGTTCGTAGTTCGGCCCGCATGGAAGGAAAGGCGCCCCGCTCGGTGCCGCCCTTGAGCTTGAGAGAGAGTCTAGGCTTGAAACCGAGACTCGCGCAGCTGGCTGCCTGATAGCGAGATGAAAGGGGAATCGCTACGTCGTCGGCAGGGTTGAAGGGGTCCGCAAAGCTACCGAAGAGAGTGGCCCTCGCCGCCGAAGGCTTACAACTGGTGGGGTTAAGGGTGAAGTTCTCGCGGTCAGCGTAGACACGCAGGTCCCTTAGCTTCAGGGGGATGCCCTTCAGGATGTGGGGGATCGAGTCTGAGGCAGTGCCGGCGATTTCGACTTCGGCGGTGCGCGGGTTCGGGGTAAGGCCCACCCTGACAACGACGGTGCCGACATCGAATGGACCGGCGACAGCGGGAGTTATGACCGCGACACTCAGCGGGGCGCCCTTATAGGGACCAGCAAGGTAGATCTGGCCGGGTACGTAGGTCAAAGCCGACCCGACGCCGGCGCCGGCGAGGATGCGACCCACCCTCGAGGAGGGCGGGCAACTGGGAGACGTCTGCTCTTGACGGCCGGACTTCGAGGAGGCGGCCGCGATCGCGGCGTCGGCGCATTTAGCGACGCCCGCGATCTTGCCGGTAACGCCGGGTGGCAAGATCGCCGAGACCCGGGTCATATTCTGATCGCCGTCACGGCGGGTCAGACGCATGTAAAACGGTGAAAAAGAGCCGGCGGCGTTATTTACTGAACCGGCTTCAAAGCCCGGGCTGAATGGCCGGATGGGCCCGGAAGGGCAAGCTTCGCCCCTGACACCGGTGGAGATACTGAAGAGCGACGTGGTGGGTAGTGGTGGCGCACCACTGGAAGGGGTGAGGATCGCTTTGACAGCGTAGGTTCCGCAGCCGGGGGGAGTGACCAGGGGCGCCCGCGGACCGGGGCGCATCTGCAGACTGACATGGCTTAGCGGAAACTGTGGCAGGTCGTCAAAGGTGGTGACCAGCTGGCCGCTTCCCGGGGCGGGCTCAACCTTTCCGGCGAGCTTGACGAAGATCCCGAGCTCAGGATCACGGATCACTAGATAGAGAGCGATGAGCGAGTCGAATGGGTTCTCCGCTCCGGGTTCAACCGTAACGGGGTCGTCCTGAGCAGCTAAGTAGACAGCGCCGTGTAGAGGATGGTTCTCGAGCAACGGCGTGACGGCTTCGATCGTGCCGAGCTTGGAAGCTTCCGGACAACCTTCTCCGGGAGTCACACCGAGGCGCTCGGCGTTGTATCGAGCCCTACTGCAGACGCCGAGGCCGTCGGCAGCAGAAGGGTTGACCGTCATGCCCTCGGGAAAGGTAGTGACTATCTTCTTGATGTCGGCACTGGCATTCCCTTTGGGATTCTTGAGACCGTCGTCGATGACCTCAAGGGCGAAGTCGATGCCCGTGGAGGACTCCGCCGACTGGGAGCTGAGCTCAACAGAGGGCTGCGGGCTGAAGCCGAGGACACCGCAGCCGCTCATTCCCTGCGAAGCGGGGACGCTGTCGGTAACCCAATCGTCGGGGTCTGGCCAAGACGCCAACGCGTAGGTGGTGGCGAGCGGACCCGCACAGGCCCGTGGCATGGTCAGCAGAGGACGCGGAATCACCCCGGCTTTGCAGCTCGCTTTGCCATCGAAGCAGGCACCGCGTTCGTCGTCGTGAGCGGGATCGGCCGGGACCCCCCAGAGGGTCAGTTCGGCGCCATAGAATTCGAGCGCCTGGGAGATCATGGTGGCACTCGCAACGAGGTTGTAGGGAAACGATTCGGAGGCGCTTATGTCGATGGTGACCGGCACTCGTTGAACCCAAAAGCCGAGCTTGGCCACTCTGCCTGGGGAGGGATCGAGAAAGTAAAGGGGTCCCGGAAGGGCAGCGATCCCGCCTTTGGCACCGATCTCGGCCGTTATCACGCCTATGGCAGAGCCATCGGCGCATTCGGGCACATTGTCACTGTCCCCGCGCAGGGATAGAAACTCCAAGGTGGGACAGGGGGGGACCGCGGTCTGGTCACCGGCCAGACCTGGTACCTGCGTAATATCGAGTCCTTTGATCGGCTCCGCCGGCACCGGGCTTCCTTCTACCTCTTCGGTGTTAACGTGAAAGACGGTCGACATGGCGTAAGGGTGTGACCCCGCCTGGATCGCCGGGGCGCCTTTCGAATCCGTGAAGGAGACTTCGAAGTCGCTGAGCCCGAACTCGGCAGCGGCAGCAGGGCTTGGAACTAGGCAGACGACCGCCGCTGCCAGCAGAGCGAGCGCAAGCTTCCTCACCGCGGCGCCCTACTTTTCGTGGTGGCGTTGGTTCGCTTCCCGCCTGCCTTGCACTCGCCCTTCGCCTTGCACTTCCCTTTCTTGGCCTTCTTACGCTTGGCGCAGGTCTTCTTGCTGTTCTTTCCTACCTTGCGTTTGCTTTTGGCGCATTTCTGGGCTCCTGGGATGTTGCTTGGGCCGACATAAGTGGCGCTCGAAGGCGTCGAATCCTGCGGTGCCGGTGCCGGACTTTGGCAGCTTTCACCTTCGCATTCGCGGGCCGGCGGCGGCGGCGCGGGCAGCCCGCCGCCGACGCGGGCATCGTAGATGTCGACCAAGCCGTAGTCCTGAGAGACGAGGCTCGACAGAGTTCCGAAGAAGACGTCAGCACCGGAGGAGCTTGCGTCGACGAAGGTCGACGCCCTCGCGCTCTGCCCCGAGGAGATCAGCTCGACGCAGCCCCCCGCGATGACCGAGAACGTCGAATCGCTTGCCCCGCAGCCACCGCTTCCTTGCGCCTCCCACTGGTAGACGTCGCCAACCCCGTTGGTGTCGCGGGCGGCAAGAACATCGGTGCTCTCAAAGAAGAGTCGGTTTCCGTCATCCGAGAGGGGCTTGGCAGCATGCAAGGCGTTCTGCCACGGGGGAATCTGGGCGGCGACCCAGAAGGACCCCGCTGGATTTTTCATCTCGCTTGCAAGCGGTCGCGATCCGGTCGGATTGCACGATGCACAGCGCAGCTCCTTGGCCTCCGCGTCATAAAGGAACACCTCCGCTGCGGCTTTGCCGTGTACTGCGTCCCTGTTGTCGTAGCCACTCGGCGGCCGCGCGGCACTCATGAAGGTGGCGTGCCGGCCGTCAGGGGTAACCCGCGACAAGCGACTGAAGGGACCCACGCTGATTGGCGCCGGATTCTCATGCTCTTCCGCGTCGCCCTCCTGACCGGCCAGCGTGATGATGAACTCAAAGGTGCCTTCGTTGTAAAGGTAAAGATTTGATTTGCCCACCACCGGCGAGTTCCCTTCGACGTTAGCGCCAGAAAGATCGTCTTCGGAAGCAAAATAGAGGTAGGAAGCGTCCTCACTGGCACCAAGCAATCCCGAGACTCCGCCAGCGACCAAGGTAGTAGTTTCACTAGCGACGTCAAACACATAGAGGTCTTGGCCGAGAGTGAAATTATTTGCGGTGGTGAAGATGGCCTTTGAACCATCGGGCGAAGCGCCCCAAAATTGCGAGGCACTCGTCCCCGACTCTTCTTCGGCCTCTTTGGAGACCGCGATCGTCCTTTCCTCCTCGACAAAACGTAGGTAGATCCTTGCCGGACCCGAAGCCGACGCAGTCCAAAATACTCGCGAACCATCCTCGGATATTGCGTTGGAGAGACTCGCCTGACGATCTTCACCACCCGAGGATCCATAGAGACCGGTACCCGCCGAGCAGCCCCCTCCAAAGGGGACCTCGCCCGGCAAGATGCAGAGATAGCGCAGGCCCCTGTCGGTGTGCTGATAAAGGCGAAGCAAACAGCCCTCGTTACCGGTCAGAACGCATTCGTTTGACTGTGGAGGTGGTGGTTGCGTGCCTTCAATCAAGCCCTCATCGAGGTTGTCTTTGGCGACATAGATCGATACCGAGCCATCCGTCGAGGTGCCCTGTAGTTCCAATGACTGCGAGTAGATCTGCTTTGAGACAGCGGGCGGTTTGACAGTCGTCAACGCCGCATAGCCTTTGCCCCCGCATTCATCGTCCTGCCGGCGATAGAGGTTGGGGTAGGCAACTACGGCGCCAGCAGCGAGCACCGGTTCCGCTACGGTGCGAAGCCAGGCCTGACAGAGGTCGGGTGAAAGGCTTTTTAGTTCGGTATCCAGCATGTTCAGTCCTTCTAGGTTGAGCTTCTCCCGCGGCGGCGTGATCGCGTGGCTAGCCCAGCCGCGACCTGGCTCGCGTGCTGCGATGTATTGGGAGGTGTAGGCGCCGGACTCCGCGTCGCCGAAGGCACGGTAAGAGCCGTAGGAGAGCTTGCTGCCAGAGGGCGAGCTGAGATTGAGACTGGCGGGCATGCCCGCCGAGGCCAGTTGGACGATCACGTCGCCGTTGCCTTTGTCCAGCGGCGAGACCATCTCATAGGCGCGGCAGTCGGGAAGCAGGGCCGAAGAGCCGGTGCGGAAGGCCTCGTTGGCGGAACAGACGTCGGGCATCGTGGATCGCTCGAAGGTGACGATCGTGCGCGCTTCACTGGTCACCGGCTCGATCAGTGGATCGGTGGCCACCAGCCGGTAGCGATAGGTCGTTCCGGGCTGTAGGGAAAGAGTGACGCTACGCGTCACCCCCGTGTTGCCTGAACCAAAGTCGAGTTCCCCTTCGGTGCCTGGATCGGGAACCTTCGTCGCTGCCGAGAAGCCATCGCCCCCGGCTCCGACGTCGGCCTGGTAGGCCGCGTCGGAGACGTACTCGAAGTAGCCGACAGTCGGGATTCCCAGAGGATTGACGTCTGCGTGGAGCCGAGCGAAGTCGGTACTGACTTCGGTCGCGTAGGTGGCGAGGATTTCAAGAGGCGGTCGGGTGGTGAAGGTGCCAGCGACAGTGCCCTCCCCTTCCTCGCTCTCATTATCAGGGTTGGTGGTCACCACCCGGTAGTGGTAGGTGGTGTCCGGCGAAAGACATTTACCTTCACCCCCTTCCGCAACCGGATCTTGGCAGCCAATCACGGCTCCAACAGCATGCAGCTCGAAGTCCGCGGCACCCACAGCCGTATCCGGCGTGCTTTTAGTTTGAGGGCTTTCGAAGCCGTCCTCTTCGAAAGCGGCCTGATCGACATAGTCGAAGCGATAGCTGGTGGCTTTACCCTCCGGGTTGACTTCAGCCGCAAGCGTCGCTTTGGTGTTGCTGATCGAAACGGCTTCGAGACTTTCGGACGGAACAATCGGGCCCGGTGGAGGAACTGTGAAGTACTTGATCCCGCGGCTGCCTTCCGCGCCGAAAATGTCGCCCTCCGCCGAGTGGTAGGCAGCAAGCCCGGATATGTTTTTGAAGATCGTCGGAGAATTGAAGCGGGTGTAGCGAAAGCGCCGCACGATGTCTGCGCCGGCATCGAACTCGGTGATGACCCGGAGGCTGCCGACTTTTGCTCGAGACTGGAGCTGTGCCGCGAAAAGGTGGTCGACATCATCGAGCGCGAGTGCGGTCGTCTGGTTTCCAGCAGACATAGTGCCGAGGAAGGAGCCGTCGGGCTCGTACCGCCTGATGACCGCGCTCGCCCCTCCCCCGGACGAGACAAAGAATTCACCGTCTGAGGCAACCGCAAAGGCAGATGCCGCCTCTCCTTCAAAGAGAACTACCTGCGAGGGGATCACGGCCCCCGAAGGTTCGAAGCGTTGCAACCGATGCTGGTGTTCACTGGCGGGCCGGAGGCTGTCAAGCAGAAAAACGGTTCCGGAGGGCCCAACTCCGATGAAGATGTCGGAGCCGATTTTCGACGACAGTTCCCCTTCTCCCGAGCCATCGACACCGGCTCCGCAAGCGTTTCCGGATGCCGCCGTGCAGAGATTGCCGTCGGTGGTTTGGTTTACCCCGCCCCCGAAGGTCAGCAAGAAATCGCCGTCGGAATCGAACTTCTGCACGCGAAAGTTGCCGGCATCAACCACGTAGACATCCCCCTGGCCGGGTCCTCCCGTGTTGTCGACGGCGACGTAGGTCGGGGCGTTGAACTGCCCGGGTCCCGAACCGGGGCCGCCGAAAGCCATGAGGAAATCGCCAGCGGCGGTGAAGACGTTGACACGGCTATTCTGGTCCGGGATATAGACCCGACCCGACTCAAAATCAACGGCTACAGCGCGGGCATTCTGGCATTGCCCCACTCCTGATCCGGTGAGGCAGAAGTCGCGTTCCTCGGCCGAGGCGGCGCTAGCTAGCCCCGCCAAAAGAAAAGCGGCCAGCATCAGAACGACAACACTAAGTCGTCCGCCACCCCAAGACCAGCTCTTCCCTGGTTTCACTCGACCTCTTCCCCGTTCAACGTTCCCTGCCGACGCCACAAGCCGGTGAGAACTTCCGGCCAGTGCGACCCCGCGCAAGGGATTACCATATCGGTACCTGTGCGTATCTGTCAAGGACTTGCTTGAAGGGAAAAGCGGCGAGACGGAAGCTGATCCGTCCCACCGCTCCTCCTCACATACTGCTTGCTGCTGGACCAGAGCCCTATCGGGCTACCTGGCTATGTCCACCAAACGTCTACCTGGGCGCCACCTTCTTTATCTTCGAATCCTTTGACGATGGAGTTACCGGTGTAGGTGCCGGTGCTGCCGACGAGGAAGCACAGCGAACCTTCTTTTTTGGCGACGTCGATACTCGTCGCTGTCGCGTTCACTGTAACTTCGGACTCTTCGTTCAGGTTCGTGTAGGTCACGCCCTGACTCACGGTCTGTGCGCCGATGTAGATTTTGCAGAGCGAGTTGTCGATGGTGATGAATTTGCCCGCTTCGCACTCAATTTTCACCGTTGCATGACCGTTGACCAGGTCTGAGTCGAAAAGGTAGTTGCACCCTTCGGTTGTCACCGTCGTCGGATTTCCCCCGAACGACGAGTTGCAATTGGTGTACACCGGATGAATTGTGAGTTCGTCAGCTGTCGTCCCCACCTGTGTACCAGTAAATTCACCTGTGGTACAGGTGATGGTCGAGGTTGCGACAAACACCTGATTGCTCTCCGAATGAGCTTTGATCGAGGTCGGGGTCGTGCTGGAATGGAAATCCTCCGCCGACGCCGAGGCCGAAGCCAGCGCGCTCATCGCAAAGACGGCGACAAGGGCGAGCCCAAGTGCCTTGAACTTGCGGTTCATCTGTTTAGTTCCTTCCATTTGGATTGCCGCCGGGTCCGCACGGGCCCCGGCCGTCCCGGTGCCGGGACCGCACAACCCATATACGCTCAGTTGTCGTTGAGCAAAAATCCGGTGACGTAAAGAAACTTTCAACAGGCGGCGGCGCCCTGTATTTGACGTTTTCCCCGCAAAACACGTATGAGCTTTCGGCGCGTGCGCCGAAACATGCGTGACATTGAAAGGGGCATGCTGAGCTCCGAAACCTCGAATTGCAAGCCAAGAGCACCAATAGCGGCCTCGCTACCCGCCTGAACTGGCTCCCAGCCGCGCAGCGCATAAATCGCGGTTGACGAACGAAACCAGGCCCGGATGCTGAGCCATCCGGGCCTGGTTGACAAGCTCCTGGACTTCAGCCAGTTACGGCAAAGGTCCCAAACGCCGTGCTGCCCTCGGCTCCGCCGATGATGACGAAGGCGCCGGCCGTCGACGCACCCGCAGTGCTCTGAATACCACTTTTGTGGATCACGGCCGGGAAGGCCGTCCCTTCCGTATCGGCCACAAACGCACAGACGTAGCCGGAATCCGCCTCAGGATGTTCGGGGCCCGCTGCCGGCGCAACGCCGTCATCGCAGTTCGCATCGGTCCCGTCTTTCGGAACTATGACTGCATTAGCTTCGGCGAGGGGAGCGACCAGCGGGACTGGGAAGGAAATCGGCGCTTTGGTGCCTCCGCTTTCTCCTACCGTCCCATACCACGATCCCGTCTGAGTCGAACCGACGGGAAGAGTGCCACCCGCGGTCCAAGGGGAACCGTTGCAGGCGTATTTTTTGACGGCGCTGCCTTCTGCTGCGAAGCTGGCGCCACCTTCTTTGCAGTTAGCGCCTTTGGGCTCGGTCGCAACTACAACACTTTTGCCGGCCGTGCCGGCAGTGCCCTGAATACCTTGAATACCTCGCTCGCCCGCGGGTCCGGCAGGTCCCGCGGGTCCGGCCGGGCCTACCGGTCCCGCGGGTCCGGCCGGGCCTGCGGGACCGGTTTTACCCCGCTTTCCTGGCTTGCCCTGCTTTCCTTGGGCACTCGCAGTGGCATTGTCGCCGCCCGATGCCGCTACGGCACCGCCGCCGAGAGCGGCGATCAGCGCCACCATCGCCACGACCAGGCCGGCCATGCCGAAGTGACTACGTAGTCTCGAAATCATTGAACCCTCCCTGTGGAGTTGGTAGTAAGTACTGCGTCTGCGCTGTCGCCGAACCGGGGTGCGGGGCGGATGAGTGGGCGACGGCACAGGACATCCCTCCGCAGGCGCACGTCGATCCCCATCTTCAAAAGTTTCCCCCTGATCCCTAAGGTGCCACGACTCCCATCCCTCTGTCCGGCGCAACCGGACAGAGGTGAAGGTATCGGAACGTTTGAGTGCTTGTCAAGGTAACCGCCGCTGTCTGCAGGTCGCTACGCGTACTGCATATCGCCGAAGAGCGCCTCGTGGAGACCGTCCAATAGGGATTGGGAGAGGCGACAATCGCCGCCAATCTCAAGCCTGCCGAAATCCTGTTCGATGACGGTGCGAAGCCAGACGGGAGCAGAGCCCGAGACCCAAGCGTCGGCTTCGGCCCGTAGCTTGGTCGAGCAAGCGGCGATTCGACCTTGTTTTACAACCACCAGGACGCCGCACAGACGGTCCCCATTGCCGGCCGGAAGCTCCACCACGAGTCGACAAGCGCCGGACAGGTTCGGAGGCGGCCTCAGTAACGGGACTGCGAGCAGAAAGGCGGCCTCGGCGTCGAGGCGGCTGATC
>Ga0190271_10000670_pt1 | contig 17771 bp, 20 predicted proteins | sample Popmic356T_FD_133747 | JGI IMG/M metagenome (GOLD analysis project Ga0190271, IMG submission 133747) | Populus adjacent soil microbial communities from riparian zone of Weber River, Utah, USA - 356 T | ecosystem: Environmental > Terrestrial > Soil > Riparian zone | place: USA: Utah | collected...
CGGCGCAATCGGGCGAACGTGGCGACAGTCTAGCGCACCCCACGGGCGCGTAGAAGGAGCCCGGCTACTCGATCCTGAGGTTCGCCTCGTTGGCGAGCCGCTTCCAGGTCTCGTATTGGCGCGCGACCAACGCCTTCATTTCTTCCGGCGTGGTGGCGCGCGGATCGCCGCCCATCGCCTCCAGCTTGCTTTTCACGTCACCCACTGCGAGCATGCGGCGCAACTCCGCATTGAGCCGGTCGACGATCGGCCTTGGCAGGTTGGCGGGACCGGCAAGCCCGGTCCAGGAGATCACTTCGAAGCCCGGCACCGCCGCTTCGTGGACCGTCGGCACGTTCGGCAGGTCGCGCCAGCGCGTCATGCCGGTCACCGCGAGCGCCCGGAATTCGCCGGAATGGATGCGCGGCGTGATCGGCCCGGTTGTGGCAGCGATGAAGTCGATGTCGCCCGTCAGCATTCCGGTGAGTGCCGGCGCCTCGCCGCGATAAGGCACATGCAGGAACTTGGTCTTGGTATCGTTGCCGAGCAATTCGACGGTGGTGTGCAGGATCGAGCCGACGCCGGCCGAGCCGTACTTCAGCGCGCCCGGATTGGCGCGCGCCTCGTCGATCAATTGCTTGAGGGTCTGAAAGCGGGAATCCTTCCGCACCGCGATCAGGAATGGATAGAAGCTCGCGACCGAAACCCAGGTGAAATCGTCGACCACCTTGTAGCGGACGTTCTTCGACAGCGCGGCATACGCCGGGTGCGCACTGGCCAATACAAGCAGGCTGTAGCCGTCCGGTTCGGCGCGCGCGATGGTCTCCGCCGCTAGCGCGCCGGCGAGCCCGGGCTTGGCCTCGACCACGATCGAAAGACCGAGCCCCTTTTCCATCTCGCTCGCCAGAATGCGCGCGATGATGTCCACGTTGCCGCCGGGCGGGAAGCCCTGCATGAACTTGATCAGGCGGTTTGGGTAGCTCTGCGCGGACGCAGCGCCGAGAGCGGCCAGCAGCAAGGCTGCAGCAAGCATCAAGCGGCTCATGGCAAACGCCCTCCCTTGAATCGTCCGGTCATCGTCCACGCCCGATTCCGCGCCGGTTTCCCGGCGTCTGTCAACGAGTCAAAACGTTCCTGTGGCTCGAGCTAACGCTCGACTGAAATCTTGTTGGCGCGCGCCACGCCGGTCCAGCGCTTGATCTCGACCGCGATCAGCTTGCCGAGTTCCTCCGGCGGTCCGCCGGCCAGGATGAGCCCCTGCTGGTCAAGCTTGGCCTTGATGTCCGGCTCGCGGATGATCCGCGCGATCTCCCCGTTGAGCTTCTGCACGATCTCATGCGGCGTCCCGGCCGGCGCATAGACGCCGACCCAGGTCACCGCTTCGACATCGGGATAGCCGAGCTCGGCCATGGTCGGCACGTCGGGAAACTGCGGATCGCGGGTCAGCCCGCCGGTCGCCAGCGCCCGCAACTTGCCGGACGCAATGTGCGGCGCGGCCAGCAGCGACGAAATCACGGTGAGCTGTGTCTCGCCGGCAACCGTCGAAAGGATCGCGGGTCCGCCGCCCTTGTAGGGAACGTGCTGGATGTTGATGCCCGCCAGGCTGCTCCAATAGGCGATCACCAGATGCGCCTGGCTGGCCGCGCCCGGCGTCGCGTAGTTGAATTTCTCAGGGTTAGTCTTGGCGAGCGCGATGAACTCGCTGACGGTCTTGGCCGGGACGCTGGCGTTGGTCAGGAACAGCATCGGGCTCTTGCCGACCAGCACGATCGGCTGCAGGTCCTTCTCGGTGTCGTATGGCATCGAGGTGGTGACCGCCGGATTGACCGTGGTCTGCGTCGCCATCGAGATGCCGAGCGTGTGTCCGTCCGGCGCGGCCTTCGCCACCATTTCGGTGCCGAGCGTTCCGCTCGCGCCCGGCCTGTTCTCGATAATGATCGGCTGGCCCAGCGCTTTCTCAAGAGGCGCCTGCAACAGGCGCGCGACGATGTCCGCCGCGCCGCCCGCCGCCAGCGGAACGATCAGTCGGATCGGCTTGCTGGCATAGGACTGCGCATGCGTCGCCGCCGATGCGGCAAACAGCAGAACGCCCACAAGCGATACACGCAGAAGTGTTCGGACCATCGGTTCACCCGCCCTTCCGGCGCAATTTCCGCTAGACTGCTCGCTCGGTCAATTGCGGCCCAACACAATTCATTCAGGGAGGACACCATGTCTCATCGCATGATCGGCGCTGCGTTCGCCGTGGGTCTGATTGGCGTTTCGCCGGTTGCGACGGCGGTCGAACTCAATTCCAAGGCCATCGCCATCCGCCAAGCCGATGAGTTCAAGTGGCGCGACCCCACCGGCGCCGCCCCCGTCAACCAGGTGGTGCTGTTCGGCGATCCGACCAAGCCCGGCTTCTACATGGTGATGAACCGCTTCAAGCCCGGCACCTTTTCGCGGCCGCACTTTCATCCCAACGACCGCTTCATCACCGTCATCAAGGGCACCTGGTACGTCGGCACCGGAAACAAGTGGGACAAGGACGCCACCATTCCGGTGAAGGCTGGCGGCGCGGTGACGCACTTCGGCAAGGAGGTGCATTATGACGGCGCCAAGGATGAGGAGGTGATCGTGCTCATCACCGGCGAAGGACCGGGAACCAACACGCCGGTAGAGATTGCCAAATGATCCGCGCGCTCCTTGCGGCGTCGGTGCTGGTCGTCGGGATTTCCAACGCCAGCGCACGCGACAAACGTCACCGCGTTGCCACGTACGAGCCCCGGATCATCTGCGGCCAGACCGGCTGCTTCGAGATTAAACCGGGCTGCAGCGGCGAGCTTCGCCGCACCGGCAGGAGCGTCGTGGCCGTGGTGTGGTGCGACAAGAAATAGAGCGAGCTCAGCGGCGCGGCGTCAGGCTCGCCAGCGTCATCAGGCAGAACGAGGCGAAGGCCAGCCCCGCGTTGGCGGCGTGGGAATATTCCCATCGCGTGCGCAGGTACTCCCAATTGGCCGGGGCGACCGTCCAGTTCTTCGTCGCGACGTTGCCAGGATAGGTCCAGGTGAAAAACACCGCGAGCGTCGTGGCCATGCAGAGACACCCCGCCACTGCCAGATAGAACGCGGAATGCTCGCCACGCAGCAAATAGGCCAGAACGATATTGAATAACATGGCAGGAAACAGCACGAGCGAGACCAGAGCCCAATTGTCATACGCCCGCTGGGCAATGAAATACTGCTCCTGCGTCATGCCGATCTTGTTCGGCAGCGAAAACAGGTGCGCGCCGTAAGGCACAAGCGCGAGCGCGGTGAACACCAGCGCAAGAAAGCTTATCGTCCTGAGCATCGTGGATTGAAAACGAACTGGACTGGCGCACGGTTCCGCGCCCCGCCCGTGAAACAACCGCCTGCAGGCTTCCGCGGACCCCGAGAGAGTGATAACCACCTCCATTGATCCCATCATCGGGATGATAGAAACAAAGCCATCGCGGTGACCAGTATTGCTGTTTCCGACCGACCTCGCTTCGTTCCTCGAACTCATACGCCAGCACGGCGATGCGGCCTACAGCCTCATGTTTGCCTATGGAGGGCGCGCATAGCTTGCTGCTTACGCTGTTCGCAGGCTACGCCGCGCAGTCGGGCGCTTTAGGTTTCGGCACACTCGTTGCGGTCTGCTGGTTCGGCAGCTTCACCGGCGACGTGATCCGCTTCTGGATCGGGCGACGCTTCGGCACTCGCTGGCTCGGAAGCTTGCCACGGCTTGAACGTGCCGTCCTGACCGCAGCGGAGCTGGCCAACCGCCAGTATGTCTGGATGATCCTGGTCCATCGCTACCCGCACGGCATTCGAGGTGTCGCGGGTTTTGCCTACGGGATGTCGCGGCTGCCCTGGTCTACCTTCCTGATACTGAATTTTGTCGCAGCGGGCCTATGGTCTTGCGCCATCGTCTCGGCAGGCTACGCCTTTGGCCAGGTTTCGGAGAAGGTCATGAGCGACGCCTCTTCGGGCCTGGGGTTGGCGATGCTGATTGCGTTCCTCGGCCTCTCTTGGGTTCTGAGCAAAAAGCTCGACCGCGTCATTGAGCGGAGTTAAGGCGCGCTGGAGTCCGATTCAGCTGCGCTGGATCAGACCAGTCGCTTACTTTCGTGTTTAAGCAGGACCTTTTCGCAGCCGCGTCTTAGATCTTCGCCCAGCCCGGCGGCGGCGTCTTGCCGGGATGGATGGCGCCGCACTTCTTGCAGGTGCGCGCCCGCTCGTCGTTGTAGAACGCCTCATAGAGCGGCGGCAGGTCCTTCACCAGGTGCGTCACCTTCACTTCGATGCGGTTCACCAGTGAATTGCACTCGAAGCAGTACCATTCGAACGCATCCATCTCGTCGTCGCCGCGCGACGGCTCGACGACCAGGCCGATCGAGCCCGCCGGACGCTGCGGCGAGTGCCGCACGTGCGGCGGCAGCAGGAACACCTCGCCCTCCTTGATCGGCACGTCGTAGAAATTACCGTTCTCGCCGACCTTGAGCACCATGTCGCCCTTGAGCTGGTAGAAGAATTCCTCCACCGGATCGTCGTGGTAGTCGCAGCGCTCGTTCGGGCCGCCGACCACCTGAACCGTCATGTCGCCGTCCTCGAACACCTTCTTGTTGCCGACCGGCGGCTTCAGCAAGTGCTGGTTCTCGTCGATCCACTTCTTGAAGTTGAACGCCTGCAGCCGTCCGGTCGCCATTGCCGTTCGCTCCCCGCGCTACGCTGCGGATGATATGAGTTGCCCATCGAGCTTGAGCCCGCAGGTTTCGAACGTTTTGCGGGTCGCCTCCTTTTCGGCCGTCGTCAATTCGAGCATCGGCGGACGGATGCGGCCGCCCACCTGCCCCATCAGCTCCTGCCAGTATTTCGAATGCGCGGGCGGCTTTTCCGCCGGGCGCGAGCGGCGGAACGCCTCGCGCACCGGGTTGAGACTGTCGCGGATAACCTTCGCCTTCGCCACCTCGCCCTTGAACGCGAGATCGGTGTACTCGCGCATCCGGCGGTCGGCCTTGGTCTGGAACAGGTACGGCGGTGACGAACACAGATACAGCCGCCAGTTCAGCTCGACGATGTTATCGAACCACTCGACCTCGGACGCCGTGCTGACCTGGATCTTGTCGCCGACCATGCGCGACAGCCGCACGTACATCTCGCGCGGCACGCTGTACTTGATGGCGACGATGTTCGGCAGCTCGGCGATGCGCGCGCACAGCTCCGGGCTCATCAGGTACCCGGAATCCTCGTGGCTCCACATCGCGATGCCGATGTCGACCTGCTCGCTGATCGTCTTGTAGTACTGGTAGACCGTCTCATCCTGCTTGTTCAGGAAGTGCAGAACCGGCGCATGCACCACGATATAGGGCGCGCCGATCGCCTGCGCGTGCTTGGCCAGTTCGATCACGGTGTCCATGTTCTGGTCCGAACATGACGCAATCACACCGGCTTTGCTGCCGATCTCATCGACCGTGATTTCCATCGAGCGCTTGCGCTCGGCGATCGACATCGCGAAAAACTCGCTTTGCTTGCCGGCGATGAAAATGCCGTCGATGCCAAGATCGTCGACCCAATGCCGCAGGTTGCGGCGGAAACCCGCCTCGTCGATCGAAAGATCCTCGGCAAACGGCATCAGCGCCGCCGCCCAGATGCCCTTCATATGACTGCGGGCGTAATCCTTGGCCTCGGTCCGGCGATATTTCATGGCGGAATCCCTGCAAAATCGGCGCCCAGCATGCCACGAAAAGGTGCGGATTACTCAACCGAATTTGGCGCGTACCGCGGTGTTAGCCATACCCTTTCTGTTCCCTGCAAAACCTTGTGAATATGGGTTATTCTGGTTTGGGGTTGCGGAGGCCACGCGCCTAGGATCAAGTTCGCTGCGCGGGGTTGGGTCGGGACGATGCATAAACACTTGAAAGGGCGAGCCGTGCTGCTCGCCGGCGTGTCTGTCGTTGTGCTTGGCGGGGCGATTCCGTCGTCCGCCAATCCTGTCATCTGGGGCTCCAGCAAGAAGCAGGACATCATTGTCCCCGAGCCCGTCTCGAAGAAAAAACCTGAAAAATTCACACCGACGGTGACGCGCACCGTGGTGACACGGACCATCACCACCGGCACGACCACCACAACGAGTGTGATCGAGACGCCACCCGTCCCGGCAACGCCGGGCGCGGCGGAGAATCCGCGTCGCGAGACCGTCGGACTGTCGAGCAAGCCCTTCGATGAGATAATAAGGGCGAACAGGGCGCCCAAATCCGCCAAACGGGCCACGACCAAAGGCGTCGAAAAGACCGACAAGCTTCCGCGGGCGATTCCGGCCGGTCCGCTGCACGTCATCGTCTCGGTCGACCAGCAGCGCGCCTCGCTCTATGCCAACGGCCAGTTCGTCGCGAGCACCAAGGTCTCGACCGGAACGAAATCGCATCCGACGCCGATGGGCGTTTTCAGCGTGATCCAGAAGAACCGGCATCACGTCTCGAATCTCTACGACGCGCCGATGCCATACATGCAGCGGCTGACCTGGTCGGGCACCGCCATGCACACCGGCGCGCTGCCCGGCTATCCGGCCTCGCACGGCTGCATCCGGCTGACCGACAACTTCGCGCAGATGCTTTGGAAGGCGACCAAGATCGGCGCGCGGGTCATCATCACGCGCGACGACGTCAAGCCGGTCGAGTTCACCCACGCCAAGCTGCTCACACCCAAGCCGCATGTCGCGGCGCTGCCGCCCGCCCCCGCCAAACCGGCTGAAACCACCGGGGTCCCGGTGCGCACCGCAGATGCCACCGGCACCGTGACAGGCGCCGTGGCGCAGGATGCGGAACGGCCCGCCGAAGTGCCGGCGCCAGCCGTCGTCACCGCAACGCCGGCCTCGGAGCCGAAACTCGATCCGCGCCTCATGATCACCGAAGCGATGCCGAGCTCCAAGGAGATCGAGCGCCGCAACACCCCGGTGTCGATCTTCGTCAGCCGCAAGGACGGCAAGCTCTACGTCCGCCAGGCGATGCAGCCGCTGTTCGACCTGCCGGTGACGTTGCGCGATCCGGGCCAGCCGATCGGCACGCACGTCTACACCGCGATGGAACTGAAAGGCGGCGCGATGCGCTGGACCGCGGTGACCATCCCGAGCACGTTCTCCCGCGAGCCCGAGAAAAAAAGTACACGCGGCAGGAATTCCGAGGTCCCTGCCCCGGCCGTCCTGTTGCCGCCGTCGAACGCCACCGCCGCTCTCGAGCGGTTCGACATGCCGCAGGAGGCGGCGGAGCGGCTCGCCGCCATGCTGGTCCCCGGCTCCTCGCTGATCGTGTCGGACAATGGCATCGCCGGCGAAACCGGCACGTACACCGATTTCATCATCCTGACGCGCTAGTTCCCCGCTCGTCCCCGCGAAAGCGGGCAGGAGCGGAAGGCAGTGCGTCATACCCCCGCCACCTGATGGCGAGCGTGAAGCTGCCGCTTGCGCGGCTTCGACAGCGTCGGCGGGCAGAGCGGCGTCGGCACCGGCGTCTTGGTGAAGGCTGGGCCGTTGCCGGTCTCGCAGAAGTCCACCCAGACCAGCCAGTCCCTGTCGTCGCGCTGGTCATGGTCCTCGCGGAAGTGGCTGAGCCGGGATTCGGTTCGGTAGAGCGACGCGCCGAGGATGAACCGCGCCGCCAGCAGCATCGCCTCGGTTTCCTTGAGACGCACCAGCTCATGGGTGTGCGGAGCCGAGAGGTCCTTGAACTCGTCGTCGAGCTCGACCACCCGCTCGAACGCCTGCCTGAGCCGGTCTTCGCGCTTGAGGATGCCGGTGTCGTAGGAAAACATCACGGCTTGCAGGTCGCGCAGGATGCGATCGGACTCGGCCTCCGCCGCGGGCTTCAACGGCGCATGCGTCTCGGCGTGCAGGGCCCTGACCTCGGCGGCATCGAGAGCGGGCGGTGGCAGCCGGTCCAGGTCCTCGACCGCCGAGCGGCCGGCGATCCAGCCGTTGCCGATGCACAGCCCGATGTGGAAACCGGCGAAATGGTTGGCGCAGCCGGCCTGCGCCAGTCCCGCTGAAAGCAGGCCGGGCACATCGGAGCGGCAATCCGAACCGGTGCGGATGCCCATCTTGGTCATCTGGTTGAGCGCGTAGTACGGCGTCTTGCCGAACATGTCGGTCTTCGCCTCGTTGCCAAGCTTGCGGAAGAAGCTATCCATCCACGGCACCTTGCTGCGGATGAAATCGTCGCGCATATGCTCCGGGATTGCCGACATATCGAGATAAAGCGGCGCATCGCCCTTCTTATTCTCAAGCGCCATCGCGCGTGCGATGCGTGGCACGTCCGCTTCGTCGGCCCATTCCGGCTCGTGCCGTTGCATGAACGCCTCGCCCTTGGCGTTCACCCATTGCGCGCCCTCCTGGATCGCGAAGGTGATGCCCTCAAAATAGAACTTCGGCGTGCCCGGCCGCACGTAGCTGAACTCGGCATTGCGGAGCGCGGCGCCCGCCTTATAGGCGAGCAGCGTGCCGGTGCCGGTGATGTCGCGCACGAAGCCGGAGCGAAACGTGATGGCGTTGGTGGAGACGATCGTCGCGCGCGCCTTGATGGCGTGGAACTGGCCGGTGCGGGTGTTGATGCCGGTCGCCCCGGTGACACGGCCGGAGCCGCCGCCGGTCAGACCCGTGATGAAAAGCCGATCGAGCAGTTGCACGCCCTCGGCCTCGAGCGCACGGCGCAGCGTCCAGGTGAACGCCATACCGCCGCCGTCGGGATGCATGACACGCGCGAGATCGAGACCGCGCGTTGGCCGCCGCTTGTATTGGCTGGCTTCGTCGCGCGCGAACGTCATGCCGATCGCCTCGAAGTCCTTCAGCCGCGCGTAGGATTCCTTCAGCGCCTCGCGCACCAGGATCTGATCGGCGATGCCGTCGTTGCCGGCCACCACCTCATGCAGGATGCCGTCGAGGTCGTCATCCGGAAGCACCACGATGGTCCAGGCATTGGAGAACGCGCTGTGGCCGGTGCGTCCGATCATCCAGGAATCGCAGAGCGTGACTCGGGTACCGGGCGGCGCGTGGCGCTTGGCGGACAGTGCGGCGACCAGGCCTCCCGCCCCCGCTCCGATCACCAGAATGTCGGTGTCGATCAGCACTCCGTCGAGATCGGTCCCTGCCATCGTCGTTACCACGGCCGAGGCCGGTTCTTGACGGACGGATGCACGTCAACGATGTGCTCGGGGCAATAGATTTCGCAGCTAAAGCAGGTGATGCAGTGCTCGCGAAATTTGATGACCGGGAGAAGCTTGGTCTGCGTCAGCCCGGCGACCCCGTGACCGACGGCGACCGGCTCCATGTGGATCACGTCGGCCGGACAGACCACATCGCAGATACCGCAGCCGGTGCACTTCCCGATTTCGATGCTCTCGATCATTCCGTGTCATAGCAAATGCCGCCCTGCCCCAACAGTGGAGCGGACGCATAGGCCTCGGTTTAGGACGATCAGGCCGCGGATTGCGCGGCGACGCGCGGTTCGCGGGTCATGGCCTCGCGGGCGCGCTCCATGATGAGCTCCAGCGAGGCGACTTCGACGCGGTTTCGGCCGCGTTCCTTGGCGCAATAGAGCGCCTCGTCGGCCTGCGCCAACATCGCCGCGACGTCGAAAGCACCGTCACAGATCGCCATGCCGACGCTCACAGTGCCGCCGACCGGGCGGCCATCCACGTCGAAGGCCGCCTCCTCGAACGAAATCCGGATGCGCTCGGCGATGGCGACCCCGCTCTCGCGGCCCGCGCCGGTCAGCACGACGGCAAACTCCTCGCCGCCGAGCCGGCCAAACAGATCGTTCGGCCCGAGCGCGGCGTTCACGTTCTGGGTGAAAACCTGCAGCACGTGGTCGCCGACCGCATGGCCGAACCGGTCGTTGATCGATGCGAGCAACATGACCGTTTGCTTGGAGTCGACACCCTTGACCAGCAGCGCGGCGTTCTCCAGGAACGCGCGGCGGTTGGCGATGCCGGTCAGCGGATCGACCAGCGGTCTTATGGCGGAGCTCGGTGCGCTCCTTCGCCATCGCCAGCAGGATGAAGGCGATCGCGATGGTGAAAAGGAGCGCCTCGAATGAGAGCACGGAGAGCCAGACGCTGTCGATCACCTGATTGGTCGGCGACCAAGGCAGGATTTGCGACAGCGGGGTGCGCAGGAGAAACAGCGCGCCGTGCGCGAACAGCATGAAGATCGCGGGCCAGCGCGACACCAGTGGCTCCTGCGGCGCGCCAGAATTCATAGGCTGTCGCCCAGGTGTAGGCGGTGATCAGGCTCGACGAGAGCAGCACCCGCGCGTCCATGGACTCCTGGAACAGCGGAGCGCGACAGGCGATCAGCCACACGATGGCGCCGCCGAACAGATAGACCGGCTGCACCTCGCGACCGTCGAACACCCGCGCGCCCGTCCAGGTGACGGCGAAGGCGGTGAACAGAACGGCGTTGGCAAGGTCGATGGAGATCGCTTCCGACACTGAGCCGTACATGCCGAACATCATGACCGAGACCGCGCGCAGCAGATGCGCGCAGCCCAACCATGCTACGGCATGAATGTTCGCGTTCTGGATCCACGCGAACAACAACAGCAGGCCGAGCATCGCCTCGACATAGATCGTGACGAGGAACAACGTATTGACGTCGAGGCCCATCGTTGGTCTTCCGTGAATGCGCCCCAGATGGCAAAACTGCTCCTTTGTTGGAAAAGAATGGATGAAGACACGACGCAGTCCCCATGCATTGCGAAGGGTATGGTTTCGGCAATCTTTCCAGTTTTTCTGCAATTCAAGTGGCCTTGTGACGGCTCCGGGGGTCCTCTAGTTTCGGACCCGCAAGGAATTGGTGTTTTTGACATGCAAACCCGCGACGGCACCGTCGAGACGATCGGCAACACGCCTTTAATCAAGCTCAAGCGAGCGTCCGAAGCGACCGGATGCCTCATCCTCGGCAAGGCCGAGTTCATGAATCCGGGCGGCTCGGTGAAAGACCGTCCGGCCCGCCAGATGATCCTCGAGGCGGAGCGGCGCGGCGAACTTCAGCCCGGCGGCCTGGTGGTCGAAGGCACCGCCGGCAACACCGGGATCGGTCTCGCGATGGTGGCGGCGGCGCGCGGCTATCGCTGCATGATCGTGATCCCCGACACGCAGAGCCAAGAAAAGAAGGACATGCTGCGGCTCTGCGGCGCGGAGCTGATCGAGGTGCCGGCGCTGCCGTACAGCAATCCCAACAATTACCAGCACGTCACCCGCCGGCTCGCCGACGAGCTGCGCACGAAGGAAAAGAAGGGCGTGCTGTTTGCCGATCAGTGGAACAATCTCGACAACCGCAAGGCGCATTATCTCTCGACCGGCCCCGAGATCTGGCAGCAGACCGAGGGCAAGGTCGATGGATTCATCTGCGCGGTCGGCACCGGCGGTACGCTGGCGGGAACCTCGCAATATCTGCGCGAGATGAAGAAGGACGTGGTGATCGGCTGCGCCGACCCGCGCGGCGCAGCGATGGTCACGCTGTTTTCGACCGGCGAGGCCAAGGCGACCGAGGGCGGCTCGATCACCGAAGGCATCGGGCTCGGCCGCGTCACGCCGATCATCGACGGCCTCAAGGTGGAAAAGCCGTATCTCATTCCCGACGAAGAGGCGGTGCCGATCATCTTCGAGTTGCTCGAGCACGAGGGGCTTTGCCTCGGCGGCTCATCGGGCATCAACGTCGCTGGCGCGATCCGCCTGGCCAAAGACATGGGGCCGGGCCACACCATCGTCACCGTGCTCTGCGATTCCGGCACGCGATATCAGTCCAAGCTGTTCAATCCGCAGTTCCTGCGCTCCAAGAAACTGCCGGTGCCGGAGTGGCTGGAGCGCAAAACCAACGTGACCGTTCCGTTCGCGAAAGCGTGAAATGCCGACCGAGTGCCTGTTCCGCGAAGACTCCTATCTGAAGGACTGCGGCGCGACCGTCGTTGCGGTGACGCCCGAGGGCGGCGTCGTGCTCGACCGCACGGTGTTCTATGCCGCCTCGGGAGGCCAGCCGGCGGACCGCGGCACACTGATCGGCAGGTCGGGCAGCAGCATCGCGCTGGCAAACGTCGTGTTCACCGATCCCGGCAAGACCGAGATCGCGCATATTCCTTCGCCAAATGTCTTTTCGCCTGGCGCGACACCATTTCATGTCGGCGATCCGGTGCAGGCGGTCATCGACTGGGAGCTTCGCTACGCCCGCATGCGCATGCACACCGCGCTGCATCTTCTCTCGGCTGTGCTGCCTTATCCCGTCACCGGCGGCTCGATCGGTGAAGCGGAAAGCCGGCTCGACTTCGACATTCCGGATGCCGGGCTCGACAAGGACGCGATCACCGCCAAGCTCGCGGAGATGATCGCGGCCGACGCCGAAGTCACCAGCCGCTGGATCAGCGACGCCGAGCTCGAGGCCAATCCCACGCTGGTCAAAACCATGTCGGTGAAGCCGCCGATGGGCACCGGACAGGTTCGGCTGATCGAAATCGCCGGCTTCGACCTACAGCCCTGCGGCGGCACCCATGTGCGCGGCACCGGTGAGATCGGCGCGGTTCGCGTGACGCAGATCGAGAAGAAGGGAAAATTGAACCGGCGCGTGCGTTTGGCGTTGGTGTAGGAAGGACATTTCATGACCGATGCTCGACCTCCCGCCTCCAAGAACCTGGTCACCACGGACTGGCTCGCCGCGCGGCTCGGCAAGCCCGGCATCGTGGTGGTCGATGGCTCGTTCTACCTGCCGGCGCTCAAGCGCGATGCGAAGGCTGAATTCCTCGCCGCCCATATTCCAGGTGCGGTTTTCTTCGACATCGACGCCATCGCGGACCATTCCACCGAACTGCCGCACATGCTGCCGGGTGCGACAATGTTTTCGGAAGAGGCCGGCAAGCTCGGCATCGGCCAGGACGACACCATCGTGGTCTATGACGGCGCGGGATTGGGTGGCGCGCCGCGGGTGTGGTGGACGTTTCGGATTTTCGGCGCCAAGAACGTTTTCATCCTCGATGGCGGAATGCCGAAGTGGAAGGCGGAGGGCCGGCCGACCGAATCCGGCGAAGCCAAGCCCGCACCGAAAACATTTGTCGGAGAACTCGAAACCGGCAAGGTCGCCAACGCCGACGAGGTTTCGTTCGCGCTGATGAACAAGGACGCGCAGGTGGTCGACGCGCGGCCGGCGGAGCGCTTCCGGGGCGAGGCGGCGGAGCCGCGGCCCGGTGTGCGCTCCGGTCACATGCCGGGCGCGCTCAACGTGCCGGTCACCGGGCTGATCGAGAACGGGCGGCTGATCGCGCCGGAGAAAATCGCCGAAAAATTCAAGGCCGGCGGCGTCGATCTCGACAAGCCGACGATCACGAGCTGCGGTTCGGGCGTCACCGCGGCGACGCTGTGGTTCGCGCTCGACGCCATCGGCAAGGCGCCGAAGCAGCTCTACGACGGCTCCTGGACCGAATGGGGCAGCCGCCCCGATCTGCCGATTGCGACGAAGGATTAACGCGACGACCCTCGTCGCCGATGTTCTGCGGCGCCGTCAGCGCCGGTTGAGCGCGATCTGCACGCTGATGACGTAGGTTCGCTCCGGCGTGAGCGACACCGTCTGCCGGTTGCCGGTCGTGGTCAGTGTTATGGGGCTGGTGAACTTTTCGCCCTGCGCCACTGCCGTGATGCGATTGCCGGCCACGCGCCCGCTGATGGTCCCGGACACGTTGTAGCTTGCTTCGCTCCACTTGCCGGAAATCTGGCCGCGCCGTTCGACCACATTGCTGGTCAATTCGAACTTGTAGTTGTCGCTGGAGCACCTGATGTTGATCGAAAGGCCGTTGCTGGCCTGCGCAAAGCTGTGATTGGCGCGGCAGCGCAGGTTCTCCTTGATGTCGTTCGTGAGCATGATCACGCCGCTGCCGGTCCAATTGCCCGCGATAGCCGCAAACGGGTGCGCGTTGGGCTTGGCCGGAGCGTCCGCGGGCGCCGGCAGCGCAACGACAGCCCCATCGGGTGCTTCCGCCGGTTGAGCCGCCGCCGGCGAAAGCGCCAATGCCAGCAAAAGCGCGGCCGCGCCGCGGATGATGTCCGATTTCATGGTCCCGCCCCTCGAAAACAGATTTCTCGCGTTCATTGGTATACCGGGAGAAGGACCCGGTTCAAACTGGGCCGGTTATTTTCGTTACTTCGGCGGGGTAAATTGTTTAGCGATCGGCCGCCAGGCATCCATTTCGGCGCGGATGTACTGACCGGTCTCAGCCGGCGACAGGTGCCGCACGTAGGTCGCCCCGGTCTCAAAGCGCGCACGGACCTCGCTCTGGTCCAGCACGGTGCGCAGATCGCCGTTGATCTTGCGCACCACATCATCCGGCATGGGCGCCGGCGCGATCACCGCGAACCAGCCGCGCGACTGGAAGCCCGGCAGCGTCTCCGCGACTGTTGGCAGATTCGGATAATTCGGCAGACGGGCCGGCGATGTCACCGCCAGCGGCTTGACCGAATTTGACGCCATCGGACCAATGAAGGCGGCAATCCCCTCCACCATCATCGACACGCGGCCACCCAGCACGTCTTGCAGCCCCTGCGGCGCGCCTGGATACGGCACGAACGTCACGTCGATGTTGGCAGCGCCTTTGAACATCTCGCCGGTCATATTGGGCAAAGAGCCGCGGAAGTTGGCGGCGTAGGTCAATTCGCCGGGCTTTTTCTTCGCGAGCGCGATCAACTCCGGCAACGTGCTCACGCCGATCTCGTTGTTGGCGACGATCAGGAACGGCTGCTCGCCGACCAGCCCGATCGGAATGAGGTCCTTCGCGATGTCGATCGGCAGCTTCGGATTGGTTTCCGGCAGCACCACCAGCGACGACGACGAAGGCCAGTAGAGCGTGTGGCCGTCGCGCTCCCCGGCGGCCAGCGCCTGCATCGCGATCAGGCCGCCGGCGCCGGGCCGGTTCAGGATCAGGACCTGTTGGCCCCAGAGCTGGCCCAGACGGTCGGTGACGATGCGCGCGATCACGTCGGGGGCGCTGCCGGCAGCGGTCGCCATGATCACTTTCACGGGCCGGTTCGGCCAGCTCTGCGCGTGCGCCGTTGCTCCGGACAGCACAAGCGCGAAAAACCCCAGAACAGCGCACCGCAACGCGCCGCTTGTCCCCAGCATTTGTCCTCCCCGGCCGGTTTTTCCCGGCGCATCAGTCTAGTATCCGAACCCGAAGTTTGCACAATTGTGCAGCAAGCGCCTATGCGAACTTCCGAATCGCGACACTAGCAGGCTGTGCTAAGTTGGAAGCGCATTCCTCTCGCGGGAGCAGACTATGATCTTCCGCCAACTGTTCGACAGCGTATCCGGCACCTACTCCTACCTGATGGCCAGCCGCCGGGGCGGCGAGGCCATGATCATCGACCCGGTGCTGGAAAAGGTCGACCGCTATCTCGGCCTCATCAAGGAGCTCGACCTCAAGCTGGTCAAGGCGGTCGACACCCACATGCACGCCGACCACATCACCGGCCTCGGCGCGCTGCGCGACAGGACGCACTGTATCACCGTGATGGGCGAGCAGACCAAAGCCGACGTGGTGTCGATGCGGCTCGCCGACGGCGACAAGCTCACCATCGAAGGGCTGGCGCTCGACGTGATCTACACGCCCGGTCACACCGACGATTCCTACAGCTTCATCATGCCGGACCGGGTGTTCACCGGCGACACGCTGCTGATCCGCGGCACCGGCCGCACCGATTTCCAGAACGGCGACCCGCGCGCGCAGTACGAGTCGATCTTCGGCCGTCTGCTCACATTGCCCGAAGCGACGCTCGTCTATCCCGCGCACGACTACAAGGGCGATACCTGCTCCACCATCGGCGAGGAGAAGGCCCACAATCCGCGCCTGCAGGTGAAATCGGTCGACGAATACATCGCGCTGATGAACGGCCTCAACCTGCCCAATCCCAAAATGATGGACGTGGCGATCCCGGCCAACATGAAGGTCGGCTACTTGCAGGAGGAGATCGCGAGCCGCGGCTGGGCCTTCAGCGCGGAGCGCGCGATGGGGCTGATCGGCAAGCCGGACGTTGCGCTGATCGACCTTCGCGAGCGCACCGAACGCGAGCGGCACGGCGTCATCCCCGGCTCGCTGCACGTCCCCTACCCGACCTTGCAGGAAAACATCAGCGCCGGCGGCATGCTGCACGAGCTCGCCCGGTCGACCAGCAAGCGCATCCTGTTCTATTGCGCGTTCGGCGAGCGCTCGGCGATGGCGGTACAGGCGGCGCAGGACGCCGGCCTGTCAGCGGCCTGTCACATCCAGGGGGGCATCGGGGCCTGGAAGCGGGTCAATGGACCGCTGAGCCATTGAATGATGGGCCGGCGGCCACTGGGTCGCCGGCTGAGTGGCTACTTCGCTCCCAGCCCTGCCCGCTTGATCGCGTCGGCGCTAGCGACCGAATCCTCGTCAAACATCTTGCGGAACGCCGCGCCCGGCAGATAGCGCGGCTCGGCGCCGAGCCGCTCGACGATCACCTTGTATTCGGGCGCGGCGGTCGCGGTGGCGCAGGCTTTCTCCAGCGCATTCACCGCCGCGTCGGGAGTCTTGGCCGGCACGATCAACCCGCCCGCGGAAAATCCCTGCGCCGGATAGCCGAGCTCCTTCATGGTCGGCACATCGGGCAGCCCCGGAATACGCGCGTCGGTCAGCGCGGCGAGGATCGGCAGGCTGCTCGCCTTGGCGACCGGCGGGCTCTCGGTGATCGCCATGATGGTGCCGCCGAGCAGCGCGTGCGACATCGGTCCGGCGCCCTGGAACGGCACGCCAAGTCCGTCGGCACCGATCGCCTTGAGCACACCGAGCATCACTAGATGCGGCTGTCCCGCGACGCCCGGATGGCCATAGACCACTTTTTCCGGCTTCGCCTTGGCGAACGCGACGAACTCCTGGAACGTCTTGAACGGCGCTTTCGGGCCGGCAATCAGCACATAGGGCGTATAGTAGGTGAGGCAGACGTAGCGGAACGCATCCATCCCGTAACGCAGCTCCTTGTTGAAGTGCGGCTGCGCGGTGATCGGATTGTTCGGCGTCATCGCCATGGTGTAGCCGTCGGGCTCGGCGCGCACGAGATCAAGGATGCCGATGGTGCCGGCCGCGCCGCCCTTGTTGCTGATGATGACCGACTGGCCGAGCGCCTTGGTCATCTCGGTCTGCAGCGCGCGCGCCATCAGGTCGGTGTTGCCGCCGGGCGGAAACGGCACGACCATGGTGACGGGGCGGGAGGGATAGGTTTGCGCGAGCGCTGAAGAAGCGAGCGCCGTTACAGCAGCCATTGCGAGCAGCGCGGACCAGGCCCGAGCCATGAAATTCCTCCCGACCTATTTGCAAAGATTGCGATTTTCCATGATCCGTAGCAACGCCGATGCCGGCGATTGTCGTGCCATCCCAATGCGGCACCACCGACCAGCGCGCCAACTCGCACCGTTGTCCTTAGTGCTTGAAATCGTTCAGGAATAAAAACTTATCCCCGGTCTTGAATCCGGCCCCATAATGATCGCGTCCCGTTCAATCGAGGGCGTCGTCGATCGCGATGCTTGATGACGGAGCGGGGCCAGCCTCCCTCATATCGGAGGCCGAATGGAGCGCCGGGAGGGCGCAGGCTCTCGCGCCGAGGGCCCGCGCGCCCCGGACCCCCACCCCCTCAAGGTACACTTGGGTCCCGGAAACTTGGCGCGAAAGCGGGCCCCCGTCAGTGGTCCGCTCAAGGGCGCCCCACGCAGGCGCTCTGGCGCCTCCCGGCGCTCCATCCCTCATGGGGAAA
>Ga0190271_10000671_pt1 | contig 17757 bp, 21 predicted proteins | sample Popmic356T_FD_133747 | JGI IMG/M metagenome (GOLD analysis project Ga0190271, IMG submission 133747) | Populus adjacent soil microbial communities from riparian zone of Weber River, Utah, USA - 356 T | ecosystem: Environmental > Terrestrial > Soil > Riparian zone | place: USA: Utah | collected...
CATGAAACCACCCTCACAAGGCGCACCGCGCCAGCTTGGCCACCTATAGTTACCGAAGCTTTAACATTCGTCCAATCAATCCGGCTTGATGGCGCTGCGCGCGTCTGCCGCGCCTTTGCCGGACCAAGAGCCGTCCTGCAACATCGACTGGAGCGCGGCGCAGTAGTCTGGGTAGCGGAAGACATATCCGAAGCTCTTCAGCCGATTGTTCGAGACGCGCTTGTTCTCGCCGTAGAAAGACCGCGCCATGGGCGAAAGTTGGGCGGTGTCGAAAGGAATTTCCGGCGGCGGCGCAACACCCATCAGACCAGCCGCGAAGGCGACCACGTCCTGCGGCGGGGCGGGCAGATCGTCAGTGACATTGAAAACACCGTCAGCCTCTCGTCGCGCCAGATGCCACAGACTCCCTGCAATGTCGGCAGCGTGGATGCGGTTGAAGACCTGGCCCGGTTTGACGAGCCGCTTGGCCGTTCCATTTTCCAAATTGACGAAGGCATTTCGGCCGGGGCCGTAGATGCCGGAAAGGCGCAGGCGTGCAAGCGGCCGGGCGATGTCATGCGCCAGGGCTTGCCACGCCTGTTCGGCCTGAAGCCTGGCCACCGAGCGGCGCGAGACCGGCCGGCATTCGCCATCTTCGTCGACCCAGCCGCCTTGATGATCGCCATAGACGCCGACGGTGGACAAATAACCGATCCAGCGCAGCTTCGGCATGGACTCGCGGATAACGCCTTCTGCAAGCGCCAGCACGGGATCACCGATGTCGTCGGGGGCGATAGAAACGATCAGATGGCTCGCTTCCGCGAGCGCATTCCGGACTTCGCTCGATAGCGATGCGCTGTCGAAGATCAGCGGCGCGACGCCAGCCGTATGCAGTGCCGGAAACTTGTCCGTCGAGCGCGTCGTGCCGGTGATGGCGATGCTGCCGGGGTCAGGGTTCGCGGCAGCGAACGCCTTGCCGGAATACCCTGCGCCGAAGATGAAAACTTTCATCGGCGGATACCTCTTAGCTTCCACCGTGGCGACGCTGGCGCATTAAGCTGTGTCCGGCAGGACAGACGGGAGCAGCTTAGAGCGATGACCAGCATCTCGTTCATGGACATTACCGCATCGCCTCCGCCACCCGCCATTCGGTCAGCACCGTTTCATCGCTTTCGGATTTGCCTTGGGCAAGCACGGAAAACCCGTCCGCGTCCATCAGCCGCGCGAGCGCCCAGACGGCGGCGCCGCGGACCAGCGCTGAGGCATCGGTCAGGAGCAGCAGGCAGGGGTTGACCAGTTCGGCAGAGCCGGAGTTTCCGGCGGCGATCAGGCAATTGCGGATGAAGCGGTCACGGCCGATGCGCTTGACTGGAGAGCCCGTGAATTTGGCGCGGAAGGCGGCATCGTCGAGGGCAAGCAGTTCCCCCAGCGGCGGCTGCTCCAGATCGTCGCGCGCTATCAATTTCGCCTCCGAAGCCGCCGCCGCGAATTTGTTCCATGGACAGACCGCCAGGCAGTCGTCACAGCCATAAACGCGATTGCCGATGGCGGCGCGGAATTCGCGCGGGATCGGTTCCTTATGCTCGATGGTGAGATAGGAAATGCAACGCCGTGCATCCAACTGGTAGGGCGCCGGGAAGGCATTCGTCGGGCAGGCTTCAAGGCAGGCGCGGCAGGAGCCGCAGTGATCGGCCTCGGGGGTGTCCGGGGCGAGTTCGGCGGCCGTGAAGATCGAGCCGAGAAAGAACCACGAGCCGAGTTGGCGGCTCACCAGATTGGTGTGCTTGCCCTGCCAGCCCAGCCCCGCCGCTTCGGCCAGCGGCTTTTCCATGACCGGAGCGGTGTCCACGAATACCTTGACCTCCGCTCCCGAGCGGGCAGCGAGCTTGCCGGCGATTTCCTTCAGCCGGCCCTTGATGATGTCATGATAGTCGCGGTTTCGGGCATAGACCGAAATCGCAGCGCAATCGCGCTGGTCGAGGATCGCGAGCGGATCGCCGGCAGGACCATAATTCATCGCCAGCATCACGATGGACCGCACATCCGGCCACAATGCGCGCGGATCGCCGCGCCGCGCGAGCGTGTCGCGCATCCACGCCATCGTTCCGTGACGGTCCGCCTCGACAAACCGTGCGAGGCGTTCCGGCGCGAGCGGTATGGAATCCGGACCCGTGACGGCGACCGCGTCGAAGCCGAGACGGCGCGCCTCGCGATCGATCAGCGCGCGAAGATCGTGTGGCGGTGAGGAACCCGCTTTCGTCTGAAAGCTCCTTCTTCCGGTCCTGCTCGCTTGGCTCGCGGGCAGGAAATCAGAAATCGAGATCCGCGTAATGCGCGACCGGCGTCAGCCCGCGCACGCGGTCGGCAAGCAGCGGCCGGAAGGAGGGCCGCGACTTCACCCGGGAATACCAGTCGCGCGCTGCCTTCTGTTCGCCCCAGTCGATCTCGCCGAGATAGTCGAGAACGGAGATCGAGGCGGCGGCGGCGACATCGGCATAGGTCATGCGGGTGCCGGCCAGCCAGTTGCGCGTGCCGGCCAGCCAGTTCGTGTATTTGAGGTGCTGTTTGATGTTGGAGCGGGCCGCGCGGATCGCCGCCGAATCGGGCGAGCCCGCATCCGGCATCTGGCGCTTCAGCACGCGCTCGCGTACCAGATGGCGGGTAACCTCATTTTCCATCTTGCCGAGATACCAATCGATCAGGCGGCGAATCTCGGCGCGGTCCATCGGGTTTTCGGCCAGCAGGCGCTTGTCGCGCTTCAGCACGCCGCGCGTCTCGTCGAGATATTCCGAGATAGCATAGGCGCCGACGATCGGCGCATCGCCTTCCGCCAAAAGAACGGGAAGACCGCCAGCCGGATTGAGCGCGAGAAACTCCGGCCGCCGTGTCCACGGCTTCTCCTCGACGAGCGCGAGCTCTTCGCCATATTCGCCAAACGCAAGCCGGACGAAGCGGCAGGAGGCGAGCAACGGGTGATGGAAAAGGGTAAGCATTTATCGGCTTGAGACTGATTCGGGGCTTGAGGCGGCGGATGTTTACGCCACCGGCGACGATAGTCTCGACGCCTCGATGCGTCGCCGCGGCGGCGACCGACCCATAGGCGAAGTTCGGCGCGAAGACAAGCAAGCGGCGGATTTAGCCACGATGCGAGGAACAATGGAACATCAGACGATCATCGAAGCGCTTCTGCTTGGCCTGCTTGAAGGCCTGACGGAATTCCTCCCGGTCTCCTCGACCGGTCACATTCTTTTGGCGGGACATTTTCTCGGCTTCAAATCGACAGGCAAGGCCTTCGAGGTGCTGATCCAGCTTGGCGCCATCCTGGCGATTCTCTCTGTCTATTTCAGCAGGCTGCTGCGCATTGCGATGGATCTTGGCTCGGACGCGCAGACCCGCCGTTTCGTGCTCGGCATCCTGCTTGCCTTCCTGCCGGCGGCGGTGATCGGCGCATTGGCGCACGACTTTATCAAGACCGTGCTGTTCGAATCACCGATGCTGATCTGCGTGATGCTTATCCTCGGCGGAATCGTCCTGTTGTGGATCGATCGCGCGCCGCTCCAGCCACGCTATTTCGACGTGATGGATTATCCTTTGTCGCTATGCCTGAAGATTGGCCTCGTCCAGTGCCTGGCCATGATACCCGGCACGTCGCGCTCGGGGGCGACGATCGTCGGCGCGCTCCTGATGGGAGCCGACAAGCGCTCGGCGGCGGAGTTTTCCTTCTTCCTCGCCATGCCGACAATGGCCGGCGCCTTCGCCTACGACCTCTACAAGAACCGCGACGTACTCTCGTCGGCGGACTTGCCGATCATCTTCACCGGCTTTCTCGCGGCTTTCGTCATGGCGGTTATCGTGGTCCGCTCGCTGCTCGGCTATGTATCGCGGCGCGGCTATTCGCTGTTTGGCTGGTGGCGGATCATCGTTGGCGGCCTGGGGCTCATCGCGCTGCTGATATGGGGCTGAGCGACTTCGAATTGCGGCTCCACGCTTTCACGCTGTAGGATAGCGCCATGTCCGCGTGCAGTTTCTCAGCGAAGGGAATATCGGTCGGCGTAGACCTGTCGGTCGGCGCCATCGCCGACCTCATCATCGACCATGACGGCAAGGTGGTGCGCCCGCTGCACCGGGCGCCGTGGATCAAGGAGCCGCCCGATTCGCTGCCACCAGACATCTCGCCGGGCCTTTCGCGGCTCTCGGGCGATTTCCTGTGCGCGCCATTTGGCACCAGCGACATCGAGCCTGCTCCCGGCCACGGCTGGACCGCCAACGCGCCGTGGACGATCGTCTCAAGCGCTGCGATAGCCGGCGGCTGGTTGGTGCGCCTGCGGCTCAGCCGTCCGGTCATGGGTGCGACCGTCGACAAGGTGCTGACCGTTCGCGACGATCATCCCTTCCTCTATCAGCAGCACGATTTCGTCGGCGGCGAGGGCGAGATTTCCGTCGCCCATCATCCAATGACGCGCATGGCGGACGGTGGACGCCTGTCCTTTTCGCCGAAGAGATTTGCCGAGACGCCGGCCAACCCTCTCGAGCCCGATGCCGCGCGCGGCCGGTATCTGTTCGCCTACCCCGCACACACCGAGGATCTGACGCGCCTGCCGGCGCGGAACGGCGGTACGGTCGACCTGACCCACTATCGTGCCGGTGACAGGCGGGAGGACTTCGTTGCCCTGGTGGAAGCCGAGCATGGCGGCCCGGGATGGACGGCACTCGCCCGCACCGCGGAAGACGACCTTGTGCTTGTGCTGAAAAATCCCGCCGAGTTGCCCGTCACAATGCTCTGGATTTCCAATGGCGGACGCGACTACGCGCCATGGAACGGGCGGCATATCGGCGTGCTGGGTATTGAAGACGGGCGCGCTGTCGCCGGCCACGCGGCGTCGGCAGGCGACAACGCCCTCAAACGCCAGGGCGTGCCGACCACCTTCCGTCTTCATCCTGACAGGACGGTTAGCTTCCGCCATGTTCTGGGCGCGCGCGGACTTGGCAATGGTGCGACGCCGCCGCTGCGCGTTTCGACTGAACCGTCGCGGCTGGTTATGCATTTTGCCGATGGCAAGGAAATAGCAACGCCTTTCGACGGCACATTCCTGGTGTGATCGTACCGGATCGATCGGTCGCCCTCGGAGAACCAAGGACTGGAGCGTAGAGGAGATCGTTACGGATGTCTGAACTCGCAACCGTTGCCGCCACCATCTTCAAGCGCGCCGGCAAGGCGGAGCGGTACCTGGTGGCGATCGCCGGCCCGCCAGCGTCGGGCAAATCGACACGCGCCGAGGCGCTGGCGGATCTGTTCCAGCCGGGTACGGCGGCGGTCGTGCCTATGGACGGCTTCCACTATGACGATGGCCTGCTGGAGAAGCTGGGGCTTCGAAACAGGAAGGGCGCGCCGGAGACGTTCGACTTCGCCGGCTTTGCCACGCTGCTGCGGCGACTAAAAGCAAATGAAGCCGAAATCGCGATCCCGCTGTTCGACCGCGATCTGGAAATATCACGAGCAGGCGCTGCCATCGTGCCGCCCAGCGTGAAGTTTATCCTCGTCGAAGGGAACTATCTGCTGCTCGACGAAGAGCCCTGGAAAGACCTCTCGGCGCTGTTTGACTTCAGCATATTCGTCGATGTTCCACGCCAAGAATTGGAGCGCAGACTGGTGCAGCGTTGGCGCGATCACGGCCGTCCCGACGATGCTGCGCGCAAGTGGATCGAGACGAACGACTTGCCAAATGTGGACCGTGTTCTTCGCGCAAGACGAAAAGCCGACTTAGTGCTATGATTCGCTTGCCAAACTGGAAGGGGGGAGCAAAACGGGGACTCCCGGAACCAGGCATTGAGAAGATCGTTTCCCGTCTCACTGGAAGAGGAGGGTTACATGGCGTTGAAGGCAAAGAAGCCTACGGGTACCGCGAGTAAGACTGCAGAGAAGAAACCAGCCGCAGCGGCGAAAGCCGCGAGTGCTACCAAGACGTCGGCGGCCAAACCGGCGGCGAAGCCTGCGGCGGCAAAAACCCCCGCAAAATCTGCTGCGAAGCCGGCAGCAGCCAAGGCGCCTGCCAAGACAGCGGCGAAAGCGCCCGTAAAGGCAGTTGCCAAGGCGGCAGCGAAGGCGCCCGCCAAAGCAGCAGCCAAGGCTCCAGCAAAGGCTGCAGCAGCCAGACCTGCGGCAAAAGCGAAGGCTTCGGCCAAGTCGAATGGCTCTGTGTCCGTCGCGTCCAAAGCGGCGAAGAGCGTTGCCAAGACTGCGAAGGGCGCCGCCAACACTGTCACAAGCGCCGCCAAGACCGCTGCAAAATCAGCAAGCAAGGCTGTAGCGGCCGCGGCGACCGCGGTTGGCCTCAAGGAAAAGAAAAAGCCTGCGGCGAGGAAGGCGTAACGGCGCTTCCTCAAAGGCTTTGCTGCACACGGAGCGGACGGCTTAGGTGATCCGCCTCGTTTGTTTTCAGGAAGCGACGGCATGCCGAAGGGGCGCCGCCCTCCCAATTATTGTCACCCGCGAGGCGGAACGTTGAGCCCAACCTGAGAGGCGGGCCGGGCAATCGCGCGATCCAGCCAGTCGCTGACATTCGGCAACTGATCGAAACCCAGCACTTCGCTTGCCTCATAGAAGATCTTCGCGCCGCGCACCCATGGGAAGGTCGCGATGTCGGCAATCGTGTAATCGTCGCCCATGATCCACTGCCGGCCCTCCAGCCGCTTTTCGAGGACCCCGAGGAGGCGCTTCGATTCGTCGCGATAGCGGTTGAGCGGTCGCTTGTCCTCGATGTCCTTGCCGGCGAATTTGTGGAAGAAGCCGAACTGGCCGAACATCGGCCCGACGCCGGCCATCTGGAAGAATAGCCATTGCAGTGTCTCGTAGCGGCGCGCCGGGTCGGCTGGGAGCAATTTACCCGTTTTCTCCGCCAGATAGGTGAGAATGGCGCCGGATTCGAACAGGCCGAGCGGTTTTCCGCCGGGGCCATTGGGATCGATAATGGCCGGAATCTTTCCGTTCGGATTGAGAGACAGGAAATCCTCGCCCCACGTCTCGTTCTTCATGATGTTAACGGTGTGGGCCTCGTAGGGGAGCCCGAGCTCCTCGAGTGCAACGGACACCTTCACCCCGTTGGGCGTGGGGAAGGAATAGAGCTGCAAGCGGTCTGGATGCTGGGCCGGCCAGCGCTTGGCAATCGGGAACGCGGAAAGATCAGACATCAAAGTCTCCGGACAGGATGGAAGGGGGAGGGAGGGGATTTAAGAACTCAAACGCTGGTGAAGGCAACGACGGCGTTCGTGCCGCCAAAGGCGAAGGCGTTCGAAACCGCGGCGCGAACCTTGCGCTCTTTCGCGACGTTCGGCGTCACGTCGAGATCACAGTCCGGGTCCTTTTCGCGGTAGTTCGCGGTCGGTGGAACGATACCGTCGCGGATAGCCATGATGCAGGCGATGGCCTCGATGGCGCCCGAAGCACCCATGCAATGCGCGTGCATCGACTTGGTCGACGACACCGACAGCGAATCCGCGTGCTTGCCGAAAACGCGCCGGATGGCGGCGGTCTCGATCTGATCGTTGGCCTTGGTGCCGGTGCCGTGCGCGTTGAGGTAGTCGATGTCCTCGACCGCCAGGCTGGCGTCGGCAAGGCAGGCCTGCATCGCGGTTGTCGGGCCTTCGATCGTCGGCGCTACGATATCGCCCGCATCCGCCGACATCCCGGCGCCGGCAAGCTCCGCCAGGATGGTGGCGCCGCGCGCCGTGGCGTGCTCGTAGGATTCAAGGACCATTATGCCGGCGCCTTCGCCGAGCACCAGTCCGTCGCGGTCGGCGGAGAAAGGCCGGCACGTGTCGCGCGCCAGAGCTCGCAGCGCTTCCCAACTGCGCACAACGCCGAACACCAGCGGCGCGTCGGCGCCGCCCGCCAGCATGATATCGGCGCGGCCGAGCCTGATCTGATCGGCGGCGGCCGCGAAAGCATGGTTGGACGAGGCGCAGGCGGAGGTGACGCCGAAGACGGGGCCCCGCAGGCCATGGACCATGCTTACCTGTCCGGCTGGAGCGCTCGGCATGATGCGCGGAACGGTAAAGACGCTGGCGCGCGATTTGTTTTCCACCAACAGCGCCCAATAATTCTCGTCCGCCGTCTCGGCGCCGAAAATGCCCGTACCGACCACGGCGCCGATGCGGGTCGGATCCATGTGCGTCGCCGAGACGCCGGCCTGCCGCAGCGCCTCGTCGGCGGTCATGACGGCCAACAAAGCGAAGCGGTCGATGGCGACCAGCCTGCGGCGATCGATGTCGAAAGCGGGCAATTGCTTGATCTGCGCCGCGATGCGCGGCTTATCCTCGAGATGCGGCGCGGAAAGTTCGCCAATGCCCGAGCGGCCCGCTTTCATTGAGTCCCAGATCGACGCGACATCGTTGCCCAGAGCACAAATGCCACCGAGGCCGGTGATGACGATCCGTTGGCGGGCCACTTGCTGCGCCCTAGGCCTTCTTCGCGATCAGCGTGCGCACGGCCTCGACCATGTCGCCGACATTCTTGAGACTGTTCCAGGCGTCGACCGTGTTCATCTCGATTTCGATGCCGTGCGCCTCTTCGAGATCGAAGATGATCTCGGTCAACTCCAGGGAATGGATGCCAAGGGCATTCAGGTCGGTATCAAGCGTGATCTCGCCGACTTCCGGGTCGGCGTGAGCCTTCACCTTCGCGATGATTTCGTCGGCAAGCTGGTCTGCCATCCGCAATTCCCCATTTCAGCGCCCGTGAGTACGCGCGCGTGCCCCTTCAGCGAAGCGATTGTCGTTGCTTGCCGTACTGTCCCCTCGACAGTGCGACTTCCATGGTCTTCTCTATAGGAACCGTAGGCCGGGGTGGCAACCGGCTATATCTTCAGTCCATGGAACCGGCCGCGCGCCGAAATCTCGTCCAGCCCTTCATCCAGCTGAGGAGGTGGCATGTATAAGGCAGTGGGTTCCAGGGGATCGCGGGTGAGCCGCGTGCTCTGGATGCTGGAGGAACTCGGCGAGGCCTACGAGTTTGTCGAGGTAAAGCTTCGCTCGCCGCAAGCCTACGCGCTCAACCCGTCCGGCAAGGTGCCGGTTCTGATCGACGGCGAGGTGGTGGTGACAGACTCAGCCGCGATCTGCGTCTATCTCGCCGACAAGCATTCCGAAAAAGGCATGGGCTGCGGTCCTGGACTGGCCGGGCGGGCGGAGATGGATGGCTGGATGCATTTTGCCCAGTCGGAATTCGAGGCGCCGCTGTGGAACAAGCTGAGGCATCGATTCCTGCTGCCGAAAGAGGTTCGCGTCGACGTCGGGCCGGCCGTGGCTCACGATTTTGCCATCGAGGTCCAGGCCCTGGACGGACGGCTGGGCGAACGACAGTTTGCGCTGGGGGACCGATTCAGCGCCGTCGATGTGATGCTGGGCGATATGGGCGGTTGGGCCCGAGCCGGAAGGTTCCCGATCGAATCGGCACGCGTGAATGCCTACCTCGACCGCGTACTGGGCCGTCCTGCGCGGGGGCGATCCCAGGCGGCCGGCGGATCGTTCTAAGCCATGAAAAAGGGCCCGGCGAACGCGCCGGGCCCTTTCCATTAGGCTGCTATCCGCTCAGTGGCGGGAGAGCCAGTTGTCGATATCGCTTTCAATGGCGTCCTGTTGCTTGCCGTAGCGCTCCTGAATCTTGCCCGCCAATTCCTTGCGCTTGCCCTTGATGAGATCCAGGTCGTCGTCGGTCAGCTTGCCCCATTGCTGCTGAACCTTGCCCTTGAACTGTTCCCAGTTTCCTTCGATGCGATCCCAGTTCATGCCTTTTCTCCTTCTGAGTTCCACGCCGCGTTGACAGCGACTGGAGAAAAAACGCCGAAGACATCGTCAAGTTCCGCCGAACGGACGCTCGAAGCAGAGCGATAAACTCCTGTTTACTTGACCGTGAGCGGAGCGTCTGTTTGTGCAGTGCAACATATGCACACAAGGAACCCTGTTTTGAGCATCACCTCCGATACCGAAGGCTGATCATTCCCGGCCTGAAGAGCATCTACTCCGCCCTGCATGACAACGCCGAGACGCTGCTTCGCGTCGTTGCCGGCCTCGCTCTCGTAACGCATGGCCTCGGCAAGGTGGCCAACCCGTTCGGCGCGGTCGAGATGGTCGAGAGCCTCGGCTTCTATCCCGGCATCTTCTGGTCGCCGCTGCTTTCGTTCACCGAGTTTTTCGCCGGCATCTTCTTGGCGATCGGACTCTTGACCCGGCCGGCATCCTTCGCCGCGATGTTCATCCTGCTGGTCACGGTCTACTTTCACTGGATCCAGCTCGGCCAGGGCTATGGCGGGGCCGAGAAGTCGATCCTGTGGGCTGCAATTATGAATCTTCTTCGTCATCCGTGGCGGAAACGCGCATTCCGTCGACGCCAAGCTCGGACGGGCATTCTAAGCCTTCCCAGCGCCGCGCAGGCTTTGCCTTTCCGGCGAAAGCGACTAAGAACGGGCTCTGTTTCTCCAAGACCGCCAGGCGGAGCCCGCAATGACTGAAGTGCTGCAAACCCCCAAGCTCGTCACTGTGTTCGGGGGGACCGGCTTTCTCGGCAGACACGTCGTGCGGGCGCTGACCAAGCGTGGTTGCCAGGTGCGTGTCGCCTGCCGCCGGCCAAACCTCGCCGGCCATCTGCAGCCGCTCGGCAATGTCGGCCAGGTGCAGCCCATTCAGGCGAATCTGAGAGTGCGCTGGTCGGTGGACCGGGCCGTGCAGGGCGCCGACCATGTCGTCAACCTGGTCGGGTTGCTGTTCGAGACGCGCCGCCAGAACTTCAACGCCGTGCATGATTTCGGCGCGCGCGCTGTCGCGGAGGCCGCCCGCGCGGCCGGCGCCGGGCTGACCCATATCTCGGCGATCGGCGCCCATCCTGACAGCGAGTCCGCCTACGCGCGAACCAAAGCGGCCGGCGAAGCGGCGGTTCGCGAGACGTTGCCGGATGCGGTGATCTACCGTCCGTCGATCGTGTTCGGTCCGGAGGACGGCTTTTTCAACAAATTCGCCAACATGGCCCGCTTCCTGCCGGCGCTGCCTCTGATCGGCGGCGGCGAAACCCGGTTCCAGCCGGTGTTCGTCGGCGATGTCGCCGAGGCGGTCGCGCGTTCGGTGGATGGCCAGGTGCCGGGCGGCAAGGTCTATGAACTCGGCGGGCCACAGGAACTGACGTTCCGCGAGTGCCTGGAGGAAGTGCTGAAGATCACCGGGCGCAAGCGCCTGCTGCTGACCCTGCCCTGGGGTCTGGCCACCCTGCAGGGCAAGATCTTCGGCATGTTGCCGAACCCGCTCCTGACGGCCGACCAGGTGACGCTGCTGAAACGCGACAATGTCGTGTCGGAGGCGGCGGGGAAGGAACACCGCACACTGACCGACCTTGGCATTCAGCCGACGACCCTGGCCGCGATCCTGCCCGGCTATCTCTGGCGTTATCGCGTCGCCGGCCAATTTACGCACAAGACGCAGCCGTAAGCTGGCCTGATCCTTCCGTGGTCGAAGCGCTTCTGCCGGACGGGGTGAGCCTTGCGGCCGCCTCGCTGCTGGTCGTTGCCAGCTTCTTCACCTCGGCGCTGACCGCTTCGTTCGGGGTCGGCGGCGGCGTGGCTATGCTGGCGCTGCTGGGGCTGTTCGTGCCTGTCGCGGTGCTCATTCCCGTGCATGGCGCAGTACAGCTCGGCTCCAACAGCGGCCGCGCCTGGCACCAGCGGGCGCATATACGGATGAACGTCGCTGCCCCCTTCATGGCCGGCAGCGTGGTGGGCGCGATCGCCGGCGCCTTTATCGTGGTGCAACTGCCTGACGCCTGGCTGAAGCTTGTGCTGGGCGGCTTCATCCTGGCGATTAGCTGGGCCAGGATCCCAGGCATCGAAAGGCTCGACAAGGCCGGGCTCGCAGTCGCCAGCGTCGGGCTGGCGCTTCTCAGCATGATGGTGGGGGCAACCGGGCCGCTGCTATCGCCCCTCCTGGCGCAGTTTTTGGCCGGCGACCGCAAGGCGCTGGTGGCGACCCATGCTGCGGCGATGGTGGCGCAGCATGGCTTGAAGATCGTGGCGTTCGGTCTCGCCGGCTTCGCCTTCGGCCAATGGCTGCCGATGGTCGTCGCGATGATCGCCACCGGCTATCTCGGCACCCGCTACGGCACGCGATGGCTGGACAAGATGCCGGAAGAAACTTTCCGCCGCTGGTTCAAAATCGGCATCAGCGTGCTGGCGCTGGACCTTCTGCGGCGCGGGGTGATGGCGCTCGGCTGAGCACGGCGCCTACCCTCCTCGTGTAAGGAGAGGTCGCCGGCGCTGAACTCACCAGCTATCCGGCAGCTCCAGTTACCCGATCTTGGGATCGAGGCTGCCGTCCTTGTAGCGCTTGGCCATTTCCGAAACCGGCAGCGGCCGGATCTTTGCGGCATGGCCAGCCGTGCCGAACTCTTCCAGACGCTGCTTGCACAGCTTGGTCATCGCGGTCATCGCGGGCTTCAGATATTTGCGCGGATCGAACTCGCTCGGATCTTCGGCCATGACCTTGCGGATCGCGCCGGTGAGCGCCATGCGGTTGTCGGTGTCGATGTTGATCTTGCGCACGCCATTCTTGATGCCACGCTGGATCTCCTCGACAGGGACGCCCCAGGTCGGCTTCATCTTGCCGCCGAACTTGTTGATGATCTCCTGAAGATCCTCCGGCACCGACGACGAGCCATGCATAACCAGATGCGTGCTCGGCAGCTTGCGGTGGATTTCCTCGATCACGTTCATCGCCAGCACCTTGCCGTCCGGCTTGCGCGAGAATTTATACGCGCCGTGCGAGGTGCCCATGGCGATGGCCAGGGCGTCGACCTTGGTCTCCGTGACGAACTTCACCGCCTCGTCGGGATTGGTCAGCAACTGGTCATGGCTGAGCTTGCCCTCGGCGCCGTGACCGTCCTCCTTGTCGCCCATTCCGGTTTCGAGCGAGCCGAGCACGCCGAGTTCCCCCTCGACCGAAATGCCGCCGAGATGAGCCATGTCGGTCACCGTCTTGGTAACGCCGACATTGTAGTCCCAGTCGCCGGGCGTCTTGCCATCCGCCTTCAGCGAACCGTCCATCATCACCGAGGTGAAGCCGGACTGGATCGCGGTCATGCAGGTGCCGGGCTCATTGCCATGGTCGAGATGCACGCAGACCGGAATATGCGGATAGATTTCGGTGACCGCATCCATCATGTGCTTGAGCATGATGTCGTTGGCATAGGAGCGCGCCCCGCGCGACGCCTGGATGATGACGGGCGCGTCGACGGCGTCGGCCGCCTCCATGATGGCCAGCGCCTGCTCCATATTGTTGATGTTGAAGGCGGGCACGCCATAATCGTGTTCGGCGGCATGGTCGAGCAATTGGCGGAGAGTGATGCGGGCCATGGACGTTTCCTCCAGATCGGTTTTTTTCAGGCGCTGTCTCCGGCGTAGGCAAAAAAAGCGATTGTCGCAACACTCGCTTTGCGCCCAGGCTTTTTCAATCGAATGAAGTCGCCCGCGGTAGGCCGTCAACGGCTGTTTTGCCGGCAGGTGCGGGAGCGAACATGCTCCATCCCGCATGACAACCGCTGCAGTCGTCGATCGGCCCCGTCTTGTGACCGGCTGTCCGTTCATCCCTGTGGCACTCGCCGCAGAAGGCGTGGAACATCCAGTCGATCCGCATCGGCTCGCTGAGGCTGACCCGCTTGTGGCAGTTCAGGCAGTTCTCCTTGCCCGTGTCGTCGAGGAAATTGTGGTGGCAGGTGACGCATGTCACCTTGCTGTGGCTGGCGTGCAGAAAGCCGGCGCTGTCGATCGGCGAGCGCCTCAGGCCCGCAAGACGCGCTTCGGCCATCGGAGCAATGGCGACGAAGACCGCACACGCCACCGATAGCGCGATGACAGCCACGATAGCCGCCTCGCGGCGGTTGGCCAGGATGCCAACGAAGAGTGCCGTGCCGGCAAGGCAGGCGAGAACGACGATCCATGTGGGCGTGCCGGCGATCAGTGCGACATGCGCGGCGGCTGCAAGAACCACCGCGAAGCCGGCCGGGCGGTGGAGCTGCAAAGCCGGCGTCAACCCGATCCGCTGGCGCAGGAAGCGCGGACGCTGGACGAAGAACGTCAACGCCTGGGCAAGTGCCGCCAATATGCCGAATACGATTTCAAGCGGGACGGAGGCTGCAAGCCAGTCCCAGAATTTCGGATGAAGTCCTGCGACGAGCAGGATGTGCAGGAGTGTGGCTGCGCCAGCGCTCCATCCCAGCCAATGATGCCAACGTCCAGAGCGCGGCGAAGGCTGGATGACGATCGCGGCGGCGGCAGCAAGGAGCGCGACGAGGCCGGGAAGGCGGACGAGCCACCAGGACAGATCGGTCGGTCGCAGAACGATCAGCAGGGCAATCGCCGCGACGAAGAAAAGGCTGACCCGGAATGCATATTTCAAGCGCCGGCGCACCGTGGGACGGTCGATTGCTCGGCCGCCGGACGCCGTCACGGCATCACGCCTTCATCAGCCACTCATGCTCCCGCGCATTGTTGAACTTCCAGGTGCGCTTCGGTCCGGCCATGACGTTGAGATAATAGAGGTCGTAGCCGTGGCAGGCCGCGCAGGGGTGATACCCCTTCGGCACCAGAACGACGTCGCCATCTTCCACCGCCATCACCTCGTCCAACTCGCGGTGACCGGAGGCGTCGGCATCCGTGTAGACCCGCTGGAAGGCAAAGCCCTGCCGTGGGTTGAGGCGGTGATAGTAGGTCTCCTCCAGATAGGATTCAGCGGGCAGATTATCCTGGTCGTGCTTGTGTGGGGGATAGCTGGAGGTGTGGCCGCCGGGAGTGATCACCTCGACCACCAGCAGCGAATCGGCCGGCTGATTTTCCGGCAGGATATTCGTCACGTAGCGTGTGTTGGTGCCCTTGCCGCGCACTTCCTGACCCAGATCGTCGGGCGAGATGATACGCGGCGCGAGACCGCCGCCAAGCCCCGGCGCCGAGCAGACGGCGAGTTCCAGGGCGGTCTTGGCCGTGACGGTCCAGGTCGATCCTTGCGGGGCGTAGACCGACCATGGCTTGCCATCGAAGGGCGACATTCGTTCGCCCAAGACGCCGAGCTTCTGGCCACCGACGCTCGCCGCGCCCTTGCCGGTGACGAAGACCAGGCAGATTTCGGCATCGCCGGTCTCGCCCGAGGCGGTTTCGCCGGCTGCCAGGCGATGGAGATCGAAGCCGACATAGGACCAGCCGGCGCTTTGCGGCGTGACATGGGCGACGCGGCCGCCGCCCTTCTGCGCCTTCACCAGCAATCGGGACATCTCGTTACTCCTTGTCGGCCTCGGCCTTGCTCGCGGCGGCGGTCGAGGGCCTGTAGGTGAGCAGATACGTATAGGCGCCGTAGATCGCCATGCCGCCGACGATCATGCCCCAGGTCTGCTCGCCATTGTAGAACTCTACCGCGCACCAGGCCGTGATAGCGGCGATGAGGAGGATGCGCCGCCACAGCGGATCGAGAAAGGGATGGCTGCTGCTTCCGCCCATCACAGCATGCCGGCTTCGCCGAGGAACCAGCGGAGATTATTGTAGCCGAGCGGCGCGTAGTGAGCCGGATCGGCTACCTTCGGATCCTGCTCCGCTTCGACGACCACCCATCCCGAATAGCCCTGCATGGCGCGCAGCACCGGCACATAATCCACCATGCCGTCTCCGGGCACGGTGTAGACGCCCGCCAGAACGCTGTCGAGAAACGACCAATCCTCGCGGTTGGAGCGCCACATCATCGCCTCGCGCACATCCTTGCAATGAATGTGGCCGATGCGCGCCTTGTAATGGCGAGCCAGGCGCAAAGGATCGGCGCCGCCCCAGGTGGCGTGGCCGGTGTCGAGCAGCAGGCCGACCGCATCGCCCGTCACCTCCATGAAGCGATCGATGTCGGCCTCCGTCTGCACGCAGGTGCCCATATGGTGATGGTACACCAATTGCAGGCCGTAGGTGTCGCGGATCGCCTGGGCAAACTGCGTATAGCGCTCGCCGAACTGGTTCCACGCCTTCTTTTCCAGCACCGGGCGCGCCGAAAGCGGGAGCTTGCGGTTGGAGTGAATGGCGTTCGACGTTTCGGCGGCGATGAAAACCGTGCAGCCCATATCCCTCAGCAGGGTCGCATGATCCTTCGCCGCCTTGAGCTCCTGCGCGCTGGTGCGGGTCAGCAATTCGGTCGAGTACCAGCCGCCAACCAGGGAATGGCCATGCGCGTCCAGGATCGGGCGCAGCGCGGCTGCCTTGCGCGGAAACTTGTTGCCGAGTTCCATGCCCTCGAAACCGGCGGCGCGCGCCTGGCTGAGGCAGGTCTCGAGCGGAATATCGCCACCGATCTCCGTCATGTCGTCGTTCGACCAGCCGATAGGGTTGGCGCCAATGCGGATCATTTTGAGAATTCCTCCTTGAGAGCCAGTTTCCATATCGCGATTGCACGGCGGCGGTCCAGTCAGGGAGCGCGCTAGCAACAAGCTTTCCTTTGCAGAAGAGACCGCAGGCAGTCTATTTCTCATCACATCGAAAATGGGAGGAACGCATGATCCGAGTCGGCTTGATTGGCTCCGGCTTCATGGGCAAATGCCACGCGCTTGCCTGGACATCGGTGCGCACGGTGTTCGGCGATACGCCGAAGGTCACGCTGTCGCATCTTGGCGAGGCGAGTACGGAACTTGCTGTGCGCCGTGCCGACGAACTGGGTTTCGCGAAAGGCAGCGGCGACTGGCGCGCCATCGTCCAGGACCCGCATGTCGACGTGGTCTCGATCACCTCGCCCAACCAGTTTCACGCCGAGATGGCGATCGCCGCCCTGCAGGCCGGCAAGCATGTGTGGTGCGAAAAGCCGATGGCGCCGACCTTCTCCGAGGCGGAACGGATGGCGCAGGCGGCCCACGATTCCGGCAAGGTGGCGGTGCTCGGCTACAACTACATTCAGAGCCCGGCCGTCCGCCACATCGGCAGGCTACTGAAGGATAACGCCATCGGCGCCGTGAACCATATGCGCATCGAGATGGACGAGGATTTCATGGCCGACGCGGAGGCGCCCTTTTCCTGGCGCAACGAGAAGCGCGCGGGCTACGGCGCGCTCGACGATTTCGCCGTGCATCCGCTGTCGCTGATTGCCGTGCTATTCGGCCGGGTGCGGCGCGTCATGTGCCACATGGCGAAACCCTATGCCACGCGCGCCGAGGCATCGGGCGAGCGTCGCGAGGTCGAGACGCACGACGCGGCGAGCGCGCTGATCGAACTGGAGAACGGCGTTTCGGGCACGCTGATGGTCAACCGCGCCGCGTGGGGCCGCAAGGGCCGCATCGCGCTGCAGATATTCGGCTCGAAGGGGGCAATCCTGTTCGATCAGGAGCGCTTGAACGAGGTCCAGCTCTATGTCACCTCGGACCCGGCGGGCGAGCAGGGTTTCCGCACCATCCTCGCCGGCCCGCCGCATCCGCCCTATTCGCAGTTCGTTCCCGCGCCGGGACATGGGCTCGGCTTCAACGATCTGAAAGTTGTCGAATGCCGCGAACTGATCCACGCGATGAACGAGGAGAAGGCGCGCGTCATCGGGTTTGACGAGGGGCTTGAGATCGAGCGCACCGTGCATGCGATGGCCGCGTCGCATGCGCAGGAGAAATGGGTGATGGTGCGGAGATGAGGGCGGCCAGGGCATAGTCCGCCCGGACTTCTGCCCTCGCCCTCCGCCCTCCGCCGTCGGCGCCGATAATGTCGGGACTTCCCTTTCAGGCGGCACCGGCCTGTCGAGGTGCGC
>Ga0190271_10000672_pt1 | contig 17746 bp, 17 predicted proteins | sample Popmic356T_FD_133747 | JGI IMG/M metagenome (GOLD analysis project Ga0190271, IMG submission 133747) | Populus adjacent soil microbial communities from riparian zone of Weber River, Utah, USA - 356 T | ecosystem: Environmental > Terrestrial > Soil > Riparian zone | place: USA: Utah | collected...
ACCTGGGTCTCACAGCGGAAGCCGTCGGCGAAGGACGGGCGAAGGGGGCGGTCGATCAGACGACAGGTCAAGATGGCCTGTTCCGAGGGGCGGCCCTCACGTCGGAAGAACGAGCCGGGGATCTTCCCTGCGGCGTACATCCGCTCTTCGAAATCGACGGTGAGAGGGAAGAAATCGATGCCCTCTCGCATCGTCTTGTTTGCGGTGGCGGTTACCAACATCTCGGTTCCGCCGAGTCGGGCGACCACGGCTCCGTCGGCCTGTCCGGCAAGCTTGCCGGTGCTCAGGACGAACTCTTTGCCGCCGATGGTCCCCTTTACGGAGATTTCGGGCACTAAGTGCTCCTTGTGTATGGGAGCCGCACCCGTTGGCAGTAGTCATGTCTCAGGTGAACCGAGACATCGCCACTGACAACCGGCAAGGCTCAGTGTGTATTCGGCCCCGGCCGTCCGGCCCGGGCCATCTCATGAGAAACGCTAACCGTTCCTCAGGAAAGCTGTGTCAGCGACGCAGCCCCAACTTGGCGATGAGAGCTCTGTATCGCTCCACATCCTCCCTACGAAGGTAGTCGAGGAGACGACGCCGCTTACCGACCATCATGAGGAGCCCGCGCCGACTGTGATGGTCGTGCTTGTGCTCACGAAGATGCTCGGTCAAATGATTGATTCGCTCGCTGAGCAAGGCGACCTGCACTTCTGGTGAGCCGGTATCGCTCTCGTGGGTGCCGTACTCGGCGACGATTTCTGTGGCTGTCTTCATTACGCGTGAAACCTGGACTGTTCCGGGGGGACAGCAAGAACTCTAACAGCCCACCCGTCGGTAACCACAACCACAGGGCCTCCCGGCTTGTTCCCCATTCACCGCACCTGCCCGTCACCGTAGAGCACGTAACGCTCTGAGGTGAGGGACTCGAGACCCATAGGGCCCCGGACGTGGAGCTTCTGGGTCGAGTTGCCGATTTCGGCGCCGAACCCGAACTCCTCGCCATCGGTGAAACGGGTGGAGGCGTTCACTGCCACGACCGCGGTGTCGATGGCGGCCACGAATCGGTCGGCGGCGACACGGTCATCCGTGACGATGGCTTCGGTGTGCCCGGTCCCGTAGCGGCGAACGTGCTCGATGGCGGCATCGATGCCGGGCACCACACGGACCGCCATGATCAGATCGAGGTACTCGGTGGCCCAGTCTTCCTCGGTTGCCTCCCGCATCTCCGGCACCAGCTCCCGCGATCGCTCGTCACCCCGCAGCTCCACGTTTTCCGTCATGAGAGCGCGGGCGGCCTCGGCCACGAACTTCTCGGCCACCGCCTCGTGAACCAGGAGCGTCTCCGCTGCGTTACATACCCCGGGACGCTGGACCTTTGCGTTGACGACGATGCCCAGCGCCTTCTCCAGGTCGGCGGCGGCATCGACATAGACATGGCAGTTCCCCGAACCGTCGATCACGGTCGGCACGGTGGCATCCGCCTCCACCGCGGCGATCAGCCCAGGCCCACCTCGCGGGACGAGCAGATCGACCCAGTCAGTCGCTTGCATCAACGCCTTTGCCCCGTCCCGACTGGTGTCTTCCAGGAGCTGGACACCGTCAGGGGGCAGGCCGGCAGCGTCGAGTGATTCGCGAATGGCCCCGGCGATGGCCATGTTGGAGCGGAGGGCGTACGAGGAGCCACGCAGGATCACGGCGTTGCCGGATCGAATGCAGAGACCGGCGGCATCGGCGGTCACATTGGGACGCGCCTCGTATATCACCGCGATGACGCCGAGAGGGACACGCACACGGTGCAGACGCACTCCGTTGTGCAACGACCATCCTCCGGTTTCCCGGCCCACCGGATCGGGCAGAGACGCCACGCTGCGGAGCCCAGCGGCCATTGCGGCGACCCGCCTCTCGTCGAGGCGAAGACGGTCGATGAGAGCACCGGTAATCCCCTCTTCGGCCGCTTGTGCCATATCGGCCTGGTTCGCCTCGAGCACGGCCGCGGTGGCAGCCTTGACCCCGGCGGCCATACCCATCAAGCCGTTTTCACGTGCCGCGCCAGTCGACTGACGGAGGACGTGTGAAGCCTCCCGGGCGCGGCGACCGATCTCTTCGATCATCTGCCCAGGTTATCGACGGATGAGCTCGAGGCGAGAACCACCAGGTCATCCCGGTGAACGACCACACCCCCGACCTCGGAGCTATGACGGCCGATGGCCTTTCGGGCCTCTTCGGCTGTCATCGCCACCAGCCCTTTTCCGATGACGCCTACTTCGACGCCCGCAACTTCAACGGCCGACCCGGCCTCGAAGTCCCCATCCACTCCTGTGATCCCGACCGCGAGGAGCGACCGTCCCCCGTCGAGCAGAGCCTGAGCCGCACCTGCATCCACCGTCAGCCGTCCCACTTCCGGCAGACCGAACGCAATCCACAGCTTGCGTGCCGGAAGCCTCGATTCGTGAGGCGTCACCCACGTCCCCACCGCTTCACCCGACACGGCACGGGCGACCACCCCCTTCTCCCGGGCATCGGCGATGACAGTAGGGATGCCCGACCAAGCGGCCATCCTGGCGGCCATGACCTTGGTGGCAGCGCCTCCCGAGCCAAACGGCCCTGGCGCACCACCCGCAATGTGGTCAAGCGCGGAGTCGCCGGAGTCCACAGCCGATAGCAGCTCGACGTCATCCATAGTGCGAGGGTCTCCCGAGTAGATGCCCCCGATGTCGGTCAGGATCACCAGGATCCCGGCCGAGACGAGATGTGACACGATCGCAGCCAGCTCGTCGTTGCCGCCCAGCCTGAACTCGTCGACCACGACTGTGTCGTTCTCGTTGATGATCGGGACCACGCCCAGAGAGAGCATCCGCTCGAGGGTGTTGCGCGCATTGAGATATTGAGAGCGGTTGGCGAGCACATCCTTGGTCAGCAGCACCTGACCAACAACCATCCCTCGGCTCTTGAACAACGCGGCATATCGCTCCATCAGGAGCCCCTGGCCGACCGCCGCCGCCGCCTGCAGCCCGGGCACGTCCCGGGGACGGCCGGTGAGGCCGAGTGCCGATATGCCGGCCGCCACCGCACCGGAAGAGACCAGCAGGCTCGGATGTCCGCCGTCCCACATCCCGGCCACGTGGTCCACCGCCTGTTCCAGCCCGTCGGGGTCGAGCTCCCCGGTGGGGCGCACCAGGCTCGACGAGCCGGCCTTGACCACAACCGGTCTTCCGGCGTCGATTGCCCATCGGCCCGCTGTGCCCGTCATCGGCCTTCTCCCCGCCTCAGGTCGGCACCGGAGCCGTCTTGAGCAGCCGCCGCACCTGAGCAACATCGTCCCTTATCGCAGCGACAAGGGCGTCGGCGTTCTCGAACTCCAGCTCGGGCCTCAGCCTCTCCACGAAGTCCAGGGTGAGGACCGAGCCGTATATCTCCCTGTCGAAGTCGATGATGTGCGCCTCGACGAGAAGCTCGGTTCCCCCGAAGGTGGGTCTGACGCCGACATTCACCGCTGCAGGTAAGGCCTCCCGTCCGACGCGGGCCCAGGCCGCATAGATCCCGTTACCCGGGATCACCTTTCGTTCCGGCGGCTTCAGGTTGGCCGTAGGGAAGCCCAGGCCTTTGCCCCTCTGGTCGCCCGGGCTGACGACATTGGAGAGGCGGTACCGCGTGCCCAGGAGGTCGCCGGCCTCCGAGACTTCTCCGGACTCGATCAGGCGGCGGATCCGGGTCGATGAGATCACGCCGTTCGATGCCACCAGGCCCACCACCTCGACCTCGAACCCATGGCGGGTCCCGGCCGCGATCAGAAAGTCGCAGTCCCCCGCCCGGTCGCGACCGAACTGGAAGTCGGCCCCCACGACGAGATAGCTGACCTCGAGCTTGTCGACCAGCACCTGAGAGACGAACTCCTCCGGCTCCAGATGGCGAATCTCGGAGAGATCGAGCACTCCAACGGTGTCGATGCCGAGTGCGGCCAGCAGGTCGATCCGCTCCTCGATGTTGGTGATCAGACGCGGATTGGTGCCTGGTGAGAGCACTTCGGCCGGATGGGGATCGAACGTGAGCACGGTCGAGGGATGGGGGCTTGCCACAAGCCGGTCCAGGATCACTCGATGCCCGATGTGAACGCCGTCGAACACGCCGACCGTGAGCGCGTTCGGAGGACTCTGCGCCTCCCAGCGCTCCAAAGGGCCTCGGAGGACTTTCACGAGGCGAGCACCACCTCGGGTCTCGCCTGGTCTCCGTCGCGCCGATACACCGCAATCAGGTCGCCCTCCTGATCAAGTACCCGGATCACCGAGTGGTCGGGCGCGGCGACCATCTCTCCACCGACGAATTGCATGCCGTGACAGACCCCGCGCGCCGTCTCTTCGCTCACGGTGACGGCGGGCAGATCGCCGAGGGCGTCCGCTGGCGTGAGAAAATGAGACTCCCATTCTCCCAGATCATCGATCTCGACGCCGTGTGTCTCCACGTCCAGTGAGCCGGTGCGGGTGCGGCGGAGCGCGATGAGATGGGCCGATCCGCCCAGCGCCGCGGCCAGGTCGTCGGCCAATGAGCGCACGTAGGTCCCCTTGCCGCACACAACACGAAATTCCACTTCCGGGTATGGACCGGCGCCTACTGTCCCGATCTCGAGCTCGTGGATCTCCACTGGCCGGGCTTCCCGCTCCACCACTTCGCCCTCACGGGCCAGCTCGTAGAGACGTCGACCCTGATGTTTGAGTGCGGAGACCATCGGTGGCACCTGGAGCACGGTGCCGACGAAACGATTGGCCACAGCCTCCAGCTCCTCCGCGGAGAACTCCATCGGCTCGCGGGTCAGAACCGCCCCGTCGGAATCGAGGGTGTCTGTGGACACCCCGAATTGCGCTGTCGCCAGATACTCCTTGGGCTGCTCCTGAATGAAGCGGATCAGTCTGGTCACCGGGCCGACCGCGACCACCACGACGCCGGTGGCGAGCGGGTCGAGGGTCCCGGCATGGCCGACCTTCTTGATGCCGGTGGCGCGCTTGACCCGGCGAACGACGTCGTTGGAGGTCATACCACCTGGCTTGTCCACCACGAGGAAACCACGGGTCATCGGTGGGCCCCGAGCCTCTTGCGCACCTCGTCGATGGCTCTCTCCGGGTCTCCCTCGAAAGTGAACCCGGAGGCAAGACGATGCCCGCCACCGCCAAGGTCGGCAGCGAGGGAACCCACGTCGGTGGCACCGCGGGAGCGAAGACTGACCTTGACATGGCTGTCTGCATTGACCTTCGCCAGCACCGCAACGTCGGCTTCCTGAGCGAGTCGCAGAGTGTTGAGCAGGTTGTCGATGTCGCCCCAATCGACACCCGCTTCGTCGAGGTCTTTGTGGGTGATGATCGTCGAGACCATGCCTTCGTCGGAGTCGAGCACGGCTCGGGCCAGGGCAACGCCGGCTGCCTTCAGATACCCGAAAGGCGCTTCCTCGTAGACCTTCTGACTGATCAGCTCGGGCCGCGCCCCGGCCGCGACCAGTCGAGCAGCGACTTCCAACGTGGGGGCGGTGGTGTTGGCGTACTGGAAGCGGCCGGTGTCGGTGACCACGGCGGTGAGGAGACAGGTTGCGATCTCGGGGGTGATGGGCCAACCCAAGGCGTCGAGCAGGTCGACGACGATCACCCCGGTTGCCGCCGCATTGGGGTCGACCAACGGTATGTCACCAAAGCCCTCGTTGGTGACATGGTGGTCCACGACCACGAGCGTCCCCGCGTTCCCCGCGGGTCCGCCCATCTCAGCGAGGCGGTCCGGTGACCCGGCATCGAAGACGACCATGGTTTCGGGATTCTTGGGGAATTCTCCGGGTTCGACCAGTAGGTCCGTGGCGAGGAAAGACAGATTGGCGGGGACGACGAACGGCGACCCGAACCCGGCCACCACGGTCTTTCCGGCAGCACGGGCCGCGATCCCGAAGCCGAGCATGGAGCCAAGGGCGTCACCGTCGGGGCCGACATGACATGCCAGCGCCAGCTTCTCACTGGCGGCGATCGTGGCGGCTGCCTTCTCGATGAGCTGGCGTTCGATCATCGCGATCTCATTCCTCCTCGTGGTGCAAGGAACGCAGGATGGCATCGATTCTCTCGCCCCCGCTCACACCAGGGTCGACCGCGAACTCCAGGACCGGCGTGTACTTCATCCGAACCTGACGGGCGATGACCGATTGCAGGCGATGTGACGCGTGATCGAGGGCGGTGAGGGCGTCGGTGGGATCGGCCCCGAGAAGGTCGATGTAGACGATGGCGTGACGCAGATTGGGGCTGGTCTCCACACCGGTGATGGACACCATCTCGAGCCTGGAATCGCTCATCCGCTCGATCTCTTCGGCAAGGACTTCGCGGAGGGTGGAGTTGACCTTGAGCATTCGGGGAGTGGTATCTCTCATTCGGGCTCCTCCAACTCGCTCATGCGCACGTCGAGGACTTCGACCTCCGGTTGCCCATCAAGGTAGCGATGCAATCTCGACACCTGTTTGGCGAGGCTCTCACCATCCGGGGCGGCGATGGCGACTCCGATTGCGGCCCGCTGCCACTTGTCGTGGTGATCGACCTCGGCGACGCTGTAGGAACCGAGGCGCCGAAGACCTTCGATCACCGGTCTCAAAACGGCCCTCTTCTCTTTGAGCGACTGGGAGGCGGGCAGATGGAGCTCGACCCTCAGGGCCGCGGCCCGCATCAGGCGGCGCGCATCAGGTTCGGGCCACCTCACGAATCAGGTAGGCCTCGATGTTGTCGCCTTCCTTGATGTCGTTGTAGTTCTCCAGCCCGATGCCACATTCGAACCCGGCGGCGACCTCACGGACGTCGTCCTTGAAACGCTTCAGCGATGAGATCACCCCGTCGTGGATGACCACTCCGTCGCGAATGAGCCTGGCCCGGGCGGCGCGCTGGACGACACCCTCGATCACGTAGCAACCGGCTACGGATCCGATCCGGGGAACCTTGAAGACGGCCCGGACCTCAGCTGTGCCGAGCACCTGCTCATGCTCCTCGGGGGCGAGCTGGCCGACCAGCAGCTGCTCGACCTCATCGAGCAGCTCGTAGATGATCCCGTAGGTCCGAATCTCGACCCCTGCTTCCTCGGCTGCCTTGCGTGCCTTTGGCTCAGGACGAACGTTGAAGCCAACGATCACCGAGTCGGTCACTTCGGCGAGGGTTACATCGTTCTCGTTGATCCCACCCACCGCCCCGTGGAGCACCTGGATCTTGCCGCCCTCTCGCTCGATCTTGGCGATCGAGTCACGCAAGGCCTCCAGTGAGCCGTGGGCGTCGGCCTTGATGATGACGTTCAGAGTGGCGTCCTCGGTGCGCAACTGGTCGAGGAGGGTCTGGAGGCGATCACGAGCCGAGGGCATGGCCTGGCTGAGTGACCGGAGCTCCTCTTCGCGCTCGGAGGCGATGCGTCGTGCCTCCCGGTCGCTCTCTACGACGGTGAAGAAATCACCGGCCGTCGGGACATCGTCCCAACCCATGATTTGGACCGGTGTAGAGGGGCCGGCCTCCTTGACCTGTTCGCCGTTCTCGTCCATCAGGGCGCGGGCACGACCGGAGACGGCACCCGCGACGAACGGGTCCCCGGTCCTCAGTGTGCCTCGCTGGATGATGACGGAGGCGACAGCACCTTTGCCCCGTTCGAGCTGGGCCTCGACCACGACACCGGAAGCATCTGTGCCCGGGTTCGCCTTGTACTCCTCGAGTTGGGCGATGAGGTCCACGACTTCGAGCAACTCGTCGACGCCTTGGCCGTTGATGGCGGAGACCTCCACGCTGGGAATGTCGCCACCGAGCTCCTCGGTGAGCACATCGTGCTCGGTCAGCTCTGTCCTCACCCGAAGCGGGTCGGCTGCGGGAAGATCTACTTTGTTGACGGCCACGATCATCTTGACCTCCGCCGCCTTGGCATGGGAGATGGCCTCGACCGTCTGGGGCATGACACCGTCGTTGGCGGCCACGACCAGGATCACGATGTCGGTGATGTTGGCTCCCCGTGCCCGCAGCGAAGTGAATGCCTCGTGGCCCGGGGTGTCGATGAAGGTGATGGGATGCCCGTTGACGTCGACCTGGTAGGCGCCGATGTGCTGGGTGATCCCACCCTGCTCTCCCTCGACGACGCTGGTCTTTCGGATCGAGTCGAGGAGGGTGGTCTTTCCGTGATCAACGTGCCCCATCACGGTCACGACAGGCGGCCGGGGAGCGAGCTCGGCCTCAGAATCCTCGAACACCGGGCGCTCGGCGACGGCCGGCGGGGGTGGTGGCGCTTCGATGTCGACGATGAACCCGAAGGTCTCGGCTACTTCCTCGATCAGCTCCGGCGGCATCGTCTGAGCGGCTCCCACCGCCTGACCCCGGGTCATGAGCTGGGTCACCACGTCTTTGGCGGGTACCCCAAGGGCGTCGGCGAACTCAGTTACTGATGCACCAGTCGGGATCGACACGATGTCGAGATCGACTTCGGCCTCCGTTTCAGGCTCGGGAGCGACCTCTTCTTCGACTTCGGGCTCGGCGTCGACCTCGACTACCTCGGGCTCGTCGCCGGCAACGGCAAGCCGGAGAAGCTCCGCCGACTCGTCATCGAGGCCGGATGAGGCGGTCTTCACTTCGATGCCCAGGTCATGGGCCTGCACGAGCAACTCTTTCGAGTCGATCCCGAGGTCCTTGGCCAGCTCGTAAACCCTCACGTCCAGAAATCCCCTATTCGCTCTCGTCGTCGCTGTCGTCGGTTGCCACCGCATCCCCGTCGTCGGATGCCGTCACCTCGGGGTCGACGGATTCCTCCACCAACACCTCGGCGGCGGCATCCTCTGCCTCGGTGGCGACACCGGCTGGTTCTTCAGCCGGGGCGGTCTCCTCAGCAGCGGTTTCTTCGGCCGGAGCGACTACCGGCACTGCTTCCTCGACCTCGACACCTTCCATGTCAGATCGGATGTCGACCTTGTATCCGGAGAGCCGAGCCGCGAGACGGGCGTTCTGACCCTCCTTGCCGATCGCAAGCGAGAGCTGATGCTCGGACACGACTACGTCGGCCGTCTTGCTCTCATCGTCGATGTGGACTTCCTTGACCTTGGCGGGCCCTAGCGCCTCGGCGATGAACTGGCCGATGTCGTCACGCCACTGGACCACGTCGACCTTCTCACCACGCAGCTCGTTGACCACCTGACGGACACGGGAACCCCTGGCCCCGACGCACGCACCCTTGGGGTCGACGTTGGGATCGTGGGAGATCACAGCGATCTTGGTTCGGTGGCCTGGCTCGCGGGCGATGTTGACGATTTCGACTGTTCCATCGGTCAGCTCCGGCACCTCGAGCTCGAGAAGACGTCGCACCAGGTCAGGATGGCTGCGGGAAACCACAATCTGGGCGCCCTTGGCCTCGTTGCGAACCTCGAGGATGAGTGCCTTCACCCGGTTGCCACGTTCCAGCCGCTCGAAGGGGATCCGCTCCGAGCCGGGGAGTATGGCCTCGGCGTCGCCAAGGTCGAGGATCACAGACCGGTAGTCCACCTGCTGCACCAGCCCGGTGACGAGGTCGCCCTCTCGACCTTCATACATCTCGAAGACGTGCTCGCGCTTCGCCTCACGCAGCTTGTGCTGCATCACCTGCTTGAACGACTGGGCGGCGATGCGGCCGAAGGCCTCGCCTTCAGGTGTGTCCTCCCACTCCTTCACGACATTGCCGTCTTCGTCCAATTCCTGGGCGTAGACGATCACCTCGCCGGACTCGGGGTCGATGGTGACGCGGGCCTCCTCCGCTGCTCCCGGGCTCCTCTTGTAGGCGGCGACCAGAGCGTTCGCGAACGCGTCGAGGATGGTGTCGACGGAGACTCCCCGTTCCCGGGCGAGTACGTCGATTGCCTCCATCATCGTGTCGAGCTTCATGATTCTCCTTCAGTGGCCTGGCTTGGGCGCCTTTTCCCACCTGAACACCGTCTTGGCGGTGAGCACGTCCTCATATTCGACAACCCGGCTCTCTTCGTGGGTCTCGATCGTGAACGTCGACTCACCGGCGTCGGCCAGCACACCTCGGATGGTTGCCTTGTGGTCGCCATCGGCGATCTTGACCACAACCTCACGACCCACCGACTTGGAGTAATGGGACGGGCGTCGGAGGTCTCTCTCCAGACCTGGTGAAGTCACCTCGAGCCGATAGGCGTCAACGAGCTCGGTTTCGTTGTCCAGCAGGCGAGAGAGGCCACGCGAGACATCGGCCAGACGGTCGATGTTCACGTCCTTGCCATCGACGACGACACGCAGGAGGGTTCCCGGCCCGCGGCCGAGCAGCTCGACATCGTCGAGCTCCAGCCGTTCGGCGGCGAGATAGGGCTCGACCACCGTCCAAATGTCGGAAACCGTCGTCAAAATGCCTGCTCCTGGCTCCGTCTTGCCATCGTGGTGACGGTCATCGCGCAAAAAATACAGGCGGGTGCCAAAGGCGCCCACCTGGTTCAAAGCGTCCTGTTGTCCGCTCGTATTATAGGCCATCCGCGACCTTGCCCGTCGGCCCGGATCAGACCATCAACCCTGGGTTTGCAGGTTCACCAACCCGGCGAGCTTTCCAACCACTTCGGCGATCGGCACCTCTTCCATGCTCAGGTCCCGACGCGTGGTCATCTCGACAGTGCCCTGTTCCACACCCCGGGGCCCGACAGTCACCCTATAGGGGATGCCGATCAACTCGGCATCGGCGAACTTGACGCCGGGCCGCTCCTCACGATCGTCCAACAGCACCTCGACACCGGCTGCCCCCAGTTCCGAGTAGAGCTTCTCGGCGGCGTCGTGGGTCGGCTGATCATCGGCTCTGACAACGGTGATCACCACCTCGTAGGGCGCCACCGACACGGGCCAGATGATCCCCTTGTCGTCGTGGAAGGACTCGACGACCGCCGCCATGCCCCTTTCCACACCGATGCCGTAGGAGCCCATGATGATCGGGTGGCTGTCGCCCTTCTCGTCCTGGACGTACACCCCGAATGTCTCGGAGTATTTGGTCCCCAGCTTGAAGATGTGACCGACCTCGATCCCCTTCCAAAGCTCGAGCTCACCGCCGCACAACGAGCAGGTCTCTCCCGAGTGCACCTCTCTGACATCGGCCCATTGGCTCACCTCGACGTCCCGGCCGACATCGACACCGGAATGATGCCAATCGTCCTCGTTTGCTCCAGTGACCAGGTTGAACCGGCCCCGGAGCGCCTCATCGGCGATGATCCTCAGGCCTTTGACCCCCACCGCGCCCAGACTTCCCGGGTCCGCCCCGAGCAGGGGCCGGATCTCCTCAGGTGTGGCGGCGCGGGCCTCAACGGCGGCCGCAGCATCGAGCAGCTTCTGCTCCTGGAGGTCATGGTCACCCCGCAGCAGAACCAGCACCTGCTCGCCGTCGAGGACGTAGACCAGGGTCTTGATCTGACGGTCCGGAGCCGCCAGATCGGGATGTGCCTCGGCAAGAGCCTTGATCGTCCGCAGCCCGGGTGTCGGGAAGCGGTCGAGGGCGGCCGAATCTCCGTCGTCCACCTCCGCCACGGCCGAGATGGCCTTCTCCACGTTGGCCCGGTAGTCGCAAGTGGAACAGGTGACGATCCAGTCCTCACCCGCATCGCTGCGCACCATGAACTCGACCGATTCTGAGCCACCCATCGCCCCCGACGAGGCCTCGACACCAACGGCGTCGAGACCCATGCGGGCGAAGATGCGCTGGTACGCCCCACGGTGCTTCTCAAAGCCGGCATCGAGCCCCGCACGATCGATGTCGAGGGTGTACGAGTCCTTCATGGTGAACTCGCGGACGCGGAGGAGACCCGATTTCGGGCGCGGCTCGTCCCGGAACTTGGTGTGCATCTGGTACCAGATCTGGGGCAGGTCGCGGTACGAAGAGAGCTCCATCGCGGTGATGGCGAAGATCTCCTCCTCGGTCATCCCCAGTACGAGATCGGCGTCTTTGCGATCGACCAGCCTGAAAAGGTTCTCCCCCATCAACTCGTAGCGGCCGGACTTCCGCCAGATCTCCGCCGGATGAAGGGTCGGGGGCAGCATCTCCTGGCCACCGATGGCGTTCATCTCCTCGCGGATGATGTTGGCCACCTTGAGCCGGACCCGCATGCCGAGAGGCAGGATGGTGTAGGAGCCGGCAGCCAGCTGTCGTATGAACCCTCCCCGGACCAGGAGCTTGTGGCTGACCGCCTCGGCATCCGCGGGGGCATCACGGAGAGTCGGGATGAAGGCTTCAGACCAGCGCATTTGATCAGTCAACTACCAGGGTTCGGAGCGGGCGACGGTAGTCACCAGTCAATCGGACTGGGCCACCTCGGCGACCCTGGCCCTGCGGTCCTGGGAGCGGTTGGCATCACCCTGGATCTGGATCAGCTCCTCCCGGGTGGCAGCTGCGAGCTCGGCGGCATTCGCCTCGGCGTGGGCAAGCCTGCTTTCCACGCCCTCCTCCACCAGTTTCCGGGCCTCGTCGAGAAGGGCCTCGACCATCTCAGCCTCGGGCACGACCCTCACCACCTGGCCTTTTATGAACAAGTGCCCTCTCCCCCGGCCGGCGGCGATGCCGATGTCGGCCTCCCGAGCCTCCCCGGGGCCGTTGACGACGCAGCCCATGACAGCGACCTGGATCGGAAGGTTCTCTGCCTCGAGGGCAGCCTGCGCCCGGGTGGCCACGTCTATGACATCGACTTCTGCCCGTCCGCATGAGGGGCAGGCGATGAGGTCGAGGCCCTTTCGCTCGCGGAGCCCCAGGTTCTCCAGAAGCTGGCGGCCGGCCTTGGCCTCCTCGACGGGATCGGCGGTGAGCGAGAAGCGGATGGTGTCGCCGATGCCGTCATTGAGCAAGGTGGCGATACCCGCAACAGATTTGATCAGCCCGGCGGGAGGTGGTCCAGCCTCCGTGACCCCTAGGTGGAGCGGGTAATCGACGGTTTCGGACAGGAGTCGATAGGACTCGATCATCGACGGCACGTTTGAATGCTTGACCGAGATCTTGATGTCCTCGAAGTCGACATCCTGGAGATATCGGATCTCGATGAGGGCGGAATCGACCAAAGCCTGCGGTACCGGGCTCCCGTACTTTTCCAGGAGGTCCTTGTCCAGCGAGCCGGCGTTGACCCCAACCCTGATCGGCACTCCGCGGTCCTTGGCCTCGCGGGCAACAGCCTTGATCTGGTCCTCCTTGCGGATGTTGCCGGGATTGAGCCGCAGCCCCTGGACACCTGCCTCGAGCGCGGCGAGGGCGAGGCGGTACTGGTAGTGGATGTCGGCGATGATCGGAACCGGCGATCTGGGGACTATCTCGGCCAGGCCTTGGGCCGCCTCCACCTCGTTGCAGGTAATGCGGACGATGTCTGCCCCTGCCCCGGCCAGGGCATAGACCTGGGCCAGTGTGCCGTCGACATCAGCGGTCTTGGTGGTCGTCATCGACTGCACCGAGATAGGTGCGTCGCCACCCACGGCGACGTCTCCTACATGGAGTTGCCGGGTCTTGCGACGGGTGATCATCTCAGGAGAACGGTATACGAGTCGGTCCAAGTACCAGGTACACGCTCTGGCTGGCAGAGCCGGCTAGAGCGATATCGGGTTGACGATGTCGAGAACGATCGCCACAAACCCGAGGAAGGCGAACAGCCCGATCACGGCGGCAGCCACCGGCGCCAGCTTGCGAACGTTGGCCTCCCTGCCGCTGACCTTCTCATATGCCGCCACCGCGAAGTGCCCGCCGTCCAGCGGGTAGAGCGGGAGGAGGTTGATGGTGGCCAGGATCACGTTGACGAAGGCGAGGATCCCCAGGAATGCAGCGGCCGATTCGGTCTGTGTCCCGATGTTGACGATGCCGATGGGGCTCACCGGTCGGATCTCCTCGTCTACATCGGTATCGCCGGCGAGGACGCCAAGGTACTGCGCCAGACTCGAGGGCTTGATCATGTCACCCATCGCCTGGAACGTGAACCCGATCCCCTCCCACACCTGGGTGCCGGCCACGCCCACTGCGCCGATTACCCCGGGGTCATGCGTCTCGATGAGCGGGGCGACCCCCAGGAACGCAGATCCTGCGTCACGCTCGATCAGAGTGACCTCGATGGGGAGCAGCTGGCCCTCGCGATTGACCGTCACCGTGGTGGGGCCTTCGCCTACTGAGGTCAGAGCCTCGGGGACATCTGACCATTCGTCGACGCTGTGATCACCGATGGACACGATGACATCGCCCGTTTCCAGCCCTGCTGCCGCGGCCGGTGTCGGGACGGTTTCTTCCCCGACCAAGGCAGTGGGAACCACCTCGTCGACGATCGGCAGCGGCTCCGAGACGCCGTTGGCGAGAACGATCCCGTAGAACAGCAGGAAGGCGATGAGGAAGTTCATGCCGACTCCGGCGAGTACAACGACGCTCTTCTCCCAGAACTTCTTCTCCCGGTAAGTGCGTCCGATGTCGGCTTGCGAAATCTCCTCGAGGGGGTTCATGCCGATGATCCGGACGTAGCCACCTAGCGGAATCGCTTTGACCCCGTACTCGGTCTCGCCGCGGCGCCAGGAGAAGATCCTGGGCCCGAAACCGAAGAAGAACTCCGTGACCTTCATCCCGGTGGCCTTGGCCGCGAAGAAGTGGCCGGCCTCGTGAGCGGTGACGAAGAGAATGATGGCTGCGGCCGCAGCAAAGCCTCCGAGCATGCGGACACGCTACCCGCGAATCGCCGCTAGTCAGCAGGCTCCTGCGATGAACGAGGCTGCAATCTCCCGACCCTCCCGGTCGGCTGCGACCACGTCCTCCACGGTGTCGAGGGCGCGCCAGTCCGCAGTCTCGAGGGTGGCCGAGACCACCTCGGCGATCCCGAGGAAGCCCAACCGGCCATCGAGGAAGGCGGCGACCGCGACTTCATCGGCGGCGTTGAGCACGGCAGGAGAAGATCCGCCTTCCCTACCCGCCTCGAAAGCCATGTCGAGAGCGGGAAAAGACACGGGGTCGGGATGCTCGAACGTCAGGTCCATGCCGACCAGGTCGAAGGGGCGAGCCAGTGACGGCGCCCGATCCGGGGCAGTCAGGGCGTACTGGATCGGGATCCGCATGTCGGCATGGCCCAGGTGCCCCTTCCAAGACCCGTCGACGAACTCGACTGCCGAGTGGAGGATGGACTGGGGGTGGATCACCACCGCTATCCGGTCGTAATCGACGTCGAACAGATAGTGGGCCTCGATCACCTCCAGCCCTTTGTTGAAGAGCGTGGCTGAGTCGATGGTTATCCGGGGCCCCATGTCCCAGGTCGGGTGGGCCAAGGCCTCGTCCGGAGTGACCCCTGCCAGGGAATCCGTAGATCGGCCCCGAAACGGCCCACCGGACGCGGTCAGGACCAGGCGTGCCACCGATTCCGGGTCCTCGCCGGCGAGACACTGGAGCAATGCCGAGTGCTCGCTGTCGACCGGGATCAACTCGCCGCCGTTCTCGGCGAGCGCGCGCTTGACCACCGGCCCTCCGGCAACCAGGCTCTCCTTGTTGGCGAGGGCGACGCGATTGCCGCTCTCGAGACCGGCAATGGTCGCCCGCAACCCGGCTGCTCCGACGATGCCGTTGACCACGATGGTGCCCGGGATGCGTGCGGCATCGATGACCGAGTCGGCGCCGAATTCAACCATCCGGCCCACCAGGCGGGTGAAATCCTCGCGCTCCTCAGAGGAGCCTCCGGCCACCAGGACCCGCGCCGATGGATAGGACCTCGCCAGCTCCGCGAGCTTTGGCGAAGGCGATCTGGCGGCAACGGCGGAGATCTCCATCCCGAGGGAGGTAGCCACCTCGATTGTCTGGGACCCGATGGACCCGGTCGCCCCGAGAACGACCACCGGGAGGGTCACAACAAACCGAACCCGCGGAATAGGAAGTAGATGGCAGGGACCACGAACAGGAAGCCATCAATCCGGTCGAGCATCCCACCGTGGCCGGGTAAGACCGATCCCATGTCCTTGACACCGAGCGATCGCTTGACCATCGACTCGACGGCATCACCCAGCGGTGCCATCAGACCCACCACGGCCCCGGCAACCAGTGCCTTGGCGATCCCAATCGTCTCCCAGGCGGGGAACGTGGCGAGGATGGAGGCAATGACGAGCCCCGCGATGAGTCCCCCGATCAGACCCTCCCAGGTCTTCATGGGCGAGATCACGGGTGACAACTTTCGGCGGCCGAGGGCGCGGCCCACGAAGTAGGCGCCGGTGTCGTTGGCCGCGACTATCAGGACCACGAAGAGGATGTAGGCGACCGGGTGGGGACCCTGAGCGATGAGGACGGCGAAGGACAGGAGGCCGACCCAGACCATCCCGCCGATCGTGACCGAGGCGTCTTCGAGGGGCTGGCGCCTCGGCGAGAGGGTGAGGAAGAGGATTGTGACGACTGCGAACGCGGCGGCCCATCCCGCTATGGCGGCGGCGCCGGTCAGTTGCGCTCCCACGCCCATGAGGACGACGCCGAGCAGCCCGAACAAGGCGAGGGGGCGGATCTCCTCGGATCGGACGGTGGCATAGAACTCGCCGGTCGACACGATCATGGCCAGGATCACGAAAGCAGCGAACCACCACCCACCGAGTAGCAAACTGCCCAGGAACAAGCCAAAGATGACGACGGCCGAAGCCACCCTCATGGCCAGATCGCTGGTGGCGGCTTGCTCGCTGGCTTCGAAGTCCTCCTCGGTGTCGGCGCGGGAGCCGGTGACGTCCTCGAACCCGACGAGACCACTGTCCACTCCGGGGACGGTGGCAGCGACGGCTTGCTGCTCCCACTCCTCCCCGGCGGCCCGGCTCACCTCATCGGCAAGCCCTTGATACTCCTGCGTGGTCGAACCGGTGTATTGGTTGGCCTGGTAGTCCTCCAGGTCCTGAGGGAAGCTCATCCCCTCGTAGTCGTCCCCGCTCTCCGACTCAGACGGCGAGTCGGCTTTGGCCTTTCCGGCCTCGGCCTTGTCGGCATCATCGGCACCATCCTCGTCTCCGTCGTCGGTTTCGAGCAGAGGGGGAAGGGTGAAGACCTCGGCGTCCTCGTCGCCGTCGTCCCAGAGACGGCCTGGCTTCTCTTCGTCGGGGGTTCGCTCGCTCAAATCAGACCTCGAGAAGCTCTTCTTCTTTGTGACCGAGGAGACGATCGATCTGGTCGATGTACCGATCGGTCAGTTTCTGCAGTTCATCCTCGCCACGACGGATGTCGTCGTCCGAGATCTCGCCATGCATCGACTCCATGTCGGATTTGGAGTGGCGGCGGATGTTCCGGACGGCGACGCGGCCTTCCTCGGCCATGTTCCTCACCACCTTGATCAGGTCCTTGCGTCGCTCTTCGGTGAGAGGCGGGAAAGCGATTCGAATCACATTGCCGTCGTTGGTGGGATTGAGGCTGAGCTCGGAGGTCTGTAGAGCCCTCTCGATATCGCCAACGGTCGACTTGTCGAAGGGTTGGACCACCAGCATCCGTGGCTCGGGCACCGAGATCGATGCGAGCTGCTGAAGAGGGGTCGGCGACCCGTAGTACTCGACGGTTATCCGCTGGAGAAGCTGGGGATTTGCCCGCCCGGTGCGGACAGTTGAGAACTCAGAGGCCACGTGGTCGGTGGCCTGGTCCATCTTATGCTCGGCCTCGGTCAGGAGGTCGCTGATCACTGTTCCTCCTCGTCAGTGGATCACGGTGCCGATCTTCTCGCCGCTCACCGCCTTGACGATGTTGCCAGGTGTCGTCATGTCGAACACGACTATCGGCACACCGTGCTCCTTGCTCATCGTAACGGCGGTGGTGTCCATGACCC
>Ga0190271_10000673_pt1 | contig 17745 bp, 16 predicted proteins | sample Popmic356T_FD_133747 | JGI IMG/M metagenome (GOLD analysis project Ga0190271, IMG submission 133747) | Populus adjacent soil microbial communities from riparian zone of Weber River, Utah, USA - 356 T | ecosystem: Environmental > Terrestrial > Soil > Riparian zone | place: USA: Utah | collected...
CCTACGACCAGCATCAGCGCAACGTGGTGAAACTGCGCACGCTCGAGAAGCATCAGGCGGTCGATACCGCCGAGCCGGAGGAGACGGCCGCCACGGCCGCGACACCGGATCCGGCCGCCACCGCAGCGGACCCGGCAGTACGGACTCCGCCAGCCGGTGCGAAGAAGCGCAACAGCGGTACGCCGGCGCCCCGGACGCCGCCGACGGCGCAGAATTCCACCACGACCGCGCCGACCGTGCAGCGCTAAAGCCGCTGCATCCGGGCGGCGTTCCTGCCGTTCGTGCTACTCTGGCCCCGCGCGAATCTACGTCTCGAAGCGCAACGGATTTTTCGCACCATCATGGCCTTATCGAGCATGACTGGCTTTGCCCGCAGCCACGACGCCTGCGGCACCTACGCCTTCGAATGGGAGTTGCGCTCGGTCAACGCCAAGGGGTTCGACCTGCGCATGCGTCTGCCGCCCGGCTGGGACGCGGTGGAGCCGGTCGCGCGCAAGCGCGCGACCGAACTGCTGGCGCGCGGCACGGTCTATGCCAACCTCACGGTCAAACGTACCGATGCGGGTCCCGTCATTCGCGTCAACGACGATGTGCTGGCCTCGGTGATGAAGGTGGCCGCCGATCTTGCGGCAAAACTTGCGGCGCCGCCGCCGACCGTCGACGGCATTCTTTCGATCAAGGGTGTGCTCGAGCTATCCGAACCGGACGACACCGAGGCGGAGCGTCAGGCCGCGGAAACCGCGATCCTGAAAGCGTTCGAGCAGGCGCTCGCCGCCCTGATCCAGATGCGTCAGCGCGAGGGAGTTTCGCTGCAGCAGATATTGGGCTCAAGGCTCGATGAAATCGCGGTGCTTGCGAAGCGTGCGGATGCGGCGCCCGGCCGGCAGGCCGACGCGGTCAGGGCAAAACTGTCGGAGCAGATCGCGACGCTGCTGGAATCGTCGGAGCGTTTCGATCCGGACCGGCTGCACCAGGAAGCGATCTTGATCGCGGCCAAGGCCGATATCCGTGAAGAGCTCGACCGGATCGCCTCGCATGTCGCGCAGGCGCGCGAATTACTCGGCAAGGGCGGGGCGGTGGGCCGCCGGCTCGACTTCCTCGCGCAGGAGTTCAACCGCGAGGTCAACACCACCTGCTCGAAATCCAACGATCTGGAACTGACCAGTATCGGGCTTGAGATGAAGAACGTGGTCGAACAGTTTCGCGAGCAGGTTCAGAATCTCGAATGAGCGGTGAGGCAGGCTGCGATGGCGGGTGACGGAGCGGAACGGCGCGGCCTGATGTTCGTGCTGTCGTCGCCGTCCGGCGCGGGCAAGACGACGCTTGCGCGCGAGCTGATGCGCAAGGAGTCCGGCCTGCAGATGTCGGTGTCGGTGACGACCCGGCCGATGCGGCCCGGCGAGACCGAGGGCAAGGACTACTATTTCATCGACAAGCAGCGCTTCGATGCGATGGTGAAGAAAGGCGAACTGCTGGAGCACGCACCGGTGTTCGACTATTTCTACGGCACACCGCGCGAACCGGTCGAGGCGGCGCTGTCGGCGGGTCGTGACGTGCTGTTCGACATCGACTGGCAGGGGACGCAGCAGCTTCGCGAGAAGGCGCGCGCCGACGTCGTCAGCGTCTTCATCCTGCCGCCGTCGGCAGCCGACCTCGAGAAGCGGCTGCATACGCGCGCGCAGGACTCCGACACCGTCATTCGAGGCCGCATGAGCCGTGCCAGCCATGAGATGAGCCACTGGGCGGAATACGACTACGTCGTCGTCAACCGCTCGGTCGAAGACGCGTTCGCCGAAGTCCATGCCATTCTCAGGGCAGAGCGTTTGCGCCGCGATCGGCGGACGGGCCTGACGGCGTTCGTGCGCGATCTGCAGAAGCAATTGGAGCCATGAACGTCAAGGCGGCGCGGTGGTCTCTCCCCGAGCGGCTGATGTTTCTCAGCCGGTCAGTGCACCTGGAGCAGCTGGGTCCGCAGCATGTCCCTGATTTGTGGCGCGCAACGAGCGGTGCGGAGTGCTCGTTCGAGTATCTTCGCTAGGGCCCATTCGCATCCGAGAGCGCGATGCGCGATCAGGTGCTGAAGCTTGCGGGCCGAACCGGTCAACCGTTTTGGGTTGTGAAACCGAAATTGAGCGGCCTCGCGCTGGCTGTCGCTGTGCGACACCTACCCCGACGACGGAGCGATCGAGATCGGCAGCAGCGTACACGTGCGGCGACCGAGGCGACCTTCCTGCTGATGACCTGCGTGATGAACGACCTTCGCTATCCGCGACTGGTCTGGCGCCGCCTGGGGCCCAATGAGGCGTCGCGAAATTCGGCTGGGCGGTACGGTTTCGTCCCGGAAGGCCGTTGGCGCGGCTCGGCGATCTTCAGGGGCCACCGGTGGGATCAGGTCTGGTATTCGATCATGGCCGACGAGTGGCCAGAGCGACAACCAGAGCGACAAGCTGCGATCGCGGTGTGGATTGCCGACGGGAACTTCGACGAAAAGGCAGAGCACGGGCTCCGCTGCGGCCGCGCGACGTATAAGCTGGCGCTGGCCGGTGAAGAGGACCGCAAAATGCGGCGCTGTTAAGGGAGCGAAATCATGGCAGGTATTCTCGAGGGTAAGACGGCATTGGTTACCGGTGGCGCTTCCGGAATCGGGCGCGCGACCGCAGTGGCGATGAGCCGCGAAGGGGCGCGCGTTGCGGTCGCCGACCGGACCGAGGAGAGTGCGGCGAACACGGTCGCACTCATCAACAAGACGGGCGGGCAGGCGATCGCAATCGGCGGCGACGTGACGCGCGAATCGGACGTGCAGGCAATCGTTGCGCGCACCGTCGCGGCCTTCGGCCGGCTCGATTGCGCTTTCAACAACGCCGGTATCAGTGGTCGCGCGGTCGGCCCGGCCGGCCAGCGCACCCACGAACTCAGCCGCGAGTCGTTCGACGGTATGTTGGCGGTCAACCTGACTGGCGTCTTCATGTGCCTGAAGCACGAGATCGCACAGATGCTGGCGCAGGGCGGTGGCGGAGCGATCGTCAATACGTCGTCGATCGCCGGTATTATCGGGCTCGCGGGCGCCACGCACTACGTGGCCGCCAAGCACGGCGTGGTCGGATTGACGAAGACCGCCGCGCTGGAATACGCGCAGGATCGCATTCGGGTGAACTGCGTTAATCCGGGTTATGTCGAAACGCCGATGACCGAAGAAACGATGAAGACGCGTTACGACGCGATCATGGCCAAGGTGCCGATGAACCGCCTCGGCGTGCCGGATGAAATCGCCGAAGCAGTCGTGTGGATGTGTTCCGACAGGGCGTCGTTCATGACCGGCGCCGCGCACGTGGTCGACGGCGGCTACTTCGCGGCGTAGGCAAGGCCCCGCTCAGCCTCTGGCCGGTACCCGGCGGATGTTGGCGCCGAGAGCGTTGAGACGTTCGTCGATGCGCTCATAGCCGCGTTCGATCTGGTCGGCATTGTCGATCGTGCTGGTTCCGTCCGCGCACAGCGCGGCCAGCAGCATGGCCATGCCGGCGCGGATATCCGGCGAGTTGACATGCGCGCCATGCAGGCGGCTTGGACCGGCCACGATCGCGCGATGCGGATCGCACAGGACGATGCGCGCGCCCATGCCGATCAGCTTGTCGACGAAGAACAAGCGCGATTCGAACATCTTCTCGAACATCAGGATCATGCCGTCGCACTGCGTCGCGGTGACGATGGCGATCGACATCAAATCCGCTGGAAAGGCCGGCCAGGGCTGATCCTCGATCTTCGGCACATGGCCGCCGAGGTCGGCGCGGATCTTCAGCGATTGCTTCGCCGGAACGATGAGGTCGTCTCCCTCGACTTCGCAGACGATACCGAGCCGCTCGAAACCCATCCGGATCGAGCGCAGGTGCGGCACGCCGGCGCGGGCGATGCGCAGTGGCGAGCGCGTGACCGCGGCGAGTCCGATCAGCGAGCCGACCTCGATATGGTCGGGACCGATCGCATGGGTCGCGGAGTGCAGAGCCGCGGGTCCGTGCACCACCATCGTGTTGGTGCCGATGCCGTCGATCTGCGCGCCGAGCGCGGTGAGGAAATGCGCGAGATCCTGCACGTGGGGTTCGGAAGCTGCGTTGCGCAGCGTCGTCGTGCCGTGCGCTGCCACCGCCGCCATCAGCGCATTTTCCGTCGCCGTGACGCTCGGCTCGTCGAGGAAGACGTCTGCGCCCTTCAATCGCGCGGCGCGGAATTCCAGCCGTTCGCCCGCGGTGACGGTCGCGCCCAGCTGCTCGAACGCCAGAAAATGCGTATCCAGCCGGCGGCGGCCGATCACGTCGCCGCCGGGTGGCGGCAGCGCCACCTGGCCGCAGCGCGCCAGCAGCGGTCCCGCAAGCAGGATGGAGGCGCGAATACGCGCGCACAGGACCGGATCGAGGTCGATCGCCCGGACCTCCCTGGCGTGAATCACGAGCGTGTTGCGCTCCCGCCAGACGATCTCGACGCCGATGGATTTGATCAGTTCGACCAGCGTTTCCGTGTCGCGAATGCGCGGCACGTTCTGCAGTGTCACCGGCTGGTCAGTGAGCAGCGCCGCCGCGATGATCGGCAGCGCCGAGTTCTTGTTGCCCGCGGGCTCGATGGTACCGGCGAGGCGGCGTCCGCCTTCGACGACGTACTGGATGGCCGCCATCACTGTGGCTCAGTTCGCCAGCATGATGCGGCCGACGACCTTGCCGGCACGCAATTCGTCGATCCACTTCTGGGTCTCGCCCATCGGCTTTTGCTGCATCGGCACCGGCTTCACTTTGCCGGCGCGGCCGAGCTCCATCAGTTCCTTGCCTTCTGCGAGCGTACCGACCATGAAGCCCTCGATGGTCATGCGCTTGTAGATCCACTGCACCATCGGCAGGCTGAAATTACCGCCCATCAAGCCGGAGACGACAACCTTGCCGCCGCGGGCCACCGCCGAGACGGCAAATGCCAGCGACTTGTCGTTGCCGGCGAAGTCGACGACGCTATCGAAGCCGCCGTCGGTTTCCTTCATGATCCGCCGGGCGAGTTCCGGCTCCTTGGGGTCGTAGGCGACGGCTGCGCCGTTCTTCAACGCCGCGGCGCGGGCACTTTCGCTCAGGTCGGCCACCGAGATCGGCTGCTTGAACATCGCTTGCGCAAGCGACAGGCCCATCATGCCGACGCCACCAAGTCCGACCAGCAGGATATTGCGCTGGCGCGGGCGATCGACCAGGCGCTTCAGCGCACCATAGGCGGTGATGCCAGAGCACATCAAAGTCGCGGCCATGTCGACAGGCAGCGGATCATAGTCGAGCAGGTACTTCGCGTCCGGCACCAGCACGTGGCTGGCAAAGCCACCGTCCAACGAGACGCCGAGAAAACGATTGCGGGCGCACAGGTTCTCATCGCCGGCGAGGCAGTCGCGGCATTTGCTGCACCCGATCCATGGGAATACCGCCTTCTTCTTGCCGATGATGTCTTTCGGGGCATCGGGGCCGACGTCGTCGACAACGCCCGCAATCTCGTGGCCGAGGGTGAAGGGCAGCGTCATGCCGCGCGTGGTGTCGAGCCGGTTGCCGTTGCCGAGGTCGGCGTAACCGTCCTGGATGTGCAGGTCGGAGTGGCACAGCCCGCAGCGCTCGATGCGCACGAGCACCTCGGCCCCTTGCGGCTTCGGCGTCTCGACGACGGTTTCGCAGAGCGGGGCATCGAACTTGACGAGCGACTGGCGACGCATCAGCGCCATGGCGTTCTCTCCTCTTTACGCGTCGTCAGACGCGGTCTCCCGTGGTGGCGCGTATATTGGATAATTCGCGCGCCATGGCAACAAAGCCCTCGACCGGGACTGTCTCTGCGCGGCGCGTGGGATCGATGCCTGCCGCATCTGTCAGGCGTGCCGGATCGGCACCGAGCGACTTCAGGCTTTGACGCAGCATCTTTCGGCGCTGGCCGAAGGCGGCCTCGGTCACGCGCTCCAGCATTCGCCGGTCGCAGGGCGCGGGCTGCTGCCGCGGCACGAAGCGAACGACCGACGAGGTCACCTTCGGCTGAGGCACAAAAGCAGTTGGCGCCACGTCGAACATGATGCTGGCCTCTGTTCGCCAACCGGCGAGGACAGCTAGTCTTCCGTAAGCGTCGTCATCGACGCCGGCGACGATGCGCTCGGCGACCTCGCGCTGAAACATCAGCACCATGGCGTCGTACCAGGGCGGCCACGGCTCGGCGCCAAGCCAGCCCGTGAGCAGCACGGTTGCGATGTTGTAGGGCAGGTTGGCGACGATTTTGGCGCGCTGGCCGTTCAGCATCGGCCGCGGATCGAACACGAGAGCGTCGGCGGCGACGACGTCGAGCCGCCCCGGATAGCGCGCGGCGATCTCTCCCAGTGCTGCGAGCGCGCGCTCGTCACGTTCGATGGCAATGACGCGCCTTGCGCCAAGCGCCAGCAGGGCGCGCGTCAGTCCGCCGGGGCCGGGGCCGATCTCGACAATGGTGTGTGTGTCGAGGCTGCCCGCCGCTCGCGCGATGCGTGCTGTCAGGTTCAGATCGAGCAGAAAGTTCTGGCCAAGCGACTTGCGCGCCGACAGGTCGTGCCGGCGAATGACCTCGCGCAGTGGAGGAAGGTCGTCGACGGCGTTCACGTCAGCGGCCCGCCGTGGCCGCCATGCGGGCGGCGAGACGCAGCGCTGCGATCAGGCTCGACGGATTGGCGCGGCCCGTGCCGGCAATATCGAAGGCCGTGCCGTGATCCGGCGACGTGCGGATGAAGGGAAGGCCGAGCGTTACGTTGACGGCGTCGTCGAACGCGATTGTCTTGATCGGGATCAGTGCCTGATCGTGATACATGCACACCGCGCAGTCGTAGGTTTTTCGCGCCGCTTCGTGGAACATCGTGTCGGCAGGCAGCGGCCCGCGCGCGTCGATACCCGCGTTGCGCAAATGCGCGATGGCCAGCGCCACGATCTCGATGTCCTCGCTGCCGAGCGAGCCATCCTCGCCCGCATGCGGATTCAGCCCGCTGACCGCGATGCGCGGCCTTGCAACGCCAAAGCGCCGCTTCAACTCATTGGCGGCGATCGTGCAGGTCTCGACGATGTCGCGGGTCGTGAGCTGGGCGATGGCCTCGCGCAAGGCCACATGGATCGTGACCGGGACGACGGCAAGGGTAGGGGACCACAGCATCATCACCGGCCGCGGTGCGGCGCCGCTGCCGTCTGCCGCCAGTTCAGCAAGGAATTCGGTGTGGCCGGGATGTTTGAAGCCAGCCCGATAGAGCACGCTCTTGGCGACCGGATTGGTCACAACCGCGCTTGCGCGGCCAGCGCGAACGTCGCCAACGGCGTGGCGGATGGAGGCGATGGCAGCAGGTCCGCTCCTGTCGTCGGGCCTGCCGGGCTCCGCCGTTGCGGCAATGCCGGTATCGACCACGGGAAGGGCGCTTGCGAATGCGGCGGATGCCTCCGCAGGGGCAACGCTTGCTGTTGGCACCTGCAGACCGAGATGCCTTGCGCGGCTGTCGAGAAAGCGCCTGTCCGCGGCAATGTAGAATGGCGGCAGCGCCAGTCCCTTGCGGCGCGCCCAGACAGCAAGTGCGATGTCCGGGCCGATGCCTGCAGGCTCGCCCAAGGTCAGCGCCAGCGGCTGGGTCATGGCTTCAGCATCTACTGCTGACGATACTCGATCATCGAGCTACGACGCGCTTCCTCAAGATACTTCTTTGCCTGCGTATCGTATTTCTGCGCAAAAAGCTTTTCCCGCGCCTCGCGCTTGGCCGGCGTTTCGGTGCTTGGTGCGCGGCTGCACAGCACGACCATCTCAACGCCTGCACGGGTGACCTCCGGCGGTGTCATTTGGCCGACCGGTGTCTTGTCCAGGAGTTCGCGCAGGGCCTGGGGCAGATCGGCTGAGGTCTTCACCACCTGATCCTTGATGATGCCGTCGCGCAGGGAGCGAAAATAGCTGTCCGCCTGATCGCAGTTCTGAATTCTCGAGCGGAGCGTCTCTGCGTCCTTCTTGCGCAGATCGATCGCAGACTTTTCCGCGCCTTTTGCGACGAACAGCACCACCGGGCGCATCTTGTATTCGAAGCTGTCAGTGGACGGCTCCTTGCTGTCGCCCTTCACCTCGATTGCCTTTTCGACGTCCTTCTCGTTGACGATCAGGCTCTGGCTGAAGCGCCCGCGCACGATCTGCGTCCAGATATAGTCCGCCTTCAGCCGCGCCTTCAGCGTGTCCGGGCGAATGCCGCGGCCTTCGAGTACCTTGCTCAGCTGATCGGCATTCATGCGAAGGCGCACGGCCATGGTCGAATACTGCGCATCGACCTCCGCCGCGCTCATCTCGATATTGAACTTCTTGCCTTCCTTGACCTTGACGCGATCGTTGATGAGTTCCTCAAGCGCCTCCTGCCTGCTCGGGACCTTGCCACCCCCCGACAGCCCCACGAGCTTGATGCGCTGCTCGATGTCGAAATTGGTGATCGGATCGCCGTTGACGACGACGACCGCATTCTGTGCGCGGGCGTCGCCAGCAGCAACCAGCGCCATGCCTCCGGCAAGCAACATCGTTGCGACGGCTGAAAACAGTGAACGTGGCAACAAAGAATGCATTCGCAAACCCGTCATGGTTTCCGGCGCGGCCGCCCGTTTGCCGAACGGGGGTGTGGGGCAACGCCAGCGATGCCTAAAGACCGAATAACGAACCTGTACCCGTCGCACCGCCCGCCGTCGTCGGCGTGGTGGTCTGGTTGAACCGCGTTGTACCGATCGTCCGCAAGCCGACTTGCAGCATCACGCGATGATTGGTGACCGGATTGCCGCTGTAGCTGTAGTCGGTTATATAATTCATCGCCAGCACGAAACAATCATCGACATAGCCGGCGCCGAAGATGGTCTGGTTGATCTGGTCGGCGACCAGGTCGTAGCGAATGCCGCCGGAAACAACCCAGTTGGTGGCGACTTTGAACGTTGCAGTACCAAGCAGGCCTTCGCGGCGGTTAAGGAAGCCGAGTTCCGGCTGCTTGTCATAGTTCCCGTAGAGCAGGCTGACCGTCCAGCGCTCGAAATTGGCTTTGGTTTCCAGTTCAAAGCGCCGCATCTCCCATGAAGCTTCATCGAGCCGCGACCGCGCCGAGAAATTGAGCGTGGCGTTCGGCTGGTAGGACAGCCGTGTGACATAGTCGGACCGGGCGCTGTCGAGGCCGGAATTGAGGCCGGTGTTGGTCAGGTCGCCGACCGCAAAGGAGTTCTGGCCAAACAGGTGGTACGACTGGCCGAACAGGAAGTTCACGAAACCGCCGCGATCGAACTGTGTCGTTCCCTGGATGCCGAGGTTGGCCCGGCCGCCGCCTTCGCTGCGATCCCAGCCAGAGAATTTATCGACCCGGAACAGGTTCGTATCGTCGAACAACAGACTCTGCGCATCTTCGGTCGGCAACCGGCCGATCAGTTGCTCGTTTGGCCGAACGATCACCTGCGCAATCGGCTCAATCGTCTGCGAGCCCCACGGCTGCGCACTGATGAAGGGATAGCGGTATTCAAGGCCGACGGCCGGCATCACCCTGGCGGCGTTGAAATCGCCAGTCGGCAGGAAGTTCGTGACACCGGCGTCGGGCTTGACGTTGGCGTGATTGACGTCGGCGCGCACCGAGACAAACGGCGTCCACATCTGTCCAACGGGATCGATGAGGGTCCGCCTCCAGGTGGCCTCTCCAGACAGGCGCGTGTAATCCCCGCGGATGCCGCGCAGGAGGCAGTTCGTCGGATTCTTCTGGGCTATGTCGGCGCTGCTCGGCATGCAGAAGCCCATCGAAGCCGCGGTGGCGGTAATCGGATTGTAGTTGATCGACTGGCGGCTGAGGCTCGTCAGGTTTGCGCGATAGCTCAGTTCGCCGCCGAACACCGGCCGGTTGAACACATTGGCATAGTCGATCACCGGATGGACGATCGGGATCTGGCGCTGCACGTCGGCTTCGGAGAAGCCGTAGAAATACATGACGCGCGCATCGAAGAAAGATCGCGTGCCGACGCCCGCCAGGTAGAGCTGCGAAATCGCGTCAGTCGGCACCGCGGAAAACACCACCGTCGGCGACTTAAATCGGCTCAGCATGTAGTCGGAGAAGAAGGTGGGATCGGTAACCAGCGTTCCGTCCCAGCCCCACGACCACTTGTCGTTCAGGGCGAACCGGCCGGACGTCTCGATGCCGCCGCGGAAGTCCCGATAGCCGGGCGTCGCAGGTCCGCCTGATCGGAGGAAGTCGTCCTTGTCGAGCTGGCGAATGCCGTAGGCGCGGATGTCGTAGGCGCCGTTGATCAGCCGCTGCCGGAACTCACCCTGCAGCAGCAGCCCCTGTTTGGTGGTGATGCGCGGCGTCACCGTCAGGTCGTAGTCGGGCGCGAGCGCGAAGTAGTAGGGGGTCTGCAGGCCGAAGCCGTACTTCGTGTTCGTTGAGAACATTGGCATCAGGAAGCCGGTCTTGCGCTTGACCGTCGGATCGGGCGTGTAGAAGTACGGCAGGTAGGCCATCGGCACGCCGAAGAACTCCAGCCGCGCGCTCTCGAAGTAGAGCATCTTCTCACCCTGGTCATGGATGATGCGGGCGGCCTTGACCTGCCACAGCGGCGGCTTCTTCGGGTCGTCCCTGCAGGCCTCGCAGGCGGTGTAGACGCCGCTCTGGAACACGGTGAAGTTCCCGCCGGTGCGGTCGGCGCGGGTCGCCGCCATCCGCGTGCGGTCGGCGGTGTCGACGTGCAGCGAATCGACGAAGCCGTCGCGATAGTCGTCGCTCAGATCCATACTTTGCGCGTTGGTGATGCGGCCTTCCTGATCGGTGATCCGCACATTGCCGTCGGCGTAAAGGCGCTTGGTTTTCTGGTTGTAGGTGACGCGGTCAGCTTCGAGCGTGGTGCCGTTGTAGAAGATCTGCACGCCACCGACAGCTGCGACCAGCGAGTTGACGTTGTCGTAGTTCACCTCCTGCGCCTGCACGAGCATCTGTCCGTCGTTCTTGCTGCGTGCTGCGGGCGGGCCTGCGCGAGGCGGCAACGGATTGTAGGTGAACTGCGCATGCGCGGGGGTCGGGTGAAAAACCAGCACCGCCGGCACGACGATGGCCAGCGTCAGCGCAAGGCGCAAAAGAACGCTTGCGCAACGCACAGCCGTGCGGCGCCGGTTTGCGCGTAGACGCGCGAAGCGGGTGGCGACAAACGTCGACATCACCCGTCCTCCAGATGCAGCAAGGCCAGCAAACCGGCGAGGCTGCCAACAGCGACAGGCAGCCACGCCGCAGTGATAGGATGCATCAACTCGGCCTTGCTCAGATCTTCCGTAACTTTCGAAAGCACATAAAGCAGAAAGCCCGAGGCGATTCCACCCAAAACCATTTTCTGCACGCCGCCGAGCCGGAAGAACCGCAGGCTTACCGCCGACGCCAAAAGCACCATCGCCGCGAACAAAAATGGACGCGACAGAAGCTTCTGGTATTGCAGCCTGTAGCCTGCGGCGGACACGCCGGAATTTTCCGACGAGGTGATGTATTCCGACAACTCCCAGAAAGAAACAGATTCGGGATTGGCGAAGTTCCCGCGCACCTGGTCGGGCGTCAGACTTGTCGCGAGTCGATAGCTGTCCTCGACTTTCACCGGTTCGTTGAAGCTGTGACGGCGCACGTTCTTGAACAGCCAGTAGCCGTTCTCCAACGTCGCCTCGCGCGCCTCGATCCGCTCGCTGAACCGGCCGTTCTGATCGAACCGGAACACGGTCAGCCCCGTCAGCAATTCGCCACGGCGCTGGCTCGAGGCCGCGTTGATGATCGTCTGCCCTTCACTGGTCGCCTGGTTGAGCCAGAAGCCGTGCGCATCCTGCATCATCTGCTGACGGTCGCCGAACAGCTGCGTCTCGTTGAGTTGCGCCTGTTCCTGCAGATTGGCCGAAACCGGATTGTAGACAGTCGTCGCCAGCACGCCCATGACGAGCGCGGCCGCGAGCGCCGGTGTCAGGAACTGCCAGGCTGAAACGCCGGCGGAACGCGCAACGACCAGTTCAAGCCGTCGCGAAAGGTTGAGATAGCAGGACATCGCCGCGACCAGCACGCAGAACGGCATCAGCCGCTCGAGCAGTTGCGGGACGCGAAACAGCGAGGTCTGCACGACGAGCCAGGTCGAGGCAGCGATACCCGAGGTCTTTCGCGTCATCTCGATGTAATCGACCAGCACGACGAGCAGGAAAACGCCCATGAAGACCGCGAGCGCGGCGCCGACGAACTTGCCGGCAAAATAACGCGCGAGTGTGTTTGCGATCATCGTGACGCGCCCCTCACGTTGCCGCGAACCGGCGCGAAATGCGCTCGATTGCATTGCTGAGCGTGTCGAGCACGATTGGTGGCGGCTCCAGCGCGATCACGCGCGTGATAACGAAGGCGCTGACGGCGATCGTCGCCAGCAGCATCGCGTACTGGAATGGAGCAGCATAAGTCGACTTCACAGCCAGCACCGTGCAGGCAAAGCCGAGCAGGCGCAGTGCGCTCAGCGAGATGATGGCGCTGGTGATCGAGATGGCGCGGCTCTGCCGCGTGGTGCGCGGCGCCCCGAGAAAGGCGAACGTCAGCGCCATGAATGCAAACGGATAGAGCGGAGCGGTCAGCCGCTCGTGCATCTCGGCGCGGAATTGTCCCGGAAACTGCTTGAACATCGGATCCTCCGGATCCGGATCCAGCAGTTCCCAGAGATAGCGCTCGCGAATCGAGTAGCTGATGTTCGCCGCGGCGCCGGTACCGACCTTGCTCATGTCGAACGCGTTTTGTTCGAAGACGACCAGGGCCGGATCGCGCCGGCCTGCCTCGAAGCGCTGCAGGTTGCCGTCTTCCAGGATCAGGAACGAGCCATTGTCGTTCTTCAGGATTGTGCCGCGTTCGGCGATGATCGTGACACGCTCCTTCGGATCGCGTCGGTCGTCGATGAAAATTCCGACCAGCAGCCCCTGGGGCTGCCGTTCCCGCACCCGCAAGGTGAGGTTGCGCTCGATCTCGACGAATTTGCCGGTCTGCAGCACGTTGCTGAGCACGTCGGCCGTAATCTCGCGCTGCCAGGCCTTGAGCCTGCGCAAGCCGTCCGGAGCCACGTAAGCCGAGACGACGAAGACCAGCGCGGAGACCACCGTCGTCACGAACAGGAACGGCCGGAACAACTGCCAAGGCTGCATGCCGGCGGCGTTCATGACGATGATTTCAGAGTCAGTCGAAAGCTTGTTCAGCACATAGGCAACCGCCACGACCAGTGCGATGGGCGCGATGACGAGAACAAGATAGGGGATGGCAAGCCCGGTCAGCCCGACGAAGACCAGTACGGTCTGTCCCTGGCCGGTCATCACGTCGATGCCACGCAGCGCCTGCGTGATCCAGATGACCGCGGTCAACGTGACCAGCACAAGGACGAACGCAGCAAACGTCTGACGGAAAATATAGCTGTCGATTGACCGCATCGCGCAGCGGAACCCCATCCCCCTTGTGCCGGAAGCTTCCTCAGCGCAGCCTCATCCCCAAGAGGCTGCAAAAAGCTTCGGCCGAACGTCCCCAGAGACTACCATCTCCTTGATTGGTCAACAAAATGGCTGCGGGATGGCAGCGGTTAAGGTTGATTGAATTATTGGTTAATTGTGGCTCGCGGGGTACGGTCGGTGACACCGCGATGACCCGTGCTATTGGCAGGCCGCGCAGGAACGCGTCATAGTGCCGAAAGCTGCCCGTTCGGGTCAGTTTTCAGCCCGCCGCCAGGGGTTCCGGAGGTTTTCGATGTCGGATGCCGTCAAGATCGGCTTCGTTCCGTTTTCTGCCGCGCCAAACGGCGTTCTGGTCTTGTTCACGGACGAATCCCTCAAATTCGGACCCGCGTCGGGGAAGCCGCTGGGGACTGCGGCGGAAACGGTCAAACGGGCTGCCGCCGCCAGCCGATTCAAGGGCAAGAACGGCAGCGTGCTGGATATCCTTGCGCCTGCCGGCTTGAAGGCTGACCGGCTGATTGTGACCGGTACCGGCAAGGCCGGGGCGCTCAAACAAGAGGACTTTATCAGGATTGGCGGCACCACAATCGCGCGGCTGCGGGCGAATGCGGAGCATGTGACGATCGTTGCCGAATTGCCGGGCGGGGCGATCAAGCCTGCCGACGTTGCCGCGATCGCCTCGGGCGTTCGCCTGCGCGCCTACACCTTCGACCGCTACAAAACGAGGAAGAAGGACGATGAAGAGCGGCTGAAGTCGACGGTCTCGCTTGCCGTCAAGGACGCCGCCGCCGCGAGGAAAGCGTTTGCGCCGGCCGACAGCGTGACCGACGGCGTGATTGTCGCGCGCGACCTCGTCAACGAGCCTCCGAACGTCCTCTATCCGGAGGAATTCGCCAACCGCGCCGCGCAGCTGAAGAAGCTCGGCGTCAAGATCGAGATCTTCGACAGGAAGGCGATGACGAAGCTCGGCATGGGTGCGCTGCTCGGCGTCGCGCAAGGCTCCGTGCGAGAAGGTCGTATGGTGGTGATGCGCTGGGAGGGCGGCAAGAAGAGCGACAAGCCGGTCGCTTTCGTCGGCAAGGGCGTATGCTTCGACACCGGCGGCATTTCCATCAAGTCAGCCGGCGGTATGGAGGAAATGAAGGGCGATATGGCGGGGGCCGCCTGCGTCGTCGGGCTGATGCATGCGCTGGCCTCGCGCAAGGCGCGGGTCAACGCGGTCGGCGCGATCGGTCTCGTCGAGAACATGCCCGACGGCAACGCGCAGCGGCCTGGCGACATCGTCACGACGATGTCGGGGCAAACCATCGAAATCATCAATACCGACGCCGAAGGCCGGCTCGTTCTTGCCGACGTGCTCTGGTACGTGGCAAAAACTTTCAAGCCGAAGTTCATGGTCGATCTCGCCACGCTGACCGGCGCCATCATGGTCGCGCTTGGCACCGAGCACGCGGGTTTGTTCTCCAACAACGACGAGTTGTCGGAACGGCTGACGCTCGCAGGACGGGCGACCGGCGAGCACGTGTGGCGCATGCCGCTCGGCTCGGCCTACGACAAGCTGATCGATTCGAAATTCGCCGACATGAAGAACACCGGTCCGCGCCATGGCGGCTCGATCACCGCGGCGCAGTTGCTGCAGCGCTTCGTCGACGGCACGCCGTGGGCGCATCTCGATATTGCCGGAACCGGGATGGGTGCGCCGTCGAGCGACATCAACACGTCGTTCGGCACGGGCTACGGCGTGCGGCTGCTGGACCGGCTGGTCGCGGACTACTACGAAGCGAAGCGATGACGGAAGTGCTGTTCTACCATCTGCAGAATCAGCTGGTGGAGCGCGTGTTGCCGCCGCTGCTCGAAAAGTCGCTCGAGCGTGGCTGGCGCGTGGTGGTGCAGACGGCGTCGGAAGAACGCGCCGACGCGCTCGATTCGCATCTGTGGACTTACCGCGACGATTCGTTCCTGCCGCACGGAACCTGGCGTGACCGCGACGCCGCGGAACAGCCGGTCATTCTGGCCGTGGACGGCGGCAACCCGAACCGCGCGTCCGTGCGGTTTCTGATCGACTGTGCGATCCTGCCGGAAGATGCGAGCGCCTATGAGCGTCTCGTGCTGGTGTTCAACGGGGAGGACGACGACGCAACCGCCGCTGCGCGCACGGCCTGGGCGTCGAGCAAGGCGAAGGGCTTTGACGTCACGTACTGGCAGCCGGACGAGCAGGGCCGCTGGCAGCGCATGGCTTGACCTGGTTGTCGTGAAAGGCGAGTTGAATTCGCTAAGCGGTTGTGGTGTTAAGCACCTTTCCGAATTAAAGTCGCCACAGGGGAAGGGGTCACGCTGATGCCGCAAACCCCTTGTTCAGTACAGGCGCTCTGGGATTGTGGGTGCGTCTTTGTCCGGATTCGCAGCATGAAGGGATTGGTGCAACGGTGGCGCGTGGCGTTGGTGCTGCTTGCAGCACAGCCGCTGCTGGTCGGCTGCGGCGCCATGGATTTTTCGATCAAGGATCAGGAGTGGTTCAGCCGGCCGAAGATTTTCAGCCGAAGTCTCACGCTCGAGACGCCGCCACTAACCGATGGCCGACCGGTTCAAGCCACCGATCTGATCAGCGCCGAGGGGTATTGTGCCGGTATGGCCGCGACGGCCGACGCGAATGCGTTGACGGAGCAGCCGTCCGCGGCTGAAGCAGTTCAGGGGAGCGCCGGGATTGCGATCGGCCGCACCGAGTGCGAGGTCGCGCGCGCGGCTGGCGCCCCCGACAACATCGCGATTTCGGCTGAGGGTGGCCGGCGGATGACGACGTTGACCTATGTACGGGGACCGCGTCCTGGCATCTATCGCTTTTCCGATGGACGCATGTCGTCGATGGAGCGCGGCGCAGAGCCCGAGCCACCGGCGCGCAGCGCGAAGGGCCAGCGCAAGCGCCAGAGTTGACAGACCAGTGCCCTCTTTTTGAAGTTCGCCGGACTAGCCTGAAGCGGCTTCGAGCGAAGTGCTTGCCTGCAACCAATCCTCTTCCGCACGCTGCAGGGCTTCGGCGGCGGCAGTGCGTGCCTTGCTGAGCTGGGCCGCCTTTGCCGGTTCGCGCGCGAAGATGTCTGGCAGGGAAAGTGCCGCGTCAATTTTGGCAATAATGCCGGCGATGCGCGCGATCTCAGCCTCGGCCTGCGATACTTTCTGCCGCAGCGGAGTGCTCGACCTGGCCGCTTTCACGCGTGGAGGATCCACAGCCTGGGTTCTGTCGTTGCGATCGCGAAGTGCCGTCCGCATGCCGCGTGCCGACAATACCTCGCGGCTATAATCGTCAAGATCGCCGTCGTAGGGCGTGACTGCACGGTTTGCCACCACCCATAGCTGGTCGGCACAGGCATCCAGCAGGTAGCGGTCGTGGCTCACCATGATCACCGCGCCGGGAAACTCGTTGATCGCCTCCGCCAGCGCGGCGCGGCTGTCGATGTCGAGGTGATTGGTCGGCTCGTCGAGAATGATCAGCTGCGGACCGAAGAACGTGGCAAGCCCGAGCAGCAGCCGCGCCTTCTCGCCGCCGGACAGATTCTTCACCGTCGTGTCCGCTGCGGCCGACGAAAATCCGATCGCGCCGGCGCGTGCGCGCACCTTCGCCTCCGGCGCATCGGGCAGCAGCTTGCGGATGTGCGTGTAGGGCGAGCCGTCCTCGTTCAGTTCGTCGAGCTGATGCTGGGCGAAGTATCCGACCGAGAGCTTGTCGGCACGCGTGACCCGGCCGGTGAACGGCGGCAGCTTTCCGGCCAGCAGCTTGACCAGGGTCGACTTGCCGTTGCCGTTCTGTCCGAGCAAGGCGATGCGGTCGTCATTGTCGATCCGCAGGGTGACCCGGCTCAGGACCGGCTCGTCGGGCTCGTAGCCGACGCTCACGCCGTCGATGGCAATGATCGGCGGCGACAGCAGCTTGTCCGGTTCGGGAAAGACGATCTCGCGAACCTCCTGCGTCACCAGCGCGGCGATCGGCTGCATCTTCTCGAGTTTTTTCATGCGCGACTGCGCCTGCCGCGCCTTGGAGGCCTTCGCCTTGAACCGGTCGACGAAGGCCTGCAGGCGTTTGCGCTCCGTTTCCTGCCGCTTGACCTGTTTTGCGTCGAGCAGCTCACGCGCCGCTCGCTGTGCGGCGAACGACGAGTAGCCGCCGCTGTAGAGCGTAAGGCGGGAGCGGTCGAGATGCAGGATCTGGTCAACCGAGTTGTCCAGCAGGTCGCGATCGTGGCTGATGACGATCACGGTGCGCGGATAGCGCGC
>Ga0190271_10000674_pt1 | contig 17731 bp, 19 predicted proteins | sample Popmic356T_FD_133747 | JGI IMG/M metagenome (GOLD analysis project Ga0190271, IMG submission 133747) | Populus adjacent soil microbial communities from riparian zone of Weber River, Utah, USA - 356 T | ecosystem: Environmental > Terrestrial > Soil > Riparian zone | place: USA: Utah | collected...
TAGCGCTCAATATCTTTTTTGTATAGGTAAGCCAAAATACCGCGGCGTTTACCTACCAATTTTTGAAGTGACAACTGAGTAGAGAAATCTTTACGATTTTTCTTTAAGTGTTCTGTTAAGTGCGCAATACGGTATGTAAATAACGCTACTTGACCTTCTGCAGAACCCGTGTTAGATTCTACTTCGCCGTGTTGTTTAAAGATTTCGGCTTTCTTTTCTGGACTTAAATACATTCTTGAATAATATTAAAGCAATAAAAATTAATTAATTGTGGCGCAAAGATAAGGTTATTTTTGGTTAAAAACAAGTGGTGTTTTTTATTAACTTGAATCAGATAAGTCAGTAGAAATTCGTCATCTCGACTGACGCGTAGCGAAATGGAGAGATCTATCTTGACTGATTTAGCTTCGCTCGAAATGACGAATTGAGACTTATAATCGCTAATATTTTAATGCTTTTGACTAAAAAACTAATCTCACTGTATGACGATCGCACAAGAAAGATTAAAAATTAAATCATCAGAATAAAGATTAAACTGTTACTTCTTTATCAAAAGACATAAAGTAATTATATGGTTGGCTTACGAATTACAAGCCCCTTGCCTTGCGAAGATTTTAATGGCTTGCCCCCGTTCATGGTAACCGAAATGTAATTAAGTTGCAGAACGCCAAAAAAACGTTGCTCGGGGATACGACTCAAATAAACAGCATCACGTTCCTCAACAATTATTTCGCGTGGAGTATTGATATCATATAATTTGAGCTCCCATTTCATATTAAAAATACAAAAAAAAGCAAGTAATACTTTGCATTTCTTCCACATTTAGTAAGCAATACTTTACAATCAAGCTTTATTTATACTTTTGCTGAAAACATCAACCCTTGGAAAAGAATAAATACAGCATTTTCGAAAGCGAATTACGCGTCCGTCCGGATGATATCGATATGTTTAATCACGTACATAACAGCAAATACCTTGATTATGTACTGGCAGCACGTTATGAGCAAATGGAAAAGTTCTATGGCATGCCCTGGGAGCATTTTACCAAACAGGGTCTGGGCTGGGTGGTAAGTCATGTAGATATTAACTTTAAACGTCCGTTATTAATGAATGACCTGATGTTGATTAGAACAGGTATTTTAACCATGAACGACAAGGGCTGCGCCGTTCAGTTCGAAATTATCAATCAGAAAACAGGTAAAGTGGCATCAGATGGCATTTTTGATTATGTACTGATTGATTTAAATACTGGTAGAGGAACCAAAGTTAACGAAGAAATGATTAAGGCCTACAGTATATAATATTGATTACACAGATTAAAGAGATTAGAAGGATTAATTCTATTGATTCGGTGTCTCCGTGACAAAAAATCGCAAAACTCAATCAATCCCTTGAAAATTGGTCATCAAAACTTGACAATTCAAAATTTTAGCTATCTTTGCTTTATCAAAAAGAACAGAGCCATGATAGTATCTGCAATCCGTTTGAGGTTTTAAGTAACTGAGGATTCCCTCCATTTCAATTTTAGATATGTACGCTTAACCGCGTATCATTGGTTTATACATCACAATTTATTTTTATTATATGTCACAGTCTACAAAGGCGCAGGGCAAACTATCGTCATTTTTCGATATTCTAATCCAGTCTTTAAAAGGTCACGAAGTTGACCTCACTTCCATTAGTATAAAACGCGCCATTATTTTATTGGCCATTCCCATGATGTTGGAAATGGCTATGGAATCGGTTTTTGCTTTGGTTGATTTATATTTTGTTGGCCACCTGGAAAATAGTAGTCATGCTATACAGACCGTTGGTTTAACGGAATCGGTTTTAACCATTATTTATTCATTAGCCATTGGCTTAAGCATGGCTGCAACTGCTGTGGTTGCACGTAGAATTGGCGAAAAAAATCCAGAAGCGGCATCAAAGGCTGGAATGCAAACCATTGTGATAGCTGTTCTCGTAAACATAATAATCAGTATCCTGGGGTTAATTTACGCCAGAGATATTCTATTACTCATGGGGGCTTCAGCTGAAACTGCTGAACAAGGTGTCGCATTTGTCCGCATTATGATGGGTGGAAGTATCATTATTGTACTGCTATTCTTGATTAATGGGATTTTTAGAGGTGCTGGTAACGCGGCAATCGCAATGCGGAGTTTATGGATCGCCAATATTGCCAACATCATCCTCTGCCCTATTTTTATTAACGGTTTTGGACCAATACCTGCATTTGGTTTAACAGGCGCTGCAATTGCAACGACAATTGGTCGTGGTTTGGGTGTTAGCTACCAGGTATACAATTTATTTAGCGGTAAAAATGCACTTAAGATACGTATCAGCCATTTTATTCCAGATTTTACGCAAATTAAGGCGATTGTTAAGATTGCCGCTCCAGCTATTTTCCAGTTCGTAATTGCGAGCTGTAGCTGGGTATTTTTGGCAGAACTTGTGGCCACTACTGGTGGTGATACTGGATCGGCAGGTTACCAAACAGCCCTGCGACTCATGATGTTTTTTATGCTACCAGCCTGGGGCTTAAGCAATGCAGCCGCTACGTTGGTTGGTCAGAATTTGGGTGCGGGCCACATAGATCGTGCTGAAAAGTCCGTTTTCCAAACCTTAAAATACATTTTGATTTTTATGGCGGTAGTAAGTGTACTCTTTCTTACTTGTGGGCATTTGTTCGCTACATTTTTTACTTCAGATGAAAAGGTAATAGCTATTGCCGGTAAGGCCCTTAAAATTATGAGCCTCGGTTTTGTGATCTATGGAGCGGCAATGGTATTTAGCAGCGCATTTAATGGTGCCGGCGATACCTGGACGCCTACAAAAATTAATGTTTTTGCATTTTGGCTCTTCCAGATTCCTTTGGCTTATTTCCTGGCGAAATATTTAGAAATGGGTCCAACCGGAGTTTTTATTGCTATACCAACGGCAGAGGCTGGAATTGCTGTAGCTGCTTATTTCTTATTTAAAAAAGGTAAATGGAAAAAAATTAAGGTTTAATTTTTACCTCAGATAGGCACAGTTGAATTACTTAGTTGAATATGATCTGTGTTTATTCTGTTGTTAATTTAAGCACCGGATAATAAATCGTTTCAAAAGAATTACTACAGATGGTTAATAAACCTGATTGGAACGAACACGCAATGCAATGTAGTAAAGTGAAAAGCAGGACTACTGTAACCGAAAAGCCACTGTATTTGCTTTTCAAATCAAAGTGCTTGGGGTGGATATTTTCTAGATTAAAAATTACCTTAAAAAACATATCTTTGCGCAAAGATGAAGCATATACGTAATTTTTGCATTATTGCACATATTGACCATGGTAAGAGCACCCTGGCTGATAGGTTATTAGAATATACAGCGACGATTTCGCAGCGTGAAGCGCAGGCGCAATTGCTCGACAACATGGATTTAGAGCGTGAGAGAGGCATAACGATTAAAAGTCATGCCATACAAATGAACTATAAGGTTGGTGATATTGAGTACAATTTTAACCTGATTGATACACCAGGACACGTAGATTTCTCGTACGAGGTTTCTCGCTCTATTGCAGCCTGTGAAGGTGCATTATTGATTGTAGATGCTTCGCAAGGGATTCAGGCCCAGACTATTTCAAATTTATATTTGGCTTTAGAACACGACCTTGAAATTATTCCGATTTTAAATAAAATGGATTTGCCCGGGGCTATGCCTGAGGAGGTTAAAGATCAGATTATTGATTTAATTGGCTGTAAACGTGAAGATATTATTCCTGCGTCTGGTAAAACAGGTTTAGGGATTCCTGATATAATTCAGGCCATCGTAGACCGCGTTCCTGCTCCTGTTGGCGACCCTGAAGCGCCCTTACAAGCCTTAATTTTCGACTCCGTTTTTAATTCTTTTAGAGGCATTATTGCTTACTACAAAGTGGTAAATGGTGAGATTAAAAAGGGAGATAAGGTAAAATTTATTAATACTGGCAAAGAATACCTGGCTGATGAGGTTGGTATTTTGAAGCTGGATATGGCACCTCGTAACGTAGTTAAAACCGGCGATGTGGGTTACATCATTTCTGGTATTAAAGAAGCCAGAGAGGTAAAAGTTGGTGATACGATTACAACTGTGGCCAGGCCGTCATTAGATGCCATTCAGGGTTTCGAAGAGGTTAAACCAATGGTTTTTGCTGGTATTTATCCTGTAGATACTGATGAATTTGAAGAACTGCGTGAGGCGATGCATAAGTTGCAGCTGAACGATGCTTCTATTGTTTTCGAGCCAGAAAGTTCTGCGGCACTTGGTTTTGGTTTCCGTTGCGGTTTCTTAGGAATGCTGCACATGGAGATTATCCAGGAGCGTCTAGAGCGTGAGTTCGATATGACTGTAATTACAACGGTTCCCAACGTATCGTACATTGCACACACGACAAAAGGTGATGAGTTTATCGTAAATAATCCATCTGATTTGCCAGATCCAAGTAAACTGGATTCGGTTGAAGAACCTTACATCAAAGCAAATATTATTACCAAGTCTGATTTTGTTGGTCCGATAATGTCGCTTTGTATCCAAAAACGAGGAGCGATTATTAATCAATCCTATCTAACTTCAGACAGGGTTGAGTTGGTTTTCGAAATGCCAATGGCCGAAATTGTATTCGACTTTTATGACAGATTAAAAACACTTTCTAAAGGATACGCTTCGTTTGATTACCACCAAATTGGTTACCGTAAATCTGATTTAGTACGATTGGATTTATTGTTAAACGATGAGCCTGTTGATGCGTTATCATCACTGATTCACCGTAGCAACGCTTACGATTTCGGAAAGAAAATTTGCGAGAAATTAAGAGAATTAATCCCTCGTCAACAATTCGAGATTAAAATACAGGCTTCAATTGGTGCTAAAGTTATTGCACGCGAAACACTAAGTGCCTTACGTAAAGATGTAACGGCTAAATGTTATGGTGGTGATATTTCCCGTAAACGTAAGTTATTGGAAAAACAGAAAAAAGGTAAAAAACGCATGCGCCAGGTGGGTAATGTAGAAATTCCACAGACAGCGTTTATGGCAGTTTTGAAATTGGATTAAAATAGAATCAAGATACAAGTATCAGGTATCAAGATTCTCGCACATTTAAATAATAGTTAAAATTATAAAGAGCAATCAAGTAGACCATTTGGTCTTGATACTTGGTACTCACTACCCGATACTTTTAAAATGAAATTATTAGACGGTAAATACGTATCAGAAAAAGTTAAAGTTCAGATTGCAGAAGAAGCTGCAGAATTTTTAAATAAAACAGGCCGTAAGCCACATTTGGTTGCCATTTTGGTCGGTAACGATGGTGGTAGCGAAACTTATGTGGCCAGTAAGATGAAAAACTGCGAAAAAGTTGGTTTTAAATCATCATTACACAGATATGATAACTCGGTAACTGAAGCTGAGTTATTGGCAAAAATCGAAGAAATTAACCAGGATAACGATGTGGATGGATTAATTGTTCAACTACCACTTCCGAAACATATCGATCCTGAAAAAGTAACTGAAAAGATCGATCATCGTAAAGATGTAGATGGTTTCCATCCTGTAAATTTGGGCAGGATGATGCGTAACCTACCTTGCTTTATTCCGGCAACACCCTACGGTATTTTATTGATGCTACAAGAGTATGGGATCGATACGACAGGAATGCACTGTGTTGTTGTTGGTCGTAGTAACATTGTGGGTAGCCCGATGAGTATTTTAATGGCTCGTAACGCAAATCCAGGCAACTGTACGGTAACACTTACCCATTCGCGTACTAAAGATTTAAAAGAGCAGGTCTTACAAGCAGATATTGTGATTGCCGCAATTGGTAAAAAGAATTTTGTTACTGCCGATATGGTAAAACCTGGAGCAATTATTATTGACGTAGGTATCAATAGGGAAACTTCTACAGAAACCAAATCTGGCTTTAAGTTATTTGGAGATGTAGATTTTGAAAATGTGGCGCTTAAGGCTTCTTACATCACTCCTGTTCCGGGTGGTGTTGGTCTAATGACAATTGTTGGCTTATTAAAAAATACATTGGCATCAGCCAGGAAAGAAATATATTCTTAAGGCTGAGGGTTTAAAGACAGAAGGTCTAAGACAAAGCCCAAAACAAAAAACAAAAGCGGTTCATATATTTGAACTGCTTTTTTTACGTATACTATTTTTAAATTATACGTGTATTTTGTATGTTTGTTTTATAAAACAACAAGATAATGGATGTTAAACTAACATTAAGCTTTAACCAAAACGTAGTTGATAGGGCAAAAAAATACGCTGCCGAAAACAACATCAGTCTTTCTCGCCTAGTAGAGCATCTATTAACACAGGTTACTGCTAAAGAGTACAAATCTTTAGAAGACTTTCCCATTTCGGATTGGGTGAGTATGGTTGCTGAGGGTGAAGTAGAGTATAAAAAAACGCCAAAGCCAAACCGTAAAGATTCAAAAGATGAATTTTTTTCTTCTAAAAAGTAATCGATGGAGATATTTTTAGATGCGAATGTTCTTGTTTCTGTATTGAATAAGGAATATCCGCTTTATACCTACTCGTCGAGAATTTTAAGTTTAGCATCGCATCCAAATTTTGATATTTATACTTCTCCACTTTGTTTAGCTATAGCATTTTATTTTGCTGAAAAAAAACATAAATCACATTTGGCTAAACAGAAAATTGATTTGCTTTGCCAGCATATTAAGATTGCAGGAAATTCATCAAAAAGTGTTTTGGATACCTTGTCGAACAAATCAATTCACGATTTTGAAGATGGTTTAGAATATTATGCTGCCAAATCTGTTAATTGTAAGTGTATTATCACAGAAGATATTGAAGATTTTTATTTCTCAGAAATTGAAATTTTGAACTGTCAGGAATTTTTTAAAAGATATTTGCTAAATTGATTTTATAATAGACTCGGCACTCTGATCTGGTAGCTATAGGATTTATTTCAGGGCTTAATTAAAGAGGTGTTGAAATAAATTCAGCATGACGGGAATAGATCATCCCCAAAGTTTACTCCACCAGCTTTCTTCAAAACCGATATAGAGACCATCTTCACGTAACTCAGTTGGATAGATATTGATATAGTCGCCCTGTCCTTCGGCTCCCTTGCCTGTAGTTAAACTATATTCATATCGATGGATTGGGCAAACCAGGTTTCCGTTTTTGCACCAGCCACCATTAAAATGGCCACCAGCATGTGGACAATGAGATTGGGTTGCAATAATTTTATCATCAATATTGATCAGACAGATCTGTTTTCCTGCAAGCTCAATTGTTTTAATTGTATCAGGTTGAGGAATTTGATTCTTATTTAGCGCCTTAAACCACTTCATTCTGCTAAAATACTGCAAATAAATATCACTCTTGTTTCATCTTTCTATTAAATTTCAAAAGAGGAACAGCATCACCATATTTTTTTAGGATATTTGCATCCTCAAAAATGAAACAAGAAATACCAGAAGACGGCACATTACTTCCTTTAATGGAAGAATTTTATACTATACAGGGTGAAGGATTTAATACTGGTAAAGCAGCTTATTTTATCCGTTTAGGAGGCTGCGACGTGGGTTGCCACTGGTGCGATGTTAAAGAAAGTTGGAACGCCGAAATGCATCCACTTACCTCAGCTGATGTAATTGTACAGAATGCCGATAAATTTCCGGGGAAAGCTGTTGTGATTACCGGTGGTGAACCCTTAATTTATAATCTTGATTATTTAACCAATAAGTTAAAAGAAAGAGGTATTCTTACCTTTATAGAAACGTCTGGTGCCTACCCACTTTCCGGAAATTGGGATTGGATTTGTTTGTCGCCAAAGAAATTCAAAGCACCAAGGCCAGATATTACACCATTTGCACACGAATTAAAGGTTATCGTTTTTAATAAAAGTGATTTTAAATGGGCAGAAGAATATGCCGCAATGGTATCTCCTACCTGTAAATTATATCTTCAGCCAGAATGGTCTAAGTCGGCAGAAATTACGCCGCTAATTATTGAGTATGTAATGGCCAATCCTAAATGGGAGATTTCTTTGCAAACGCACAAGTTTTTAAATATTCCTTAAATAGTTTACATTAGCTTTAATAACCAATGTTAATGTATGAGGTTTTATCTATTCTTATTCTTGAGCCTATTCAATTTTAATGCGTTTGCTCAGGTTTCGGGTAATAAAAAAGCACAAAACTTTTTCGAAAAAGCAAATACGTTTATTCAAAAGCAAGATTATCCCTCAGCAGGACAGGCTTTAAAAATTGCTGTTGAAGCAGATCCTTTATTTCAAAATGCTTATATACTGTTTGCCGGCGTTTGCAAGGCACAAAAGAAATATCAGGAGGCCAGAACAGCTTACGAAAAAGCAATATTAGTTAATAAAGCGGTGGCTCCCGAAGTTATTTATAACCTCGCAGAAACAGAATTTGCCACACAGGATTATTTAAAAGCAAAACAGCATTTTAGTGATTTTTTGATGCAAGATTCTTCACCTGATCAAGCGAGAAGAGCAAAAAAATACCTTTTAGACTGCGATTTTGCTGCTATTGCAATAAAGAAACCGGTAAAATATAATCCGACAAATTTAGGTGAAGATGTAAATACAACCGATGCGGAATACTTTCCTGCAATAACTGCTGATGGTGAAACCCTGGTCTTTACCCGCCAGGTTAATGGAAATGAAGACTTCTGGACTTCACAGCTTAAAAATAATTCATGGAGTCCTGCTACACCATTATCCAGCAAGATAAATACCATCCGATATAATGAAGGTGCCCAAACCATTTCGCCTGATGGGAAATACCTGTTTTTTACAGGATGTAACCGACCAGATGGTTTAGGCAGGTGTGATATTTATGTTTCTCACCGTGAGGGGAAAGATTGGGGTGAGCCTTATAATGTTGGTCAGCCCGTTAATTCTGAATTTTGGGAGTCACAGCCTGCTATCAGCCCCGATGGACGGACTTTATATTTCATTAGTAACCGACCTGGCGGATCTGGTGGTTACGATATATGGAAAAGTACCATTACCGATGATGCCAAATGGGGACCAGCCATTAATCTCGGTCCAGAGATCAATACTGCTTTCGATGAAAACACCCCTTTTCTGCACGTAGACGGTAAAACTTTGTATTTTTCTTCTAATGGTTGGCCAGGTTTCGGGAATAAAGATATTTATTATAGCAGAATGGATAATGAAGGCAAGTGGCAAAAGCCAATTAATATCGGTTATCCAATAAACTCTTTCGAAGATGAAAGCGGTTTGGTAGTGAGTGCCAATGGCAATTCAGGATTATTTTCATCAAACTTAAAAGCTGGTTATGGCATGCAGGATATTTACAGTTTTGGCATCCCTGAAATAGCTAAACCGCTAAAGGTATCTTATGTGAAGGGAATTGTAAGAGACCTGGATACTAAAAAAACGATCGAAAGCAACGTTCAGGTCGTAGATCTGAAAACCAATAAAACTGTTTTCGATGATTATACCGATCCAGAAACTGGTCAATTTTTAGCTGTAATGCCTGTAGGAAGTAATTATTTGTTTAATGTAAATGCAGAAGGCTACATGTTTTACTCTGAAAACTTTGAGCTCAAAGCTGGGGACATTAATAAACCTTACCAGATTGAAGTTTACATTGAAAAAATAAAGCAAGGAGGAAATGTAACCTTAAGAAACATTTTCTTCGATACCAATAAATTTAATCTTTTACCTGTCTCTATCCGTGAATTGGATCTGCTTATTGATTTTTTGACTCAAAATGAAAAAGTACAGATTGAAATTCAGGGGCATACCGATAATGTTGGTGATGATAAATTGAATGAAAAGTTATCTTTTAACAGGGCCAATGCTGTTTACGAATACTTGATCAAAAATAGTATTGATGCAAAAAGGCTTACCTTTAAAGGCTTTGGGGCAAGTAAACCGATAGCTGATAATAAAACTGAAATGGGGAGAAAAAATAACCGTAGAACGTCGTTTGTGATTACTAAAATATAGTACATTTTTATTTATGGAAAAAGAGATTGAAATTGAAGATTACGATATAGAAATTATAATGTTGGAGCAATATAAGCACCTCAATATTATACTAGAAAATTCGTATTGTAGCACTTGCAAAAAGGCATCAACCATTACAAATTATAAATCTTATTTAAATAAATTGAATGATATTATTTTGAGAGGTTTTTGTCTTAATTGTGGAGGGCCTGTAAATCGGTATATCGAAACCGGAGAAAATATTCAAAGCGCAGCGGTTGCTGAGCATATTAAAAATGTGCTTAAAATTTCAAAGAATAAGAAGTTTTAGAAATTAGAATTTCTCTTTGGAACAATATTTTGTGTAACTCTCTATAAACAAATCGTTAGCAAAATAATTTTCAAAATGCTTAACCAATTTATACTTTTATAATATGGACGATGTAAAACCACTACCCGATTTATCAGCAGAAGAGCAGCGTGTTTTAGGCGTATTAATAGAAAAAAGCCGCACCACGCCCGATTATTACCCAATGACTTTAAATAGTTTAACGGTTGCATGTAACCAAAAAAGTTCGAGAAATCCTGTGGTAAATTATGATGAGGAAACCATAACTTTAACGCTAAACCAACTTAAAATAAAAGGTTTAATTTCCACTGCTACAGGAGGATCTAGTCGCGCAACTAAATACAAACATAATTTAGCCATTGTTTATCCTTTATTACCTTCGGAGTTGGCTATAATCTGTCTTTTACTTTTACGCGGACCGTTAACACCAGGCGAAATTAATAGCAATTCGGGAAGATTATATGAATTTGAAAGTATAGAAGAAGTTTTAGAACAGCTTCAAAAATTATCAGATGAAGAACCTGCCTTTGTAAAACAACTGCCCAGGAAGGCTGGTCAGAAGGAAGCTCGTTTTGTTCATCTTTTAGGCGAACAAGCTGAAACCCCTATCGAAACGGAAACTGAAACTATGGCAGCATCGCAGTTTGATCCTACTGAACTGGAAAACAGAATAGAAAAATTAGAACTGGAAATTGAAGAATTAAAAGAGTTGGTTAATTTGTTGATGGATAAGTAGGTTTTCTGAGCCTGGTCGAAGACCCTTGCAAATTAATTTTCCGTGTCTCCGTGGCAAAAAACTAATGTCTTAGCGAGACGCTAAGACCAGTATAGAGTGTAGTCGAAGACCCATGACAAATTAAGTTTCCGTGCTTCTGTGTTTCCGTGGCAAAAACTATTAAAAACTAGTGTGACGAGTATAGAGGATTTTGTCATTCTGAGTATAACGAAGAATCTCTGCATTCCTTTGTTGCAACTTTGGAAAAGCACTGACAGAAAACTTTCTATTATTAAAAGATTCTTCACTGCGTTCAGAATGACAGAGAAAATGATGGCAGGAAAAACTACGGCCATAAAAAAAGTGCCTGGCGATTAACCAAACACTTTATAAAATCCATAATTAAGCTGGGAATAATAAAATCAATTACTCATACTTTTTAAAAATAGTACTTGCAGTGTGTCCACCAAAACCAAAAGTGTTATTTAAAACGTAGTTAATCTCTTTTTTAATACTTTCTCCTAGCACGAAATTCAATCCTTTTGGAATGTTTTCATCCAGGTTTTTAGTATTAATGGTAGGTGGCACCACATTATCTCTGATTGATAAAATACTGATTACACTTTCTACCGCTCCTGCTGCTCCAAGTAAATGACCTGTCATCGATTTTGTTGCGCCAATCACAACCGGCAATCCTTTAAAAACAGTGTTAATTGCCTGCAGCTCACTCAAATCACCCAATCCTGTTGAAGTGGCATGCGCATTAATATAATCGATTTTGTCGGCGGTAATTCCGGCATCTTTCAAAGCTTTAGTCATACCCAGGGCCGCACCAATTCCATCAGGAGGTGTTCCGGTTAAGTGATAAGCATCAGCTGCCATTCCGCCACCAACAATCTCGGCATAAATATGTGCACCACGCTGTAAGGCATGTTCCAGCTCTTCTAAAACCAAAGCACCTGCACCTTCACTCATCACAAAACCATCTCTATCTTTATCAAAAGGTTTTGAAGCTCCCTGAGGATCGCCATTATTTTTAGATAAAGCCTGAGCAGCATTAAAACCACCCACAGACGATTTGGTAAGCGCTGCCTCTGAACCACCGGCAATCATTATACTGGCTTTGCCTAAACGAATGGTATCAAAAGCATTAATAATGGCGGTATTAGACGATGCACAAGCTGATACGGTACAATAATTCGGACCACGTAATTTATGACGGATAGAAATGGCTCCGGCAGCAATATCAACGATCATTTTTGGAATAAAATAAGGGTTAAACCTCGGTGTTCCATCGCCTGCATGAAATTCTTCTAACTGTGATTCGAAAGTACCGATACCACCGTTTCCGGTTGCCCAGATTACCCCAACTTCTGCCAATTGCTCATCATTCATGGTACTAAAATCCAATCCGGCATCTTTTATCGCCTGATCACTCGAGCCGATAGCATATTGCGTAAAAAGGTCGTACTTTTTAATCTCTTTTTTCTCCAGGTATTCTTCAGGATTAAAATCTTTTACTTCACCTGCAAATTGCGTTTTAAATTTACTCGAATCAAATTTTGTAATTGGGCCAATGCCACTTTTTCCAGCTAATATTTGTTGCCAAAATTGCTCAACAGTATTGCCAAGCGGGGTTATCGCACCTAAACCTGTTACTACTACTCTTTTCATTTTATTGTTTTTTAGTCAATTCCCCTGGATAAAACCAACCGTTAACTATCCAAAAGGTATTTTAATATAGCAGGAATAGCTACAAAGGCCCTATCGTTTCATTAAGATTTAGTAAACACAGGATTTACACTTAATGGCGCGAAAGTAACAATTCCTATATTCAAAACCGTCATCTAAATGGAAACAACAATTTCTTTTGCTTTCCTGCTATATCATTTTATTGCTCAACAGAATCGATCCAGGCTTTTCTATCTGCATTCATCACATTTAAAGCATCAACTGGCGACTGCCTGAACAGTTCATAAATTTTAGCCGTATCACCTACCCTGATTTCAAATTCATCATTAGCTAAAGCGGCCAAAAGCTCATCGGCTACAACCGAAGGTTTAATTCCGTTATGTCCTCCTATTTCTTTTGAAAATTCGGTATCAACCAATGGTGGCATTAATTCGAATACTTTTACGGAGGTCTCTTCTAAACTCAATCTTAACGAAGTGCTGTAAGAATGTAGTGCTGCTTTACTTGCTGCATAAGTGGGTAGAGTAATCCCTGGAACGTACGCCACGATAGATGAAACGTTTACAATAGCTGAAGTTTCTTGCTGTTTTAGCACGGGTAATAACTTTTCATTAATCCTGATGATAGATAAATAATTGGTCAGCATTTCATCCTCTGCGTGGGCAAAAGCATCCTGGTTTGGATCGGCTAAATTGTAAAGCAATGCTCTTCCAGCATTATTGATCACGATGTTCAATTGGGGAAATTCGGCTTTGATTCGGATCACCAATTGATCCACATCTTCAGCTTTGCTCACATCAGAAAGAATAGTAGTTACATTTTGTAATGATGCAGCAGTTGCATCCAGCCTTTCCTGGTTTCTGCCGGTAATAATTACATGGTTATCCAAAGCTGTTAATTGTTTTGCGATTTCTAAACCGATGCCAGCTGTTCCGCCGATCAATAAAACGGTATTTTGTGAAGTTTTCATTTTATATTTTTTTAAAATTTTAAGATTAAACAAGTGCTCAGCGCATGAGCATACATGGTATTATTTTCATCAAGTAATTGTGCTTCTACTAAGGCTGTACGACCGCCGAGGTTGATCACTTTTCCTACGGTTTTTAATTTTCCGGTTTGGATGGTAACGGCTTTCAGGAAATTTACTTTCAGCTCTAAAGTGGTGTATCCTTTTCCGGCAGATAAAAGCGAATGAACCGAACAACCCATAGCCGAATCCAAAATAGCAGTAATCACTCCGCCATGTACGGTGCCGATGGGATTGTAGTGAAATTCCTGAGGGAAAAATTCAAAAACCACATTACCCTTTTCGATTATACCTGGACTAAAATCCAAAGTATGCAACAGTGGTGGCAACGGAAATTCATGATTACTCATAGCCTGCAGATAATCAATACCATTCATCTGCATCGCCTCCTTTGCTCCTTTCATAGGGTCTTCCCAAGTTATTGTTCTGGTTCTTTTCATGATAAAATACCAATCGGTATATTTTGGTTTAAAATTTTTTAGCCGAGGCTTTCAACATATTTTTTTAGTGAGCCCATAATGAGGTTCCAATATTCCGTTTTTGAGGTCAGCTTCGAAATCATGATGCCCCCTTCTACCATTGCGATAATGGTTAAAGCAATCTGTTCCGGATTTTGATCTGGATTGATCTCTTTACTGGCAATGCCGGCTTCAACCAGTTTGGAAATTTTGTTTTTCCAATCTAAAACAGCTTTTAGTACTTTTCCCCGCAATTCGGGGTGGGTATCGTCAGCATCAATTGCAGTATTCAAAACCGGGCAACCTCCTTCTGATAGTGAGCCATCCATAAATTTTTGATAAATACTAATGTATACTAAAAGCTTATCCTTTATGCTGTTCTGCCTATTCATTTCAACGTCTATCGTTGATGAAACATTTTTCAGGTTATAATCAAAAGCTGCTAAGGCCACTTCATCCTTATTGGCGAAGTTGCCATAAATGCTCCCCTTAGTTAAGCCTGTAGCAGCAGTGATGTCATTTAAAGAAGTACCCGCATAACCTTTCATATTAAAAATCGGCGCGGTTTTCTCTACAATGAAATTTCTCGTTTTTTCTGCTTTGGTCATATTGTTCTGAATTGACGATGCAAATATATACCAATCGGTATATTAATTCCAAATTGTTTTATCACCAGAATCTCCTTTTCGCATGAAGCTATTATCAATTAATATACTAAAGAAAAAGTGCATTATTTGTTTTACGTTTGAATTTTGTAACTTTGATTTATGAACAAACCAGAAAGCATTGAAGACTTTTATCAGAATAAATTTAGTTTCCTGCCCGACAATTTACAAAATGGTGTTGGACACTTTAACGTTTTTAAACTGGAAGATTGTTTAAGGGACGACTCAAAACCGATGAGTTATAACCGAAGGGATTATTATAAGATCTGCCTTACCCGTGGTCATAATGTATACCATTATGCCGATAAGAGTATCGAAATTAATGGCACTGCACTCATTTTTTTTAATCCGTTGGTACCTTATACCTGGGAACTCGCCACTGGCAATAAAAGTGAAGTAACGGGTTATTTCTGCATTTTCACTGAAGCTTTTTTTAAGGAAAAGATCCGTGGAAACATTGGTGATCTGCCCATGTTTACGCCTGGGGGAAAACCTGCATATTTTTTAAATGAGCAGCAGGACAAACAGATAGAGGCTATCTTCGGTAAAATGTTTGATGAAATCAACACCGATTATGTGTATAAATACGATCTCCTTAGGAATTACATTACTGAAATTACGCACTTTGCATTAAAAACTCAGCCATCAGAAAGTTTATTCAAGCATACCGACGCCAATACCAGGATTACTTCTGTATTTACAGAGCTGCTGGAACGCCAGTTTCCGATTGAAACTACCACGCAAAGGCTTACCATGCGCTCGGCCAAAGATTATGCTTCGCAGCTTTCGGTACATGTAAACCATTTAAACCGGGCCATTAAAGAAACTACTGGTAAAACCACCACAAACTATATTACAGAGCGTTTATTGAGTGAAGCAAAGGCTTTACTAAAGCATACGGACTGGAATATATCAGAAATAGGTTATTGCCTGGGATTTGAGGAACCTACCCATTTTAACAACTTTTTTAAAAAACTGACCAACCATACCCCTACTTCTTATCGGATTGTTTGAATTTCGTAATCATAAGTTTGATTAACGTAATAAGCTGAAGCCATTTGTACTGTAATTTTGTGTTAAGAAAAAAAGAAAATTATGGGCATGAAAAAAGTTTGGTTTATTACCGGAGCTTCAAAAGGCTTAGGATTAAGTTTGGTAAATCAATTGCTGAAAGCTGGCCAATCTGTTGCGGCTACTTCAAGGAATATTGATGAACTTAAAAAAGCTGTAAATGCAGATACGGGAAAATTCCTTCCACTGGCTGTTAACCTGGCCGACGAACAAAGTGTGGAGGACGCAATAAAAGCGACCATTGCAAAATTCGAAAGAATAGATGTTGTGATTAATAACGCAGGTTACGGCATCGGAGGCAGTATTGAAGAATTGAGTGATTCAGAAACGCGCAACAGTTTTGATGTAAATGTTTTCGGAACATTAAATGTCATCAGAAAAGCCTCACCTTATTTAAGGGCACAACGTTCGGGGCATATCATTAATATCGCATCAATTGCAGGTATTGCTGGCGCAACCGGCTGGGCAGTATATGCAGCAGCAAAATCGGCTGTGATTGCATTATCAGAAGTATCGGCCGAAGACCTTAAAGAATTTGGTATAAAAGTAACTGTGGTGGCTCCTGGCACATTCAGAACCAGTTTCTTAACCGCTGATTCGTTGGTGTTGGCAGCAAATCCAATTGCCGAATATGAAGAAGTTCGGGCAATACACAGCAAATACCTAAAAATGGACGGTCAGCAGGTCGGCGACCCTGAGAAAGCCGCGGCAGCAATGATCTCGTTGACAAGCATGCCTAATCCACCGGTACATTTACTATTGGGAAATGATGCTTTTCAAAGGGCAAACACTAAGATTGAGGCTTTAACAAAAGAGTTTAAAGACTGGAAAGCCATCACGATTTCGACGGATTTTGACAATTAATTATGAGCTAATAGAGAATTAGCATTCCAAACGGCTACAGTTCCGAAGTATTTTGGGGCTGCCTGCCAATCAATTCATTTCATTCTAAAAAACAATATCATGGAAAATCAAAAAGTTTGGTTTGTAACAGGCGCGTCCAAAGGTCTGGGATTAACCCTAGTAAAAACATTATTAAAAAACGGCATTAATGTGGCCGCAACTTCAAGAAATTTAAACGATTTAATCAACGCAGTTGGTGAACAAGAAAACTTTTTACCACTAGCAGTTGATCTGATCGACGAAAGCAGTGTAGAAGCAGCAGTTAGCCAAACGATCAGTAAATTCGGTCAGGTAGATGTGGTGGTAAACAATGCTGGCTATGGCATGCTTGGCGCTTTGGAAGAATTGAGCGACAAAGAATCGCGTCAGAATTTTGATGTGAATGTTTTTGGTTCGTTAAATGTAATAAGGAAGGTGCTTCCTCAATTGCGGAAACAACAATCGGGTCATATTTTCAATATTTCCTCTATCGGTGGATTTTCGGGTAATTTCCCTGGTTTCGGAATTTATTGCGCTACAAAATTTGCGGTTGTTGGTTTTACGGAGTCATTAGCGGCTGAAGTAAAATCACTAGGTATCAAAGCAACAGTGGTAGAACCGGGCTATTTCAGAACAGCGTTTCTTACAGAAGGATCATTAGCAGTACCAGGTTCGCCAATTGATGCTTATAAAGAGGTGCGCGACTCGCAGGCGGCACATCAAAACGACATCAATAATCAACAGCCAGGCGATCCGGCCAAAGCAGTTGAGGTGATTATTGAAGCTGCAAAAAGTGAAAATCCACCACTTCATTTATTCTTAGGCCCTGATGCTTATCATGTTGCGGATGCGAAAATTGCAGATGTACAAAGGGATATGGCGAATTGGAA
>Ga0190271_10000675_pt1 | contig 17712 bp, 14 predicted proteins | sample Popmic356T_FD_133747 | JGI IMG/M metagenome (GOLD analysis project Ga0190271, IMG submission 133747) | Populus adjacent soil microbial communities from riparian zone of Weber River, Utah, USA - 356 T | ecosystem: Environmental > Terrestrial > Soil > Riparian zone | place: USA: Utah | collected...
GCCGGTCGAAGGATCTCCCGACGACTGGGCCCGCGACCTGGCCGACACCGGCGTGCGGGCGCTCATCGCCGTCACGAGCATCATGTCCGCGGAGCAGCTGTCGGCCCTCGGGCGCGCCGGGGTGCACCTCGTCGTCATCGACCCGCTGGAGCTGCCCAACGTGGACGTGACGAGTATCGGGTCGACGGACTTCGTCGGGGGCCTCTCGGCCGCCCAGTATCTCCTCGACCTCGGGCACCGCCGCATCGCCTTCCTCGGCGGACACCCGCGCGCTGCATGCAACCAGGCGCGCCTGAGCGGCTACCGCGCCGCGCTCGAGCGGGCCGACATCGACGTGCCCGCCGACTACGTTCGGTCCTCGCACTTCATGTATGCCGACGGCGTGCTCGGCGGCGCTGCGCTGCTCGACCTGCCGGTGCCCCCGACCGCCATCTTCGCCGCGTCCGACGAGATCGCGGTCGGCGTCATGGAGGCGGCCCGCGCCCGGGGTCTGGGCATTCCGGAGGACCTCAGCATCGTCGGCTTCGACGACACCCAGCTCGCGCGCATGTCGTCGCCGCCGCTCACGACGGTGCGCCAGCCGCTCGCCGAGATGGGGCGGGTCGCGGTGCGCACCGCGCTGCGACTCATCGAGGGGGAGTCGATCGACTCGCACCACGTCGAGCTCGCCACTGAGCTCGTGGTGCGGGAGTCTGCCGTGCCACCGTCGGCGACCTCTCGGGCCCGACGACCCCTCGGGGCCTGACGCGCCCAGCCCGACTCACCTCCAGCCCGACCCACGTGCGGCGCTGGCGCGCCTGCGCCTTGACGTCGTCAGCCGCTGGACCGGATGATGCGCCGGTCGATCGCCGCGGCCACCGCTCCCGCGCGGGTGTCGACGCCGAGCTTGGTGTAGATGTGCGAGAGGTGCGACTTCACCGTCGCCTCCGACACGAGCAGCTCGCGCGCCATCTCGCGGTTGGCGAGGCCACGGGCGAGCAGCTCGAGCACCTCGACCTCGCGCTCGGTGACGACAGGTCCGGGCGACGCGGTGCGGCGCACGAGACGTGCCGCGACCGAGGCCGCGAGCACGGTCTCCCCACGGGCCGTCGCGCGGATGCCGGCGAAGAGCTGGTCGGGCGGGGCGTCCTTGAGCAGGTAGCCCAGCGCACCGGCCTCGAGGGCGCGCAGGATGTCGGCCTCGGTGTCGTAGGTCGTCAGGACGAGCACCTGCGGCGGGTGGGGCAGTGCCCGCAGCCGGGCGGTCGTCTCGGCGCCGCCGGGGCCGTCGCCGAGGCTGAGGTCCATGAGCACGACGTCGGGCCGCTGCGCGACGACGACCCGTTCAGCCGCAGCGAGGTCGCCGGCCTCGCCGACGACGTCGAGGTCGTCCTGCCCGCCGAGCAGCGCGCGCAACCCGGCTCGCACGACGGGGTGGTCGTCGACGAGGACGACCCGGACGGGCTGCCGCTGCTCGCCGCCGTCAGACACCCCGCCCACCGCGACTCCCGTCGTCCGCGAGCGGGAAGCGCACCGACACCGTGGTCCCCTCCCCGGCCCTGCTCTCCACGTCAGCGCTCCCACCGAGCTCGGCAGCCCGATGCCGTATGCCGTGCAGCCCGCGACCACGCTCCCCGCGGGGTCCCGCGAGGGCAGGGTCGAAGCCGTGACCGTCGTCTCGCACGTCGAGCAACACCTCGTCGGGGTGGTAGGTCAGGCTGACCACTGCGCTGCGCGCGCCGGCGTGCTCGACGACGTTGGCCAGCGCCCCGCGGGTGGAGCGCACGAGGGCGCTCGCCACCGAAGACGGCACGGCGACCGGGTCGCCGTGCACGCGGACCTGCACCGCGACGCCATGGGCGGCGCTCTCCGCGACCCGGCGCAGCGTGTCCGGCAGGGCCTCGGGTGCGGTGTCTCCCGAGTCGCCGGCGTCGAGTCCTGCGGGGGCGAGGTCGCGCACGACGCGTCGCACCTCGTCCAGCCCTTCCCGCGCGGTCACTCCAGCGGCGGCGACGTGCTCGCGGGCCGCCTCCGGTCGGCGGTCCCAGTCCTGCTCTGCCGCGTTGAGCAGGAGATTGATGCTCGACAGACCCTGGCCGACCGAATCGTGGATCTCGCGTGAGAGTCTCGTCCGCTCGGCGAGAGCACCCGAGCGCCGCTGCGCTGCGGCGAGATCCGCTTGCGCGTCCGTCAGCTCGTCAAGGAGTGCCTGGCGCGTGCGGGCCTCGCGTTCCAGGGCCCGGTAGGAGAGCACCGTCACGAGGGCGATGCCGATCGGGCCGACGAAGACGGTCGGGTCGAGGTCGTCGGCGATGCGGCTCCAGGCCACGCTGACGACCGCGGTCATGACGACGACGACGCTCACGGCATACGGGAACGGGAGCACCTGCAGCACCGCGAAGGCAACGGGCACGGCCGTCCAGGCGAAGGACGGGGCCAGGAGCGTCAACGTCACCCAGAGCACGACGACGACCGCCACCCACACGGTCGGCCACGGCGGACGGTCTGCGACGAGGCGCCGGGTCAGGTAGGCGGCCCCGAGCACGGCGGCGCCCCCGAGCACGAGCAGGGCTGTCGCGTCGAGTCCGTGGCGCTGCACGTAGCGCACCGAGCACGTGACGAGCAGGGCGATGAGGACGGCATCGAGCCACCGGTCGAGTCGCGCCACCGGCGCGAGGATGCCCTCCTGCATGACCGCAGCCTAGGGACGTGCAGCGGCCATCGGCATCATCCGATCGGCTATCGCGACGTGGACGGTTGCCCGACGCGGTGCACGCTCCGCAGCGGAGATCGTTGGGGTGACCCCAGCATCACCGACGAGGAGACCACCGTGACAACCGCCCTGAATGCCCCGATGAAGCGCACCCTCGCAGCCATCGTCGCCGCCGCGATCCTGCCCCCGCTGCTGGCCTCCCCGGTCACCGCCTCGCCAGCGACGGAGGGGCGACCGGGCACCTACCAGCTGACCGGCGGCCCGGGTGGCTCGAAGTTCGAGGGGATCGGAGTCGACGGGGCGCGGGGGCTCTTCTACGTCAGCGAGACGACGGGCGGTGAGATCCACCGTGGCACGGCCATGAGCGCGCAGACCGAGGAGTGGCTCGCCGGCAACGGCACCGACGGCCGCTTCACCGCTCGCGGAGTCACGACAGACGACGCCGGCCGGGTCTACATCGCGGGCGGGCCGAACGGCATCGGCACGGGGCGCCCCGACCTGTGGGTCTACTCGCCTGACGGAGAGCTGCTCGCGGCCCTGCGGGCACCCGGCGACAACGTCTTCCTCAACGACGTCGCGATCGGACCCGACGGTGCTGCCTACGTGACGAACTCCAATGCACCGCAGGTGTTTCGGGTCTTACACGACGACGGCGAGTGGTCGCTGGACCGGTGGACCGACGCCACCGGAACGATCACGCAGGCGGCCGGCTTCAACCTCGGTGGCGTCGTGGTCACCGCCGACGGCTCGGCCCTCGTCGTCGCCCAGGGCAACGTCGGCGCGCTGTGGCGCTTCGACCTGCGCACGGCCGTCGCGACCAGAGTCGAGACCGGTGGCGCCGAACTCACAGACGCCGACGGCCTCGTGCGCCAGGGCTCGAGGCTCACGGTGGTGCGCAACTTCGCCCGGTCGCTCGCGACGCTCCAGCTCGCGGATGACGGTCACTCGGCCGCGCTCGTGTCGCAGCAGGCCACCGACCCGACGCGGGTGCTGACGACCGCCAAGGTGCTGCGTGGTCGCATCCTCCTCGTCGACAGCAAGTTCGACGAGCCGGTCGCGGCCGGCCCGTATGAGGTCGTGACCGGTCCGCTGGCACCATGAGACTCGTGCGACGACGCCATGTGCCGTTCGCCGCGGCCGCGTTCACGGCCGTGGCCCTCACCGCCTGCGCGAGTGGCCACGCGACCTCAGAAGCAACAGGGACGCGCGGTGTCGGTGTGGCGACGCGACCACTCGAGCCCGCCACGGCCACCTCGAGTGGCCCCGCGACCCCAGCAGCAACTGGAAAGGGCGGTGCCGGTGTGACGAAGCGGCCACTCGACGGTGGGACGACGAGGTCACTCGACGGGGTGACGGCGGTCGAGCAGGCGCGCCTCGACGAGCAGTTGCGTCACGCGGCCTGGGCCGATGACGTCGCACGGGCCACCGCGCTCGTGCGGCAGGGCGCGGACGTCAACGCCAAGGACGACACGGTGCAGTCGGCATACCTCATCTCCACGAGCGAGGGCCACCTCGAGCTGCTCCGGATGACCTTGGCCAGCGGTGCAGCCGTCGACGACAAGGACAGCTGGAACGGCACCGGCCTCATCCGGGCTGCGGAGCGCGGTCACGCGCTCGTGGTGGGCGAGCTGCTGCAGGCCGGCATCGACCGCGACCACGTCAACCGCATCGGCTACCAGGCCGTGCACGAGGCCGTGTGGCTGGGCCGCGACACCCCGGCCTACGTCGACACGCTCCGTGCCCTCGTCGCCGGGGGAGTGGAGCTCACCCGGCGCTCGCGCGACGAGGGACTCACCCCCCTGGAGATGGCCCGTGAGCGCGGCCACACCCGACTCGAAGGAGTGCTCGTGAAGGCGACGACGACCAGACCCCCGGCCGACCCCGACGGCGCGCTGCTCGCAGCGGCGGCGCGGGGGGATGCGGACGCCGTTGCAGGGGCGCTACGGGCCGGGGCCGCCCTCGAGGCTCGCGATGACCGCAGACGCACGGCCCTGCTCCTCGCCGTGGCCGGCGACCACGTCGACGCTGCAAGGGTGCTCGTCGCCCTTGGTGCCGATCCCGACGCCCTCGACGACCGGCACGACACGCCGTGGCTCGTCACCGGCGTCACAGGCAGTGTCGCGATGCTGGAGGCGCTGCTCCCCGCGGGGCCCGACCTGACGATCCGCAACCGCTACGGCGGCATCTCCGTCATCCCGGCGAGCGAGCGGGGGCACGTCGACTACGTGCGTCGCGTCGTGACCACGGGCATCGACGTCGACCACGTCAACGACCTCGGCTGGACCGCCCTTCTCGAGGCAGTCCTCCTCGGGGACGGCGGCAGGGACCACCAGGAGATCGTCCGCATCCTGCTCGCTGCGGGCGCAGATCGCAGGATCGCTGACAAGGACGGCGTGACCGCGCTCCAGCATGCCCACGCCAAGGGGTATGCGGAGATGGTGCGTCTGTTGGAGGCGCCTGCTCCCTGACGGGGAGGCCTGTCGCTCAAGCGAACTCGGCGAGAAGGTCGGGGTTGACCTCGGCGAGCACGGCATAGGCCCGGTCGACCGGCACGTCGACGAGGTCGTAGTGCTGGCGCCCGGCGGCGGTCGTCGCCACGAGTGTCGCCACCCCCGCGCGGCGCTGGAAGAACGACTGCTCGACCTTCCACCCGATGATGCCCTCGCGGTCGAGCACGACGCGCTGCCGGTCGAGCGAGCCGTGCCTCGTGACGAGGTGCGCTGCGGTCACGGCATGCCCGAGCGAGCGATAGCGGTCCACCCCGAGGGCGAGCGCGGCGACGGCAAGCACGGGCGCGACGCCGAGCAGGGCGGCGGTCCAGCCCCAGATGAGCCTGCCGACGACGAGGAGGGCGACGACCACGAGCACCGGAACGATGGCCCGGGTGAGGCGCCGGCGCCGGGCTGCCGGTCCGTGGCTGCGCAGGGGACCTGAGACGGCCTGCTCGTCAGGCGTGATCTGGCAGGCGAGGGCCGTGACCGTCGGGGCGGGCGCAGGCGGGCAGAGCCAGTCGGACCCGCCCTGCTCACGGTGCAGCCCCGTCGTCACGACCTTGAGGCGTCGGGCGCCGGCCAGCCGCAGCCCGAGCGGCTCGTCGACCTGGATGCCGCGCACCCGCGCGGGATCGATGCTCGTCTCCCGGGTCGTCAGCAGCCCCCGGCGGATGTGCAGACTGCCGAGGCGGTTGCGGGTGAGGCGGAAGCCCCAGAAGGTCAGGACGTAGGCAGACACGGCGAGTCCGCACACGAGCCCGAGGACGAGCACCACGTCGATCCACCAGGCCAGCTCGCGCAGCCCCCGGGCACGCTCGACGAGGACGTCGCTCTCGTCGGCGAAGCGGGTGAAGCCCTGGCTGACGAAACCGAGCGCTGCCGCAGCGGCGGCGAGGCCGGTGGTCGTGAGGGGTGCGTAGCGGACCCATGCCGGGTCGAGCCGCAGCAGCACCTCCTCGTCGACGACCGGTGCCACATCGAGGTCCGGGCCCAGGTCACCGACATCGACGGGCGCGCCGGTCGGGGCGGGCAGACCCGTGATCTCGGGGTTGGCGCGGTGCAGGAGCTCGGCCCGCAGGCGTCGGCCCTCGTCGACGAGGAGGGAGTCGAGCACGAGGCGGTCCCGCGGGCCGCCGCCGGTGGAGATCTCGACCTTGGCCAGCCCGAGCAGCCGGTGGTGCACCTTGGCGGTGAGGTCGACGGTGCGCACCTTGTCGAGCCGTGCCGTCGTCGTCTGCTTGTTGAGCAGGCCCCGCTGCAGCTCGATCTGCCCGTCGACGATCCGATAGCGCGTCGTCACCCACCGCATCACTCCGAAGGCGACGATGAACGGCAGCGCGATCAGCTCCCACCGGCTGTCGCTGTCGGAGCGCGCGATGAGGACGACGACCAGGGCGGGGAGCAGGCGGATCAGGGTCTCGATCGGGTGGACGAGCAGCATTCGGGGATTGAGCCGGCGCCACGGCGTCACGTCGCGTCGCCCCGCTCGCGGATGGCCGCCGCCGTCAGTGACTCCACGAGCTCCTGGGCCACCGGGAGGTCGAGGCCGTGGATGCTCAGCGGGCCGGCCGCCGACGCCGTCGTCACGGTGACCGAGGCGAGCCGAAAGAGCTGCGCCACCGGTCCGCGCTCGAGGTCGATCGTCTGCACACGGCTGATCGGGGCGATGCGGCGCTCCTGCCGCAGCCAGCCGGCCTGGGTGTAGATCGCGTGCTGGGTCGCCTCCCACCGGTGCACGCGGTAGCGCCAGCGCGGCATGACCACGACGTAGGCGACCGACAGGACGAGCCAGACGGCGCCGACGAGCCAGTGCGCCGAGCGCGAAGCACGGTCGTCGACGAACCACCAGACGATCTGGCCGGCGAGCAGCACCGCGACGCCGACGAGCGCCTCGACGGTCCACATGCCGACGGCGCGCGTCGACACCCGGTGGGCAGGCTCGCGCATCAGCCCCCGGGGCGGCTGCGACGGGGGGAGCTGCTCGTCGTGCACGTCCACGACCCCACGGTGTCACAGGCGGGCCAGGGCCGGACCACCGACCACGGTATGCCGCCGGGCGAGGTCACGCTCGACCCTCTCCTCCCGTCTCTGCCGGCCCGGGCCCACGCCCTCGCATCGGGAGGCGTGCCACTCGAGCTGGCTGGACTCGATGGTGCCACCGAGGGATTCGGGGTCCTAGGGTGCGCGCATGACGAGCATCGAGGAGCGGCTGCGGCACTACTACGACCAGGAGATGGCGCAGCGCGCCCAGCGCCCGCTCGGCGAGCAGCGCGAGGCCCGGCTCGCAGACTTCCTGCGGCTCTGCCGGGACAGGGGGTTGCGCTCAGTCGTCGAGGTCGGCTGTGGAGCGGGCCGCGACGGGAAGGCACTGTCTGCGGCAGGACTGGCCTACAAGGGGATCGACCTGTCCGCGGCGTCCGTCGACCTGTGCCGCGCACTGGGTCTCGAGGCCGTGGCGGGCTCGGCCCAGGACCTGCCCTATGCCGATGACGAGTTCGACGCCGGGTGGTCGATGAGCACTCTCATGCACCTTCCGGGTGACGGGATGGAGGTCGCACTCACCGAGCTCCGCCGCGTCATCCGCCCCGGCGGAGTGCTCGAGGTGGGCGTCTGGGGAGCCGACGAGAGCCGCGAATGGACCGATGAGGACGGCCGCTACTTCCGCAGCCGCACCGATGACGAGCTCCACACGCTGCTGTCCGGCGTCGGCGAGGTGACCCACGTCGACACCTGGTCGCGGTTCGAGGACGGCGGTCACTACCAGTGGGCCCGCGTCGTCGCGGACTGAGTCGACTGCCGACGCGAGGGAACGGAGCACTCAACGGCGGGCTGGGCTGGCGTCACGCTGCGAGGGCGGGCTCGCGCTCGGCGGCCGAGCGGGCAGCGGCGAGCCTGGCGAAGCGTCCGCCGCGGGCGATGAGGCCGTCGTGGTCACCGAGCTCGACGACGCGGCCGTGGTCGAGGACCGCGATCTGCTCGGCGTGGCGCACCGTCGACAGCCGGTGCGCGATGGAGATCGTCGTGCGCCCCTCCATCAGCCGGTCGAGCGCGGCCTGCAGCTCACGCTCGGTCTCGTTGTCGAGGGCGCTCGTGGCCTCGTCGAGCACGAGCACCCGCGGGTTGCGCAGCAGGGTGCGGGCGATCGCGAGGCGCTGTCGCTCCCCGCCGGAGAAACGGTGGCCGCGGGCGCCGACGACGGTGTCGAGCTGGTCGGGCAGCGTCGCGACGAGCGCCGACACCTGCGCTGCCTCGAGGGCGTGCCACAGGTCGGCGTCGCTGGCCTCAGGAGCCGCGAGCAGCAGGTTGTCGCGGATCGAGGCGTGCACGAGGTGGGTGTCCTGGCTGACGACGCCGACGATGCGGGCGAGGTCGGCCGGGTCGAGGTCACGCAGGTCGATCCCGTCGATGGTGACCCGGCCAGAGGTCGGGTCGTGCAGGCGGGCGACGAGGCCGGCGAGGGTCGACTTGCCCGACCCGGTCTCGCCGACGAGAGCCAGCGTCGTGCCCGCGGGCACGGTCAGCGTGACGTCGTCGACGGCATACCTCGTGGGGTTCGTGGGGTCTGGGGCCGTGTCGCGCGAGCCGGCGGCGGCGACCTCGTGGCTGAAGCAGACCCGCTCGAAGCGCACCTCACCGCGGAGGCGGTCGTGGCGCACCGGCACCGGCTTCTCCGGGGGAGCGATGTCGACGGGCAGGTCGAGGTAGCCGAAGATCCGGCTGAAGAGCGCCATCGAGCTGATCCACTGCGCGCCGACGTTGAGCAGGCCCATGAGCGGTCGGAAGATGCCGGCCTGCAGCGTCGTGAAGGCGATGAGCGTGCCGATGGTCATGCCGCCCGACGTGGCGGGGAAGCCTGCGGCGAGGTAGATGAGGGCGGGGATGGCGGCGAAGATGATCTGCATCGTGGCCATCCGCCAGCGGCCGGCGAGCTGCGAGCGCATCTCGAGGTCGATGAGGTCGGTCGAGGTGGCGGTGAAGCGACGCTGGGTCGCGTCGGCGGCGCCGAGGGTCTTGACGAGCGTCATGCCGCTGACGGTGAGGGTCTCCTCCACCTGGCTGTGCAGGTCGGCGAGCCGGCGCTGGCGCCGGGCGGTGATGTCGCGACGGATGAGGGCGACGCGCCGGGTCATCCACACGGCCGGCGGGATGACGAGCAGTGAGAGCAGCGACAGCCGCGGGCTGAGGGCGACCATCGCGACGGCTGTCGCGACGGCGGTCGTCACGTTGCTCGCGATCGAGGTGGCCGTCGAGGTGATGACGGCCTGCATGCCACTGATGTCGTGGGTGAGGCGCGACTGCACCTCGCCGCTGCGGGTGCGGGTGAAGAAGGCGATCGACTGCCGCTGGAGGTGCCGGAACACGTCGGTGCGCAGACCGTGCATCACGCGCTCGCCGACCGCCGTCGTCAGCCAGGTCTGCACGACGCCGAGCAGCTGCGTGACGACGGTGACGGCGAGCATGCCGCCCACGGCCCAGAGCAGCAGGCTGACGTTCTGGTGGGGCAGGGCATCGTCGATGACCGCGCGAAGGAGGAAGGGGGAGGCCATCGAGATGACCGAGATGGCGACGATGATCGCCGTGACGACGGCGACGGACCGCCGGTGGGGACCGAAGAGGGCGAGGACCCGGCGCATCGGCACGGGGGACTCGGCGAGCTGCTCGCGGTCGGCGGGGTCGATCTTCTCGGGGCCGCGTCCGCCGCGCTGTCTGGGGGTGGTGGTGTCGTTCAAGGAATCACTCCATATCTGGTCTCCGATTCATAATGCTGAGGTTACCTCACTATGAGGCAGCAAGGCAAACTGCACCGTATGCTGCTGCCATGCGCCCACCCGCCGATCCGTCCGTGGACCCGCCGTCCGTGGACGAGCCCTCCCTCGACGAGCTGCTCCTGGGCGCGGCTCGTGCACTGCGGCGCACGTGGTCGAGCGGCCTCGGGCCCGACCTCTCGCCGCACGACGCGCGGGCGCTGCGCGTCATCGGGCACCACGGACCGACCCGGCTCGGCGTCGTCGCCGACCACCTGCGCATCGCGCCGCGGTCGGCGACCGACGTCGTCGACCGGCTCGAGGCGCGGGGGCTCGTCGAGCGGGCCCCTGACCCCGACGACCGCCGAGCCATGACCGTCCGCCTCACGGAGCCCGGCCTCGTCGCACTCGGCGAGGTCGACACGTCCCGCCGGGAGGGTGCCGCGCAGTTCTTCGGTGGGCTCAGTGCAGGTGAGCGGGCCGAGCTGGCAACGATCCTCGCCAAGCTCGACCCCCGATCGGACTGAATCCCCCCTGCCACTCCGCTCGGTCGAGGCCCTGCTGCCCCTGACCGTGCGCCTGGGTCCGTTGCTCGTCATGGGGTCGAGGCGGTTCGTGCTGGCCCGGCCGTCGTCACGAGTGGCGGTGAGACCGGACCGCACGGCGCGTGGCCGGTCGGCCGCAAACCTACGATGGAGCCATGAGCCTCGAACTCGGCCTCGACACCTTCGGCGACATCGCCCAGGGCGCCGACGGCACGCCCCTGCACCCGGCCACCGTGATCCGCGAGGTGCTCGCCGAGGGTGAGCTCGCCGACCGCCTCGGCCTCGACTTCTTCGGCATCGGCGAGCACCACCGGGACGACTACGCCGTGAGCGCTCCCGACGTGCTGCTGGCCGGGCTCGCGACTCGCACGGAGCGCATCCGTCTCGGCACGTCGGTCACGGTGCTGAGCAGCGACGACCCGATCCGCGTCTTCCAGCGCTTCTCGACGGTCGACGCGCTGAGCCACGGTCGAGCCGAGATCACTGTCGGCAGAGGCTCGTTCATCGAGTCCTTCCCTCTCTTCGGTCTCGACCTCTCCGACTACGAGACGCTCTTCGAGGAGAAGCTCGACCTGCTCGCAGCCGTCGTCGCCGAGCAGCCGGTGAGCTGGCAGGGCTCGATCCGGCCTCCCGTGGAGGTCGAGAGCATCATGCCCGCGACGGAGTCGGGCCACCTGCCCGTCTGGGTGGGCGTCGGCGGCACGCCGCAGTCGGTCGTGCGGGCCGCGCACTACGGCTTCCCCGTCGTCATCGCCATCATCGGCGGCTCCGCGCGGCAGTTCGTGCCGCTCGCCGACCTCTACCGCCGGGCCCTGTCCGAGATGGGCAAGGCCGTGCTGCCGCTCGGGGTGCACTCGCCCGGCTACGTCGCCGCGACCGACGAGCAGGCGCGTGAGGAGTTCCTGCCGCATTTCGTGCCCTTCATGAACAAGCTCGGCCGCGAGCGGCGCTGGGCGCCCATGACCAAGGAGCAGGCAGCGCTCCAGCTCGGTCCCGACGGCGCCGTCTACTGCGGCTCGCCCGAGACGGTCGCGGCCAAGATCGTCGACACCGCACGGGTGCTCGGGCTCTCGCGCTTCCAGCTGAAGTACTCCTTCGGCACCCTGCCGCACGACCAGCGGATGGAGTGCATCCGCCTCTACGCCGAGGAGGTCGCGCCGCGGGTGCGTGCGCTGCTCGCTGAGGACTGACGTGAGGGTGCTGCACGACGGGATGGGCTCCCGCGGTGATGAGGCAGCCGCTCGTCGGTCGCCCACCCCACGAGACGTGAGGTGTGGGCCTCGACGGGCTCAGCCCGGCTGCTCCAGACCGGGGGCGTTCTCGAGGAAGGCCAGCACCGCGACGACCCTGCGGTGCACCGGCGCCTCGGACAGCCCGAGCTTGGTGAAGATGGCGTTGACGTGCTTCTCAACGGTCGACGACGACAGGTGCAGGGCGCGCTCGATGCCGGCGTTGGTCCGGCCGAGCGCCATCTCGCGCAGCACGTCGAGCTCGCGGGGTGAGAGGGCAGCGAGCGGGCTGGCGGATCCGCGGCTGCGGCGACGGACCAGGGCGTCGACGATCTGCGGGTCGACGACCGAGCCGCCCGAGCAGACCTCGTGCAGGGCGTGGACGAGGTCCTCGAGATCACCGACGCGGTCCTTGAGCAGATAGCCGATGCCGGCCGAGCCGCCTTCGAAGAGGGCGAGCGCGTAGCTCTCGTCGGTGTGCTGTGAGAGCACGACGACACCTGTGTCCGGGTGGGACGCGCGGATCGCGTGAGCCGCCTCAATGCCCTCCATCCGGTGCGTGGGCGGCATCCGGATGTCGGTGAGGACGGCATCGGGCCCGAGTCGACGCACCGCGTCGAGCAGCTCGGTGGCGGTGCCGACGCAGGCGAGCACATCGACCTCTCCCGAGTCCTCGAGCAGCCGTCTCAGACCCTCGCGCACGAGGTAGTTGTCCTCGGCGATGACGATGCGCAGCTGATCAGGCACGCGGCCCTCCCGTCGTCTCGGGGATGGACTCGGCGGCCGACTCGGCGGCTGACTCGGGGACGGACGGAGAGGCGGGCTGGGGGACGGACGTGGGGACGGGTGTCGAGACGGCGGCAGCGGCGGATGCAGCCACCGGCACCGAGGCGGCCTCTCGGACTGCATGGCCGGGAACGGTTTCGGGCGCGGTCGGCAGGTCGACGAGGATCCGGGTGCCACCGCCGATGGCGCTGTCGACGGTGAGTGTGCCGTGCACGGCGGCGACGCGGTCGCGGATGTTGGTGACGCCCGACTGGCCGTCGCCGACCTCTGACGGGTCGAAGCCCGTGCCGTCGTCGGTCACCTCGACGCTGAGCCGGCCGCCGTGGTGGCGCAACGTCACGACCGCCTGCGTGGCCCCGGAGTGCTTCGCAACGTTGGCGAGGGCTTCGCGCACGGTGTAGTACGCCACGGTCTCCACGTCGGCGTCGAAGCGCTGCTGTCGCACCTGCCCACCGGCACGGATCGTGACCGGGATGGGGAAGCGTGCCGTGCGTGACTCGACCGCGGCGACGAGGCCGTTGTCGCTGAGGACCTGCGGGTGGATGCCGTGGGCGAGCTGCCGCAGGTCGGCGAGGGTCTCGCGGGCCTGGTCCTGCAGCTCGGTGAGCTCCTCGGGGCGGAGCGCGCCGCGGTCGAGGCGGTTGCGGGCGAGGCGCAGGCCAGCCATCAGCGCGACGATGTTCTGCTGGATGCCGTCGTGCAGGTCGCGCTCGATGCGCCTTCGTTCGGCGTCCTGTGCGGTGATGAGCCGCAACCGGGAGGCCGTGAGCTCCTCGAGCTGCTCGGCGAGCTGTGTGTTGAGCCGCACGTTGGCGACCGCGGTCGTGGCCTGTCGCGCGACCGTCTCCAGAAGTTGGAGCTCGGCCAGGCTGTAGTCGCCGTGGCGCCGCGGACCCAGCTCGATGCGGCCGAGCCGGGCGTCGACGAGCGTCAGGTCCTGACCGGCCACGGCCTCCCCGGAGACCGTGCCCGCCACCCCGACCGGCGTGTCCGCCCAGCCGCCGTCGGTGCCGACCAGCCGGATGCGCACCCACGTGGCGTCGAGCCCGTCGCCGACACCGTGGGCCAGGCGGGAGAGGACCTCGTCGAGCTCGAGCGACTGCTCGAGCCGGGCGCCCAGCTCGGTGAGCAGCGTCAGGTGGTGGTCGCGGTCGCCGAAGACCGCGCTGCGCACGAGCCGTTGGAGCAGGCCCCGCACCGGCAGGAGCACGACGGCCAGCACCGCGGTGAGCAGCACGGCGCTCACCGGCTCGAGGCGGCCCACGAGCAGGACGCCCGGGGTCGCCACCGCGACGGCGTAGAAGAGCGTGATGAGCGTGTTCGAGGAACGAACCACGACCTTTCCCCGGTCTGCCACACCGACGTCATAGGCGCCGTAGCGCAGGATGCCGTGGATGCCCGCCACGGGAAGCGCGGCAAGGGTGATCGCGGTGAGCACTCCGGAGGCGGTCGCCACAGGGGTTCCCGCGAAACGGGTGAGCGCGACCCCCTCCCAGAACATGTAGGCGAGGATGGCAGCGGTCACGGCGACACCCATGATGCGCAGCTGAGCGCGTCGTGCGGGAGGACCGAAGAGGCAGCGCGAGTAGAAGACCAGCAGCGCGAGTCCCGGAAGGATCCACCACGTGCCGAACAGGGCGTCGACGACCGGCACGAGACCGCTGAGGGCCGGCACCGCATACGGGTTGGAGATCGGCGGCCCGTCGATGCCCAGGTACTCAGGGAGGACGACCTGGGAATAGGTCAGCAGCGTCGCCGGGCCGATGAAAACGCCGACCCACACGAAGCGCAAGGCGATTCGCTGCCAGCGCTGCTCGAGGAGGCCGTCCGGGAAGGTCGCGAACATGAGGAGGAAGCCGATCGCCGCCAGCGCGTCGGCCGTCAGGCCGACCTGGTTGAGCAGGGCGAAGGTGCTGGACCCCAGGACCTCGAGGTGCGTCCAGACGTAGGTCTCGTAGGCGGACCCCACGGCGGACCCGGTGGCGCCGAGGGCGACGTAGACCGCCACGCGCGACGACGTCACGGTGAGCAGCCAGACGCCGAAGACGAAGAGGGGCAGAACTCCGAGGAGCGGCCAGCCGAGCCCCGCACCCGGGACATCGGACGGATCCGTGAAGCCCCGGGTGACGAAGACGTAGAGGAGCGACGCCGTCCCGATGGGGCCCAGCGTCAGCAGCCATGCTCGCCTGACTCGCACACCTCATGATCCGCCCGATCAGTGCCGTGCGTCAGGTGGACACCCTCAGGTCCTCACCCGAGGCCAACCTCCAGTCGATGTGCGGCCAGCCCCGTCGAGACCCGCAGGGCTGCGGCGGATCGTGGAGTCGTGCGCGGGTCCCGCTGGGAGGGCGGAGCAGCCCGACGCGATCAGGAAGGGAACCATCATGCGCAAGGTCTATCTCGTGCTCGCCTGGGCGCTCGTCGTCGAGGTCGTCATCCAGGCCGGGGCCATCGCCCTCGGGATGGGGGCGCTGTCGCACCACGTGTCCGAGGGTGGCGTCGTCGACAAGGCGTCGCTGGAGGACCGGGAGCTCAGCTGGGTCGGGGAGATCGGCTTCCCCATCCACTTCATCAACGGCGGCCTCGTCGTGCCGTTGCTCGCCCTCGCGCTGCTCGTCGTCTCGTTCTTCGCGCACGTCGAGAAGGGGCGGCGCGTCGCAGCGGTCGTCTTCGTGCTCGTCTTCGTCCAGTCGACCCTCGGCTACTCGATCACCGACTCGCCGTACGTCGGCGCCATCCACGGCGCCAACGCACTCCTCGTCTTCGGAGCGTCGCTGTATGCCGCCAGGCTGGCTCGGGTCTCCGCGTCCGCCGTCGTCGCGGCGAAGGCCTACGAAGATGCCCGGAGCTGAGCTGCGCGAGCGCACCGAGCCGGTGGGGACTCAGGTGGCGGTCCCGCGGATCAGCCTGCCTCGCAAAGTGATCGCGTCAGTCGGAGCCGTGTGTCTCGCAACGCTGATCGGGTGGGTGTGGGCTGCCAGCAGGCTACCCCCCTCGTGGTCGGTCATGGAGATGGGCACCGTCGAGCTCGGCGGGCACTCACGGGGTCACGAGGGAGGGGCGGCCGCAGGTCGGGTGGGGGGCACGAGTGTCGCCGACCTGACGGCCGACCCGACCCGGCCGGCGGATGTGGCGCTCACGCTTGTCGCTCGGCAGCAGCGGATCAACGTGCCTGGCGGTGTCGATGTCGACGGCTACACGCTGAATGGAACCTCACCGGGGCCGACACTGCGTGCGCGTCAAGGCCAGCTCGTGCAGGTGAGCCTCGTCAACGAGTCGGTTGCGGACGGTACGACCGTGCACTGGCACGGCCTCGACGTCCCGGCGTCGCAGGACGGCGTCGCAGGGGTGACGCAGGACGCCGTGCCCGCCGGCGGCGAGCACACCTACCGCTTCGTCGCCGAGCAGGCCGGGACCTACTGGTACCACTCGCACCAGGTCTCGCACGAGCAGGTGCGGCGAGGGCTCTACGGAGCGATCGTGATCGAGCCCGCGACCGCCGACGAGGGAACGGCCCGTGGAGGCCCCGTCACCCGCGATGTCATCGCCCTCGTGCACCAGCTCAGCGGCCAGCCGACCCTCAACGGTCGCGTGGCCGACGAGCACGTCGTGGCGGATCCCGGTGAGGCCGTGCGGATCCGGGTCGTCAACACCGACGACGCCCTCATGGCGGTCTGGGCGGGTGGGCCGTTCACGCTCGCCGCGGTCGACGGAACCACGCTGACCGGGGCGGCCGAGGTCGCGGGTCAGCGTGTCGACGTCACCGCGGGCGCCCGGGCCGACATCGTCGTGCACGCTCCCGCCGACGGGTCGTCGGTGCGGGTTCACCTCGGTGGCTCACGCAGCATCGTCGTGGGTGCTGCCGCTGCTGCACCGGCTGTGCGACAGCCGGCGCAGGTCCTCGACCTGCTGACCTACGGGACAGCGACACCGCTGGGCTTCGACGCGGGGGCCGCAGACCGACGGTTCGACTACGTCATCGCCCGTCGACCCGGTCTCGTCGACGGGCGGCCGGGCCTGTACTGGACCGTCAACGGACGGCTCTACCCCGACGTGCCGATGTTCCACGTCTCCGAGGGCGACGTGGTGCGGTTCCGGATCGCCAACGAGTCGTCCGAGAGTCACCCCATGCACCTGCACGGGCACCACGTGCTCGTCCTGTCGCGTGACCGGGTGCCGTCCACCGGGGCGAGGTGGTGGGTCGACTCCCTCGAGGTCGCGCCGGGGGAGGAGTTCGAGGTGGCCCTCGTGGCCGACAACCCGGGCATCTGGATGGACCACTGCCACAACCTGCCCCACGCCACCGAGGGTCTCGTCGCCCACCTGTCCTACGACGGTGTGACGAGTCCCTACCTCCTCGGCGGCCATGCCGGTAACCGTCCGGAATGAGGTGATGACGTATGCCGTCCGTGCACTCCCGACGCGGAGGCCGGGCTCCGAGCGGGGCGTGGGGAGGGTCAGGTGGGCCGGCCGGAGCCCATCAGATTGTCGCGGCCAGCTCGGTGGCCTGGCGGATGGCGCGCTTCGCGTCGAGCTCCGCGGCGAGCCCGGCGCCGCCGATGACGTGCACGCGCGCGCCCCGCGCGGTGAGCGCCGGTCCGAGGGCGTTGATGGACTCCTGACCGGTGCACACGACGATGGTGTCGACCTCGAGGACCTGCGGGTCGGTGCGATCGGGACCGTGCGTGATGTGCAGGCCGGCGTCGTCGATGCGCTCGTAGTTGATGCCGACGTGATGGTGAACGCCCTTGGCCTTCAACGACGCCCGGTGCACCCAGCCCGTCGTCCTGCCCAGGCCCCTGCCGATGGGCGTCGACTTGCGCTGGAGCAGGTGCACCTGGCGCGGTGACGCTGCGGGGCGTCGTGGGACCAGACCGCCTCGCGCAGCGTCCGGGGCGCCGACGCCCCACTGCACCATCCACTCGTCGACGGAGAGCGGCGACTCGACGTGGGTGAGCCACTCGGACACGTCGACCCCGATGCCGCCTGCCCCCATCACGGCCACACGCTGACCGACGGGGGCGCCGTCACGGACGACGGCGGCATACGTCACGACGGACGGGTGGTCGATGCCGGGCACGTCGGGGATGCGCGGCTCGACCCCGGTGGCGACGACGACCTCGTCGAAGTCCGTGAGGTCCTCTCCCTCCGCGCGCCTGCCGAGGTGCACCGTGACGCCAGCGAGGTCGAGGCGCCTGCGGTAGTAGCGGATCGTCTCGGCGA
>Ga0190271_10000676_pt1 | contig 17698 bp, 14 predicted proteins | sample Popmic356T_FD_133747 | JGI IMG/M metagenome (GOLD analysis project Ga0190271, IMG submission 133747) | Populus adjacent soil microbial communities from riparian zone of Weber River, Utah, USA - 356 T | ecosystem: Environmental > Terrestrial > Soil > Riparian zone | place: USA: Utah | collected...
AACCCGCGTCGCCGCGTTTTCGCCGCTGCTGTTCTGGCCCGGCACCGTCGGTGAGTTCATGAAATACCTGCCAATCACGCTGATCGCGACGCTGTCCGCCTCGCTGGTGGTGGCGCTGTTCTTCACGCCGACGCTCGGCGCGCTGCTGGGGCGCGCGGTTCCCGTTCCGCACGACGAGCGGGCGAAGGACACCGGTCCCTACATGCGTCTCGTGCACCTCGCAGTCGCGCATCCCGGCAAGACGATGGCGCTCGCCGCCGCAATGCTGGTCGCGGTGCAGGTGGCCTATGGACGCTTCGGCAACGGCGTCGAGTTCTTCCCGAAGGTCGAGCCGGATTTCGGCCAGGCGCTGATCCATGCGCGCGGCAACATCTCGCTGGACGAGAAGGACCGTATCACCCGCGAGGTCGAGAAGCGCATTCTCGGCAATCCGTCGCTGAAGACGGTCTATGCCCGCGTCGGCGAGCAGCCGCGCGGCTCCGGCGAAATCACCGAGGACACGATCGGCGTGATCCAGTTCGAGTTTGCCGACTGGCAGATTCGTCCGCCCGCACACGAAGTCATGGAGGACATCCGCCGCCGCACCGCCGATATTCCCGGCATTCTGGTCGAGGTGACCGCGCCGCGCGCAGGCCCGCCGACCGGCAAGCCGATCCAGGTGCAGCTGTCGTCGCTCGATCCCGAACTGCTGCCGCAGGCGGCCAAGAAAGTGACCGAAGTTCTGAGCAAGATGCCGGCCGTCCAGGACCTCGATGATGGTCAGCCGCTGCCAGGTATCGACTGGAAACTCCAGGTCGACAAAGCCGAGGCTGCAAAATACGGCGCCGGTGTCGCCATCGTCGGCAATGCGGTGAAACTCGTCACCAACGGCACCAAGATCACCGAGTATCGCCCGTCGGAAACCGACAAACAGGTCGATATCCTGGTGCGTTTTCCCAGCGACCGCCGCAGCCTCGATCACATGGACGATCTGCGCGTGCAGACCGCCATGGGCAACGTGCCGATCGGCAATTTCGTCGAGCGCGTGCCGGCCGCACGGGTCGGCTATATCAACCGCGTCGGCGGCGCCCGTGTGATGGTGGTGTCGTCAAACGTGGCCCAGGGCTTCCAGTCGGCGGTGGTGCAGAAGGAAATCACCGAGACGTTGGCCAAAGCCGATCTCGGCCGTGGCGTCAGCTTCCGCCTGAAGGGCGAGGATGAGGAGCGGGCGAAGGCCTCGGCGTTCCTCGCCAAGGCGTTCGGAACGGCGATCTTTCTGATCTTCGCGATCCTGCTGGCGCAGTTCAACAAGCTGACGTCGGTCGCGCTGGTGCTGAGCGCGGTGCTGCTGTCCACCATCGGCGTGTTCCTTGGCATGATGATCATGGGGCAGTCGTTCGGCGTGGTGATGGGCGGCATCGGCGTGATCGCCAACGCTGGCGTGATCGTCAACAACAACATTGTGCTGATCGATACCTACGACCGGCTGCGGCAGGAGGGCGTGGGGGCGCGCGACGCCATTCTCGAAACCTGCCGCGAGCGCGCGCGGCCGGTGGTGCTGACGGCGGTGACGGCGATTCTCGGCGTGCTGCCGATTGCCTTCGGCATCAACATCGACTTCCTGACGCGGGAGGTGGTGATGGGCGCACCAGCGACGCAATGGTGGATCAACCTCTCGACGGCCATCGTGTTCGGCCTCGGCTTCGCCACCGTGCTGACGCTGATCGTCACGCCCGCCGCGCTGATGATGATCGAGAACATGGCGGTTCGCCGCCGGGCAGTGGGCGCGCGCGTGCGCCGGTGGCGCGAGGCGAGGGCTACTTGACCGCTGCGAAGATCCGGTACCGCTTCGGCTTCAGCCCGATCAATTCACCGACCTTGAGCTCGCGGTCGCGTGGCGCGTCGATCTCGATCATGGTCTCGCTGCCGTTGGTCTGCAGCGCCACGTCGGCGCGCTGGATCGGGCCGAACGCGCGCACACGCCGCACCGCGCCCTCGAGGTCACCGTTGCCGGGCGCCTCCAGCGACACGTCGTGCCGGCGGATGAACAGCTGCGACGGCCCGGAGGCCGCGCCGTTGGTCTCGATGCCAAGCACCTTGTCGCCGAGCCGGACGCGGCCGGAACGCACTTCCACCGGCAGCACGATCGACTCGCCGATGAACGAATGCACGAACGCCGTCTGTGGCCGGTCGTAGACCTCTTCCGGCGTGCCGATCTGCTCGATCTTGCCCTTGTCCATCACCACCACGCGGTTAGCGACTTCCAGCGCTTCTTCCTGGTCGTGGGTGACGAAAATCGAGGTGACGTGAATTTCCTCATGCAGCGCCCGCAGCCACTGCCGCAGTTCCTTGCGCACCTTCGCATCCAGTGCGCCGAACGGTTCGTCGAGCAGCAGGATGCGCGGCTCAATGGCGAGGGCGCGCGCAAGCGCGATGCGCTGGCGCTGGCCGCCCGAGAGCTGGCTCGGATAGCGGTTGGCGAGCCAGCCGAGCTGCACGAGGTCGAGCAGTTCGTTGACACGTTTGGTGATGGCGGCCTCGTTCGGCCGCACCGCGCGCGGCTGGACGCGCAGGCCGAATGCGACATTCTCGAACACGTTCATGTGGCGGAACAGCGCGTAGTGCTGGAAGACGAAGCCGACATGGCGCTCGCCTGCGCCGCGCGCCAGCGCATTCTCGCCGTCGAAGCTGATGCTGCCGGCGTCCGGCCATTCAAGGCCGGCGATGATGCGCAAAAGTGTCGTCTTGCCGGAGCCGGACGGTCCCAGCAGCGCCAGCAACTCTCCGCTTTCGACCCTGAGGTCGACATTGTCGAGCGCCGTGAAGTCGCCGAAGCGCTTGACGATATTGCGGACTTCAATGGTCACTGTGATGCCCTTCCAGACGGCCTTCGAGAACGATCTTGATCACCAGCGTCACCAGCGCAAGCATCGCGAGCAGCGACGCGATCGCGAACGCAGCAACGAACTGGTACTCGTTATACAGGATTTCAACCAGCAACGGCATGGTGTTGGTTTCGCCACGGATATGCCCGGATACCACCGAGACCGCGCCGAATTCGCCCATGGCGCGAGCGTTGCAAAGCAGCACGCCGTAGAGCAGGCCCCATTTCACGTTCGGCAACGTCACCCGCCAGAATGTCTTCAGCCCCGATGCACCGAGCGACAGCGCGGCTTCCTCCTCGGATGTCCCCTGTTCCTGCATCAGCGGGATCATTTCGCGGGCGACGAACGGGAAGGTGACGAAGGTGGTAGCCAGTACGATACCGGGGATCGCAAAGATGATGTGGACGTCATTGGCCTGCAACCACGCGCCGAGCAGCCCCTGTGCGCCGAACAGCAGGACGAACACCAGACCTGAAATGACCGGACTGACCGAGAAGGGAAGGTCGATCAGCGTGTTCAGCATGGTCTTGCCCGGAAACTCGAACTTGGAGATCGCCCAGGCGGCGGCAACGCCGAAGATCAGGTTGAGCAGGACGGAGATCGCAGCGACGATCAGCGTCAATTTGATCGCAGCAAAAGCCTCCGGGTCCGCCAGCGCGTTAAGGAAAGCGCCGACGCCGCGCGAAAAAGCTGACGTGAACACGATGACCAGCGGCAGGACGACGAAGACGGTCAGGAATGTGACCGCAAGCGCAATGATGATGAATCGAACGGGTGCAGGTTCGGTGCGCGCGCTCTTCCGCGCGCTCGCGAATTCCTGCATCGGGATGGTCTGACTCATGGACATGCTCAGTTCGTGATCGCGCGCGACTGCGACCAGCGCTGCAGGCGGTTGATGATGAAGATGATCACGAAGGATACCAGCAGCATGACGACCGCAATGGCGGTCGCATCGGCATAGCGGAATTCCGACAGGCGGATGACGATCAGCAGTGGCGCGATCTCGGAGATGTTGGGCAGGTTGCCGGCAATGAAGATCACCGATCCGAACTCGCCGACCGCGCGGGCAAAGGCAAGGGCGAAACCGGTGAGCATGGCCGGCAGCAATCCGGGCAGGATCACTTTCGTCACGGTGTGCCAGCGGCCTGCGCCGAGGCTGGCGGCGGCTTCCTCGATCTCTGGATCAAGATCGATCAGCACCGGTTGCACCGTGCGGACCACGAACGGGATGCCGATGAACACCATCGCGACAAAGATGCCGAGCGGCGTGAAGGCCACCTTGATGCCAAGTTCGGCGAGCGGGGCGCCGAGCCAGCCCTTCTGCGCAAACAGCGCCGTCAGCGCCACGCCGGCAACCGCCGTCGGCAGCGCGAACGGGATATCGACGATCGCATCGAAGATGCGGCGGCCGGGAAAGCGGTAGCGCACCAGCGCCCAGACGATTACCATGCCCATGACCAGGTTGACGATCGCGGCGCCGAACGAGAGCCCGAACGACAGCTTCAGCGCGTTCAGCGTGCGCGGGTTGGACAGGATCGACCAGAACTGCGAGGGCGAAAGCTCGATGGTTTTGACGAAAAGCCCCGCGAGCGGAATCAGCACGATGATCGACAGCAACGTCAGGGTCACGCCCATGGTCAGGCCGAAACCCGGTAGCGTCCTGCGCTGCGCCGCCCCGCTCACGCCTGCTCCTGCCGCCACAAGAAACATGCCCCGATCACGTTGGATCGGAGCATGCTCCTTCAGCCCATCGATCGTACCTAGAGAAGTAATCTGAGTTCCCGCTTTTTGTGTGACGTTCAATTCTTGTAAATCTGGTCGAAAATGCCGCCTTCGGCGAAGTGTTCCTTCTGGGCCTTCGTCCAGCCGCCGAACAGTTCGTCGATGGTGAACAGGTTCACTTTGGTGAAGGCGTTCTCGTACTTCTTTGCGATCGCGGGATCGCGCGGACGATAGGAGTTCTTGGCCGCGATCTCCTGGCCTTCCGGCGTGTACCAGTAGCGCAGATAGGCGTCGGCGATTTCGCGGGTGCCCTTCTTGTCGACAACCTTGTCGACGATGGTCACCGGCGGTTCGGCCAGAATGGACCGGGGCGGCACCACAATCTCGAACTTGTCGGCGCCAAATTCCTTCAGCGCGAGAAACGCTTCGTTCTCCCAGGCGAGCAGCACGTCGCCCACTCCACGCTCGACGAAGGTGACGGTCGAGCCGCGCGCGCCGGTGTCGAGCACGGGCACGTTCTTGTAGATGCTGGCGACGAATGCCTTGGCCTGATCCGCAGACTGGCCCTTCTTCAGTGCATGGCCCCAAGCGGCTAGGTAGTTCCAGCGTGCGCCGCCGGACGTCTTCGGATTTGGCGTGATGACGCTGACGCCGGGCTTTGCCAGATCGTCCCAGTCCTTTACGGCCTTCGGGTTGCCCTTGCGAACCAGGAAGATGATCGTCGAGGTGTAGGGCGAGGAATTGTCCGGCAGCCGCGCCTGCCAATTCTTGTCGATCAGGCCGCGGGTCGCGATCGCATCGATATCATAGGCAAGCGCCAGCGTGACGACATCCGCCTGCAATCCGTCCATCACGGCCCGCGCCTGTGCGCCCGCGCCGCCGTGCGATTGCTTGAGCTCGACCTTTTTGCCCGTCTCCTTCTGGTAGGCGACGATGAAGGCCTTGTTGAACTCTGCGTAAAGCTCGCGCGTCGGATCGTACGAAACATTGAGCAGCGACAGATTCTGGGCGAACGCCGGGCCGGTGAGCGCAATGAGTGCTGCCGCAACCAGAGCGAAACGAGTGCGCATCTCGATCTCCATTTCAGCTCGATGAATCCAGGCTCATCGAAGCCGCGCTAAAGTCAGGACGACACGCTCAACTGTCAATGAAATGGGTTTCCGTATTTCGCGGAGACTCCAACTCCGCCTGCTACGAAACCTTCGCGACGTGAATGCCGCATTCTGTCTTGCCGCGATGGCGCCAGCGTCCTGCGCGCGGATCCTCGCCCGCCTTCGTTCGCGTCGTGCACGGTATGCAGCCGATCGACGTGAACCCCGACGCGAGCAAGGGATGCGGCGGAAGTTTGGCCGAAATATATAACGCCTTGAGGTCGGCGGCGGTTGCATTGGCCAGTGGATTAAATTTCAGGCGCGTGCCGTCGGCCTCGACCACGGCCATTGCGGCGCGCTCACCGCCCTGGAACCGCTTGCGGCCATTGAACCAGGCCGAAAACGGCTCGAGCGCGTGCGCTAGCGGCTCGACCTTGCGGATCCGGCAGCAGGCGTCGGGATCGGAGGACCACAGCGCGTGGTCAGGGTCGTCGCGCTGAAGCGCCGCATCCAGTGGCTTGATGCTTCTGACATCGCGCAGGCCAAGCAATTGCGTCAGCTGGTCGCGGTATTCGAGCGTTTCCTGAAACAGCCAGCCGGTATCCAGGAAAACCACCGGGATTGCCGGATCGACATCGCCGACAATTTTCAACAAAGCCGCCGATTCGCTGCCGAACGACGACACCACGGCAAGCTTCTCGCGGCCAATCACGCGGAGCGCACTCTCTACGATCTCCGCCGGCGTTGCGTTCGCCAGCTCGCGATCGAATCCGGCCGCAGCCGCTTCTACCGATAGGAGGCTCGCACGCTGCGTGGTATCGAGAAACGTCATCTGGATGCGCTGTGTAATTCCCGGCCCGGTGCGGCGGAGACCTGCAGCCGCTTGCGGAAAGCTGTGAGACGGCCATCGCCGGTCGGCTGGTAGAACACGCTGTAGCGCTTCGACACCGAACCGAACGCCCTCGCATCGGCGTCCTTCTTCACCTCGAACGAGTCGAAGCCGGCACGCAGCATGAATACGAACTGGTCCCGCAGCACGGCGCCGGTGGCGCGCAACTCGCCGCGATAGCCGTGACGTTCACGCAGGATGCGCGCCTGGCTGTAAGCGCGGCCGTCCTGGTATTTCGGGAACACCAATGCGACCAGCGCAAGCTTGTCGAGATGCGGCGCCAGTTTGTCGATGTCCTGGTTGTTCGGCCAGATCACGCCAGTTTCCGCGTTGCGCGCGGCGAACTCCGCGGCATCGGCCAGGAAGCGCTCGGCCGGAACCAGCACGGCGCCGCTCGCAGGGATCGGCGCATCGTCGAGAATGCGAATGTAGCGGTCGGAAACGACCTCCGTGTTCTTAACCAGTGGCATACGCACGCTCCTTGAATGGCTCGACACCCAGGCGCTTGACCGTGTCGATGAACAGTTCGTCCGGCCGCAGCCGCAGATCGAGATAGGTTTCGACGATATCCTCGATCACGTCCGCGACCTTGTCGTAGGGCACGGCCGGCCCGATCAGCGTGCCGACCACCGCGCCTTCGTCGGCGCGGCCGCCAATCGTCACCTGGTAGAATTCTTCATCGTTCTTCTCGACGCCGAGGATGCCGATATGACCGACGTGGTGGTGGCCGCAGGCATTGATGCAGCCTGAGATGTTGATGTGCAGCTTGCCGATCAGATTGGCGGTCTCGTGATTGGCGAACCGGCGCGTGATCTCCTGCGCCACCGGAATGGCGCGGGCGTTGGCGAGCGAGCAGTAGTCGAGCCCAGGGCAGGCGATGATGTCCGACACCAGGTTGACGTTCGGCGTTGCGACGCCGAGTCCATCGAGCGCGCGCCACAGTTCCGGCAGGTCACGTTTGGTGACGGTCGGGAAGCAGAGATTCTGCTCGTGGCCGACGCGGATTTCGCCGAAGGCGTAGCGATCGGCGAGATCGGCAATTGCATCCATCTGCTCGGCAGTGGCGTCGCCGGGAGGACCACCGATCGGCTTCAGCGACAGCGTGACGATGCCATATCCAGGCACGCGATGAGGACGGACGGAGTTGCGATACCAGGCCTTGAACGCCGGCTCTTCGAGGCCCTGCTTCAACTCGGGCGGATTGTCGGTCAGTTTTTCGTAGGCCGGATAGGTGAAGCGCGAACGGATTTCGTCGATCACCGCCTCATCCAGCGCCAGCTGGCCGTCTTTGATCTGCTGCCACTCGTCTTCGACCTCGCGCGCAAAGCGCTCGATGCCGAGCTCGTGCACGAGGATCTTGATGCGCGCCTTGTAAATGTTGTCGCGCCGGCCGTACTGGTTGTACACGCGCAGGATCGCTTCGATGTAGGTGAGCACGTCACGCCGTGTCACGAACGGCTTGATGGTCTTGGCGATGAACGGCGTGCGGCCGAGACCGCCGCCGACCAGAACCTCGAAGCCCATCTCGCCGGCGCCGTTTCGGTGCAGGCGGAGCCCGATGTCGTGAATCTTGATCGCCGCGCGGTCGTGATCGGATGCCGTCACCGCAATCTTGAACTTGCGCGGCAGGAACGAGAATTCCGGATGCATCGTCGAATACTGCCGCAGCACCTCGGCCCAGATGCGCGGATCGTCGATCTCGCCTGGCGCCGCTCCGGCCCACTGATCAGTGGTGACGTTACGGATGCAGTTGCCGCTGGTCTGGATGCCGTGCACGCCGACCGAGGCGAGGTCGGCCATCGCATCGGGCAGGTCGGACAGCTTGATCCAGTTGAACTGGATGTTCTGCCTCGTGGTGAAATGTCCGTAGCCGCGGTCGTACTTGCGCGCGACATGCGCCAGCATCCGCATCTGCTCCGATGACAGCGTGCCGTAGGGGATAGCGACGCGCAGCATGTAGGCGTGCAGCTGCAGATAGACACCGTTCATCAGCCGCAGCGACTTGAATTCGTCTTCGGTGAGTTCGCCGGACAGCCGGCGCTTCACCTGATCGCGGAATTCATTGACGCGTTCCTGCAGCAGCGTGCGGTCGAATTCGTCGTGGACGTACATGGAATTGACCTGTCAGGCGCTTGCAGGAAGCGCAAAGGTGGTGCCGCGCAAACGGATCGTCTCGCGGAAGTTACCCGGTCCGATCGCGCCGTCGCTGCCGATCTGCACCGGTGCGATGTAGGAGCCGACCGCGCCGAGATCGTCGGCAATGGCTTCGGCCCACAGCGCCTTGGCATCGTCGGCCGTTCGCACCACGGCGGCTTCGGACAGTTCGGTCGACCAGTCCTTCGACGGTGTTCGGTAGATCACCACGCCGTCGCTGGTGCGGTTGGCGGTGACGATCGAAGGTCCGGTGATTTTCAGTTTCTGTTGCAGCGGTGAGGTCATTCGGCGGCCATCTGGAGTTTGGAGACAAGGTGTTGCAGGTCGGCTTCGCGCCAGGGCGCGGAGTGCGCTACGACGTCGCCGATGATGAGGATTGCGGGGCCGTGGTCGACCTGCGCGGCCAGCGCCGGCAACTGGTCGAGCGTGCCGACGACGGATTTGGCGTCAGGACGCGTCACGCGTGCGAATACGCCAACCGGTGTTTGCGGCGAACGACCTGCGGCAAGCAGGCCGGCACGGATCGCGGACGCAGCCGTCATGCCCATGTAGACCACGACGGTCATCTTCGTGTCGGTCAATGCCGACCAGTCGACGACTTCCGCGTCCTTCGCCTTGTGCGCGGTGAGCAGCGTGATGCGCAGCGCTTCGTGACGGAAGGTCAGCGGCACCTCGAATGCTGCGGCGGCGCCGATGCCGGCGGTGATGCCGGGAACGATCGTGTAGGCGACGCCGGCCTTGCGCAGCGCCTCGATTTCCTCGCCGCCGCGCCCGAAAATGAAGGAGTCGCCGCCCTTGAGGCGGACCGCACGCTTGCCGGCTTGCGCCGCCTCGATCAGGAGGCGGTTGATCGCCTCCTGGCCGATGCCCGGCTTGCCGATCCTGCGGCCAACCCGAACGCGCGAGGCGTCACGGCGGATGCGATCAAGAACCTCGGCCGAGACGAGTTCGTCGTAGAAGACGACATCGGCATCCTGCAGCGCGCGCAGCGCCTTGATCGTCAGCAGGTCAGGATCGCCGGGACCGGCGCCAACCAGTGTGACAAAGCCTTTCGCTTCGCCTTGTGCGAAGGCGGACGGATCCTCGATCGCTTTTAAAGCGGCTTCGGCTTCGTGGGTCTTGCCGGCGAGCACGAGTTCGCCGATCGGGCCGTCGATCACGCGCTCCCAGAAGCGGCGGCGCAACGGGAAGTCGCCGATGCGTGCGTGAAGTTCCTTGCGCCAGCGGCCGATGAAGCTCGCGAGATCGCCGATCCGCGCTGGCAGCAGTGCTTCGATGCGTTCGCGCAGGCGTCGCGCAACGACGGGCGAGGTGCCGTTGGTGCCGATCGCGACGACGACGTCGCCACGATCGACGATCGCCGGAGAGATGAAAGTCGAATGCTGCAGGTCGTCCATGACGTTGACGGGCAGGCCGAGACCGCGTGCACGTGCGGAAATCGCCGGCCCGATGTCGCCAGCGCCGGCCGACATGACGGCAATCGCACCCTGCAGGCTGGCCGTCAGCGGATCGTCGGTGAGAATTTCGATTTGCGAAACCGCATCGGCGCCAAGCGTTGCAAGGCGGTCGGCGGGCGCTGCGGTCTTGTCGGTCGCATACCACCGCACGTGTGCGCCTGCCGACAGCAACACGCGCAGTTTCGCCAACGCGAGTTCGCCGTCCCCCACCAGGATGATGGGGCCCGCTTTCAAATCGAGAAAGACCGGCAAGAACCGCATTCAGGTCTCCGCTCCCCGCTCGGGGGTTGACTGAAATTATTTTCTATTTATGTGTGGCGCAAGCGCAGCAAAGAGAAAATTATTTCTTCTCTAGGCTGAAGCCAATATAGAATTTTCCTCTCCGAAGTCAAAGCGCCAGAGATGCTTCTTCCCAGTGACCTTAACGGGCCGAAAAACCGCCCCGGCGGTGCGGCGACGGCTCACGTTCGCAGGAGCAATTTCCGCGCCGAACGCCCGTTCCACTTGATGGGGTGGGCCTGAGCCATGGATCATCTCGACCAGCTCGAGGCGCAGAGCATCTACATCTTTCGTGAAGGTTTCGCGCGTCTGAAGAAGCTCGCGCTGCTGTGGTCGCTCGGCAAGGATTCCAACGTGATGATCTGGCTGGCGCGGAAGGCCTTCTTCGGCCGTATTCCGTTTGCCGCCATGCACGTCGACACCGGCAAGAAGTTTCCCGAGATGTACGCCTTCCGCGATCGCTACGCGAAAGAGTGGGGTCTCGACCTGAAGATCGAACCGTGCCCGCCGATCGACGCGGTCGATCCGACATTGCCGCCCGCAGCCCGCTCCGCCGCGCGCAAGACCGAAGGCCTCAAGCTTGCGCTCGCCAAGCACGGCTTCGACGGCCTGATTGCGGGCATCCGCCGCGACGAGGAAGCGACGCGGGCGAAGGAGCGGGTGTTCTCGCCGCGCGGGACCGAGGGTGGCTGGGACGTGCGCGATCAGCCGCCGGAATTCTGGGACCAGTTCAACGCCTCGCCGCCGCCGGGCGCGCATCTGCGTATTCATCCGATCCTGCACTGGACCGAAGCCGACATCTGGGCCTACACCCAGCGCGAAAACATTCCGATCATCCCGCTGTACCTGTCGAACAACGGCAAGCGCTACCGCTCGCTCGGCGACGCCGACATCACGTTTCCGGTTGCATCGGTCGCGTCATCGATCGCGGAAATCCTCAGCGAGCTCGAGCAAACCAAAGTGCCGGAGCGTGCGGGACGCGCGCTCGATCATGAGACCGAAGACGCCTTCGAGCGGCTTCGCGTTTCCGGCTATCTGTAATCGAGTTTGATGCTGATGAATATGCAGGTTGCCACCTCCGCAAGCTCCCACGACCTTCGCGCGGTATTGCCGATGCCGGCGCCGAACCGGGCGCAGGTGCGTATCGTCATCGTCGGACATGTCGACCACGGCAAGTCGACGCTGGTTGGGCGATTGTTGCACGAAACCGGCAGCCTTCCCGACGGCAAGCTGGAGATGCTGAAGGCGGTCAGCGCGCGGCGCGGCATGCCGTTCGAATGGTCGTTCCTGCTCGATGCCCTGCAGACCGAGCGCGACCAGGGCATCACCATCGACACCACGCAAATCCGCTTCCGCACCAATGCGCGCGAAGTGGTGCTGATCGATGCGCCAGGGCACGCGGAATTTCTCCGCAACATGATCACCGGCGCCTCGCAGGCCGATGCCGCGGTGCTGATTATCGACGCCGCCGAAGGCGTGCGCGACCAGACGCGGCGACACGGCTATCTGCTGCATCTGCTTGGAATTCGCCAGGTTGCGATTGTCATCAACAAAATGGATCGCGTGGACTTCAGCCAGCAACGCTATCAGGAGATCAGCGACGTGATCTCCGCCCATCTCAACGGGCTTGGCGTCACTCCCACCGCGGTGATCCCGATTTCCGCGCGCGACGGTGACGGCGTCGCCGCCCACACGCAGCGCATCGGCTGGTATGCCGGTCCGACAGTTGTCGAAGCGCTCGACCAGCTCACCCCTGCGCGACAGATGGATGAGTTGCCGCTGCGGCTGCCGATCCAGGCGGTCTACAAGTTTGACGATCGCCGCATTGTGGCCGGCCGCGTCGAATCCGGTTCGCTCAAGACCGGCGACGAGATCGTCATTATGCCGGCCGGCAAGATCGCTAAGATCAGAACGGTGGAAGGTTGGCCGGCAACCCCGGTGTCAGCGCAGCAAGGCGCCGGCCGCTCGGTCGGCATCACGCTGGATCGCGAGTTGTTCCTTGAGCGCGGTGACGTAATCGCCCATGCGTCCGCGTCGGTCCGCGATACGCGCCGGCTGAAGGCACGCATCTTTTGGCTGCACGATACGCCGGTGACGGCGGGCACGACCATGCTGGTGCGGCTCGGTACGATGGAAAGCCGGGCGACCGTTGTTGCGATCGAAAACGCTGTCGATCCGGGCGAACTGTCCAGCGTCGGTACCAGTTCGATCGGCCGCAACCATGTCGGCGAGATCGACATCTCGCTGGCGCATCCGGTGGCCGCGGACACCTATGTCGACAATCCGCGCACCGGGCGGCTGGTGATCGAGGTCAATGGCCGTATTGCCGGCGGTGGTCTCATTCTGAGCGTAGATGCGGGTGCGCGCGGTGTGCCGGTCGATATCGTGCCTGTGGAATCGGCGCTGCGCGCTGACGAACGTTTCGCCCGCTATCGGCATCAGGGCGCGGTCGTCTGGTTGACCGGTCTTCCGGCGTCCGGAAAATCGACGCTGGCGCGGGCGCTGGAGCGGCGGCTGTTCAGCCGAGGCGGTTCGCCGATCCTGCTCGACGGCGATACGCTGCGGGCCGGCCTCAATGGCGATCTCGGCTTCTCGCCGCAGGATCGCACCGAAAATATCCGCCGCCTCGCCGAAGTGGCATCGCATCTTGCCCGCAACGGTCATGTCGCGATCGTTGCAGCAGTGTCGCCCGGAATCGAAGACCGGACGCAGGCGCGCCGCATCGCCGATGACCTGTTCCACGAGATTCACGTGTCGACCGCCCCCGAAGTCTGCGAGGCGCGCGATCCGAAGGGGCATTACCGCAAGGCTCGCGCGGGCGACCTGAAAGGCTTCACCGGCATCGACAGCGGTTATCAGCCGCCGGTCAATGCCGAACTCGTACTCGACACGGGCGCGAAAACCATCGCGGACGCAACCGACGAGATCGAACGCATGCTCGCCCATCGCGGTGTGCTTTTCGAGGATCTCGCCGATCTCGCCGCCAACATCTGATCAAACACCGAGAAGGTGACATCAATGAACAACCGCATCCGCCTCATCGCCATCGCCGCCGCGTTCGTCGTCGGTGCCGCAACGCCGACGCAGGCGCAGAATCCGGCGACGCTGCTGAACGTGTCCTACGACATCGCGCGCGAACTCTACGTCGAGATCAACGCCGCCTTCATCAAGTCCTACAAGGCAAAGACCGGCCAAGACGTGACGATCAATCAGTCGCACAACGGCTCGACGCGGCAGGCGCGCTCGATCCTTGAAGGCCTGGAGGCCGATGTCGTGACGTTCAACCAGGTCCCCGATGTTCAGGTTCTGCACGATCGCGGCAAGCTGATCCCGAAGGACTGGGCCAAGCGGCTGCCGAACAACTCGTCGCCCTATTACTCGCTGCCGGCCTTCCTCGTCCGTGCCGGCAACCCAAAGAAAATCAAGGATTGGGACGATCTGGTTCGTGCGGACGTGAAGGTGATCTTCCCGAACCCGAAAACTTCGGGCAATGCCAAGTACACTTATCTGGCTGCCTATGCATATGCCAAGGCGAAGTGGGGCGAAGGCGCCAAGACAGATGACTTCATCAAGCAGCTGTTCAACAACGTTCCGGTGTTCGATACCGGCGGTCGCGCCGCGACCACCACGTTCGTGGAGCGGCAGACCGGCGATGTGCTGATCACCTTCGAGGCCGAAACCAATGCGATTCGCGATCTGGTCGGCAAGGACAAGGTTGAGGTCGTGGTGCCGTCGGTCAGCGTGCTGGCCGAGTTTCCGGTCGCCGTTATCGACAAGTTTGCCGACAAGCACGGCACACGGGCGCTTGCTACCGCCTACCTCGAATATCTCTATACGGAAGAGGGCCAGACCATCCTTGCCAAGGCCTACAATCGTGTGAACAACGAGAAGATCGCCGCGCAGTTCAAGGACAAATTCCCGGTCGTAAAGCTGGTGAAGATCGAGGAGGAGTTCGGCGGCTGGGACAAGGTCAACAAGGACCACCTCAACCCCGACGCGAAGCTCGATCAACTGTTCGGCGCGAGGTAGTATCGCCGGCGCGCCGGCCGGCGTGTCCGTCACCCAAGCGATTGTTACGTGCGCCAGCGAAGCGTCATTCCCGGTTTCGGCCTGGCCCTCGGTACGACCGTGCTGTATCTCGGCGCGATCGTGCTGCTGCCGTTGTGTGCGCTGGTTTTGAAGGCCTCGGATATCGGCGCGGCGCAGCTCTGGACCATCCTGTCGGCGCCGCGCACGTTGTCGGCAATCCGCGTCACAGTGGGCATGGCGCTCGCCGCGACCGTGTTCAACGCCGTCTACGGCCTGCTGTTGGCCTGGGTGCTGGCGCGCTACCGCTTTCCCGGCAAGAGGCTGCTTGATGCACTGGTGGATGTTCCCTTCGCGTTGCCGACAGCGGTTGCTGGCCTCGCCCTGACAGCGCTCTTCGCCAAGAACGGGTGGTTCGGCGCTCCGCTTGACGCGATCGGCATACCCGTTTCCTACACCCCGCTTGGCATTGCGATAGCGATGGCATTTACCAGCGTGCCGTTCGTCGTGCGCACGGTGCAGCCGGTGATCGAGGATCTGGGAGCAGACGTCGAGGAGGCGAGTCGTTCGCTCGGTGCCAGCGACTTCCAGATCCTGCGTCGCGTTATTTTCCCGGCGATCTTCCCGGCCTTCCTTGCCGGATGCTCGCTGGCGTTCGCGCGATGCCTGGGCGAATTCGGCGCGGTGATCTTCATTGCCGGCAATCAGCCGGGAAAGACCGAGATTGTTGCGCTGCTCGCCTTCATCCGGCTCGAGGAATACAATTACGGAGCTGCGGCCGCGATCGCCGTTGTGATGCTGGCGATGGCATTCACGATGCTGATCGTGACCAACCTCATCCAGTCGTGGCACCTGCGCTATGTTGGGCGGGGCGACTGATCATGGCCCGGCAGCCCACGCAAAGCGAGATGATGCAGACTCCGGTTGGAGCTGGGCCGATGATACGGCGGACACTGCTCGCCATCGTCCTGGTCGTGACGGCCTTCTTCCTGCTCGCGCCACTGGTTCTGATCTTCGTTTCGGCCCTGTCGCAAGGCGTGGGCCTATTCTTCAAGAACCTGACCGATCCGGCGATTGCGTATGCGATATGGCTCACGCTGCTGACCGCGCTGATCGTCGTGCCGATCAACATCCTGTTCGGGCTCGCGGCGGCGTGGACGGTCACGAAGTTCGAGTTTCGTGGCCGCACGTTGCTGATCGCGCTGATCGAGTTGCCGTATTCGATCTCGCCTATTGTCGCCGGTGTCGCCTACCTGTTCGTGTATGGCACCCAGGGCCTGTTCGGACCGTTGCTCGAGGCCTGGGACATCAAGGTCATGTTCGCGCTGCCGGCGATCTTCCTGGCGAGCATGTTCGTGACGGCCCCGTTCGTGGCCCGCGAACTGATTCCGCTGATGCAAGTGCAGGGGACCGACGAGGAGGAAGCAGCAGTGACGCTCGGCGCGTCGGGTCTCGCGACCTTCATGCGCGTCACCCTGCCGAACGTGAAATGGGCCGTCGTCTATGGCGCGATCCTGTGCAACGCGCGGGTGATGGGTGAGTTCGGCGCGGTCTCGGTAGTCTCCGGCAATATTCGTGGCGTGACCACGACCCTGCCGCTGCAGATCGAGCTTCTGTTTCACGATTACAACATCGTCGGTGCGTTTACGGCTTCGCTGGTGCTGGTCGGCGTTGCGCTCCTGACCATTGCCTTGAAGCTGGTGCTGGAACGGTTCGGCGGTGCGGAGCTGGGCGCCGACGGTCGCCGGCACTGACCCTGCAAGGTTCGGGTATTGCCCAATGCCCTGCCAACGGGGCTTCTCTTCATGGCGGCTTTGGCGCTAAAAGGCCCTTCCGAAGCGTTCCGCTGCCTCGCAGTGGCCGCCTTGCCAACATTCTGAAACTCAACGGACATTTCCGTTGTTGATGCGAGAACGAGCAATCATGAGCCGAGTTGAAGCCAGTGGACTGAAGGTCGCCGCACCGCTGTTTGATTTTGTCGCAAAGGAAGCGGCGCCCGGAACCGGCGTGTCTGCCGATGCGTTCTGGGCCGGCCTTGCCGGCATCATCAAGGACCTCGCGCCGAAAAATCGGGAGTTGCTGGCGGCGCGCGACGCGCTGCAGGCGAAGATCGACCAGTGGCACCTCGCCAACAAAGGCAAGGCGTTCGATCCCGCTGCTTATACGAAGATGCTCCAGGACATCGGCTATCTGTTGCCCGAACCCGCGACCCGCGACGTGGCGACGGCCACGATCGATGACGAGATCGGCAAGATCTGTGGCCCGCAGCTGGTCGTTCCGCTCACCAATGCCCGCTACGCGCTGAACGCAGCAAATGCGCGCTGGGGCAGCCTGTATGACGCCCTCTACGGCACCGACGCCATTCCGCACGAACCAGGCGATGCCGCGGTCAAGGGCTACAACAAGGCGCGCGGCGAAAAGGTCATCGCGAAGGCGAAGTCGATTCTCGACCAGGCCGCGCCGCTGGAGAACGGCAGCCACGCCGACGCCACCTCCTACACGGTCGAGAACGGCGTGCTGATCGTGGCGACGCCGCAGGGCCGCTCCGTGCTGAAGCGTGTGCAGCAGTTCGCCGGTTTCCAGGGTGAGCCCAAGTCGCCGACAGCCGTGCTGCTGGTGAATCACGGCCTGCACATCGAGATCCGCATCGATCGCGGCCACCCGGTCGGCAAGGACGACAAGGCGGGTGTGGCCGACGTGGTGCTCGAGTCCGCAGTCAGCACGATCCTCGTCATGGAGGACAGCGTCGCCGCCGTTGATGCCGAGGACAAGGTGCTGGTCTACCGCAATGCGCTCGGACTGATGAAGGGCGACCTTGCCGCCGATTTCGAAAAGGGGGGCAAGACCCTGCAGCGCTCGCTGAATGAGGATCGGGTCTACAAGGCGCCGGATGGCAAGGCGCTGCGGCTGCATGGCCGCGCCCTGCTGCTGATGCGCAATGTCGGCCATCACATGTACACCGACGCGGTGCTGGACGGAGCCGGGCAGGAAACCCCGGAAGGCATTCTGGATGCGGCGATCAGCGGGCTGATCGCCGTTCACGACCTGAAATCGGCCAGCAAGACGCGCAACAGCCGCACGGGGTCGGTCTACATCGTCAAGCCGAAAATGCACGGGCCTGCGGAGGTCGCCCATACCTGCGAAATCTTCTCCCGCGTCGAAAGCATGCTGAAGCTTTCGAAGAGTCAGCTCAAGGTTGGCATCATGGATGAAGAG
>Ga0190271_10000677_pt1 | contig 17697 bp, 16 predicted proteins | sample Popmic356T_FD_133747 | JGI IMG/M metagenome (GOLD analysis project Ga0190271, IMG submission 133747) | Populus adjacent soil microbial communities from riparian zone of Weber River, Utah, USA - 356 T | ecosystem: Environmental > Terrestrial > Soil > Riparian zone | place: USA: Utah | collected...
GAGTGCGCGCGACCGAGAGCGATCGGATGGATCGTGATCGTGCTCTACGTTGCCTATGGAGCGCAGGTGCTCGGGGACGTCCTCTTCGACGGGGTGCTGTCTGCACTCGTGGGCGCGGCCGCGATGACGCCTGTCGCCGTCGTCATCGCACGGCAGCGCAACGGTCCGCCCGCCTTGGTCAGTTTCCTGCCGGCGTTCTGGCTCCTGGTGCCCGGAGCTCTGGGGCTCATCGGCGTCGCGAGCGTGATATACGGCGATCCAGGCGGAGCAAGCACGATCATCACCACGATCGCCACGATGATGGCGATCGCCCTCGGCGTGCTCCTCGGGCTCGCGACGACCGGATCGCTCCACGGGTTCGCGCAATCCGACTTCGATGAGAACGACGCATCGGACGACTCGGAGACATCGCTCCCGTTCGAGAAGCTCTAGCCAAAGGCCCCCGCACCTGGCGCCCTGGGACCAGGCTGCCTTGAATACGTGGTCGGGGGCGGTTTCACCTCCACGGGCAGTGGTTCAGCGGCGGCGCTCGCTCCACCGTGCGGGCACCGGCGCCCAGGACCCTGCCCGCTCATCGCGCTCGGTGATGAGCGTCGCCAGACGCAGACGGGCGAGCACCTCCGTCCGCACGGTGCGCATCCGAGCGGCATCCCGGCGCATCGCCTCCGAGCCCGCCATCGACCACCATCGGTCCAGTGCGTCGAAGACTTCGGGCGCATCCTGCTGATCGAGGAGGTCGCCCGTGAGCCGGGCGATCCCGGTCTGGCGGCCCGAGCGATCTGCCCGCAGCGCGTGGACCCACAGGATGATCGCCGCGGCACCGGCACACGCGAGCATCGTGAGACCCGAGGTCTCGGGGAGTGCCTGATATGAATCGACCTCCCCCCATCGGAAGATCAGTACGCCGGCCGCTGCCAGCAGCCACAGAATCCCGAAGATGAGGTGGATGACCGCGGGAGCGCGCGACCCCCAGAGCGATCCGTTCGCGCGGCGCGGCTCGAGCCACCACAACAGCGCCACCGAGGTCACCGCGAGGAGCCCGGCTGGCAGCAGCGCGTCCTGCAGGGCGATCGGGTTGCTCCGTGGGGTGGCGATCAGCGCCACGGCGACCGTGCCGAGGAGGAACGCGACGCCCAGGAGCGCGCGGTGCAGCGCAGTCGAAGTCCGAACCCTCGCCGCGACGGGATCGCGGCGTTCGTTCGCGGCCCGCACCGCCGCCGCCCGCGCGCGTTCGTGATCGGCGCGCATCCGTGCGTCGGAGGCCAGGACCGCGACCCGCCACGCGTCTTCGAGGGCCGCCTTGGCGTCGGGGTAGTCCGCGTCGAAGAGGACGAGGTCGATGCGGCCGAGCGTGCGGTCATCCAATCCCGTCGCAGAGCGGTGTCCGGATCCGGCCACTGTGCCCTCCCTCGTACTTCTTCAGGAGTCGGACTGCTGTCCCACACCCAGGGTAGGCGGGTGGCTCAGCTCACGGGCCGGTGGCGGTGCTCCCGCGTGCCCGCGTGCCCGCGCCCGCGTTGCCAGAGTGCCCGGACACGGGTGCGGTCGGCGACGATCCGCGGCTCCATCGATGTCAAGCTGTGAGTGCAGAGCGCGATTCGGTGACAGCGACAGACTGTGAGGTTCACGCATGTGGGAGTGGCTGATCTTCGGCCTGGTGGCGCTGGTGTTCGCGGTCGTGGCGGCGTGGGTCACCGGACGGGTGCTGAATGCCCCGATCGCGTGGGTGCGTGGCATCGCCGTTGGAGTCGTGGTCCTCGTGATCTGCCTGCCGGGGGTGCAGTGGGTGTTCTCGGCCGGCGATGTGATCGTCGATGGTCGACCCGCGGTGTCGGGTCCGGTCGGCGGACTTTTCCTCGCCCTGATCTTCGGCTGGGTGCTCGCCCTGGTCGTCGCGGTGCTCGTCACGCTCGAGCTTCTCTGGCCGAGCCATCCCTGGAACCCGTACCGGGCGGCCAAGGGAGTGTTCGCACGACGTGCGCGCGACCGGCGCTACACCCAGATCGTCCGGCTTCTCGCCCGACGGGGCCTGGCTTTCCGGCAGGCGCGACGCCGCGGTGAAGATCCGCCACTCCCCCAGGAGGTGGCGGCTGCGCTGGGCGAAGCGGGGGTGACGTTCGTGAAGCTCGGCCAGGTGCTCTCGACCCGGGATGACGTCCTTCCGCAGGATCTGACCGCTGCGCTCGCGACGCTCCAGATGGATGTGTCGCCCCTGCCGTGGAGCGAAGCGCGCGCCGTGATCGAGCGGGAGCTGAAGCAGCCCCTCGCGGATGCGTTCGCCGAAGTCGACGAGGTACCGCTGGCGGCGGCGTCGGTCGCGCAAGTGCACACCGCCCGCCTCCTCGACGGAAGCCAGGTGGTCATCAAGGTGCAGCGGCCGAGCGCGCGTCAGCAGGTCACCGTCGATCTCGACATCCTCCAGCGTCTGGCTGCCGACGCGGAGGCGCGCACCGACTGGGGCCGCCGGTACGGCACCCGGGCGCTCGCGGCGGAGTTCGCCAGGAGCCTTCGCGAAGAGCTGGACTACCGCATCGAGGCGTCCAACACAGAACTGATGCGCGGGACGCTGGCGAAGTCCGAGACCAGCCTGCGCGTGCCTCGCGTCTTCGAGGAGTTCAGCACGCCACGGATGCTTGTGCAGGAAAGGGTCACGGGGACACCGTTCAGCAGGCTCGACGGCTCCGCGATCGTGGGCTCCCCCGATGCGGAGCGCATCGCCGACTCGATCGTCGACTCGGTCTTCGAGCAGATCGCGGTGCGGGGTGTCTTCCACGCGGACCTCCACCCCGGCAACCTGGTGCTCGGTGACGACGGCGACGTCTGGCTCATCGACTTCGGAGCGGTCGGCATCCTCGAGAAGAGCCTCCGCCGGCTGCTGGTGGCGCTGCTGCTGGCGGTCGTGAACGAGGACGATGCGGCCGCCACCGACGCCCTCCTGCTCATCGTCGAGTCGTCGCAAGACCTCGACACGGCGGCTCTTCAGCACGATCTCGGCGTCGTCCTCACCCGGGTGCACAACGCGACGCTGGATGCGAGCCTGTTCTCGCTCCTCTTGGAGGTCCTGCGCCGGCACCGCCTCACGCTTCCCCCCGCGCTGCTGCTGGTGTTCCGCACATTGGGATCGCTGGAGGGCACCCTGCGGCGTCTGTCTCCGGACTACCGCTTCGTCGAGCGCGGCCTCGAGCGGGTCCCGCACATGGCGCGGATGATGACCGGGCCGAAGGACGCGCTCCTCACGCTCGAAACCTATGCCGCAACCGTCGGCGAAGGGCTGCGGCGGCTTCCTCGACGCATCGAGGAGATCAGCGATGGCCTGGTCCGCGGCACGCTGTCGGTGCGCGTGCGCGCCTTCGATTCACGCGGCGAGCGCTCCTGGGTCGAAGGACTCACCGGCCAGCTCACGACGACGATCGTCGGCGTCGTGCTGGTCGTGAGTTCGGTCGTACTCGTCGTCTTCGGCCAAGGCCCGCTGCTGACCGACACCGTTCCCCTGCTCCCCTTCCTCGGTGCGGCGATCGGACTCGGCGGATTCCTGCTGGTCCTGCGGAGCCTCCGCACCGGACTGATGCGAGATCAGCGCCGCTGACCTCGCGCGATCGTCACACCGGTCACCCCTGCATCGACGACTCGCGGATCCGCCCGAAGGTGCGAGACGCGGGCGGAGTCCACAGCAGGATCACGACGAGAGCCGAGATGCCGGCCGCGATCGCGGATCCCCAATCCCAACGGTCACTCGCGAGCAGCACGAGGCCGTTGAGCACGAGGAGCAGTGAGAACCAGATCGTGACGAGCAGGCGGGAGAATCCGCTGCCCCTCCGGAGTCCCGCTGCCGCGCTGAGCACGAGAAGTCCCAGCAGTGTGATGCCGGCGCCGACGAGCGAGATGGTCCGCACCTGCTCGTCGCTGTCGCCGTCGTAGCGACCGAGCAGCACGATGATCCCGAGAGCCACCGCGAGAAGGGCACCCGCGTAGCTGAGCACGGCGACCGCGGTGGTGATGGCGTAGCCCGTGGACGAGTGCACCCGCGGGGCGGCCGAGTCCCCCGCGGCCGCGGACGTATCGGCGCGCGCGCCGAACGCTACCGAAAGGAGCCGGCGATGGATCAGCCGAACGACCTCGATGGCGAGGATCATGACGATCGTGATGCCGGTGAGCGCGACGGTCAGTTCTTCGCCCGGATCGACGAGTTCGAGAAACTCGGTGGCCAGAGGCACCGTGAACACGACGGTGAGCGACACGAACATGGCGCCGACGACGAGCACCTTGTAGCGATTGAGTGGACGTGCGAGCACCGCGAGCACCCAGATCCCGACGATCGCGAGGATGATCGTGGCGCCCGTTCGAAGCTGCTCCTCGGTCACGTCCAAGCCGTTCGCGACGAACGTGTACCAGGTGATCCCCAGGGCGACGACGATTCCGGCCGGGACGGCGAAGCTGAGCGAGCGTCGGAGGAAGCCGGGAACGTAACGCTGCGCGTTCGGCATCAACGCCAGGAAGAACGCGGGGATCCCGATGGTCAGGCCATCCGTGATCGAGAGCTGTCGCGGGAGGAACGGGAACTCCAGGACGAGGACGCCGAAGATGATCGCGAGCGCAGTGGCATAGACGGTCTTGTTGAGGAACAGCATCGACACACGCTCGATGTTCGCGATCGCCTGGCGGCCCTCGGCCACGACGTCGGGGAGGTGCGAGAACTGACCGTCGAGAAGGACGAGCCGAGCGACCGCTTTCGTGGCGGGCGAGCCGGAGTTCATCGCGATGCCGATGTCGGCGGTCTTGATCGCGAGAGCATCGTTCACCCCATCGCCGGTCATCGCGACGGTGTGACCGCGGCTCTGCAGTGCGCTCACCATGCGCTTCTTCTGCTCGGGACTTACGCGACCGAACACCATGTGCTGTTCGAGCGCATCGGCGAGCTCGACCTCGCCTTCGGGCAGGAACCGGGCGTCGTACCCCTCACTCACGTCCAGACCGACCTCTCGGGCGATCGCCGCGACCGTTCGCGGGTTGTCGCCCGAGATGATCCGGATGCCGACGCCCTGCTGCCGGAAGTACGACAGCGTCTGCGCGGCGTCGCTTCGCACCCGTTCTCTGAACGTCAGAACGACGACGGGGTTGAGATCCGCGGGGAGCCGCTCCGCCTCGGCATCCTCCGGTGACAGCGGCTGCGCCGAGTGGGCGAAGACCAGCGTTCGGCGCCCCGTCTCCGACAGGGTCGTGACCGAGCGGCCGAGCTCGGTCGACGGGGAGATCGCCGCATCCCCGAAGATCATCTCCGGGGCTCCCATCACCCACGTGTCCGGCGAGCCCTGGAAAGTGACCGCGCTCCACTTGCGTGCCGAGGAGAACGGGATGTACTCGGCCGAGGTGAGCGGCTGTGTCGAGGAATAGACATCGCGCATCGAGCGCGCGGTCGCGTTCGCATCCGGTGACGCCGCGTACCACGCGAGCGCCTCTCCCCATGGGGAGGCGGACGCTCCGGATTCGACGAGAGGGTGCGCGTCATCGAAGACGATGTCGCCCACGGTGAGGGTGCCGGTCTTGTCGAGGCACACCACATCGACGCGGGCGAGCCCCTCGACCGCGGCGAGTTCGTTGACGAGCACCTGCTTGCCCGCGAGCTTCGAGGCGCCGACGGCGAACGCGATGCTGGTCATCAGGACGAGCCCGAGGGGGATCATCGCGGTCAGGGCACTGATCGTGTTCACGACCGCCTGGACCCACGTGCCCGAGGTGAAGGCGGTCGAGTATCCTCCCGCGACCATGATCTGCGCGTTGAAGACGAGGAGCCCTACCGGCCCGATGATCCAGCCGACCCACTTGAGCACGCGATTGATGGAGGTGCGAAGCTCGCTCGAGACCAATGAGAACCGCTTGGCCTCACCGGCGAACCGATTGGCGTACGAGTCCGCGCCCACGCGCGTCACCCGCGCGGTGCCTTCGCCCGCCACCACGACCGACCCAGAGAGCGCCTCGTCCCCGGTGCGCTTGTCCACGGGATCGGACTCGCCGGTGAGCATCGACTCATCGATCTGCAGCCCGCGGCCGTCGACCACCTCTGCGTCGGCGGATACCTGATCGCCGGCCCTCAGCACGAAGAGGTCGTCGATCACGACCTCGCCCGGTGCGATCTCGCTCTCCGAGCCGTCGCGCACCACCCGCGCGGATGGCGCATTCAGCAGGGCCAGGCGATCCAGCGCCGCCTTCGCCCGGAACTCCTGCACGCACCCGATGATCGCGTTCGCGAACGCCGCGAAGCCGAACAGCGCATCCTGCCATCGGCCCACGAGGAAGAGTGCGAAGAAGCACGCGAACACGATCCCGTTGAAGAGCGTGAAGACGTTCGCCCGCACGATGTGCCAGGCGCTGCGACTCGAGTCCGGCGTGAACGAGTTCGCCCGCCCCTCGGCGGTCCGCTCCGCCACTTGGGCCGACGTAAGGCCGCTCAGGTCTGCCTGTGTCGCGTCCACGCGCTCAATCTAGCGAGGTCGTCGCGCATAGCGGCCCGTGGGACTGCATCTCACGCGAGCCCGGCGACCTGCACCCCCAGCCAGTCGCCCAGCTCGGCGATCTCGGTGTGGACCATGTCGCGCTCCTCGGGCTCCCAGGGGAGGAACTCGTGCACGGCGTTGATCCGCAGCACCTCGCGGGGGCGGTCGACCTCGGCGTCGAGCATCCCGATGAATCTGTCGCCCGCGAGGATCGGGTGCGCGAAGTAGCCGTACTTCCGCTGCGATGCGGGCTTGAACTGCTCGAGCACGTAGTCGAACTCGAAGATCTCGCTCAGCCGTGGCCGGTCGAAGAGGAGACCGTCGTAGGGGTTGAGGAGGGCGATGCGGCCGTCGCGCTCGTCGTCGAGGGCCGCGAGCGCTTCGGGGTCGACACGGTACTTCCGGGCGCTCCCCTCGACGGCGGCGGGTTCGCCGGCGTCGCCGACGGGCGTCCAGGGCGAGCGCTGCTTGACGAGCCCCGCGGCCTGAAGGCGACGCTCGGCGAGCAGCCGCTCGGCTTCGTCGGCGTCGAACTCGGCGGGGTCGAACTCAGCCGGGCCGCGCGGATACACGCGCTCGGCGAGATCCCACCGGCGGTGGCGCCCCTCTCGCCCCACAATGGCGACCTCGCCCTGTCGCATCAGGAAGTCGAGCATGTGGGGTACCTGGCTCGAGCCCGACCAGCTGTCGGGCGCACGGCTCACCTGCGCGGTGTCGGGGATCTGGCTCGCGAGCAGCGGACCTTCGGCGCTGAGACGCGCGAGCACGTCGGCACGGAAGCCGGCGTTGGCCTCGAGCCACTGCCGGTGGCTGTCCCGCTGCGGCCAGCGCCGCATCGCGGGCAGCATGAGCGGCAGGAGGCTCACCGGCCGGAAGGCTCCGTCGAACTCGAACAGCAGCCGGTCGATCTCGACGGCCTTCTTCAGCTGGCCGGTCTCATACGACCAGCCGATCCGCGACCACAGCACCGTGTGCTCGCAGGGCGCGATCGTCGCCGTCGGGTCGAGCTTGATGTACCCCAGCTGCTCGGCGACCTCGACGACGTCTCCGGGGCGGTCCGCGTCGAGAAGCTGCGCGCGCACGATGAGACGACGGGCCTCGTCGCGCGTCAGCCGGTGGGTCACACGGTCGACAGTAGCGGCGGGCGCATACACGCATCAGGGGCGACTCTCAATCCCCGGATGCTCCAGCGGATGTCGTCGTACCGTCGAGGCATCCCTCGATCGAAAGGTGATGTGATGGCTGCGACAGCGACCAAGACCGCGACTCCGACAAAGGCCGGCTCTGCCAAGACGGCGTCCGCGACGAAGAACCGCCGGCGGGCACCGAAGAGCGGCGCGATGCTGACGAACGAGCAGAACGCCGAGAGCGGCTTCCGCGCGTCCGAGTCGCTCAGCGACAATCTGCAGCGCGTACTCGTCGACCTCGTCGAGCTTGCCAGCCAGGGCAAGCAGGCGCACTGGAACGTCGTCGGCAAGAACTTCCGGGACACGCACAAGCAGCTCGACGAGATCATCGAGGCCGCGCGCGAGTTCAGCGACACCATCGCCGAGCGGATGCGGGCGCTGCACGCTCTCCCCGACGGTCGAAGTGACACCGTCGCCGAGACCACGACGCTCCCCGAGTTCCCGCAGGGCGAGATCGACACGGCCGAGGTGATCGACCTCGTGACCGAGCGGCTCGAAGCCGTCATCGGCACCTGCCGCGATGTACACGACGACGTCGATGACGAAGACCCGACGAGTGCCGACATCCTGCACGCGGTGCTCGAGTCGCTCGAGCAGTACGCATGGATGGTGAGCGCGGAGAACCGCACGCCCGTTCGTTGAGCGCGTCGGCGGCCCTTGTCGCGTGTCGGTGGGTCGTGGTTGTCTGACGGCATGGATGCTGCGACCTCCTCCGACGGAACCCTCATCGCCTACGAGCAGCGGGGCGAAGGGCCGACCGTCGTCATCGTCAACGGCGCGCTGTCCCTCGCGGCGGACGCACGCGGGATCGCCGACGCCCTGATCGATGCGGGCTTCCGCGCCGTCACGTGGGACCGGCGCGCCCGGGGCTCCAGCGGCGACAAGCGGGGGTCGACCCCGGAGGACGAAGCCGCCGACCTCGCCGCTGTGATCGACGCGGTCGGCGGGGATGCGGTCGTGCTCGGGCACTCCTCCGGAGCTGTCCTCGCGCTCTTCGCCGCATCGCTCGGTGTGCCCGTGCGGTCGCTGTTCCTGTCGGAGCCTCCGCTTCGGTTCGGGGTGGACGAACCCGCGGCGGACCTCGTCGACAGACTGCAGCGTCTCGTCGACGAGGGACTCGGCGAGGAGACGGTGGAGACCTTCCAACTGGAGGTCATCGGAATCCCCCGCGAGATGGTCGACGCCGGTCGCGCGAGCGGCGAGCTCGCTGGGCTCGCCCCGCTCGCACAGTCCACCGTCTATGACCTCCTGCTGACGACTCAGGTGTCGGTGCCGACCCCCGAGATGCGGGCCGTGACTCAGCCCGTCACTGTTCTTCGAGGCGCGCAGACGTTCCCGATGCTCATCACGGGGTCGGATCGATTGGCCGAGGCGATCCCTCACGCCGAGCTTGTCGTCGTGCCCGAATCGGTGATGCATCGGCTCGACCCTGTCGCGACTGCGCGGGTCGTCCGCGAACGCGTCGCCTGAATCCGGCGCGCGGGTTCATCCACATGCCTCGAGGACGAGGGGTCAGTCCGCGGGCGGCCCGCCGACGCTCGTCAGCGTGAGCGGCAGCTCGCGATCGTGGTCCCACGGCTCGGTCCAGTCGAGCCGGTTGAACAGCCCGTCGAGCAGCATCCCGGTGAAGCCCCACACCAAGTGATGGCCCGTTTCGTGCGCCACCAGGAAGCCCGGGCCACGCCACTCCTGCCCGTCACGACGGATGACGGTGACCCCGCGGTTCGCCGGGTCGAGCAGGTCGGCGACGGGCGCGCGGAAGACGGCGGACGATTCGGCTTCGTCAACCACGTGAACGGGCGACGGATGCGTCCACCACGCCAGCACAGGGGTGACGAGGTGCTGCGAATAGAGCAGCGAGATGTCATCCAGCGGGCCGAGCACTTCGACGCCTGCCGGGTCCAGGCCCGTCTCCTCGTGCGCTTCGCGCAGCGCGGCATCGACGATCCCGCCGTCGGACGGATCCACGCGGCCCCCGGGAAAGGCGACCTGCCCGGGATGCGACCTCAGCGTTGCCGCGCGGGAGAGCAGCAGGACGTCGAGGTCGCGCGACACGGCGTGCGCGCGGGCCTCGTGGTCGCTCGGCAACGAATCGAGGACGCCGAAGAGCATGAGCACGGCCGCAGGCCGGGCATCCGGCACAGGCGGGAGGTCGATGAGGGGCTGACTGCGTCCCTCGGCCGCGTCCTCGGCGAGCGCCGCGAGCTGCGCGCGGGCACCGTGCCTGGAGGACCTCGGAGTCATTCGCTCAGGCTACGCCGGGGTTCGGACGTACTCGACCGGCTGGCGCAGGATCGTCCGCAGCTTCGCGGGGTCGGTGCGCCGGATGTCGCTCAGATAGACCTCGTGATGCTTGCCCGTCATCCGCAGCCCGTGCCCGGGGATGAACTCGTGATGCATCGCGTCGAGCACGGGGCCTTCGTCATCGAAGGGTCCGAGGTGGAGGGTCTGCACGCACAGACCCTCGGTGTAGGTCTCGAGGCGCACCCGTGCGACCGCGGGCGCCTCGGCAGCGGCCACGGCTCGAGCGAACTGGTCCTCGTCGATCCAATCCGGCACGAGATTGAGTGCTGTCCAGTCCCACTGGGATTTGTCGCGCGATGTCGTGAACGTCGCCATGTCGTCCGACCACCAGAGCGCTTCGAGCGGCATGACGACGTAGTCCAGGTCCCGTTCGCGCTTGCTCATGAATTTGAGTCGGTAGGCGACGGTGAAGATCGTCGTGATCGCGTCCGCGTAGGTCTGCTCGCCGGGGTCGCCGTGGCCGTCGATCATCAGATACCGCGCCGAGGGCACGTCGATGATCTCGAAGACGCCGCGACGCGCGCTGTATGCCGCGATCTCCTTCTTGAAGTCCGATTTCACCTGCGGGTCCCCCCTCTCGATGCGGCGACTGCCGGCCGATAGAGCTCGGCCGGGCGACCGCGACCTTCGCTGAACAGCTCCCCCGTGGGCTCCAGATTGGGCAGCATCGACCGGCGGAAGGTATCGGGCAGCAGCCGCTCACCGGCCACGGCTTCGTGCACGCCGCGCAGGCGTCGCATGGTGAACGGCGGCGCGAGCAGGTGCGCAGGGTCGGGTGAGCGCCGGTAGTCGGCACGCAGAGCGTCAACGGCGAACGCGATGATCTTGGCGTGGTCGTACTTGAGTGCAGGCAGCTCGTCGACCGCGACCACGGTGATGCGATCCGTGAGCGTCAGGCGTTCGGGCGGAACGACGTCGTAGTGCGCCACGCTCATGACCCAGCCACGGTCATCCCGGCCGGGCTCATCGAACACGTGAAGCTGCCGCGGCTCGAGCCCCTCGACCCCGGCCTTCTCCCGGAGCGAGCGGAGCGCGGCATCGGTCAGCGTCTCGCCGGGATGCACGAATGTTCCCGGCAGCCGCCACTCCTCGTGACCACCTCGGACCGCGTCATTGGTGAGCGTCAGCAGCACGGCCAGCCGCGACTCCTCAAGCGTCAGGACGGCCGTGTCGACGGCCACCGAGGGGCGGGGGTAGTCCTCGAGCGTCCGGCCGGCGCTGTCGCGATAGGTCACCAGCCGATTTTACGCCGAGCTGCGCCAATATCGCAGGTTTCGGGGCTGCGCGGGCGTGCGGTCTTGCGGGGCTCAGCCAACCCATAAGAATCCACCGGCTCCGCTTCAGCCTTATGGTCTGACCACACGGAAGGATGGGTTACACGGAGCTCGTCGGAAATGCGCTCCGGATGTCGGCGCCCAGCCGCATACTGGAAGTGTCGAATTAACTCAGACACGCGCAAAAGAGGAATCATGTTCAACGACCCCGACCACGTCCCCCACGGCTCGATGCGCCTCACGGCAGCGGCACCCGTCGACGTTCCCGAGTGGGAGTGGGCGACGCATCCGATCCTCCGCCGTGTCGTGATCGAGCCGGACGGCGCGATCACCTGGCAGCTCGGCCCATGCGCCCCGCACGTCATGGAGGAGTGCGTCAGCGCCGTCTCGCATGTGTCGTTCCGGCGTTCGTCGGCGGGGACGCTCGTGGCTCGTGTCGATGGCCCGATCAACCACGACTGGTTCGCCGAGTCCGATGCCGACGCCGACGTGGCCGTGTCGAGCACGGAGCGCGCCAGCGACATCACACGGTGGTACGCGCGCCACGACGCAGAGGGCGCCGAGATCGGCTTCGTGTGCGCCGAGACGGTCGACGGCGTTCGTCGCTTCTTCGAGTGGATCCACGGCGTGTGGGTGCAGGTCCCCGTCAGCCGATGGGCCAGCGTACGTGACCACGGCGTCCTCGAGATGCTGACCGACGCCGAGGCGCGGGCGGACTTCCCTTCGGCGCACAGTGCCCGCAGGACCGTGCGGGACACCCGCACCCTCATGACACCAGAGGTCGCCACGCTGCAGGCGCAGCTGGCGCGCGCGATCGCGCACTCTGCCCATGGCGCCGACGTCGACAAGCTGGGCGATCCGTACGTGGAGCACCCTGCCCGCGTCGCCGCCCGGTTCGATCCCGAAGAGCAGCCCGTCGAGTACGCGGCCGCGTGGCTGCACGACGTGGTCGAGGACACCGAGATGACCGCCGTCCAACTGCTGGCTGCCGGCATCGACGTCGAGGTGGTCGAGATCGTCGTCCTCTTGACGAAGGATGCCGCGCTCCCCCGCGCCGAGTACTACGAGCGCATCCGCGGCAACGCCAGGGCGCTCGCTGTCAAGTCGTCCGACATCGCCGACAACACGGTCCCGTGGCGGACGAGCCGGCTCGACCCCGAGCTGCGCGAGCGGCTCGCGCACAAGTACAAGGATGCTCTGGCAGCTCTCGGGCTCGATCCCGCGGCATCCGACACCCGGCGTCGTCCCGTGCTCTACATCGACATGGACAACACGCTCGTCGACTTCGCCTCGGCCTTCCCGCACGTCGACAAGCGGATGCTGCGTGCCTACGAGGACGATTGCGACGACATCCCGGGGATCTTCGCCTTCATGCAGCCGATGCCGGGAGCGATCGAGGCCGTTCACACGCTGTCCGAGCGGTACGACATCTACGTCTTGTCCACCGCCCCGTGGGACAACCCATCGGCCTGGAGTGACAAGCTCCGGTGGATTCACCGGAACTTCGGATCAGAGCCTGGATCGGTGCTCTACAAGCGCCTCGTCCTGAGCCACCACAAGGACTTGAACCGGGGCGCGATCCTTGTCGACGACCGGCCGCACCGGAACGGCGCCGCCGAGTTCGAGGGGATCGTCGTGCCCTTCGGCTACCCCAAATTCCCCGATTGGACGAGCGTCGTGGACTGGCTGATGAAGGCCGACGTCGGGGCCTGAAACGGGGCCCCGCGGGCTCACGATCGGTCACCGCGTCCAGGTAACGTCCAGATAACGCTCAGAAAAGACCGGCAGGATCAGGGTTTTGTACCCGCTGAGCGACTGCGACGCGTCGACCCGACGGCGCCGACAACGATACGGAACCCGACTTTATGCGCTTGAACACGTCCTCCACGCCTACCCGCAGAACCCAGAGAAACGTCGAACGCCGCGCCCGTCGCCGGCCCGCGATCGTGGCCGGGGGGATCGCTGCAGGCGTCCTGACGGCCGTGGGATTCGCGGGAGCCGTGCCCGTGTCATATGCCTCGGCATCCGGAACGTACCCGACCTTCGCGCTCGCCTCGTACTCGACGACGGCGACGCCGAACGTGGCTGCGGCCGAGCCGGCGGCGAACGCGGTCACGGTCACCGCACGTGAGGTCGTCACCGCCGCAGAAGCCACGGTCGCCGCAGCGGCCGCTGTCACCTCGGATGTGGCGGCGTCCGGCCTCCCGGTCAGCGCGCCCACGACGTCGATCGACACGACCGAGCTCGTCGCAGCCGCGGATCGTCTCGAACTCGGCATCGACCACCTTCCCGAGCCGATGCTGCCTGACGTCACAGACGGCGTGAGCGAGCTGGCGGCGTCGGTCGACGAGCAGGTGGCGACTCTGCGCGGCAGCCTGGATGCGGCGATCGCGCTCAAGGCCCAGCAGGAGGCCGAGGAGAAGGCTCGCCAGGAGGCTGCCGAGAAGGCTCGCCAGGAGGCTGCGGCCGCCGCAGCCGCAGCCGCCAAGGCCGCAGCACCCCAGGCCCCGAGGAGCTCGTCCGCTCCTTCAGTGCCGATCCCGAGCGGCAACGGAAACGGCGACAACAGCCCGGCCGGCGCGCAGGCGTACGCGCACTCGCGCCTCGCGGCCTATGGCTGGGGCGACGACCAGTTCGGATGCCTCGTCTCGCTGTGGAACAAGGAGTCGGGCTGGAACTACCAGGCCCACAACCGCTCGAGTGGTGCCCATGGCATCCCGCAGGCGCTCCCCGGCAGCAAGATGGGCAGCGCGGGCGCCGATTGGGAGACCAACGCCGCGACGCAGGTCAACTGGGGTCTCGGATACATCTCTGGCCGCTACGGGTCGCCGTGCAACGCATGGGGCCACTCGCAGTCCACCGGCTGGTACTGACCTACGAATTGATCGCCTGGCGCCACAGCTCGTGGAGGCGCTGATTCGCGTCCGCTGAGACGCGATTGCCCGAGCGGAACTGGAAACGCCAGGCGATCTCGGGCACCACGACCTCGAGGACATCTCGAGGGATGCGGTCGCTCTCGCGCACGAGCGAGTCGAAAGCGACCTCGACGAAGCTGGCGGTGCGCCGCGGGTCTGCGAAGTGCACATCTTCATAGGTGTCAGTCAGCACGATGCCGTGGCCGATGATGCCGTGCGATCCGCCCTGCCGGAGGAGCCACGCATCCGTCCCCGGCTGAACCGCGCGGCGCCCACCGACCGACCACTGTGTGACGTAGGGTGTGCCGCCCTCCACTCTTTCCACGACAGCTGCGTACGAGCCGGGCCACTCATTCCACAGGCCGGGGTTCCAGCCCATGAGGACGCCCTCACCTGGCCCGGGTGGAGCGGATGGACTGGGCATCAGGCGAAGGCCAGCTGCCCTCGCACGATCGAATCGCCCGAGTGCGCGGGGTCGCCGTCGATCGGCTCGAATGAGATGTCGACGAGGTCGTACTCGGAGAGGTCGACACCCTCCGGGATCGGGAACGAGCCGGACGCGCCTTGGAGCACGCCGACGCTGATGAGGGCCGCGCCGTCATTGCGGATGAGCCACACCTCGCGGTAGTCGTCGGCGTCGGCCTCGCCTTCGAGCGTGACGGTGAGGGTCCTCGTGCCGTCGCGGGATTCTTCGACCTCCGCCGTGCCGACTGCTTCGGGGTGCGAGGGGAACGCCTCGAGCGCCGCGGTCGCGATGGGGGTCGGTGCAAGTCGGTCGAAGCCAATCCAGACGCCGGCGCCGACGACGAGCACCAGCACCACCGAAGCGGCGAGTGCCCACAGCACTCCGAACGACCGGCGGCGGGGCGTGGGCTCGCTCCTGGTCGATCCGCGAGCCTCGGCGCGCGAAATGGGCGCGGCATCCGTCTCGGTTTCGATGTCGGTGTCGGTTTCAGTGCGGGTTTCGGTGCCGATGCCGGCTTTCGGGGTGGATTCGCTGATGGCGACGCGCGTGCGAACCTCGGCCGATGCCTCGAGAGGGTTCGCCGCGACGGCGGGGCTCAGCGCCAATTCTTCGGCGATGCGGCCCCAGACGCGCGCGGGCGGCGCATCGAGCTGCGTCTCGTCCATCGTGGATCGAGCGACGACGACCGCGTGGGTCATCTCCGCGACCTCTGCCGTGCACTCGCGGCACGACGCAAGATGTGCGCGTTCCTCCTCGGAGGCGACGGGCTCGCCGAGCGCGATCAGGGCGAGCTGTTCTGGATCAAGGTGTGACACGAGTCACCTCCAATCGGTTGCGCATGCGTATGAGACTTCGTCTGATGTGACTCTTCACGGTACCGAGCGGCATCCCGAGCCGACGGGCGATCTCTTCATGCGTGAGGTCGTCGAAGAATGCGAGACGCATCACCGCATGCGCGTCGGGCTCGAGCTGCTGCATCTCGTTCGCGACCAGGAGCGACTCCGACAGGTCGGGCGGCTCACGGACCAGATCGTCCGGGCTGGTGAATCGCTCCATCTCGGCCTGCAGCGCGCGGATCTTCGCGCGCGACTCGTGCATATCGGCGATGCGGCGACGGGCGATGGCGACGAGCCAGGTCGACAGGCGCGCCTTCGCCGGGTCGTAACTCGCGCGCGAGGTCCACGCCGACACGAACGTGCGCTGCGTGACGTCCTCGGCATCGCCGCGGTTGCCGAGCGACCGCAGGGCGAGAGTGAAGACGACCGGCGACCAGCGTCGGTACACCTCGGCGAGCGCCTGTTCGTCGCCCGCCACGAACCCTTCGTTGAGAAGGGCTTCAGCGTCCTCGGTCTCGTTCATTGCGGCCTCGCGATCGCCACCACGTTATCGCGATAGTGTCCGGTCGCGCTGTCGAATGGTCCACCGCACGTGATGATCACGAGCGCCGGCGGGCCGCTCCGGGCGAACAGATCGGATGTCGGCAGCGAAGCCTTCTCGTAGTAGTTCAGTGATTCCACGATGTATGTGCGGGTGGAGGCGTCGGCCGCCTCGACGGTGAGGGAAGTTCCCGGGCTGACATCTCGCAGGCTCGCGAGCGGGCCGATGGGGTAGTCGATGGAGTCGACGTGGGCGGCGAGCACGGTGTTTCCGGCGGTGGCGGCGGCATCCGGTCCGTATTCGTACCATCCGGCGATGGCGGGATCCGCCGGCAACTGCATCTGGCCGTTCGACTCGACACCGACGCCGGTCACCGGCATATCGACCTCGATCGCGTCGATTCGCAGCCGCGTCGGCGGGATCGTCGCAGCCGGCGCGGTGAGCTGGGCCGGTGCGACCGGAACCTGGACGGCGGGAGTCGGGGCGGTTGTCACCGGCGGGGTTGGTGCGGGAGAGGAGGTCGTGGGGGACGGCCTCGACTCCCCCGCACCGGACGGCGTGCATGCGGCGAGACCCACCACAAGGCACGCCGTCAGGCACGCCGCGAGAGCCGTGCCGATGAGGGTGGCCATCGCCAACCCGTCCCGGCCGTGCGCTCGCGGCGTGCCCGGTCGCATCAGCGCTGCGCCTGCTGACGGCGCCGCACGACGATCGCCGAGCCGGCCGCGAGCGCGATGGCGAGCGCTCCCACTCCGGCCATGGCGAACATCGAGGTCGACGCGTCGCGCTGAGCGAGGTAGCCCGCGTTGCCCGAGGGGACGCCGCCGGGGTTCGAATGCAGACCCGTGACCGTCTGCACGGCGAGAGCGAGGTTGTCGTCCTCGGCACTGCCCCACGCGTAGACGATCGTGAGGACGCCGTCCTGGATCTGGACGTCTGTCGGCCCGAGCACCGGGTCGGTCGTTCCGGCGAGTGCGACTGCCGCCGACACGGTGCTGACCGGAAGATCGAGCGTCGACTCGTTCGGGTTGGTCAGGTCCTCGATGACGGGTGCGCCGCCGGCGAGGATGTCGACAGCCGGCGCGGCTGCGATGTGTCGGACGGTCAAGCGCCCCTGCCCCGCCGCTGTGGTGGCGGTGTTGTTCTCGAACAGCTTGAGGGACGGATCGCCCCCGTCGCTCAGGTGTGCCGCTGCGGTGTAATTCTTCCCGGCCGCGAGCGTCAGGGTGGCGGGGCCGAGCACGGGCGCACTGGCGTCCGCGGCATCCGTAGCCGTCAAGGCCACCTCGTAGTCGCCCGCCGGGAGCTCGAGGGGGCCGGCGAGGTCTCCGGGCTGGAAGTCGTCGAGCGTGAGCTCTCCGTTGACGTACACGTCAACGGGTGTATCCGGGATGCCGTGCAGCACCGAAAGCTGGGCGTTGGCGGTCGTGCTCGCAGTGGCGGGCATGGCGAAGCCGAGAGCGGCGATGATGCCGACCGCGAGTCCGGCGGCTGCTGTCTTGCGCACTGTCTTCCTCCTTAGAGAGGGGCGGTCGATCACCACCCTGTAACAGTGCTTTCCGGAGATGTGCGGGTTTTGGATGCAGGGACGCCGAAACTTTCGTGCGCGCACGCTCATTGCAATCCCGCTCGCACGTCTCGCCCGCATGTTTCGCTCGCACGTCCCGCGCGTCAGAACGGAGC
>Ga0190271_10000678_pt1 | contig 17684 bp, 11 predicted proteins | sample Popmic356T_FD_133747 | JGI IMG/M metagenome (GOLD analysis project Ga0190271, IMG submission 133747) | Populus adjacent soil microbial communities from riparian zone of Weber River, Utah, USA - 356 T | ecosystem: Environmental > Terrestrial > Soil > Riparian zone | place: USA: Utah | collected...
GAGCTCATGTGTTGGGAGCGGTTCTTTCCGAGGTGACTCAGAGCGCTGTCGTCCAGGAAGCCAAACAAGGCAAGAAGAGCGAAGACGGTAATGCGGGCGATCCTCCGGGGGCAGCGGCAAGCCCCAGCGAGCGCCACCGATGACGGCCATCCGCTCGGTTGGCGATATTCCCGGCGCTCTCGCGGCCAGCGTGAAGCAAGGTGGGCTCGTTCTCACGGAAGCCGATCTGTGCCCGGAATTTTTCGACCTGCATACCGGTCTCGCGGGCGAGGTGCTGCAGAAGTTCGTCAACTACAGAGCCCGCCTCGCGATCGTTCTTCCGGATTCACGCGCCCACGGCGAACGTTTCAGCGAGCTCGTCTACGAGCATCGAAGACACGCGGCCGTACGGTTCTTCGGCTCCGAATCGGACGCTCGACAGTGGCTGCAGGAATAGACGAGGGAACGATACCCGCTGGAGGTCCCGTATGCGATCCAAGTCGAAACCATCGAGCAAACGTGCGGCGAAAAAACGAGCTACGCGGCCGCGAGCCACGAAACCGCGGCGTGCGAAAGCGCCCTCGCTGCCGACGGTCCCCGTCACTGTCGTCAACTTCACCCGCGCCGAGTCGCACATGTACTTCGCGAAGGGCGTGCAGGATGGCGCGTTCGGTCGCCTTCAACACCGCCGCGCACCCGTAGCGATCGACAAGCAAGACGTGATCCGCATGAACCGCGACACACTGTACTCGAGCGGCGTGTTCGACCTCGACGCGGGCGCCGTGACGATCGCGTTGCCGGACGTCGGCGAGCGATTCATGTCGCTGCTCATGATCGACGAGGATCACTACTCGCAGCCGGCGGTGTATGCCCCGGGCAGCTACACATTTACCCGCGAGCAGATCGGTGCCCGCTACGTCCTCGCCGCGGTTCGCACGTTAGCCGACGCCGGCAGTGCCGCCGACGTGAAGGCGGCGAACGCGGCGCAGGATCGAATCCGCGTGCAACAAGCGGCGACCGGCAAGTTCGAGATACCGAACTGGGACGCGGCCGAGCGCGACGAGATTCGTAAGCTGCTGCTGGCGCTCGCCGCCAGAGCCGGCGAGACTACCGATGAGCGCTTCGGGACCCGCGACAAGGTGAACCCGATTCAGCACCTGCTCACGACCGCGGCGGGCTGGGGCGGCAACCCCCGAGCGGCGGCCGTCTACGTCGGACTCGCTCCGAAGGCCAACGACGGCAGGACGGTCCATCGGCTCACGGTTCGCGACGTCCCTGTCGATGGCTTCTGGTCGATCAGCATCTACAACGAGCGCGGTTTCTTCCAGAAGAACAAGCTCGACAGCTACTCGGTCAACAACCTCACGGCGAAACCGAACGAGGACGGCTCGTTCACGATTCAGTTCGGCGGAAGCCCGGCGAAGGCCCCGAACTATCTCTTCACGCCGCCGGGGTGGAACTACGTCGTGCGCATGTATCGGCCGCGCAAGCCGGTGCTCGACGGGACGTGGCGGTTTCCGGAGGCGCAACCGGCGAACGACGCCGGCGCGCCGAAGCGCTGACCGGTTCCGGGCGACGTTTACTCGGCGCGAGCGACGGTCGGCTGCGGCGGCGCATCCGCCGACTGCGCGCGGCGCATGCGGAACGGCGCGCTGCTCGCGATGCCTTTGACCAGCGCCGAGAAGCGATAGTCGTCGCCCTCGGCCTCGCGCACGATGCGACGCACCGTCGGCATGTCGTAGGCCTCCAGCCCGCGGCCGAGCGCATACGTCAGCAGCCGTTCGGTGAACACGCGCGCGAATTGCTCTGGATCGGCCGTCAACGCCTCGCGCAACTGCACTGCGCCATCGATCTGCGTCCCGTCCACGAGCTGGCCGTGTGCGTCGATCTCACCGCCCGGCTCTCGCGTGCGCCACTTGCCGATGGCGTCGAAGTTTTCGAGACCCAAGCCGATGGGGTCCATGACGTCGTGACACGTCGCACAGACTGGGCTCGCGCGATGCTGCGCCAGCCGCTCGCGCAGCGTGCGAGCGGCCTTACCAACCTCGTTGTCCTCGAGAGCGGGTACGTCGGGCAGAGGCGGCGGCGGCGGTGCGCCGAGCACGTTCTCGAGCACCCATTTGCCGCGCAGCACGGGCGACGTTCGGTTCGGATACGAAGTGACGGTCAAGATGCTCGCGTGGCCGAGCAACCCGCGGCGCGCTTCGTCGGCGACGGGCACCTTACGGAAGTTGCTGCCGTAGACGTTTGGCATGCCGTAGTGTTGCGCCAGCCGTTCATTGACGAACGTGTAGTCGGCTGTCAGCAGCTCCGCGACGGGACGATCCTCGCGCATCACGTTCGTGAACAGGAGCTCGGTCTCGCGGCGCATCGCTTGCCGCAGGTTGTCGTCGAAGTTCGGAAACTCCTCGACGTCGGGCGTCACACTGCGCAGATTGCGCAGAAACAGCCACTGGCCGGCGAAGTTCTCGACGAGCGCCGAGGAGCGCGGATCGGCGAGCATGCGGTCGACCTGCTGCTCGAACACGCGCTCGCCGCTGAGCTCGCCTTGCGCGGCGAGCTCGAGCAGCTCGTCGTCGGGCGGCGCGCTCCACAGGAAGAACGCGAGGCGCGACGCCAGCGCCGAATCGTCGAGGGCGTACAGCGAGCCGGGCGCGACGCCGGCCGGGTCCGGCTCCTCGCGGAACAGAAATTTCGGGCTCGTGAGGATCACGCGCAGTGCCGATTGGATGCCGGCGTCGAAGCCGCCGCGCGCTGCGCCCGACTCATAAAACGACAGCAGCGTCGCAATATCCTGCTCCGCCGGCTGGCGGCGATAGGCGCGCCGAGCGAGCGTCGAGAGAATTTCCGTGGCGCAGACGCGCGCCGTAGCATCGTCGGCGGGCCGGCACGTGAAGATGCGCTCGCGGCTCGGCGTAGTGCCGGGGCCTGCCGGGTTGAACGGCCCTCGCAAATTGACGTAGTCGACGATCGGCAAGCCGTTCATGTCTTGCAGGTCGAGATTGCGCGTGTGCAGCTCTAGCGGCTCGTGGGTCTCCGCGGCGCTGCGCTCGAGGAACGCAACCGTGACATCGTGCGGCCCGGCCGTCACGAACGTGCGCGTGCGCAGACGCGCGTCGATCTCGTTGGCGGCGGCCGACATGTTCTGGTCGGACAGCAGGTTGTCGGCCTCGCCGCCAACCTGCGCGAGGAACACCCGCTCGCCGTCGACGGCGATCTCGAGCTCGTGCGCCCACTCGAGGCCCGTCATGTAGCCGACGATGTTGCGCACGAGGAACACGTCGAACTCGTACTCCGCATCGAGCGGGAAGTTGTGGCGGATCTTGAACCCGCCGCGCGTGCCGAGCGGCAAGCCCTCGACGTGCGTGCCCTGGGCGAGATCCGCTGCCGGGCGGTAGACCGCGGTGATGGCCGGCGCGTCGGGATCGCCGACCGCGAGCGAAGCGATCTTCGCCGATGCCGACAGATACTGCTCGAGCAGCGACGGCGACACGCGCAGCACGTCCGCGATGTTGTCGAAACCGTAGCCCTCGTCGTCGGCTGGCAAGAACTCTGCTGCGTCGACCTCGAGGGCCAGCAGGTCCCGCACGGCATTGCCGTACTCGGTGCGATTCAAGCGGTGGATGGAGGCCTTGCCGGGCTCGGGCGAGGCAAGCGCGTTCTCGTCCAAGCGCCGCTCGAGGTACGCAACGAAGCTGTCGTAGGTCTTGGCATCCGGGCGCGGGCCGCCGAGAGGTGGCATCTGCCGGCCGCGCAGCTTGCGGGCGACTTCCTCGAACATCTCCGGATGAGCGGCCACGTCGTCCAAGTCCACGCCTTCGAGCGACAGCCCGGCTTCGCGGCCGGCGGCATCGTGGCATTCGAGGCAGTAGGTGCCGACGACGCCCTCGTAGCGCGCCGCGAGCTCCTCGTCGGACGGCTGGCAGCCCGCAACGAGCGCGGCCCCGACGAGCGGCAAGAACCAAAGACCTTTGCTTTTCATAAGCAACGCTCGAACCTCAAAAAAACCGCTCGGCTTGGCCCATAACCCCCGGTTGCGGTACAGTGGCGCCCCGCTGGAAGGCTGGGCCTTCCCGCCCTTCAAGTCCCTTAGATCGCGGGAACTCTTGATTTGTGCTGCTCCGGCGTCGGGTAACGCCGCCGGTTTCCCGTATTTTGAACGAGATAACTAGATTATGGCCAGGCAAAAGCCTCTCAAGCTGTACCGCAACATCGGCATTATCGCCCATATCGATGCGGGCAAAACCACGACCACCGAGCGCGTGCTCTATTACACGGGCAAGAAGCACCAGATCATCGAGGTGCACGACACCAAGGATGGCAAGGCCAGCACGACGACGGACTACCTCGAGCAGGAGCGCAAGCGCGGCATCACGATCCAGAGCGCCGCGGTCTCGTGCGAGTGGAAGGGCTACCAGATCAATCTCATCGACACGCCGGGGCACGTCGACTTCACGATCGAAGTGAACCGCAGCCTGCGCGTCCTCGACGGCGCGGTCGTCGTGTTCGACGGCGTGGCCGGCGTCGAGCCGCAAACGGAAACCAACTGGCGCCTGGCGAACCAGTACAACGTCCCGCGCATGTGCTACGTCAACAAGATGGACCGCATGGGCGCGAACTTCACGCACTGCGTGAAGGGCATCAAGGAGCGCCTGAGCTCGAAGTCCGTGGTCTGTCACGTGCCGCTCGGCAGCTACGACGAATTCACCGGCATGGCCGACCTCGTCGCCAACGTCGCTTATATCTGGGCGTCCGACGACAAAGACAGCACCTGGGAGACCGTGCCGCTCGACCAGCTGCCCGGCCGGTTCACGTTCCAATCCGCGAACGACAACGCCTGGGTCAAGCGGATCCCGGAGCTGCGCCAAGAGCTGCTCGAGCACGCGCTCGCGCTCGACGAGGACGCGTTCATGGAGTTCGTCGAGAACGGCAAGTTCGATCCAGCCGTGCTCAAGGCATGCATTCGCAAGGGCACGGTCAGCGGCGAATTCATACCGATCTTGTGCGGCTCGTCGTTCAAGAACAAAGGCGTGCAGCAAATGCTGGACGCCGTCATCGATTACCTGCCCTACCCCGGCGAGAACGGCGGCATCGGGTTGGTCGACCCGGACGGTAAGGTCATCGGCACGCAGGACGTCAAAGACGACGCGCCCGCGCGCGCTCTCGCATTCAAGGTCATCAACGATCAGTTCGGCACGCTGACGTTCGTGCGCGTCTACTCGGGCATCATCAAGAAGGGCGACACGCTCGCCAACGTCACACGGAACAAGAAAGAGCGCATCGGCCGCATCGTCGAGGTTCAGGCCTCCGCGACCAAAGACATCGAGGAAGCACGCGCGGGCGACATCGTTGCGTTCGTCTCGATGAAGGAAACCGAGACCGGCGATTCGCTCGGCGATCCAGACAAACCGGCGCTGCTCGAGCGCATGCGCTTCCCCGACCCCGTCATCAGCGTCTCGGTCGAGCCGAAGACGCGCGCCGACGTCGACAAGATGTCGACGGCGCTCTACAAGATGGTCAAGGCGGACCCGTCGCTGCGGCTGCAAGTCGACCAAGAAACGGGCCAGACCGTGCTGAAAGGCATGGGCGAGCTGCACCTCGAGGTCACGATCGATCGCATGCGCACCGAGCTCGGCGTCGAGGCCAACATGGGCCGGCCGCGCGTCAGTTTCCGCGAGGCGTTCGGCATGCCCGTCGAGCTCGTGTACACGCACAAGAAGCAGTCGGGCGGCTCGGGCCAATACGCCGAAGTCAAAATGATCTTTGAGCCTGCAGCCTCCGGCAGCGGCGTCGAGTTCTCCGACGAGGTCGTCGGCGGCCGCATTCCGCGCGAGTTCATTCCGTCGGTCGAGTACGCGGTCGAGACCGAGTGCAAGCGCGGCCAGGTTGCCGGCTACGAGGTCGTCGACTTCAAGGCGCGCCTACTCGACGGGAAGTACCACGACGTCGACTCGTCCGCGCTCGCGTTCGAGATCGCAGGCCGCGCGGCGTTCCGCGAGGCACATCGAAACAGCCGGCCGAAGCTGCTCGAGCCGATCATGAAGATCGAGGTCGTGACCGAGGGCGAATACCTGGGCACGATCATCGGCGACGTCAACCGCCGCCGCGGCTCGGTCACCGACCAAGGCCAGAAGGGTAACCAGGCAACGGTCGTGGGCTTCGTGCCGCTGTCCGAGATGTTCGGCTACATCAACTTCCTGCGCTCCGCCACGAGCGGCCGCGGCACCTTCACGATGGAGTTCGACCACTACTCCGAAGTGCCCCCGGGCCTCGTGCAAAAGCTCATGGACGCCGAGGCGTAACCGCCCCGCGCTCGTCCGGTCCGACTCGCAACCAGCGGGCGGATTACTGAATACGGCCGCGCCTCGAGGCGCGGCCTTTTTTTTGGCATATCGTTTGCATCGTTGCCAACCGCCTTGGCAACGCGTGAACGAGCCATGAAGAAGACCACGACGAGATCGAGCCGCAAGCTCGCCCGCTATCGCGGCAAGCGCGACTTCGCCGGAACGCCTGAGCCGAGCGGCGCGGGCAGCGCGTCCACGCACGGCGGGCTGCAGTACGTCGTGCAGAAGCACGACGCGACGCGGCTGCACTACGACTTCAGGCTCGAGCACGACGGTGTGCTGAAGAGCTGGGCCGTGCCCAAGGAGCCGAGCCTCAACACGAAGGACCGCCGCCTCGCCGTGCAGGTCGAGGACCACCCGCTCGACTATGGCGGCTTCGAGGGCGAGATCCCCGAAGGTCACTACGGCGCAGGCAGCGTCGTGATCTGGGACCGAGGACACTGGCAGCCGCTCGTCGACGTCGACGAAGGGCTCAAGGAAGGCAAGCTCGATTTCGAGCTCGACGGCGACCGGCTCAAAGGGCGCTTTACGCTGGTGCGCATGGCAGAGCGAAACAAGCGCAAACCCGGCAAGGACAATTGGCTGCTGCTGAAGCGCCACGACAAGCCGTCCGCGCCGCGCACGCGGCGAAAGCCGGCGGCGCGGCCGGATCCGAGCGGCGTACCCGGCGCGCGGCGCGGCGCGTTGCCGCGCAAACCCTCGCCGCAGCTAGCGACGCCCGTGACACGACCGCCCGACGGGTCGGGCTGGCTCTTCGAGCCGAAGCTCGACGGTTATCGCGTGCTGTGCCGTAAAGACGGCGACGAAGTCACGGTGCTGACGCGCCGCGGAAACGACTGGACCAGCGATTTCCAAGCCATCGCCGACACCGTGCGGTCGCTGCCGTGCACGGCCGGGCTCATCGACGGCGAGGCCGTCGTCTACGACGCACACGGCGTCACGAGCTTCCAACGCTTGCAGAACGCCCTGAAGGGCGACAGCTCGCAGATCGTGCTCGTTGCGTTCGACTTGCTGCACCTCGACGGTTGGGATCTCACGCGCTCGCCGCTCGCCGAGCGCAAAGCGCTGCTCGAGCGTTTGCTCGACGGCGCCCCGGCAGCAATCCGCTACGGCGAGCACGTGACCGAGGATGGCGCCAAGTTCTTCACCGCGGCCTGCAAGCTCGGCCTCGAAGGCGTCGTCGCGAAACGCGCGAGCGATCCTTACCGCGCGGGAGAACGCACGCGAAGCTGGCTCAAGATCAAATGCCTGAAGCGCGAGGAATTCGTCGTCGTCGGCTTCACGGATCCCGGCGGCTCACGCACGGCGTTCGGCGCGCTGCTCGTCGCGACGCGCGACGGCGCGGACGCCCCGCTCCGCTATGCCGGGAAGGTCGGCACGGGCTTCGACGAGCGCACACTGAAATCGCTGCACAGACGTTTGCAACCGCTCGAGCGAAAGACGCCGCCCGTCGAACGAGCGTCGGCGCGCGGCGCGATGCGCGGCGTGCACTGGGTCGAGCCGAAGCTCGTCGCCGAGATCGCTTACACCGAATGGACCGGTGACGGCCGGTTGCGGCATCCGATCTTCGTCGGCCTGCGCGAGGACAGGACGGCGGCCGAGGTCGTCGAGGAACGCGCGGCCGCGCCACCCGCACCGACCGCGGCGAAGGCGACGTCCGTGGTAAAGCCGGCGGGCGCGAAACGAGTGCGTCTCACCCACCCCGATAAGGTTCTGTTCCCCGATCCCGGCATCACGAAACGGCAGCTCGCCGATTACTGGCTCGCGGTCGCCGACGTCGCGCTGCCGCATCTCAAGGGCCGCCCGCTGACGCTCTATCGCTGCCCCGACGGCTACGGCGCGCAGTGCTTCTATCAAAAGCACGTCGGCGCCGCCGTCCCGGCCATCGTGCCGCGCGTCGCGATCACGGAGGGCGAGGATCCCTACGCGGCGATCGACGACGCCGAGTCGCTGGTCGCGCTCGCGCAGATCGGCGTGCTCGAGCTGCACGTCTGGGGCTCGCGCGCCGAGCACCTCGACAAGCCCGACGTCATCGTGTTCGATCTCGATCCCGCGCCCGACGTGCCGTGGAGCGAGGTCGCCGCTGCGGGCGTCGCGGTGAAAGAGCGGCTCGAAGGCTTGGGGCTCAACGCGTTTACGAAGCTGACGGGCGGCAAAGGGCTGCACGTCGTCGTGCCGGTCATTCCCAACCCGACGTGGCCTTCGGTCAAGAAGTTCTCGCGCACGCTCGTCAACGAGATGGTGCGCGAGGAGCCGCGCCGCTTCGTCGCCTCGATGTCGAAGGTCAAGCGCACGGGGAAAATCTTCATCGATTACCTGCGCAACGACGCCGAGGCGACGGCGATCGGCGCGTACTCGCCGCGTGCGCGTGCCGGCGCGCCCGTCGCATTGCCGATCGAGTGGGACGAGCTGAGGGCCGATGCGCCGCAGGCGCCGCGGTTCGGGTTGCTCGAGGTGCCGAAGCTCGTTCGCGCACGCAAGCGCGATCCTTGGCAGGGATTCGAGGACGCTCGACGGCCGTTGCTCGACTGACGGCCGCGGCTCTTAGGCCGCGGCGCTAGGCCGCTGCTAACCGGCTTTGCGCAACGCCGCGATGAGCTCTTCGCGCGACATGGCGCTGCGACCCGGCAAGCCGAGCTTCTTGGCCTGCTCGTAGAGCTCCTTCTTGCTCTTGTCCGCCAGAGCGTCGCCAGCTGCAGCCCGCGAAGCGGGGTGCTCCGCCGCGCGAGCCGGTTGCGCGCGCGGGGGCTTACGTGCCGCGCCGCCCATGCGCTCCTTGAGCACGGCCATGATGTCGATGATGTCGGCGGACTCGGGCTCGTCCTCGGCCTGCGCCTCGTCGATCTCGACGACGTCGCGGCCGGCGTCGCGTTTCGCCTCGGCGAGCTCGACGAGCGCGCTCGCGTACTCGTCGTCGAGCAGCTTCAGGTCGAGCTCGTCCTCGGTCAGCTCGGCGAGCGCGCGCTCCATCTCCTGGCGCCGCTCCGCGGACGGGCGCGCCGCAGCCGGCAGCCCGACGTCGCTCGGGGTGCGCAGCTCTGCGGCGAAGCGCATCGTCACTGCCCGTAACGAGCCTTCCTCCGCGAAGATCGCCGCCAAGTATTCTTTGCCGCGCATGACGAACGTCGCGATGCCCGCTTTGCCCGTGCGGTGCATTGTTTCGGCGAGCAAGTGATACGCCTTCGTCGACTCGCCTGCGGGCGCCAGCACGTACGGCCGCTCGAGCAGCTGCCGCGGGATCTCCTCGCGCTTCACGAAACGGCGCAAGTCGATGTCGCGCGACTTGCGCGGCGCGAGCGCGTCGAGCTCCTCGTCGGCGACGATCGTGAAGCTGCCGTCGTCGTTCTCGTAGCCGCGCACGATGTCATCGGGCTCGAGCGCTTTGCCGTCGACGGAGCAGAAATAGCGGCGCACGAGCGGCTGCTGCCCGGGGCCCAGCATGCGCAGCGCCGTGCGGCGCGACCGCACGGCCGGATAGAGATCCACGGGCACGCTGACGAGGCCGAACGTCAGCGTGCCGCTCCAGAACGCGCGCGGATTGGGCACCGTTTCACGCTCTTCGGCCATGGCTCGCCTCCTTGCGCCGCCCTTTCAGGCTGGCCTGCAGGCTCGCGACGAGCGAGTCGCGCTGCTCGCGTTTCGCGGCCTTCGGGAACCGAACGACCTTGCCCGCCGCTTTCGCAGCGAGCAGGCCTTGCAGCTGCTCCTGATACTCGTCGCGAAACTCGTTTGCGTCGAAGCGATCCTCGAGCGCGCCGATGAGCTGCTCCGCGAGCGCGATCTCGCGCTTGTCGGGCGCGCGGTTCGCTCCGGGGTTAACGGCTGCGACCTCGACGATCTCTTGCGCGTAGCGCAGCGTGTCGAGCAGCAAGTATCCGCCGCTCGCCTGCAGCGCACCGACATAGCGCTTGTTGCGGAGCACCCAGTGCGCGATGCCGATGGCTTCGCGCTTTTTCAACGCTTCCGCGAGCGCGAAGTAGCCTTCGTCGTCGCCGTCGGGACCGAGATAATACGGCCGATCGAACCAGCGCTCGTCGACGGCACTCGGCGCGACGACTTGCTCGACGCTGATGAGCCGAGACGGCTTCGGCGCGAGCGCTGCCTGCTCCTCTTCGGTCAGCAACACGTACACGCCGCGATCGACGGCGACGGCCTTCTCGAGCTGCTCGGACACCACGGGCTGCCCGGTCTCGGGGTCCACCATCTGCTGCTTCACGGGCGCGTGATCGGCCGCGTGCAGCAAGCGGAAGTGAGCCTTCGTGTCGCGCACGGCGGCATAGAGCTTGACCGGCACCTTGGTCTCGCCCAGCGCGAGATCGGCTTTCCACATTGCGCGTGCGGTCATTCGAAGCCTCCTTGCGATGCTTCGAACTTGCAAATTCCATACCGGGCGGGGGTTCTCCCGAACCGCGCGCGTGGCGCACCGAGGCGGGATCAGCGGGCGGCGCGCTCGCGGGCGAGCTGCTCGAGATAGATCTTCTCGAGCCGTTCAACGGCAGCGAGATAGCCTTCCATGTCCACGAACCGATTCGGGTCGTAGGCGTCGCCGGGTTTGTATTTCTCGTGCATGCCGAACTGGGACGCGTGCGAGGCCAAGAACACGTCGACCGGCAGCGCCTTCTGGGCCGCGAACGTGCGCGCGTAGTCGTCGCCGATCGTCGGGTACTTCGGCATACCGGCGACCGTGACGCCGGGGTTGATGCTGCCCATGTTCGCGATGACGACGCGGTAGTCGCGCCCGCCCTCGCGCACAGTTAACGTGAAGCTCATCGCGCCTTTCGTGTGCCCCGGATGATGGTGCGCCGTCAGCGTCACGCCGCCGAGCGCAATGGTGTCCTGATCCTTGAGGCGCCGATCGACCTTCACGGCGTCGAAGCTCGGCGTGCGCCCATCGCCGAACCGGAAATCGCTGACTCCGCCGTCCTCCAGCAGCACGGCGTCGGCCTCGGACATCATCATCTGCGCACCGGTCAGTCGCTTCAGCTCGGCGAGCCCGGCGACGTGATCGCCGTGCGCGTGCGTCGCGGTCAAGATCTCGACATCGTCGAAGTCGAAGCCGAGCTGCTCGACGCCTTTCTTGATTTCGGGGACGGTCTCGGCAAATCCCGTGTTGATCAGAATGTGCCCGGCGTCGGTCGTGATCAGGTACGTCGACAAATCGTAGGTCCCGACCCAGTAGACGTTGCCGATCAACTTGAACGCGGGAAACGGCCGCGTCCAATCGGCGTTCTGCTGCGCGACGGCCGGCGCGGCGAGACATGACAGGACCAGCAAGGCACGGGCGAGCATGTGGCCTCCGCTACAACGTCAGCGCGACGATCTCGGCGCCGTTGCTGCCGGCGACCGAGACGATCAAGTACTGCTTGCCGTCGATCATGTACGTCATCGGCCGGCCCCCGACGGCGCCGGGCAGAGCGATCTCGGCCACGACGGCCCCCGTCGCCTTGTCGCGCGCGTGCAGCGTGGGAGCACCGCCCCAGCCTTCGGCCGTGAACAGCAGCGTCTTCGTCACGAGCGTAACGGGGCGAGTGGCGCGGCCCGTCCACGGAATGTCGAGGCCCTCGAGCGCGGGGTTCTCCGCGATTTCCTTCGGCGCCGGCCCGCTCGCGAGCTGCCAGAGATGCTCGCCCTTGTTCATGTCGATCGCCGTGATGCGGCCCCACGGCGGCTTGATCAGCGGCAACCCTTGCAGCCACGGCAGCTGCGCGCCGCCGCCGTTGATATACGTAATGTCTGACCCCGCCGGCGGGGGCTCGAGCACGAGCACGAACGGATTCGTGAACGAACCGACATAGAGCACGTTCGTCTCGGGATCGAATGCGCCGCCTTCCCAGTTCGCGCCGCCCGTCGCGTTCGGCAGCATCAGCGTACCGCTCGTGCCGTCCGAGGCGTTCGCGAGAGACGGCGGCGTGAAGATCGGCCCGATGCGAAACGCCTTCACGCCTTCGACAGCTTCGGCGCGCAGCGCCGGCGTGAAGTCGATGAGATCGTCGATGCTGACGCCTTGCCGGTCGAACGCCGGCGGCTTCGTCGGAAACGGCTGCGTCGGCGAGGTCCACTCGCCCGGCACGTCCGTCTGCGGCACGGGCCGCTCCTCGATCGGCCACACGGGCGCGCCCGTGACGCGGTCGAACGTGTACACGAACGCCTGCTTCGTGAGCTGCGCGACGGCTTTGATCGGCCGGCCGTCGACGACGAGATCCATGAGAATGGGCGCCGTCGGATTGTCCCAGTCCCAGATGTCGTGATGAATGAGCTGGTAGTGCCAGACGCGCTCGCCGGTCTTGGCGTCGAGGCACACGAGGCTCGAGCTATAGAGGTTGTTGCCGTGCCGTTCGCCGCCCCAGGTGTCCGCGAGCGGCGCCTCGGTCGGCAGATAGACGTAGCCGAGCTCGGCGTCGGCCGTTATCGGCGCCCATACGCCGGCGTTGCCGATGTATTCCGCCGAGCCGTTCAGCCACGTCTCGTAACCGGGCTCGCCGCGCTGCGGGATCGTGTGGAAGGTCCAAAGAAGCTTGCCCGTGCGAACGTCGTAGCCGCGCACGTCGCCCTTCAAGTTCGCCTTCGACGGCGGCCGCATACCGACCTCGTGCGCCGGGCCGACGATGACGACGTCGCCGACGATCGTCGGCGGCGAGCTGTTGCCGATGCTCGACTTGTCGTTGACCTCGCCGCGCACCCCGACCATGAGATCGACGATGCCGTTCTCGCCGAAGCCGGGGACCGGCCGGCCCGTGTCGGGATCGAGCGCCGCGAGATAGAAGCCCGGCGTTACCGTCAGCAAACGGTCGTTGCCGGCACCGTCGGTCCAGTAAGCCGGACCGCGGCCCGAGGTCTTGCGCGGTGCGCGCGCGAAGCGTTGCGCATCGTCGTTCGGCCGCCAGGCCCACAGCAGCTCGCCGCTCTTCGGGTCGAGCGCAACGACATTCCGCGTGATGCCGACCTGCGTATAGAGCACGCCATCGATCACGAGCGGCGTCGTCTCGTTGCGCGCTTCGGGGCGCGGGCCGTAGTTGCCCGTGTTGAACCGCCACGCGATCTTGAGCTGGCCCGCGTTGCTCTCGTCGATCTGATCGAGCGGCGAATAACGTTGCGACGCGAGGTTGCCGCCGTAGAAACGCCATTCGACGTTAGGCCCGGCGGCCGCTGCCGCTGCCGCGGAAGCCGGCGGCGGTCTGGCAGCGGGTACCGCGGTCTGCGAACCGCTTTCGGTGGACGGCGAGCACGCGCTCAGCAGAGCGGCGACGAGAACAGGCAATACGATGCGCGGCGATCTCGGCACGGATTTCCCCCTGACGTTTTCGTGCACGGCTACTCTACACTGGGCCCTGGAACGCAGGGAGTCGGCACGTGAGCAACACGAATGAGGTCCCGGCCAGCAACGCGCAGCGTTCGCGGCGCGTGATGATCAAGACGATGAGCGCCGCCGGCGCCGCCGCGCTCGCACCGAACTGGCTTGCGGCGCAAGCCGCGGTCGAGCCGCCGTCGACGGTATCGAGCCCGCCGCGCGACTTCGGCCCGGGCGCGCCGCCCGTGACCTATCCCGACCCCGATCTCATCACCGTCGACCCGGTGTTCAACGCCTTGCGCATCGGCAACACGCCGATCCAGCGGCTCTGGACGGGCGCGCTATGGTCCGAGGGCCCCGCCTGGTCGAGCCAGGGCCGCTACCTGGTCTGGAGCGACATCCCGAACGACCGCCAGCTCCGCTGGCTCGAGGACGACGGCAGCGTCAGCGTGTTCCGCGCGCCGTCGAACAACAGCAACGGCAACACGTTCGACTTCGGCGGCCGGCAAGTCTCGTGCGAGCACTTGCTGCGCCGCGTCGTGCGCTACGAGAACGACGGCACCGTCACCGTCCTCGCCGACGCCTTCGACGGCAAGCCGTTGAACTCGCCGAACGACGTCGTGCCCCATCCCGACGGCAGCTACTGGTTCACCGATCCGCCGTACGGCGGCCAGCTCTACGAAGGCGTGCCCGACGCGCCGGGCGGACCGAGCAACGCACAAGGCCTGCTGCGACAACGCGTCGGCCAGGCGGCCGGCGTCGGCGAGGCGCAGCGCGAGCTGCCGACGAACGTCTATCGCGTCGCGCCGAACGGCCGCGTCAGCATCGCGATCGGCGCCGATCAGTTGCCGGGGCCGCCGAACGGCCTCGCGTTCTCGCCCGACCACAAACGGCTCTACGTCGTCAGCGGCGGCAACGTGCACGCCGGAGACGTCGCCGACGACGGCCGCGTCGGCGGCGTCAAGCAGTTCGCCGACTTCACGATCGACGGCGTCGCCTGCCGCACCGACGGCATCCGTGCCGACGTCTACGGCAACCTTTGGTGCTCGAGCAACGCCGGCCGCAGCGTCGGCTACAGCGGCGTCACCGTATGGAACCCGGCCGGCACGTTGCTCGGCCGCATCCGCTTGCCGGAAGCGTGCGCAAACGTCGCGTTTGGCGGGCCGAAACGCAACCGCCTGTTCATGGCCGCGAGCCAATCGCTGTACGCGGTGTACGTGAACACGCAGGGCGCTGCACCCGGCTGACGCGTTGCGGCGACGCAACCGCTATGCCATAGAATCTTTCTGGCGCTCGGGTAGACTGTCGCGCAACGGTGGTACGCACTCCGGTGGTGCTCGATGTACTCAGGAGCGCAAACCGTTGCCGAATCGAGAACATCTAGGGGGGATTCATGCGTAGAGCACTCAGGCTGCCCATCCAACGTGTAGCGTCCTTGGCGGCTGCGGTTACCGCCGCGCTCGCCGGAGCATCCGCTGCGAAAGCGCAACAACTCGAGGAGATCATCGTCACGGCGGAACGCCGCGAGCTGAATCTCCAAGACACCCCGATCTCCGTCATGAGCTTCGAAGGCGATGCGCTCGAGCTGCGCGGCATCGACGACATGTTCGAGCTCGCAACGGTCGCGCCGAATCTCGACATCAAAGGCGCGCGCGGTGTCGGCAACACCTCGCCGACGTTCCAGATCCGCGGCATCAGCGGCGGCGGCGGCGCCACCGGCGAGCGCAGCGTCGGCTTCTATATCGACAACGTCTTCATGCCACGCACGACGGGTCCCGTCATGCGCATGATCGACGTCGAGCGCGTCGAGGTGTTGCGCGGGCCGCAGGGCACGCTGTTTGGCCGCAATAGCACCGGCGGCGCAATCCGTGTGTTCACGCGCCAGGCCGATAGCGAGCGGGACGGCTACCTTCGCCTCACGCTTGGCAACTTCGAACGTCAGGATCTGCAAGGAATGATCAACGTGCCGCTCGGCGAGAGCGTGGCCCTGCGTGCGCAAGTAGCGTCGCTGCAAGAGGAGGGCTTCGTGACTCGCGGTCCCCAGGCGCTCGGCGGCAACGACGACACGATCGGGCGGCTCCAGCTCTCGTGGGAAGCGAGCGACTCGCTCACGTTCCGGTTCGGCTTGCTGCACTCGGACTCGGAGTCCGACGGCAGCCCGACCGACATGACGTTCTTCAACATGGCCCCTATCTGCCCGCTCGACCCGACGAATCCGTATTACTGCCTGCAGGGCAACTACGCGGATTGGGTGTCCGACTTTCTCGAGAACTCGGGTCAAGAGCGTTTGCGACAAGACGACGCGCGGTTGACCGCTGGCGATTATTCGATGCCGGATTGGTGTTTCCTCGACGACCAGAACCCCGATTGGGACGACCTGTGCCGGCAGTGGAACACCTCGAAGTACACGCAAGTCGACGCCAACATCGAGTGGCAGATCTCGGACAACCTGACGATGCTCTCGACGACGGGCATCTCGGAATTCGAAAGCAGCGGCGTCAGCGACTGGCAGTTGATGGGCATGGAGTTCCGCCCGTCGGGCGTCGACTCGGAGGTCCTCTATCAGGAGTTCCAATTCAACTTCTCGATCGGCGAGCGCGTCGACTTCGTGACGGGCTTGAGCTATTTCAACGAGGACTCGGGGTCGCCGCGCGAATCGCTGATCAATGCCTTCGGCTCGAGCAACTACGCCAATAATGCGACCGGCGGCGCCGCCAACGGCAATCTCTGGGGTTGCAACGACTCGCTCGGCGTGCCCTGCGCCGGCACCGTACGGCGGCTGCGCACGACCGGCGACAGCGCGACCGAGCAGACGTCGACGTCATACGGAGTGTTCGCCAACAGCACGATCCACTTCGGCGAGCGCGTCGACCTGACCCTCGGCGTCCGCGAGTCGTACGACGAGAAGGAGTTCGCGAACGAGCTGTTCGCATCCGACAACTTCATCCCGCAGTTCGGCGGATCGACGCTCGTCAGCGCCGAGGACGACTGGAACGCCACGGACTATCGGGCCACCGTCGATTTCAATATCACGGACGACCTCATGCTCTACGTGACGACATCGGAGGCGTTCCGGTCCGGCACGTTCACGGTTCCGGGTCCCGTTGTCGTCTGCGCGGTAGTAGTGGTGCCGCCTACGCCGTGCCCAACCGTGGCGTACCACATCCGGCCGCAGCCTGGAGCAGTGCCGCCGGAAACGCTGATCAACGACGAGATTGGCTTCAGGTCCGAGTGGTTCGACGGACGATTCCGCTTCAACGCGACCTACTACGAAATGGAGTTCACGGACCGTCAGGGCGCGTCGGCCGTCGCCGACAACTCGACCACGACCGGGTTCCGCATCGATCTCGTCAACCAGGGCGACGTCGATCTCTGGGGCTCGGAGATCGAGGCGATGTTCGCCGCCACGGAGCGACTGACGATCGAAGGCGCAACCGGGCGCGCAAACTACGAGATGGCGAATCCGTGCATCAACAACGGCCCATATATCTTCCCACCACCCATGGATCGCGAGTACAACCTGACCGGGCGATACGACTGGCCGCTACGCACTGCAAACGTCAATTTCACGTTGAACTACACGCACACCGGGCCGATGCAGACGCACCCGGGTGGCTTCACGCCGGAAGAGCTGGCCGGCATAACGTGTTTCGCTACGCCGGCAGCCGCCGTTTTTCCGTCGACGTTCATCGATTCGCGTTACGAGGTGCCGAGCTACGACCTGGCCAACTTCTCGGTGCGGTACACACCGAGCGACGGCCGATGGACCGCAACATTCTTCGTCAACAACATGACCGACGAAGTCTATGCGAACAATGCGCAATCGTTCGGACGCGGGTTCTGGACGCAAGGCGGCCCGCCGGGCGCCGTGGGGTTGAGTGCACCGCCGCGGCAGGCGATTGCCGACTATCGCGGCCGGCCGCGCGAGTACGGGCTCACGTTCCAGTACAGCTTCTTCTAGTTTGGGGGGGATGGCGCAGGGTCCAGGTAAGGACTCGACGCGCCGGTGAGAATGGAAAGGCCGGGGCGAAAGCCCCGGCCTCTTCCTTTCAGAGCTCGGCGCGCACGAGCTC
>Ga0190271_10000679_pt1 | contig 17682 bp, 18 predicted proteins | sample Popmic356T_FD_133747 | JGI IMG/M metagenome (GOLD analysis project Ga0190271, IMG submission 133747) | Populus adjacent soil microbial communities from riparian zone of Weber River, Utah, USA - 356 T | ecosystem: Environmental > Terrestrial > Soil > Riparian zone | place: USA: Utah | collected...
GAAGAGCAGCGACACGGCGATCGCGGGGCCGTTCGAGCGGAGGAGGGTGCCGATGCCCATCGCGATGAGCGCGAAGACCAGAGGGAAGAGGACGCTCGTCCACGCGACGTCGAGCACCTCGCCGGCCGTGACCTTGTCGGCGTCGGTCGACGGAAGCACGAAGACGGCGATCAGCCCGAGGCCGAGCGCCGGGACGAGCGCGAGGAGCACGGCGCCCACGACCGCCACCGTGCGGGCGAGGTAGATGCGCAACCGGCCGACACCGGTCAGCACGAGGTAGCGCATCGTTCCCTGCGCGACGTCGTACGACCCTGCGAGCGCGCCGATCAGGATCGCGACCACGGTGCCGAGTGCCCACACGGCGCCCCCCACGCCGTCGAGCATGGGCTGACCGCCGACCGAGGGATTGCGGCCGGGCCGCAGCTCGTGGACGACCACGAGGACGCCGATCACGAGGAGGACGGCGACGAGCACGACGAGCGCTCCCCCGCGGAAGCTTCCGCGCCGGGCGGTGATCGTTCGCAGCGTCGCGCGGATCACGGTCTGACCTCATCCGCCGTCGCGCCGCCCGTGATCTGGAGGAACCGCTCCTCGAGCGTCTCTCGCTCGCGTGTGAGCTCCGCGACCCCAACGCCCGCCTCGACGAGCGCCCTCGTGAGGGCGATGGAGGCCGCGTCGTCGGGGCGCTCGACGGCGACCGCGAGCTCCCCCGCCCCTCGCCGCTCGACGCCCGTCACGAACGGAAGCCCTCCGACGACCCCCTCCGCGCGATCGCCGTCGTCGACCCGAAGGCGGATCCCTTGCCTCCCGTCGGCGACGAGCTCGGCGACCGATCCGTGCAGGACGAGCTTGCCCTCGTGGACGATCGCGATGTCGTCCGCGATCTTCTCGACCTCGTCGAGGAGGTGCGACGAGATGAACACCGTGCGGCCGTCCTCCTCGACGAACGAGCGGATCATCTCGCGGAAGGAGGCCATGCCCGACGGGTCGAGGCCGTTCGAGGGCTCGTCGAGGATCAGGAGCTCCGGGTCGCTCAGCAGGGTGCGTGCGACGCCGAGGCGCTGCCGCATGCCCATCGAGTAGGCCTTGACCTTGCGGTCGGCGTTCGCCGCGAGGCCGACGCGGGCGAGCGCCGGGTCGATGCGGCTCCGCGCGTCACCGCGGAGGAACCCGGCCCAGACCTCGAGGTTCCCGCGGCCGGAGAGGTACGGGTAGAAGCGCGGCTCCTCGACGATCCCGCCGACGCGACGGAGCGCGACGTCCGCCTCGCCCGGGATCCGGTGCCCGCGCACCTCGATCGTCCCGCTCGAAGGACGCGCGAGACCGAGCATGCACCGGATGAGCGTCGTCTTCCCCGAGCCGTTCGGCCCGAGCCAGCCGAGGCAACGGCCACGCGGCACGTCGATCGTGACGTCGCTCACGGCCACCTTCGACCCGAAGCGCTTCGTCACCCCCTCGAGGCGAATGATCGGCTCCGGCTGGACGCTCATGCGAGCTCGCGCAGCACGGCGTCGGAGAGACGCGGCCACGCCTCCTTCGCCCAGTCGCCGAACGGTCGCGTCGTCACAACGGCGCAGGCTAGACGTCGCTCGGGATCGACCCACAGGAACGTCCCGCTGCCGCCGAAGTGGCCGTACGTCGCGGGCGACGTGAGGGTGCCCGACCAGTGGCCTGCTTTCGGCCCCTTCAGCTCCACGCCGAGGCCCCAGTCGAGCGGGCTGAAGCGGCCGAAGTCCGGGAGCACGCCGTCGAGGCCGGGGAACTGGACGCCGACCATCTCGTCGCGGGTCTCCGGGGCGACGAGCCGCGGTGCGAGCAGCTCTCGTCCGACCGCGAGGACGTCGTCCAGCGAGCCATGCATGCCGGCACCCGGATGACCGCTCGGATCGAGCCCGAGGGCGAGCGGCTCCACGACCGCTGCCCGCACGTACTCGGCGAACGGCATCTCGGCGGCTGCGGCGACGTGCTCACCGAGGACGCGGAACCCCTCGTTCGAGTAGATGCGGCGGCGTCCCGGCCGCGCGATCGGCCGCTCGCCTTCGAAGGGAAGCCCGGACGCGTGTGCGAGCAGGTGGCGGAGCGTCGCATCCGGCGGTCCGGCCGGCCCGTCGAGGTCGACGACCCCCTCCTCGGCCGCGACGAGGGTCGCGAGCGCGGCGATCGGCTTGGAGACCGACGCGAGGCGCACGGCGTGACTCGTGTCTCCCTGGGTCGCGACGACGCCGTCGGCACGTGTGACGCCGACCGACGCGAACGGGACGTCCCACCCGTCCACCTGGTGCAGGGCGTCCACCGGGGCGATACTAGGCCTCCTCGTGGAGCGTCGACTGATCACCGGGCATTCGCCCTACGAAGCTGTGGCGGGCTTCTCCCGCGCCGTCGTCGCCGGCGATCGCATCCACGTGGCGGGCACCGCGCCCATCCCCCCGGACGGCTCACCCCCACCGGAGGGCGCCTACGAGCAGGCTGCGCTGTGCCTCGCGCTCGTCGGCGAGGCGCTCGAGCGTGCCGGGGCGAGCCTCGAGCAGGTCGTGCGGACACGGATGTACGTCACGGCGCCCGAGCACTGGCCCGAGGTCGCGCGCGCCCACGGCGAGGCGTTCCGCGACGTCCGCCCGGCGGCGACGTGCGTCGTCAGCGGGCTCCTCGATCCCGCGTGGAAGGTCGAGCTCGAGGTCGAGGCGGTCCTCCCGTGAAGCAGCTCCTGCCCTCCTCGATCACCGGCCTGGTCGATGCGCCGGCGGCGAGCGTGCTCGACCACAGGTTCGGGAGCGGCGACCCGTACACCCTCGGGGTCGAGGAGGAGTACATGCTCCTCCACCGGGAGACGTTCGACCTCGTCCAGCACATCGAGTCCGTCCTGGACTCCGTCCAGGGAGACGAGCTCGCCGACCGGATCAACCCGGAGCTCATGCAGTCGGTGCTCGAGATCGCGACTCCCGTCTGCCGGACGGCGGGGGACGTCCACCGTGAGCTGACGACGCTCCGCAGCTACGTGCGGGACGTCGCCGCCACTCACGCGCTGCGCGTCGGGTCGGCCGGGACGCACCCGTTCAGCCTCTTCGAGCGCCAGCGCATCACCGCGAAGGACCGCTACCGCGTCCTGATCGACCAGCTCCAGTACGTCGCGCGCCGCGAGCTCATCTTCGGAATGCACATCCACGTCGCCGTCGACGATCCCGACAAGGCGATCCAGGTCGTCAACGGGCTGCTCACCCACCTCGCGCCGCTGCTCGCGATGTCCGCGAGCTCGCCGTTCTGGCGCGGGGAGCCCACGGGCCTCGCGTCCAGCCGCCAGATCGTCTTCTCGGCGTTCCCTCGCTCGGGCCCACCGCCGCGCTTCCGCGACTACGCCGACTACGCGTCGGTCGTCGGCCAGCTCGAGCGCACGGGCTGCATCGCGGACTACACGCACATCTGGTGGGACATCCGCCCGCACCCGAAGTGGGGCACGATCGAGGTGCGCATCTGCGATGCCGTGACACGGCTCGAGGACGCCGTCGCGATCGCCGCCTACTGCCAGTCGATCGTCAAGCTCCTCTGCGAGCGCTATGAGGCGGGCGAGGAGATCCCGACCTTCCACCGGATCCTGACGAGCGAGAACAAGTGGCTCGCCGCGCGCTACGGGCTCGAGGCGCCGGTCATGGATCTCCCGACCGGTCGCCGGATGCGCATCCCCGTCTCGAAGCTCGTCCGTCGCACGCTGCGCGAGCTCGAGCCGCACGCGCGCGAGCTCGGCTGCGAGCGCGAGCTCGAGGGCATTCGCGCGCTCCTCGGCCGCGGCAACTCCGCGGAGCAGCAGCTCCGCGTCTTCAACGCGAACCGCGACATCGTCGAGGTCGTGCGCGGCATCGCCGACTCGACCGAGGACGTGGCGCCGGACGCTGACGCGCCCGGCGCCTAAGGCGCGTCAGCGGGTCGCTGTCTTCCGCAGCGGGTTGTCGTGCGCGTGGACGACGAACGCCCGCGTGTCGATCGTCGCGAGGTGCGTGCGCCCGAGCCTCGTGAGGACGAGCTCCCGGCCCTCGACGCGCATCCGGACGTCGAAGAGCCTCCCCTGGTCGCCGCGCCAGGGAAGCTCGATGCAGAGCGCCTTTCCCCTCACGGTGTCGAGCGCGTGGACGAACGGCAGGCCACCGGGCTTCTGGTAGAGCGTGTACGCCCAGACACCGCGCGCGTCCGTCGCCCGCGTCACGGGCATACCGGTCATGGCGCGCCCACCCTGGCGCGGGTCGATCACCGCCTCACGCACGAGCGCGCCGCGCCCGACGTCGTAGACCCGCACGCGATACGTCGGGCTGCGCTTCACGGCGTGCTCGACGAGATAGAGCTTCCTCCCGTCGGGCGAGAGCGCGTCGAACGACCAGGTGCCGCGCAGCGCGATCTCCCGGCGGAGCGCGAGGGTCGTCGTCGAGAGGACGACGAAGCGCGACTTGCCGGCCGTCACGTCCGGCGCGGCGAGCACGAGGCTGCGACCGTCGTGGGCCAGACCACCGAGCGCCCCGTCGAACGCGACGAACGGAATGCCGAGGATGCCTTGCACCGTCGTCGTGCGAGCGGCGCCGCCGTCGGCGTCGAACGCAGTCACGCGGGTAGAGCCGACCAGGCTGCGGGTCGCGTAGCGGAGCGCTCCGTCGGCCTTCGCGATCCCTCGGCCCTCGAGCTGGACACCCGGCGAGGGGCCGCCCTTGCCGGCCCCGGCGCCGCCTACCACGACGCCGGTGGCGACGAGCAAGAGCGTCAGGACGACGAGGCGGATGCGTACGGTCATCTCGATCCTCCTATCGTGGTGCGACAGATACACCGGCTGGGAGTCGTGCGTTCCCTTCATGCGGCCACGAAGCGCCGTCGCGAACGTCTCCGCGCAGCTCCGGACTCGGACGTTCCCGCGTGTCGAAGGCTGGTGCTGCTAGCGACGCTCGGTCGCGAGCCGCAGCCCGAGCGCGACGAGAACGACCCCGGTGACCGCGTCCAGCGCGCGCCGCACGAGCGGTCGTCGGAGGAGGCCGGAGGCCCGGTCGACGGCGAGCGCGTACCCCGTCAGCCAGACGAGCCCCATCGCGCAGAAGAGAAGACCGAGGCCGAGGACCTGCGCGAACGCCCCGTCCGGGGCGAACTGCGGCAGGAGGCTCGTGAAGAAGACGGCGATCTTCGGGTTCGCGAGATTCGTGGCGAGACCCTGCCGGTAGGCGGCTCCTCGGCGAAGCTCCCGCGCCGACGCCACGGGGAGCTCGTCCCCTCGACCCCGCAGCGCCCGCGCGAGCGAGCGGCCGCCCAGGTAGACGAGGTAGGCGCCACCCACGACCTTCAGGGCGAGGAAGACGCGCTCGGAGGCGACGACGAGCGCAGCGAGGCCGACGCTCGTCGCGAGCACCCAGACCAGCAGCCCGGTGATGACCCCGAGCGCCGTCGCGACCCCACCCGCCCGACCGCCCGCGAGCGTCGACTTGATCACGAGCGCCGTGTCCTGGCCCGGCGTCGCGATCACGACCGCGGACACCGCGACGAACGCGAGCAGCGTGTTCATCCGCGCTGCCGGTGGCTTTGTAGATTCCGGGCGGTGGGCACCGGGACGGAGTCTGCACCATCCTCCCGGCCACGCCCGGGGTTCGTCGTGCTCGCGCTGGCGGTCTACGTCGCCTGCGCGCTCTGGGCGACGTGGCCGGCGGTGCGGCACGTCGACGGGCACTACCTCGCACGTCCGGCGGCCGGGTTCGGCGAGGCCGCGGCGGGCGACCATCTCCAGCTCGGGTGGTCGTTCTGGCTCGTCGGTCACCAGCTGGAGCACGCCGAGTCGCCGCTCGCCGACCCGTACTCGTTCCGGCCCGAGGCGGAGGCGCCGCCAAACCTGCAGGGCTGGCTCCTCGGGGTGCCGTACTGGCCGCTCGCGGCGGCCTTCGGCAACGTCTGGGCCTACGACCTGATCGTCCTCCTGTCCTTCCTCCTCGCGGGTGGCTTCGCCTGCTGGTGGCTGCGGACGCTCGGGCTCTCGCGCCCGGCGGCGCTCGTCGGCGGTGCCGTCTTCTGCCTCATGCCGTATCGCGTGGGGCAGTCGACCGGGCACCTGCTGGGGCTCGTGGCGTTTCTCCTGCCGGCGCTCCTGCTCGCGCTCGAACGCCGCCGGCTCGTCGTCGCCGCGCTCGTCCTCTGCGCCCTTCCGCTCTCCGGCCAGCTCCACCTCGCGCTCGGCGCGATCCCCCTCGCGCTCGGCTACGCGTGGGCCCGACTGCCGAGGCAAGACTGGTGGAAGGTCGGAGTCGGCGCAGTCGGCGCGGTCGCGGCCGGGCTGGTCGTCGAGCGCTGGACGATCGCCGACTCGATCGGTGTCGGTCGCTCTTTCGCCCAGGTCGGGCGCTACTCGGCCGAGCTGACGGACTTCGTGACCCGGTCGGTCGGCAGCGGCGTCGAGGAGCTCGTCTTCGTCGGCTGGCTGACGCCCCTCGTCGCGCTCGGCGGGCTGTGGGCGGCACGCGGCCGACGAGGGCTCGCGGTCCTGCTCGGCCTTGCGGCGCTCGTCCCGTCTCTGCTCGCGCTGGGCGCGAACCTGCCTGGCTACGAGACGCTCTGGCGCGCCGTGCCAGGCCTCGACGCGACCCGCGTCCCTGAGCGCCTGCTGCCGATCGCCTGCCTCGCGCTCGCGGCGCTCGTCGCGCTGGCGGTCGAGCAGGCGCTGACAACGCCTGTGTTACTTCAACACAAGCTCGTCCTGCCGGCCGTCGTCGCGGCTGCGCTCCTGCTGCTCGCGGTCGACCTCCGGGTGCCCGTCTTCGGCGCGGTCGCGGCGGACGAGGAGAGCCGCGCCTACACGGCAGCTCGCGGCGAAGGCCGCCTGCTCGAGCTCCCCGTGTTCCGGCCTGACGTGCACTTCGGCAGCGCGTACGTCGGGTACGCGCGCCAGAGCCCGCGTGAGCGACCGCAGGGGTACTCGACCGTCGCTCCGCGCGCGGCGCGCCGTCTCGCGCGTGAGCTTCGAGGCCTCTCGTGCGGACGCGGCGCGGTTCCCGCGTCGCTCGGGATCCGGTTCGTCGCCGTCCACCGCGGGCTCTACGACGCGAGCGGCTTCTTCGCGCCCTCGTGCGCCGCGCGCGCGGAGGCGGCTCTGCGTGCAGCCGGCTGGCGCCTGCTCGCCCGCGACGGCCGGATCACCATGCTCGGCAGAAGCTGAGAGGGGGCCGCCGGCCGGCGGCCCCCTCCCGCTCACTTCCCCACGAAGCGACGAAGTCGGTTCGCGAAGCTTGGTTCGAGCGACTTGCCCCCGACCATCCGGAGGACGGTCGCCTCGATCTCACGCTGGGAGCGTCCATCCCGAGCGAGCCGTTCGACGGCCGCCCGGAGGTGGAGCTCGTCGCGCGCAGCGGTAGAGCGATCCATGTCGCGGACTCCTTCCTGTCGATCCAGCGGGACCGGCACCGTCGCCGCACTCCGTCGCCGCGCGCTCGACCCGGCATCGGGTCGGCGTCCGCATCGGCGACGCGATCAACGGTAGCAGCGGTGACGTCGGTCAAACGTGCGCGTGCCCGCCGCCCGCCGCGAGGGTCTGCGCGACGACGGCGAGGTTGGCGCGCCACAGCTCCTCGGGTACCGGCGGCAGGATGTCGTCCCAGATCGCGGCGAAGCTCGTGCGGAGCTGCGGCATGCGCGCCGGTCGTGCGATGAACCAGAAGTGGAGGTGAGCGCTCCCGTCGCCCCAGCGGCCGACGTGCACACGACCGATGTGCCCGACGGCGTCGACGGCACGCTCCACGCGGACGAGCAGCGGCCCGAGCTCGGCAGCGAGGTGCGGCGGCAGGTCGCCGAGGTCGCAGTGCTCACGCGGCTGGAGGATGACGACCACCGGCAGGCCGCTCGGCTTCTCGAGCGGGGTGACGAGCCAGCGCTCGTCGCTCCAGATCGCATCCGAGTCGTCGCGGCGACAGCGCCAGCAGTCGGCCGGATCCTCCCCGGCTCGAGGCGGCTCGTCACCGGGCGGGCGTAACGGCCGAACGCGGATCTCGCCCTCGAACGGGAACGTCTCCCACTCGTCGAGAGGCGGCACGGGAAGCCGCCCATCGGCGTCGGCGGCCTCGAGTCCGCGTCGGTAGACGTCCTCCGCCGACTCACCCATCGGGATGATCTTCGCAGGCCCGTGCGGGTTCGGGCGATCCGATCGGGGGACGCGAGCGAATGAGGCGCACTGTCATTCTCAGAAGGAGATCCGATGCGTGGAACCATGCTCGTGTCCATCGCCACCGCAGCCGCGGCGGCCCTGACCGTCGGTGTCCTGACGGCCACCGCCGGCAACGGTACGACGAAGGCGGCCGGCGGTTCGCACGCGGGTCACACGACGATGGCGATGGCTGCCGCAGCCCCCTCGGCATCCGATGTCCGCAGCCTCCTCGGCAAGCAACTCGGTGAGCACGCCGCACTTGCGATGAACGCCACGAACCTCGGGGTCACCGGCTCGAAGAGCTTCCCGGCCGCCGCGAAGGCACTCGACCAGAACTCCGTCGCCCTCTCGAAGACGATTGGCTCGGTCTACGGCAACGCCGCCGCGAAGAAGTTCCTCGACGGCAAGTTCCAGTGGCGCGCCCACATCGGCTTCTTCGTCGACTACACGGTGGCAACCGCGAAGAAGGACAAGGCGGGCCAGAACAAGGCAGTCGCGAACCTCACCAGGTACACGAAGGAGCACGGCGCATTGCTGGCCGGAGCCACGGGGCTTCCGAAGCTCGCCGTCCAGAATGACCTCCTCGGACACGTCCTCGAGCTGAAGAACCAGCTCGACGCGTACGCCGCGGGGAACTACACGAAGGCAGCGAATCTCTATCGCGACGCCTACAACCACATGTTCATGACGGGCGACCTGCTCGCGGGCGCCATCGCGAAGCAGAAGAACCTCAAGTAACGAGCCTTCTCCGCTCGAGAAGCGACGGCGGGCCCTTCGGGGCCCGTTGTCGTTCTAGGACGTGTCGACGCCGAGCGGGACGAGCTCGAAGCGATCGACGTCGACGAGGCCGCGGTCGGTGAGCTTCAGCGAGGGGATCACCGAGAGCGCGAGGAACGCGAGCGTCAGGAACGGCGTGGCGCCACTCCAGCCCAGGGACGAGGCCGCCTCGTTGCAGGCCCGGCTCTGCGCGACGACGACGTCGAGCGGCTGGTCGGAGAGGAGCCCGGCGACGGGCAACGGACATTCCGCGACGACCTCGCCGCCGTCGACGACCACGATCCCGCCGCCCGTCTGCGCGAGGTGGTGCACGGCGAACGCCATGTCGTCGTCGTTCGCCCCGACCACGACGAGGTTGTGCGCGTCGTGCGCGACGCTCGACCCCAGCGCCCCACGCTCGAGGCCGGAGCCGGAGAGGAAGCCGAGCCCGATTCGCCCGGTCGCGAGGTGCCGCTCGACGACGGCGAGCTTGACGAGGTCGCGTTGCGGATCGGCGACCGCGTGCCCGTCGACGACGAGCGGCTCACGGACGAGCGACTCCGTGACGACCTGCTCGCTGACGAGCCCGATCGCCCGCGCCGCGCCGCCCTCCCAGGGAATCGCGAAGCTCGTCGCCGTCACCGGCCGCAGACGGACGGTCTGTCGGACCCAGGCCGGGATCTCGCTCCGCGGGACGTCCTCGAGCGGTCGGCCGCGCTTCAGCACGACGTCGGGCACGAACCGCTCGAGGTCGGGCAGGACGAGCAGGTCGGCCAGGTAGCCGGGGGCGACCGCGCCGAGCCGGTCGAGGCCGTGCCAGAGCGTGGGATGCCACGACGCCATCACGATCGCGTCCGCCGGCGCGATGCCGGCCGCGACCGCGTCGCGCACCATGCCGTTCACGTGCCCGCGGTCGACGACGTCCTCCGGGTCGCGGTCGTCCGTGCAGAAGGCGATGCGACCGGGGCCGTACTCGCGGACGAGCGGAAGCAGCGCCTGGAGGTTCCGCGCCATCGACGCGTCGCGGACGAGCAGCCACATCCCCGCGCGGAGGCGCTCGCGACCCTCCTCGAACGTGAGCGCCTCGTGATCCGAGCGGATTCCGGCGGCGGCGTAGGCCTGCAGCTCCTTCCCGAGGACGCCCGGTGCATGCCCGTCGACGTGCTCGGCGCCCTCGAGCGCGAGCTTCGCGAGCTCACCCCGCTCACCCGCGATCACGCCCGGGAAGTTCATCATCTCGGCGAGCCCGAGCACGCGGCTCCGACGCATGAGCGCCTCGAGATCGCCGGGTGCGAGCGGACGCCGCGGCGACTCGAACGGCGAGGCCGGGACGCACGACGACGCCATGAAGTAGACGTCGAGCTGGAGCCCCTCCGAGGCGTCGTGCAGCCAGTGGACGCCGTCGGTGCCGAGCACCTTCGCGATCTCGTGCGGGTCGGCGACGACCGCGGTCGTCCCGAGCGGGAGCACGAGCCGCGCGAGCTCGTCGACGAGGAGCTTCACCGACTCGATGTGCATGTGCGCGTCGACGAAGCCGGGGACGACGAAGCGACCGGTCGCGTCGATCGTCTCCTTCCCCTCGTACTCCCCGAGACCCGCGATCGTCCCGTCGACGATCGCCACGTCGACGTCGAGCCACTCGCGGGTGAAGACGGATAGCACCTTCCCGCCGCGGACGACGAGGTCGGCGGGCTCGTCCCCGCGGGCGACGGCGAGGCGCCGCTGCAGGTCGCTCATCGGGCTGACACCCCGACACGAGTCTCCTGGCGCGCCCTCACATCCCCATCGCGTGATACCCGGCGTCGACGTAGAGCATCGTGCCGGTGACGTTGCGGGCGTCGTCCGAGAGGAGGTACGCGGCCGCTGCGCCGCAGTCGGTCGCGTCGATCCCCCGGTGCAGCGGCGCCCGCTGCTCGAACATGTCCTCCATGGTCGTGAAGCCGGCGATCGAGCGCGCTGCGAGCGTCCTGACCGGGCCGGCCGAGATCGCGTTGACGCGAATCGCCTTCTGGCCGAGATCCCAGGCGAGGTAGCGCATCGACGCGTCCAGCGTGGCCTTTGCGACGCCCATCACGTTGTAGTGCGGCACCGCGCGGACGCCTCCGAGATAGGTCATCGTCACGATCGAGCCTCCGCCACGGGCCTCCATCAGCGGCTCGGCCCGGCGGGCGCAGGCGACGAGCGAGTAGGCGCTGATGTCGACGGCCATCCAGAAGCGGTCGCGCGGCGTGTCGGTGAACCGTCCCTCGAGATCCTCGGCCGCCGCGAACGCGACCGAGTGGACGAGGAGGTCGAGACCGCCGTCGAACGCCTCTGCCGTCTCCTCGAAGACGCGGTCGAGATCGTCGTCCGAGCGCACGTCGCAGGCCGTGACGAGCTTCGTGTCGACGGTCGCCGCGAGGTCGCGGACGGACTTCTCGATCCGCTCGCCCTGGTAGGTGAAGGCAAGCTGCGCGCCCTCGGACGCGAGCCGCTCGGCGATCGCCCACGCGATCGAGCGGCGGTTCGCGACGCCGAGCACCAGTGCCTGCTTGCCTTCGAGTCGCCCGGTCATTGGCGGGCATCCTATGCAGCGAGTGCGCGCCTTCGCCCACGACGTCTTCACGTACCCGCTCCCGGAGGGCCACCGCTTCCCGCTCCCGAAGTACCGGCTCGTCCGGCAGGGCGCGGAGACGATCGAGGGGGTCGAGGTGCGCGATGCGGACGCGGCGACGTGGGAGCAGCTCGCGCGGACGCACAGCGCCGACTGGGTCGAGCGGGTCCGCGACGGGCACCTCGACCGACGTGAGGAGCTGGCGCTCGGCCTCCCGTGGTCGGAGCAGCTCGTGGAGCGCTCGCGGCGTGCGACCGGCGCCACGCTGCAGGCCGCGCGCGCTGCGCTCGAGGACGGCATCGCAATGAACCTGGGCGGTGGCACGCACCATGCCTTCGCGCACGTGGGTCGCGGCTTCTGCGTCTTCAACGACGTCGTCACGGCGATCCGCGACCTCCGCGCCGACGGCCGCGTGAGGCGGGTGCTCGTCGTCGACGTCGACGTCCACCAGGGTGACGGCACGCACGCACTCCTCGCGGGCGACGCCGATGCCTTCACCCTCTCGCTGAACGGGTTCCGCAACTACCCGTTCCGACGCGTCCCAGGGGATCTCGAGGTCGACTTTCCGGACGGGACCGCCGATGGCCCGTACCTGGCAGAGCTCGAGCGGGTGCTTCCCGAGGCGCTGCGCCGCGCCCGGCCGGAGCTCGCCTTCGTGCTGGCGGGCGCCGACCCGTACGAAGGCGACCGGCTCGGCCGGCTCGCGCTCACGAAGCGCGGCCTGCTCGAGCGCGACGGCTTCGTTCGCGACGCGCTCTCGACGGCGGGCGTGCCGGCCTGCGTTACGCTCGCGGGCGGCTACGCCGAGGACATCCGCGACACGGTCGAGATCAACCTGGGGACGGTGACGACATTCAGCGCATCGCGATCGTGACCGGAGCGTCGTCGGGAATCGGCGAGGCGACGGTTCGGCTGCTCGCCGGGCAGGGCTGGACGTGCGTCCTCGTCGCCCGGCGCGAGGATCGCCTCCGTGCGGTCGCGGACGAGATCGGCGGCGAGGTCGAGCTCTGCGACGTCGGCGACCGCGATGCGGTCGAGGCGATGGCCGGGCGCGTGCTCGCCCGCCACCCCGCCGTCCACCTGCTCGTCAACAACGCCGGGATGCCGGCCCGCGGCACGTTCCTGGCCGTCGAGCCGGACCTCGTCAGGCAGGTGATGGAGGTCAACTACCTCGGCGGGGTCTGGTGCACGCGCGCGCTCCTCCCCGGCCTCCGCGCGGGCGCGAGCGCGGGCGGGTCGCACATCGTCAACCTGGTCTCCGTCGCCGGCACCGTCGCGTTTGCTCCCGCAGGCGCGTACGCGGCGGCGAAGCATGCCCAGCTCGCGTTCTCGCGCTCGGTCGCCGCCGCGCTCCGCGGGAGCGGCATCGGCGTCCACGCGGTACTGCCGGGGTTCGTCGAGACCGAGGGCTTTCCGCAGAAGGGCGTCCTCGCGAGCAGGCTGATGAGCCGCTTCGTGATCTATCCGCCGCGGGTTGCCGAGGCGATCGTCCACGCCGTCGAGAAGGACAAGCGCGAGGTCACGGTGCCGTGGTTCCCCTACCGGCTCGTCTCGATCCTGCAGGCGCTCGCACCCGGGCTCATGTCCCGCTTCGTGGGCGTCTCCGACTACAAGCCAGGGGCGTCGGCGTAGGCGTCAGGCAACGCTTGTGTTCCTTCGACACAAGCGTTGTCCGCGGCTCGGTTCCCTACGCCTTTCGGGCCACGTACCAGCCGACCTCGACCTCGAAGACGGGCGGCGCCATTCTCGCGACTCGCTCGCGCTCCTCGCCCTCGAGCCCGACGAGGTCGAGGTAGCGGCTCATCTCGCGGCGCTCGCGCACGACCTCGTTCGACGTCACGACGAGGTCGTTCGCCTCGAGGAAGCCGCGGATGTCCGCGTCCGGGAGGAGTCGTGTGTGCGACGCGTCGCGCGCGTGCTCGAAGCGATCCTGCTCGAGGCTGCGGAGCGGGTCGACGTCGCCGAGCTGGTCGACGAGGAGGATGCGCCCCCCGGGCTGCACGACGCGCGCGAGCTCCGAGACGACGAGCTCCGGGCGGCGCGCGTGGTGGAGCACGCGCATGCATCCGACGAGATCGAAGTCGCCGTAGGGGAAGGGCAGCGCCTCCGCGTCGCCTTCGACGAAGACACAGTCGTCGGGCGCCTCTGCCTGCGCGGCCGCGACGTACTCGGCCGAGGAGTCGACGCCGACGACCGCGCCGACGAGCGGCGCGAGAGCGTACGAGAGCGCCCCGGTGCCGCAGCCGACGTCGAGCGCACGCTCGTCCCCCCGGAGCGGAGCGAGCAACCGGCGAAGTTGCGCCTCGAGCTCTGCGTGCCGATCCGCCTGCAGGGCCTGGCGGCGTCCGACGAGATCAGCCATTTTGCACCTCCCTCTCTCCCCGACCAGGGGCCGTGCGGATGCCACACGCGAGCTCGTAGCCGATCGTGCCGGCGACGCGCGCGTGATCCTCGAGCGACACGCCTTCCCCCACGAGCGTCACCGGCGCGCCGCGGGCGAACTCCTCCGGCAGGCGGACGGCGACGGCGTCCATGGAGACGGTTCCGACCACCTGAGCCCGCGTCTTGCCGACGACGACCTCGGTCCCGCTCAGGTCGCGACGGAAGCCGTCCGCGTAGCCGACCGGCACGATCCCGATCCACGTCTCCTCCGTCGCGACGAACCGGCGGCCGTACCCGGTCGACTCGCCCGGAAGGAGCCGCTTGACCTGACCGAGCTCGGACTCCCAGCGAAGCGCAGGGCGCAGGTCGAAGCGGCTCGCGTCCACGCCGAACGGATCGACGCCGTACAGCGCGATGCCGCAGCGGGCGGCGTCGAGCCGCGTCTCGGGCAGCGTGAGCGCTGCGGCGCTGTTGGCGGCGTGGCGCATGTAGCGCGCAGCGTACGGCTCGGTCGCGCTTCGGAACCGCTCGAGCTGCCCGCGCGCGAACCCCGGATCCGACTCCGAGGTCGCGAGGTGGGTCATCACACCGACGACCGACCTCCCGGGCGCCTCCAGCTCGCCGAGCCCCCAGCGCCCCATGCCGGTGTCGAGCTTCAGGTGGACGGGCACGTCCTCGGGGACGCGCTCGTCGGTCGCGGTCAGCTCGAGCGAGGCCTCGCGCGCGAGCGAGACGTCGTCGTCCGGCGTCGGGCCGAGGACGAGGATCCGCGCCTCACGAAGCGCCGCGCGGAGCGCGACCCCCTCGGCGACCGTCGCGACGCAGAGCATCGTCGCGCCTCCCTCGAGCGCGGCGCGGCTCACGTCCACCGCCCCGTGCCCGTACCCGTCGGCCTTGACGACCGCCCAGAGCTCCGACGACTCGAGCACGCGCATGAGCACGCCGGCGTTGTGCCGGATCGCTGCGAGGTCGATCGTGACGAGCGAGCGGGGCACGTCAGCCGAGGACGGACGGGAGCGCGTCGACGACGTCGGAGGCGACGAGGCCTGCCTGGTGCGCCACGGCCCGACCCGCGAGACCGTGCGCGACCGCTGCGGCGGCCGCCGCCTCGACCGGCTCGAGGCCCTTTGCGAGGAACGCGCCGAGGATCCCCGTGAGCACGTCGCCCGTGCCGGCGGTGGCGAGGGAGGCCGGGCCGTGGTCGGAGATCACGGTGCGCCCGTCGGGCGAGCGCACGATCGTGTCGGCGCCCTTGAGCAGGACCACTGCGCGGAAGCGCTCGGCGCATTCGCTCGCAGCCTCCAGCCGGTGAGCACCCACCCAGTCCGAGTCGCGTCCGAGGAGCCGCGCGAGCTCGCCGGCGTGCGGGGTCAGGACGAGTGGCGCGTCGCGCTCGACCGGCTCGAGCTCGAAGAGCCCGTCGGCGTCGACGACGACGGGCTGCGCCACGCGGCGCAGAAGCTCGCGCACGAGCTCACGCGCCTCGTCGGAGCGCCCCAGCCCCGGCCCGATCGCGACCGCCTTTGCGCGCTCGAGCTCCGGGGCGAGCGTCTCGAGGACGTCGTGCCACTCGAAGCCGCGCTTCACCGGCTCGATGGCGAGCGTCTCGGCCACGGCGAGGCACGACGCCGGCACCGCGAGCGTCACGTACCCGGCATCCGCGCGCATCGCAGCGCGGGCGCTCAGGACGGGCGCCGACGTCGTCCCCGGCGAGCCGCCGACGACGAGCAGCGTTCCGGTCGTGAACTTCGAGTCGCCCTCCTGCTTGCGCGGGACGCGCGCGAGCAGCGCCGGGAGCGCACGGACGGCTTGCGCCGACGTCGGCTCGAGCCCGATGTCGGCGACCACGACCTCGCCGGCGTGAGAGCGACCCGGCGCGACCACGAGGCCGAGCTTCCGGGCGTGGAACGTCACGGTGAGGTCGGCCGCGACCGCTTGCCCTGCGATCTCACCGGTCGAGGCGTCGATCCCGGACGGCAGATCCACCGCGACCACCGGGCGCCCACAGTCGTTCATGCGCCCGATCGACCGGGCCGCGTCCGGTCGGGGCGCGCCGTGAAAACCGGTCCCGAAGAGGGCGTCGACGACGACGTCGGCACCGGTCGGGTCGTCGGTCTCCTCCGCGTCGCGACCTGCCTCGCGCAGCATGCGCGCAGCGATCCTCCCGTCGCCGCCGTTCGACCCGCCACCGCAGACCACGGCGAAGCGACGCGCGTCGGGAAAGGCCCTCAGCGCCTCGTGGGCGACGGCGGCGCCCGCGCGCTCCATCAACTCGCCGGCGGTCTCCGGGTAGCCGGGGTATCGCTCCTCGGCCGCGCGCATCTCCCCGGCGGTGAGGAGCGGCTCGTACATCACGAGGGGCGCGGTCGCCGGACCGGCGGCGCGTCGAGCTCGGCGACACACGTCGCCGCGGCGACGGTGTGCGAGTGCGTCAGCGAGACGTCGATCTCGCGCATCCCGACGCGCTCGGCGAAGCGCAGGGTCTTGCCGGCGAGCGTGATCCCCGGCTTCGGCGGGCCGACGATCTCGATCTCCTTCCAGGTGAAGAGCACGCCGCAGCCGAGAGCCTTGCCGACGGCCTCCTTGCCGCAGAAGCGCGCCGCGTACGACTCGGCGGGGTTGCGCCGCGACTCGCAGTAGTCCTGCTCGGCCCGCGTGAAGCAGCGGTCGCGGAAGCCGGGCCGCTCGAGCGCGCGCCGGATCCGCTCGATCTCGATCACGTCCGTGCCGACTCGAACTGCCATCCCCGAGAGGCTAGTGCCTCGTTCGCGCAATCCGCGAGACTGCAGTCGATGGCCGAGGACGACCGCGACGAGGCGACGACGCAGCCGGCGGGGTTCACGACCCGGGCAATTCACGCCGGTGAGACGACCGACCCGACGACCCGCGCGCACGCGCCGCCGATCTACCAGACGGCCGCCTTCGCATTCGAGAGCGGGCGGCGCAAGGAAGAGGTCGTGGACGCGGCCATGGCCTGGGAGCCCGACTCGTTCTTCTACTCGCGCACGGCGAACCCGACGACGACCGCGCTGGAGCAGAAGGTTGCGGCCCTCGAAGGCGCCGAAGCGGCCGTCGTGTGCGCCTCGGGAATGGCCGCCGTGGCGAACACGGTCTTCAGCCTGCTGCGCGCCGGGGACCACTGCGTGGCGTCGGCGGACGTCTTCATCATCACGCGGTTCTTCCTCGACGACGTGTGCGCGCGCAAGGGGATCGAGGTGACGCGGGTCGACGTGTGCGACCTCGACGCGGTGCGCGCCGCGGTGCGCCCCGAGACCAGGGCGCTCTTCGTCGAGTCGCTCTCGAACCCCCACCTGAACCTGGCCGACGTCGAGGGCCTCGCCCGGATCGCCGCGGAGACCGGCGCCGTGCTCGTCGTCGACAACACGTTTCTCTCCCCCGCCTGCCTCCGGCCGCTCGAGCACGGGGCCGACCTGGTGCTGCACTCGGCGACGAAGTACCTCTCCGGGCACGGGGACACCGTCTGCGGCGTCGTCGCCGGCAGCCGGACGCTGACGGATCCCATCCGCTACGAGCTCGACGCGCTCGGCTCGGCGCCGAGCCCGTTCAACTCGTGGCTCGTCGCACGTGGGGTTCGGACGCTGCCGATCCGGATGGAGGTGCACTCACGCAACGCACTCGGGCTCGCACGGTTCCTGGAGGGACGGCCCGAGGTGGAGCGCGCCCGCTATCCCGGCCTCGAGAGCCACCCGCACCACGAGGCGGCGCGGCGGCAGCTCGCGCGGGGCTTCGGCGGCATGCTCGCGTTCCGACTCGAGGGCGGCGAGCAGGAGATGTACGCGTTCAC
>Ga0190271_10000680_pt1 | contig 17672 bp, 19 predicted proteins | sample Popmic356T_FD_133747 | JGI IMG/M metagenome (GOLD analysis project Ga0190271, IMG submission 133747) | Populus adjacent soil microbial communities from riparian zone of Weber River, Utah, USA - 356 T | ecosystem: Environmental > Terrestrial > Soil > Riparian zone | place: USA: Utah | collected...
ATTCGGGGTCGACCACGGACACGAAGAGATCGCCAAGTTCGGCTTCGGCGGGCTCGGAGCTGGGATCGCTCGCAAGACCACCCAGCTGGGCAGCCGCCTGGGTGGTGCCGGCGCAGGCAACACAGGGGCAGCCCGAGCCATGGGCAAGCCGCCCACGCCAGGAATGCGGGGCGTCAAGCGTGGCCTGGGAGCCGCCGGTGCCGGGCAGAGTGCGATGGGTGGCCAGCTGAAGAGGCTCGGCGCAGGGATGGCCAAGCGTCCCGGTCTGACCGGTGGTGTCGCCGCTGGTGGTGCCGCAGCCGGCGCAGGTGGTGGCGCAGCCGCGTACGGCAACCGTAGGCGGTTCTGATGCTCAGCCCGTTCGGGATCGACCACGGGGAGATCAGCAAGGTGCGCTACCCCAAGATTCCCGGTACCAAGCGCGCCGTGACCGCGACCAGGGCCCAGCAGCAGACCCGAGGTCAGGGCCTGCCGACCGGCACCCAGAGGATCAAGGGTTCGTTCAAGCGCGCGGTGGAGGCCCCGGTCTCGGTGGCCAATGTCGGCCGGGCCGCCGGCGGGACCATGCGTGGTGTCGGTAGCTTCCTGGAGAGCAAGCCCGGCATCACCGGCTCGACGCTCGTGGGGGGTGGCGGCGCTGCTGGCTACAAGTACCTGAGCCAGAAAGAGCCGAAGAAGAAGAAGACCTGATGGCCACCTACACCTACGACACGCCCGGGTTCTCGGACAAGGACACCATCAGGTTCCTGCTCCAGGACACCGACCCGCACGGCGCGGGCGAGTGGGTGGTCTCGGACGAAGAGATCGACTGGGCCTACGACACCTGGTACCCGCTGTACAACAGCCACTCCTACGTGGCTGCGTTCCTGGCCGACACCATCGCGGCGCGTTACGCACGCGAGGCGTCCTACTCCGCCGACGGTGTGAGCGTCAGCCTCGCGGCTGTGGGGGACCAGTACCGGGCGCTGGCGGCATCCCTGCGGTCCCAGGACGACGCCATGCACATCGGGGGCTACCCGGATGTGGGTGGGATCGCCCCCGACGAGTCGCTGCCGCCTGGAGTCAAGCCCTTCGCCTTCGGCAAGGGCATCCACGACAACGTGGAGGCCGGCGCTCAGGAGTACGGCGGGGTGTACCCGCCCGATCAGATCAGCACACGGGACGTGCCGGAGTACGAGAAGATCGTCGAACCGTGAAGCTCGTCTACCACGACCAGTTCGATCAGCTGGGCACTGACTGGACTACCCGTGGTCAGGCCTACCGCGAGGACTCCACGCTCGCCAGGAGCTCCGGGTCGGCCTCGACCATCAGGGATGGCGAGTTGCTGCTGAAGGTGATCAGAGACCCCGACAACCCCGGCAAGGTGCTGACCGGGCATGAGGGGACCGAGGGGAAGTTCGAGTTCGTCTACGGCAGGGTGGAAGCTCGGATCATGGTGCCCGGTTTCCACGGCGCGCACTCGGGCTTCTGGATCCAGTCGGTGGACCCGTACGCGCCTGGTCGCCCGGAGATCGACGTGATGGAGTGCTTCGGTGCCCACAACCCCGACCGCAAGGAAGGGGTCTTCGTCTTCCACACCGTCTACTACCGGGACACCCCAGAGGGGCCGGTGCTGAGCACCCAGCTCAAGGTGAACAGCAAGGACTTCGGAGCTCGGTGGCACAAGGAGTACCACAACTACCGGTGCGACTGGACTCCCTCCGGGTACTCGTTCTACATCGACGGCAAGCACACCGGCACCATCACCCAGGGGCTCAGCGATACCCCGAAGTACGTCGTCCTCTCGATGCTCGCGCGGGACTGGGAGAACCAGAACTTGAAGGAGCACTCCTTCGAGAAGTACGTCATGAAGGTCAAGTGGCTGAAGGTGTGGCAATGAGGGGGGCCAATGAGCATCGGAAGACGAGGGATGATCGCGTCCTCGGTCGCAGCGGTCGTGGCGGCGGTGGACAAGAAGTGGCCCGACTGGTTGCCGGACCGGGACCGCGAGCGGGTCATCCGGGACTCGATGTACGTGGAGCTACTCGGGGCGTTCAAGGCCATCATCGAGGACTTCCGTGAGTACCGACGGAACCATCCCTGAGTGACAGGCACGAGACACTGGAGACATGACCAGCCCGATCTCCGCGGAGGCCCGACGGTACGTCCGGACCCGCGCCACCGAGGTGATGGAGTACACCTGCCAGATCACCCGTGGGTCTGCCCCTGAGGGCTACAACGAGGACACCCTGATCTACACCCCGGCCGGTCTGGCCGAGGTGATCTACGAGGGCATCTGCCGGATCTGGGAAGTGACCAACGCATCCTCGGTGGTGGTGGGCGACATGGACGTCTACCAGGTGAACACCAACCTCTCGATCCCCTGGGATGCCGTGGTGAACATCAAGCGCTACGACGAGGTGGAGATCCTGACCGCACCCCAGGACAGCCTGATGGTGGGCAAGCGGTTCGAGATCCAGAGCGGGGCCAAGGCTGGTGAGCTCCGGGCCACCAGGCGCTACGAGGTCACGGGGCTGTCGTGAGCGCCGTCGCGTACGCCGATGTCTCTCGGCTGGCCGAAGCCCTGAAGATGGCGTCCCAGCAGTCCGGCCTGACCACCCAGCAGGTGCTGATCCAGAGCGCCAACCACATCCTGGCCGAGATGGAGGCCCGGGTGCCGGTGAGGTCCGGCGAGCTGCGCAGGTCGCTGCAGATCAAGGTGGAGTCCGACAAGGTGACCATCGGCCCGAACACGCCGTACGCCGGCTATGTGGAGTTCGGCACCCAGCCGCACGAGATCCGACCGAAGAAGACGGGCGGGGTGCTGGTGTTCAACATCGGTGGCCGGAAGGTCTTCACCAAGAAGGTGAACCACCCGGGCACCAGGGCCCAGCCCTACGTGCGGCCGGCCTTCGAGGCATGGGTGGACTCGCTTGGGACGATGGCAGCAGAAGCCAACGTGAAGGTGATCACCGACCATGCCTCCTAGCTCCCTCTCCCGAGGACCCATTACCAACCGGCTGCTGGCCGAGTTGGGGACCGAGGGTTTCCCGGTGGGCGACAACGCCTCGCCGACGGTGCCCTATGGGTGGCAGGGAGAGCCGAACGACCCAGGGTCGACCTTCACGCCCTGGCTCTCGATGTCTCCTGGGACTGCCTCCTTGCAGACCACCCAGGGGATGGGGGATTCCCAGTCCGAGTGGCGACTCAGCTACTCGGTGGTCTACGCCGGCTTGTCCCGGAAGATGACCGAGGCGCTGGCCGACCGGATGCGGCTCAACCTGACGAATGTCGCCAGGGAGTCCATCGACACGCCGACCGGTGCCTGGCGGATTCAGAAGACCACCTGCACCGCCATCGGGAACACCAGCCGGGTCGGCTCCGCCTATCCGGACTACTTCACACAAGCAGACTCGTTCGAGGTCTGGGTCACGAAGGGATAAGACATGGCACGAGAGCAGCGGGTCAAGATCACCAAGGACGACGTAGAGGCCTACGTGATGCCCTCTGCCGTCTCAGCCTGGGAACGCAATGGCTGGACGGCCGCAGATGATGGAAGTACGGAGGAAGCACCGGCCGGCGAGTCAGTGGCTCCCGAGACTCAGCCACCGACAGCTCCTGATGGCTCCGCAGCTCCCGAAGCAGAGCAGACCACGAAGAGGAAGGCCCAGTAATGGCCCGGATCATCCCGAATGAGAACACCTGGATCGGGTTCACTACCGCGTCGATCACCAGCATCGCGGCCCCGTCCACTGCCCAGGTCGCTGCCTGCATCGACCTCACCGGGCACTGCATCAGCCTGAACGCCTCGGCGCGCGGCAACACGGTGCCCACCCCGTCCTTCGACAGCCTGTTCGAGACCAGCACCGCTGGTACCTCGGCGGCCACCTTCGACGCGGACTTCTACCGTGACGACGAGGACGACCTGGCCTGGGAGACCCTGCCCCGTGGCGAGCGTGGCCACTTCATGATCGCCCGGTTCGGCGGCTCCGGTGCTGGCTCCAACGTGCCGATCGCTGGGGACGACATCGAGGTCTGGCCGGTGATGATCACCTCGCGCACGATGGCGAACATGAGCTCCAACACGGTGCTCACGTTCACCGCTTCCTGTGCGGTGATGATCGAGCCTGCGGAGAACGCGGTCGTCGGCGCTTAGTACACAGGTGCGGGGATAGCATCTGATCGACTACATCCCTGCACCCAGGAAGTGACCGATGCCTACAGCAGCCACGAAGGACGTCGAAAGCCGACAGAAGCAGTCCCAGGCGTCCAAGCGCGCCACCTTGGACATGCTCAAGGGCAAGCAGCGCTCCACCACCGAGTTCTCGCTCTTCCTCTCGGACGGCAACGGTGGCGTGAACGAGGTGACCCTGAAGTACCAGGCCATCGGGATGATGGCCTACGACCGGCTGGTGGCCAAGCACCCGCCCAAGCCGGAACAGCGCGCCGACGGCTCCTCCTTCGACATGGACACCTTCGCGCCGGCGCTGATCGCGGCATGCTCGGTGGACCCGGAGATCTCTCCGCAGGAGGCCAAGGAGATCTGGGAGTCGGAGGACTGGTCGCGCGGTGACGTGATGGTGCTGTTCCGGAACGCCGTCGAGCTCAACAACCGGGGGCTGGACGTCCCTTTCAGCGTGAACGGCTGAGGAGGGATCACAACTTTCAACTAGAGATGTCCTACTGCTTCGAGAAGGGGATCCCACACTCGAAGTTCCTGAAGTGGGACGCGGAGGACAGGGCGAAGACCGTCGCCTACGCGCTGGAGTCCTCGCAGCGATGCAACATGTGTGGGACCGCAGGATGGGAGTGGGAGGAGAACAAGTTCGCCTACACCGCCCTCGACGACTTCTGTCAGGGCTGCTACCAGAAAGCGATGTACTCGGAACAGCAGAGCTCGTCACTGCCGGGCACCAATGTCAAACTGGTCCCGACCACGGCCCGGCTCTCCGCACAGATGAAGATGAAGGCCAAGAAGCGTTCGCGCCTGAAGATGGACTAGGACGAGGGATGTGACGAACCAGCCGGTCGAGGCCAATGTCGTACTGACAGCCGACAACACTGCCTATGACCAGGCGATGGTCCAGTCCGCTGGCTCCACCAACGACCTCGGCAAGTCCATCGACTCGCTCGGTCAGAAGATCAGCAACCTCTCCAAGTCCGCCGGCAAGAAGCTGCTCGGTGTCACTGCTGCTGACACCGCTGCGGTCACCAGCTTCGTGGCGGCCTGGAACTCCTACGAGAAGCAGATGGTCCGGCTGCAGTCCCAGTCGGCGATCCTGACCCGCACCCAGGCCTCGCAAGAGCGGGTGATGAAGGACTACACCTCGGCGGTGAAGGGACTGCGGACCGAGTACGGCACCACCACCACCGAGGCCGCGAAGCTCGTCGAGACCCTCTCCAAGGTCACCAACATCCGGCAGAGCCGCGACCTGAAGGACCTGTCCAAGGTCTTCGTGGACATGTCGCACGCCACCGGGGAGAGCTCCCAGGGGCTGGCCAGCTCGCTGTCCAACCTGCAGAAGGTGATGGGCACCCCGATCAACGCCCAGAACACCCGCAAGTACGCGGACATGTTCACTTACCTGTCGGCCCAGACCAGCTCCTCCGCGCAGAGCCTGATCGACTTCTCTGCCCAGCTGGCTCCGCTGGGCGAGTCGATGGGGATGAACACCAAGCAGGTCGCTGGCTTCGCGACCGCCTTCGCCCGGGCTGGCCAGGAGGGCATCGGAGCCTCCACCGTCTTCACCAAGATCGCCACCGACATCAACGAGGCCGTAGCGACCGGCTCTCCGCAGATGAAGGAGTACGCGAACCTGGTCGGGGTCACCGCCGAGCAGTTCAAGAAGATGGACTCCGGCGAGCAGATGGTCCGGATCTTCGAGGCCCTGCAGGAGCGCGGGAAGGGCGCGATCTCGGTCCTGCAGCGGATGGGTCTGGACGGACCACGCTCCATGCGCGCGATCACCGCAGTGCTCAACGAGCCGGGTGGTGTCCGGCAGGCCCTGGGGCTGGCCGAGCAGGGCCAGAAGTCGGGAGCCGCAGCCGAAGGCATGGCAGCCTCCCTGCGACCCCTGAACGACGAGTTCGACAAGATGCGGGAGAACCTGAAGGGGACCGCCGAGTCCATGGCGCGCACCTTCGTGCCGGCGGTCGAGATGTTCATGGGGGCCATGGTCAAGGCCTCGGATGTGGTCCGGGAGCTGGCCGAGGGGCCGATGGGCAAGTTCCTCGGGCTGATCATGGGCATCGTGGCCCCGCTGGCCGGCGGGGCTGGGGCGATGCTGCTCTTCGCCGGGGCCCTGATGAAGGTGGCGGCGGCCTTCACCCTGTTCCGCTCCAGCATGGGCTACGGCGTCCGGGAGGGACTGCGTGGCGGGGCCGGGATGACGCGCACCCCGGATGGTGCCTACATCGCTCGTGGCACCGGCATGATGGGCCCGCGCGGGGCCGAGATCGCCCGGGACCCGCGATCGTCCTGGGCGATGCGGAGCATGTACAACATCGGTCAGATGGGTGGCTCCGGAGTCTCGGGTGCCGCCGGCTTCATCCGCTCCGGCTGGGAGACCGGTCGTAGCTTCGCCGACCCGAACTACCGGCCGGATCAGACCGGCAGGGGTCCACTCTCCTACGCCGGCGGCGGAGTGGGTCGTGGCCTGCAGTCCTTCGTCACCCCGCTGTTCGACCAGATGCGGTACCAGAACGCGGCGGACCGCAAGATCTGGCTGCAGAACACCTCACCACTGACCAGGGCCGCAGACCGGCTCCGGTTGAGCGGGCAGATGGGTGCGGTCGCTGGTGAGGAGGGCAAGCTCAGCTCGATCCGCCAGGAGGAGGCTCGGGTCCGTGGCGACCAGACGCTGAACCAGCAGGCCAGGCAGGCCACCCTGGATGGACTGAAGTCGGCCCGGGAGGAGACCAAGGAGCGGCTGAACAGTGCCAGGTCCGCGGAGCGAGTCACTCGGGAGAACATCAACGCCCAGGCCGCTCAGCGGGATCTGACCCGGGAGACCCGGAGTACCTCCACTGGGTTCCGCCGGCTCGGTGAGGGGATCCGGGGCTACGCCGGTGGTGTCGCAGGCGGACTGATGGGTGCGGGCCAGGCGGCGATGCAGAACCGCCAGATGGCGATGATGAGCACCGGCATGGGAGTGATGGCCGGCGCTGGTGCCATGGGCATCCAGTCCAACGCTCTGATGATGGGCAGCATGGGCCTGATGTTCGGCTCGCCCGTGGCCGCCGCTGGCCTCGGTGCGGTCGGGGCCGGCATCGACATGGCCAAGGCCAACGACGACCTCAAGGCCATGAACCAGAACCTGGCCGAGGGGGCCAAGGAGGCAGAGCTCACCGGACTGGGGCTGCAGCAGCTGGACCAGGATGCGGTCGAAGCGTCCAAGGCTCTGGAGGAGCGGTCCAAGAGCTACTCCTCCAGCAAGCCGTTCCCGATGTTCACCGAGCCCGGCGAGTTCTTCGGCGCTGGTGCCGGCAAGGTGAAGAACCTGGTCGAGGGCATCTTCGGCAGCTCCGACATCGAGGAGCTGGAGGGCGACCAGGAGAAGGCTCAGAGCTCGCTGAAGAAGACCGAGACCGTCGTCCGGGATCTGGCCAGAGCGGTCAACCAGCCGATCACCGGGACTAGGCGCAACCAGCTGTCCCAGCTCGAAGAGTTCATGTCGACCGAGGGTGCCCGCAGGCTGGCGGACGCCGGTGTCGACCTGAAGGACCTGATCGCCGCCAGCGAGGAGGGCGGCACCGCGTACGCGGACCTGATCGAGAAGATCTCCGCTCCTGGTGAGGCCAGCGGGCTGTGGTCTCGGATGCGGGCCGGCGGTGGCATCGGCGCGGCCCTGGTCAACGACGAGACCAGCCGTAGGGCGCTCAAGCTAGAGGGCGACATCGCGCTGCAGTACGAGGCCGTGGACAAGATCTTCACCGACGCCCTGAACAAGGGGAAGAGCCTGCTGCAGGTCCAGAAGGAGGCTGAGAAGGCACAGCAGACCATCGGCGTCGAGGGTGGTCCTGAGTACAACCTGTCCATGGCGATCGCCTCCCGGGCCATCGCCGGTCAGCAGATCGCTCAGTCGACGATGACCAGAGGGCAGTCCTTCCGGTCCTCGCTGGGTCAGATGCAGATGCTCACTGCCATCACCCCGGAGACCGCTGAGCAGCGGGCTCAGATCGACACCAAGAAGTACGAGGTGGCCGGTGGCATCGCCGACCAGGCGAACTACTTCAAGCAGCTGCTGCTGGCCCAGGAGCAGTACGAGCTGTCCCGCACGCGATCCTCGCAGGACTTCTTCCAGACCCAGGCGTACCAGCAGCAGGACTTCGACATCTCGCGGGCGCGATCCACCGAGGCCTTCTACCTGCAGCAGAGCTACCAGCAGCAGGACTTCGCCATCTCCCGTGAGCGCGCGGAGGAGAACTTCCACCGGATGCGGGTCCGCGCGTCGGCGGACTTCCACCGCCAGGAGCGCCGGGCCACCTACGCCTACAACCTGCAACGCAGCCGGGCCGAGGAGGACTTCCAGCACTCGGTCACCATCATGGCCAAGCAGCAGGCCCAGAGCGTCTACGACATCTACCAGCGAGTGGACACCGAGCGCACCTCCTCGGCGTCCTGGATCCTGTCCAACGCCAACGACCAGCTCCAGCGGATGGAGGACCAGGCCGCCAACCTGGACAAGGCCCGGGAGATGGGGCTGAGCACCTCAGCCATCCAGCAGCTCGGGCTGACCGATCCGCAGAACGCTCAGCAGCTCGCCCGGCTGCTCACCGAGCTGACCCCGCAGATGATCGCCCAGTTCAACGAGGTGGCTGGTGAGGCTCGGGAGAAGGCCGCCAAGGACCTGATCACCGACCCCGCATCCCTGGAGTGGCGGGAGATGCGTCGTGGCTTCCGGCAGCAGATGAGCCGGATGGCTGAGGACTTCGAGCGGCAGATGAAGGAGAGCCGCAAGGACTTCCGCCGGGGCCTGCGCCAGCAGCAAGAAGACTTCAACATCATGATGGAGGACCAGGCGGAGGACTTCGCCCGGATGCACAGACGGCAGGAGAAGGCCTTCAAGCTGTCCATGGACCAAGCCGCTGAAGACTTCGCCCGGATGACCATCCGGCAGGAGGAGCAGTACAAGAAGTCCATGGACCGGGCTGCTGAGGACATGGCCAACATGGCCAACGAGATCAACCTGTCCCTCGAAGAGGTCCTGGTCACCAGCGTGTCCAAGCTGTCCGGCAGCGCCAAGAAGCAGGCCGAGGAGGTGCTGAAGGCCTTCCGGGACCTGAAGAAGAAGACCTCGCCCGAGGCGATCGCGATCATGAGCGAGCTGGCTGCGATCTTCGGCTTCGAGTACAAGGCCCCCAAGTCCACCTCCAACAACGCCGGTGGTGGCGGCGGGCAGCATCACGGTGGTCAGCCGACCGACCCGCCCGGTGGCGCGGACGGGGCGATCATCCCTGGCTGGACTCCTGGACGCGACGTCACCACCGCGAGGATCTCTGGTGGTGAGGCGATCATGCGTCCGGAGTGGGTCCGGGCGGTGGGCGAGCAGAACATCAACGCGATGAACCACAAGGCCAAGTACGGCGGGTTCGCCGACGGCGGTGTGTACTGGCCGGTGCCTGGTCGTCGGGTCAGCACCTACCCCGGCCACGACGGCATCGACATCAACCGAGGCTCCGGCTCGGACGACCTGGGCGACCCGATTCGGGCGTTCCGGTCCGGCACCATCGCCTACGCCGGCTCCCAGCACGGCTACGGCAACGCGATCTTCGAGAACACCTCAGCCGGCAACGTGGTCTACGGGCACACCTCGCGGATGATGGTCTCCTCTGGCCAGACGGTGAACGCGGGTCAGCTGATCGGTCTGGTGGGCTCCTCCGGCAACTCCACAGCCCCGCACCTGCACTTCGGCATCCCGGGTGGTACCTCGGCCCAGGCACTGGCTCTGCTGGCCGGCGCGATCATCAGCGGTGGTGGTGCCGGCTTCGGCGTCCCAGCCGGCCCGGCCTACGACACCGCTCGGCTGAAGGCGGTGCTGAAGGACCGCTACGAGGGTGCAGAGGCGGCCGCCAAGGGGATGAAGGGCGTGCACCCGCTGTTCCCCGGCGATATCTCCAAGGTCATCAACCGGTTCGCTCGCGACAAGATCAAGGAGCTGCGCAAGAAGTACAAGGGCACCTCGGCCGAGACCGGCCCTGGCGCGGACATCGGCGACCAGCCCAACGAGCACATGAGCAACCAGGACATCGTGCACACCGGCGCGAACCGGATGGGCTGGGGCGACCAGTGGGGCCCGCTCTACGAGCTGGTGATGCACGAGTCCGGCTTCAACAACCTGGCCCAGAACCCGAACTCGACGGCCTACGGGATGTTCCAGTTCCTGGATGGCACCTGGGCCGGCGTCGGTGGACACAAGACCTCCGACCCGTGGCTGCAGACCCAGTACGGCCTGAAGTACATCAAGAACCGCTACGACGACCCACGCGGGGCCTGGGACTTCTGGCAGGCCAACAACTGGTACAAGGACGGCGCGGTGTTCAACGGCGCGCAGACCATCGGTGTCGGGGAGAACGGGCCGGAGGCGGTGATCCCGCTGAACGCACGAGGTGGGGAGTTCCTGGCCGACGTGATGGGCTCGGTGATGGGTGGTCGCAACACCCAGGCCTCCGGACGCGGGACCAACGTCTACAACACCCAGGTCAACCGGAACACCAACTTCACCGGCCCGATCACGGTGATGGCCAGCGACCCGATGGAGCTGATGGCCAAGCTCCAGGCCCGTGCTCGGGTGCGGGCTCTGAGCCGTCCAGCTCTGACAGGATCAGCAGCATGAGCACCACCGGCCTGGAGTACATGGCCCTGGAGATCTCCTGGGGGTCGCGCTGGGTGAACCTCAACGATGGAGAGGTCTACAAGGTCAGCGCGGAGGGCACCCGGGACTCCACCGCCAAGACCTGGCGGAAGACGATCGCGGAGTCACCGATCCTGGGCGGCAACTACCTGATCCATGCGGTGCCGGACATGGTGACCGAGCAGGTCTCGATCTGGGTCTACGGCACCACCCAGTCCGAGGTGAACGACAACCTGTTCGCGCTCAACGAGCTGTTCGAGCAGTACGACTTCCGGATGCGCTGGACCCTCAACGAGTACCGGGAGTACTGGCGCTGCCAGCTCGCCGACGCCACCATGTCGCGTGGCAGCGTGTGGACCCACAGCCTGATGGCGTACACCCAGTTCACCGTGCCGCGCTATCCGGATGTGACCAGGGAGAGGATCTGATGTCAGGACGTCTGACCTTGTGGGGAGCCAGCCAGCTACTCACCTCCTACTTCGGCAACGTCACCACCCCGCCGCCCACCTTCTACGTGGCCCTGATCAGGGAGATCGCACCCACTCCCTACCTCTCCGGAACCGAGCTCGACGAGCCGGACAACACCGACTACGCCCGAGGCATCATCGAGAACAACCTGGCCAACTGGTCCAATGGCTCCACGCCCCAGGAGATGTTCAACCTCCGGGCGGTGCAGTTCATCACCGCCACCACCACCTGGGGACAGTGCCGGTTCTGGGCGCTGACCAACTCGCGGGTGGGTGGTAACAACCTGATCGTCGGCAGCCTGGAGACCCCGATCATGGTCGAGGCCGGCGACCAGGTGGTGTTCAGCCCCAGCGACCTGAGCGTGTCCCTCGGCCCGTTCTTCCTGTTCGAGGGTGAGTGATGGCTCAGCTCCCGATCAAGATGGGCCGAACCGAGGCGAAGCTCATCGCCCGGGGGAGGGCCTACACCATTCCGCCGGCGCTGCAGGACGTCCCTGGTGGGCTGTACCCGATGTACAGCTCGGCGTTCGAGGTGGACGAGTACCGGATCCAGAAGGGCTGGCCGGTGCCGGTCCCGGACGGGGACGTCAGGATCGACTGCCTGGTCAGCGCCGAGGGTGTGGTGCTGGGCAACCGGAACGCACCCACCTCGTTGATCACCGATGCGACGATGCGCTGGATCGCGGACACCAACTACTACGACGTGACCTCGCTGCGCTGGGCCCCGATTCAGAGTGGTGCCTCCCCGTGGGAGACCTCGGCGGACCACGCACCCACTCTGGTCACCGACTACGAGTACCGGGTCGGCAGCGAGCGGTTCACCAACATGACCGCGCTGAACTTCGACTCCAACACCCTCGACTACATGTGGATCAACCTGAGCCTGATCATGGGTGGCACCTCGGGCTACACGGTGATCATGGTGATGTGCCCGAACTCGGTCTACGGCAACGACCCCGGGGTGAAGACCAACGCGCTGTGGGGGCCGGAGTCGGCCTCCGGGGACTGGGTGATGTTCTCGATCAAGAACCAGGCCGTGTACGTGTCCACCGACTCCGCCCCGGAGCAGAAGGGGGTGGCCATCGGGGACCAACTGAGCAGCACCGCACCCAGCTACCTGGCGATGGTCGTCAGCAAGCCGCAGACGACGATGTACTCGACCTCAGGGAACGGACAGATCCTCAGCCAGGCAATCACCCTCGGAGCGACTCCTGAGCCGCTGAACACCCGTTTCTGGCTCGGATACGCGCCGTTTGCGGGGATGGGGACCGTCGACATGGCACTGATGGACCTGGGCATCTACGGAACCCTGCTCAGCAGGTCCCAGGTCGCCTCCGAGTTCGCCAAGCTCAGCCAGGTGTACGGCGTATGAAGACACTGACCGCGCAGGCCTCCGAGCAGGAGCTGCTGGGCTACTTCCGGATCTTCGCGACACCACCCGGTGGCTTCGCGCGCGAGATCACCCTGTTCCGAGACGCACCGGTGATGATCGGCGCGGTCGCCACCCAGGACCCGTTCACCGAGGCGACCGCCAGCCTGTCCTTCCCGCAGATCACCGTGTTCGACACCCCGGGCGAGGGAGACCTGGACTGGCTGGTGGTGAACACCGACATCGACATCGTGTGGGAGAACGTCGGTGGCTACAACTTCGACTGGCGCTGGGAGGGCTACATCGCCTCCTACAGCTTCAGCCTGTCCGGGTCTGACTCCTCCTTCAACATGGATCTGAAGGGGGCCTTCTTCGCCCTGGACGACTATCTGGCCATCCCGGCGTACCCGAAGCGTCCGATCCCCTACGAGATCCTGATCGCCCGAGCCTTCGACCAGACCGAGCACCCGGCGCACCTGGGCAAGTTCCGGGTGCTGTTCCCCTCGGACTGGAAGCTGAAGGTGCCGGCCTTCACCGACCCGGCGTACCTGATCGCGCTGAAGCCTTGGGGGATCGCCACCGACATGCTCTGGACCGGGTTCACCTCCCGGTCCACCGGCACCTGGGACCCGATGCTGTCCAGCTACGTGCAGGGGCTGCTCTCGATCATGTTCGCCGAGGGTGGCAGCCAGTGGTCCATCAGGAACCGGGGTCAGCGTCGGCCCGAGCTGTTCCTGCGGCGGGTCCCGGACACCGAGGACGACAAGATCATCGAGATCGTCCTGGGCGCTCCTGGGGTGAGCCTGAACGGCACCCGGGACTACACCCAGCGGGCCGGGGTGATCTACGGCGAAGGCAAGGACGACTCCGGCACCTCCTACTCCAACATCCAGGTCACCCCGGACGGCCGGACCACCTACTACCACCCGTTCGCCTACTCGAACCGGATGTGGCCACGGAAGAACAACCCGAACTACGACCCCAACATCCGGCCCATCGAGCGACGGATCAAGTTCGAGAGCGGGATCGACGAGCTCACCGCCACCACGGTCGCGCAGGGGCAGTACCAGCGGTTCGCCGAGCCAGGGATCACCGGTGACATCACTCTGACCTCCGATGTGCGGATGTCCAACGGTCAGCTGATGCCTCGGCTGATGATCCGAGCTGGTGCGAGCATCCGGATCAAGGGGCTGTTCGGGGTGCGGGAAGGGGTGCTGGCGCACGTCACCCAGGTCACTGCCGACTTCACCGCGATGACCACCAGCCTGACCTTCGACACCAAGTACCGCGACCAGCTCACCGTGGAGGAGGTGCGGGCCCGGAACAAGGACGCGCTGCAGCCGCTGCACGCGCTGAAGGTGGGAGTCGCCTCCAACACCATCTCCGACCTGGTGCTGCCCTGGTCCTACAAGAACGGCTCCGGCATCATCCCGACGCCGGCCAAGGAGTTCTTCAACCAGAAGCTGCCGGTCACCGCCACCTTCCCGTTCGAGGAGTTCACCCGGCAGTACCCGCCGAACAACCCGAGCTACAAGAGCTGGTACGTCAAGATCCCGCCGATGGACCCGGGGAACTCCAACAACAACTGGAGCGCCGAGCCCCGGGACGGGATCCCTACCCACGCGATCCCGATCCGGATGGGCCAGCAGGGCACGATCCGGCTCAGCCAGCTGGCCGCCTACGACGGCAACGGCAACGTGATGCGGGTGAAGTTCCACCTGAGCGTCTACAAGGGCAACGGGTTCGCGGTGGACCACATGCCCCAGTTCCCCAGCACCCGGGACGACCCGATCTTCCCCGACTACCTGGCGGCCCGGCAGAAGGGTCTGGTCGACGCAGGCGGGATCCCCATCCCGGACAACAACCGACCGATCATCCCCACCAGCTACCAGACCGGCGACCTGGGTGGCGAGTTCGTCGCGCAGACCAATCCCTTCTACAAGGGGGCCTGGGAGTCGATCCAGCCGGACGGCACCCTGTGGCCCTGGGACACCACCGCCAGCTCTCCCAACGACATCATCGTCGGCTGGGGGAACTACTACGAGCCGGCTGGCTACTGGCCAGGACGGTTCTCCAACGGTGCCAACCGCACCGGGATGCTCTCCGACGACAACGCCTGGACCTTCTCCGACGAGGACCTGGACCTGGGTGACCCGACCCAGAACCAGTACCAGGAGTACGCGGGGATGTTGTTTGTGATGATCTACTGCGACGATCAGCTCAACGAGCCGGTGTACTTCATGGGTCGGTTCATCCGCACCGATCCGGTGGGAGGTGGAGCCTGATGGACGGTGGCATCTCCGACGAGCAGGCCAACCTCTGGCTCACCGAGATCGCGGAGAACGGCTGGATCAGCCTGCACTACGACAACCCGAGCCTGGGTGGTGTGGAACGTGCAGAGATCTCCGGTGGTGGCTATGACCGCTTCAAGATGATCTGGAGCCCGCCGCGCGGCCGGTCCATCTGGTCGACGATCGACGCCAGGTTCAACGGGCTGCTGCAGACCAAGGTCGTCTACTTCGGAGTCTGGGACGTCCGGTACAAGGGGTTCTTGCGCGCGTACGCCGAGCTGCCCGAGCCCGGCATCATCCTGACTGGCAACGGCTTCGCGCTGTACGCCGGACAGCTGGCGGTCTCGTTCGGCTGACCTGGTTTTGGGCACAAAAAAAGAGCCCGAGGCCCCGACCCCCTCCGTAGAGGGAGCCGGGGCTCGGGGATTCGCGGTTGGAGGGACCAACAACCACCGCGGTTTCGGGAGCTAGCTGAACAACAGGTGACCCCCCACCTCAGCTAGCTGCTGCCTCGTCATCGTCGCCTTCGTCGACCTCGTGACCTGGCAGCGGTCCGTACGCATCTTCCTGTGACTCGATCCTCTTGGCCACCTCGGGCAACGTGTACTCCCCGGTTCGCGAACGGGAAGGCAGTCGGTGCACGTAGGCGCGTTCGACATCAAGGTTCCAGGCTTTCACCAGCATCGCGATCTGGATGCGGGTCTGGATGTGCTCGTTCTTCTCACGAGCCTGGGAGAACCGCTTGAGGAGGGCCAGGATCGCTGACCCCTCGTCCTCCTTGGTCATGTGCGCGATGCGCTCCATGAACATGTCAGCCTCAGCGTGATCGTTGTGCTGGGCGATCCACCAGTGCGCCGCTCCGATCGGTGTGGGGTTGACCGGCACGAAGCCGGCACCGCGGACGTACTGGCCGATCTCCGAGGAGTGGGTGAGGTCAGGGTGACGGAGCACCATGTCCAGGATCTCGTCGTTGGCCACCTTGACTCGACCACTGCTGGTCACGCCTTGCTCCAGCATCCACGCCCACCGTGCGACCGAGGCCAGCACGATGTAGTTCTGATAGCCGGCGAACTTCAGCAGGTCCGCCGACGTCCGGTAGATGCCGGTGTCGATGATCTGCTGGGTGGACGGCGGCACGTTGCGGAGCACGTACCACCACTGCGTGGTCCTCGACTTCACCTGTGCATGAAGTCGGTGCTGGCCGTCGATCAGGTTGCCGTCCCAGTCGAAGACGATGGGCATCGCCGAGGCCTTGAAGGTCTGCTTGGCGTTCTTGTCGCCCCACAGCTTCTCCGACATCAGCCGGCCGTACTTCGCGACATCACCCTCGCGCAGGTGCCGGTTGATGGTGTTCCTGGCCAGGGCCTCTTCGGCCTGCTGCCAGGTCCACTTCTCCGGCCTCACACTCATGGTCGGATCCGGCTTGGTCTTGCGGTCGGTCATGGCGTTCCCTTCTCTCGCTGTTCGCCGTACCTCATCCCGACCACGAACCCGAGGCAGTAGACGTGGACCAGGGCCATGGCGGTGTCGTGATCGGCGTTCTCGTTGTTGGCCGCGTAGACGGCGACCGCCTGGACGGCGTGGTTGAGCAACATCTCTCGCGGCAGGCCGGTGACCTCAGAGAACGAAGGGTCGTCAGACACCTCTTCGCTGAGGTGATTCAGTGCCGCATCCATGGCGTTGTTGATGGTCACCGTGGGTGGGTCATTCCACTTCATGTGTCTCCTTCATGGGTGAGCCCGTGGGGGAGTAGGACGGGGGGCCTTTCTCCCCCACGGGTGATCTAGTTACATCTGGTTGTCGCCGTCGCCGAACCGCTCCTGGAGAAGCTCCTTCCGCTTGCTGCCCTCCTTGGCAGCGAAGAGACAGGAGATGATCAGCTCCCGTTCCTCCAGGGCCCTGAGCGTGGCCATGTCGGAGTGGAAGTACCGGGTCTCCTCATCGCTGATGAGACTCGACACGAGGGCTGCGGTTGGGTCTTTCTTGACCTGCTCCTCCATCAGCATGTTGATCTTCGGCGTCTGCATCGCGTGCTGCAGCGCCTCGAACATGACGCCATGTGCTTCGGCGTCGTCGTCGCCCGAGCTGAGCTGGATGCGCTCCTCATCAGTCCACTCCACCTCGCCGTCCCGGATCCGGTAGGGCTGGGAGAACAAGGTGAACCCACCATCACGCTCGTGCGTGGTGATGGTGAGGCACTCGGTCACCCAGTCCTTGTCCGGCATCGTCTCCGCGACGTACTGCATCTCCTTGGGCATCCAGCGCTTGCCGGTGAGTGGGGAGTTCTCCAGGGTGGAGTGGTAGGACTCGAACGCGATCGACATGGTGTCCGCGTTGAACCCCATGGCCGCCACCATCCCAGCCTTGAGCGCGGTGTCCCGGTCCAGAGGACACTGAACCGCGGCGACCAGTTCATCGCCGCGGTAGAAGTGCAGGGTGATCGGTAGGTCCGGGAACTCCGGCTCTTCACGGACCCGCTCGATCTTCGTCTGCTTCAGCGCCTCCGCGATCCCCTTCGTCTTCTCCATCAGATCCATGGTGGTCCTCCGTTGCGATCTCGATTCCGTCCAGTACGTCACGCTCCTTCCAAGTGCTACCCAGCTGGTTGCCCGCCAGGTACGCGGTGGTGCTGACCGATGCTCCAGCCAGCATCCAGATGTCCCACACCTTGTCCGGCTTCACCTCGCTGTGCGCGAAGCCGGTGATGTGGGAG